>Ga0299907_10001156_pt1 | contig 14672 bp, 14 predicted proteins | sample RVTome_16_FD_198680 | JGI IMG/M metagenome (GOLD analysis project Ga0299907, IMG submission 198680) | Soil microbial communities from uranium-contaminated site in the Upper Colorado River Basin, Wyoming, United States - RVT152D67 (version 2) ... | reverse complement strand
CCCGACGGCTTCGAGAGCTCGAGCACGAACATCGACAAGGACCAGGGCGTCGGGAACGCCCGCCGCTCGATCGCGATCACGTGCGGCAGGTCGGAGTAGGTCAGTCGGCGGATCTCGACGTTGTCGTTCATCTCGGTACCGCGTCGGGCTCGCGCAGATAGTCCGGAACCACCTGCTCGGGTGCGACGTCCGGCGCGCCCAGCGCACGCCTGCAGAGGTGCCCCGCGCTCACGACGTGTAGCGGGGAGTCAGCGGGCGCCACCGCCACGCCGGCGGCTTCCAGTTCGTTGCGAAATCGTAGCGAGCCGTCCCCTCCCGCCAGCGGGGACACGGCCGCGTCTCGGAGTCGCTCCAGGACCACGTCGATCGCCAACACAGCCGGCGGCCAGCGCTCCTCGCCGTCCTCGAAGAGCGCCGCGTAGACCTCCCCGCGCTTCGCGTCGATCAACGGGAGCCGCAACGGCCCGGTCATCCCGGCGGCCAGCGCCGCGAGCGACGAGACACCACGCACCGGCAGCTCGTTCGCCTTGGCGAGCGCGCGCGCCGTGGCGACGCCGATGCGAAGGCCGGTGAACGTGCCGGGGCCGACGCCCACCGCGATCGCGTCGAGGTCGCCGAAGCCGACGTCGGCTCGCTCCATCACGTCGCTGATCGCCGGCAGGAGCTCGCTGGCGTGCGCCGGCCGCTCGGCGAGCCGCTCAGGCGGGGGTGAGTTCTCGACGAGTTGCCCGTCCGTGTGAAGAACCGCTGCGGTCGACGCGGCAGTCGAGGTGTCGAAGCCGAGGATCGTCACTCGATCTCGATTGTCCGCCTGTCCCCGCCCGCGTGCTCCAGGGTGACCCGGTGGGTCGCATTCTCGAACGCCGCCGGCCACTCGACGAACGTGATCCGCTCGGGCGTCACGTAGTCCTCCAGGATCGCCGGATCGATCTCGCTGAGGCGATAGAGGTCGAGGTGCGCGATCTCGACGTCGCCGTCGTAGAGATGCCCGATCGTGAACGTCGGGCTGGTGACCGGCCCGGCCACCCCGAGCGCGCGACACGCCCCGCGCACGAAGGTGGTCTTGCCGCTGCCGAGCTCGCCGCTCACGTGCACGAGGTCGCCCGACCGCAGCGACTTGGCGAGCGCGGCCCCGAGGCGCTCGGTCTCAGCCGAAGAGGCCGAGCTGCTCTTCATCCGCGGCGGGCTCCGAAACGTGCTCCGCGATCAGCTCGGGGAGCCGGTGGATGTCGGCGCGCAGGAGGTCGAGCACCGAGGTCGAGCGCAGCGCCGCGGCCGGGTGGAAGAGCGGATAGAGCGTGACCATCCGGCCCGCGATCTCGCGCCGCTGGGGGTCCCCGTGCACCTTCGTGATGCCGCGCGGGCTGCCGGTCAGGAGCTTGGTCGCGTAGTTGCCGAGCGTGCAGACGACCTTGGGCTCAATGAGCTCGATCCGTTTCATCAGGAAGGGCTTGCATTCATCGATCTCCTCCGGCAGCGGGTCGCGGTTGCCGGGAGGGCGGCACATGAGCGTGTTGTTGATGAAGACGTCCTTGCGCTCCAAGCCGATCTCCTCGAGCAGCTGCTCGAGGAGCTTGCCCGCGGGGCCGACGAACGGCAGCCCCATCTTGTCCTCTTGGGCGCCTGGCGCCTCCCCCACGAACATGACGTCCGCGTCCGCGTTGCCGGCGCCGAACACCAGTTTCGTCCGGCTCGCCCTCAGCGGGCAATCGTGGTCGCGCAGGCTGTTGTAGAGCTCGACGAGCCTTGTCCGGCGTTCCTCCGGCGTCGCCATCGGCGCGTCAGGCTATCCTTCTTTCGGGCCGTTACTCCGCCGCCGGAGAACGGACCGCACCACCATGACACTTGGAATTGTCGGAAAGGGCCGTCTCGGCACGGCGTTGTCCGCCGCCCTGCGCGACGCCGGCCACGACGTGCAAGGTCCCGTCGGGCGCGGCGAGGTGCCGGCCGCTGACGTGATCTTGCTCTGCGTCCCCGACGCCGAGATCACAGCCGCGGCCGAGAGCGTCGCGGGGAGCGCCCGTCTCGTCGGGCATACGAGCGGCGCGACCTCGCTCGCGGCGCTCCGTCCCGCCGCCCGGGGCGGCGCGCACGTGTTCGGTTTCCACCCGCTGCAGACCTTCGCCGGCCGCGAGACGCCGGACCTGCGCGGCATCGGCTGCGCCATCGCGGGATCGACGCCGGAGGCGCTCGAGGCGGCGCGCACGATCGCGCAGGGGCTCGGGATGGTCCCTTTCGAGCTGCCGGACCACAAGCGGGCCGCGTACCACGCCGCGGCGTCGGTGGCGTCGAACTTCCTCGTCACGCTTCAGGCGATGGCCGAGGAGGTCGCGCGCGAGGCCGGACTCGAGCCGGCGCAGGCGCGGCAGCTGCTCGCGCCACTGGTTCGCACGACCGTCGACAACTGGGTCGCGCTCGGACCCGAGGCGGCCCTGACCGGTCCGGTCGCTCGCGGGGACGAGCAGACGGTGACCGCACAGCGACAGGCGATCTCCGCCGCCTCGCCCCAGCTCCTGCCCCTCTTCGACGCTCTCGTCGAGCGCACCAGGGCGATCGCGGCATGAAGACCATTCGCACCGTCGCAGAACTCCGCGCAGAGCTCGCGGGCCGCGAGAACGTAGGACTCGTGCCCACGATGGGATTCCTCCATGACGGGCACCTCTCGCTAATCCGCCGCGCGCATACGGAGTGCTCGACCGTCGTCGTCTCCCTGTTCGTCAATCCGAAGCAGTTCGGGCCCGGCGAGGACCTCGACGCCTATCCACGCGACGAGGCGCGCGATGCCGCATCCGCCGAGGAGTGCGGTGCCGACGTGCTGTTCGTGCCCGCGTCTGACGAGGTCTACCCGGATGGGTTCGCAACCACCGTCGAGGTGGCCGGGCTGACGGACGTGCTCTGCGGCGCCGCGCGACCCGGGCACTTCGCGGGCGTCACGACCGTGGTGACGAAGCTCTTCAACATGGTCGCGCCCGACGTCGCCTACTTCGGGCAGAAGGACGCGCAGCAGGCGCTGGTCATCCGCAAGCTCGCCCGCGACCTCGACATGCCGGTGCGGATCGAGGTGTGCCCGACCGTCCGCGAGCCGGACGGGCTCGCGCTCAGCTCGCGCAACGCGTACCTGTCGCCCGACGAACGCGCCCGCGCACTTGCCCTCCGCCGCTCGCTACGGGCAGCCGAGGCCGCCGTCGCGGCGGGGCGAACCGGCGCGGAGGACGTCCTCGCGGCGGCTCGCGAACAGCTTCAAGAGGCCGGCATCGAGCCCGAGTACCTCGAGCTCAGGTCGGCGCAGGACCTCGCACCCGTCGAGCGCGTGAACGGCTCGACGTTGCTGGCCGTGGCGGCGCAGGTCGGCCGCGCACGTTTGATCGACAACACCATCCTCACGGGGGACCAATGAGAAGGAAGATGCTCAAGTCGAAGATCCACCGCGCGACCGTGACCGGGTCCGACCTGCACTACGTCGGCTCGATCACCGTGGACGCGGACCTGCTCGAAGCCGGTGACATCCTCGAGCACGAGCTCGTCCACGTCCTTGACGTGGACAACGGTGCGCGCTTCGAGACGTACACGATCGCCGGGCAGCGCGGCTCGGGCGAGGTCAAGATCAACGGCGCCGCCGCGCGGCTCGTGCACACCGGCGACACCGTGATCGTCGTCTCCTACGCGGACTACGAGCGCGACGAACTGGAGACCTACGAGCCGGTCGTAGTGCACGTGGACAAGGACAACCGGATCGTCACCGTCGACGACGCCGTCGCGGAGCTCCTGTCATGAGCGCCGCACCGCGCGTAACACCCGCTCCCCCGCGCAAGCGCAAGGCGGTCACGCTCTCGACGCTGGGCGAGAGGAAGGCACTCGGCGAGCCGATCGTCATGGTCACCGCCTACGACTACCCGTCCGCGAAGGTGGCGGAGGACGCGGGCGTCGACCTCGTGCTGGTCGGCGACTCCGGAGCGATGACGGTGCTCGGCTACCCGTCCACGGTGCCGGTGTCGACCGAGGAGATGCTGATGCTCGCATCGGCCGTGCGGCGCGGGCTGACGACGCCGTTCCTCGTGGGCGACCTTCCGTTCGGGTCGTACGAGGAATCGGATGCCATCGCCGTGCGCACCGCGCAGCGGTTCGTGAAGGAGGCGGGCTGCGATGCCGTCAAGCTGGAGCGAGGCGGGTCCTCGGTCGACCGCGCGCGCGCGATCGTGGACGCCGGCATCCCCGTCATGGGCCACGTCGGCCTGACGCCGCAGACGGCGGTGTCGCTCGGCGGCTACCGCTCCCAGGGACGGACTGCCGAGCGGGCGCTGGAGGTGTGCGAGGACGCGCTCGCGCTCCAGGAGGCGGGTTGCTTCGCGATCGTCTTCGAGGCGATCCCGAGTGCCGTCACGGAGCTGATCGTGCCGAAGCTCGAGGTACCCGTGATCGGAATCGGCGCGGGTTCGCAGACGGACGGCCAGGTGCTCGTCTTCCACGACCTGCTCGGCATTTACGACGGCCATGCTGCGCGGTTCGTGAAGCGGTACGCGAACGTGCGCGAGCAGATGGTCGCGGGCGTCGAGGCGTTCGCCGAGGACGTGCGCCAGCGCCGCTACCCGGAGCCGGACCACGAGTACACGATGGCGCCGGACGAGGCCGCGCGGCTGGAGGAGCTGCTCTCGGGTTAACGTCCGCCCGGATGGCGGCTCGAGATCAAAACGCGGGCAAGGATGCCCGCGGAGGTATCCATACCGGAAGGGTGAGGTTCTCGACGCAGGGCGACGGTGATGTCGTCGACCTGACCGACGGCATCCTCGAGGTCGTGCGCTCGTCAGGCGTGACCGACGGCGCAGTGATCGTGTTCACGGTCGGCTCCACCGCCGCAGTCACGACGATGGAGTACGAGCCAGGCGGCGTGCACGACCTGCGCACGAAGCTCGACGAGCTCGTGCCGCAGCAGGCGGACTACGAGCACAACCGCCTCAACCACGACACCAACTCGCACGCGCACATGAAGGCGGCGATCGTCGGCCCGTCGGAGACGATCCCGCTGGCGGGCGGCCGCCTCGAGACCGGCACGTGGCAGCAGGTCGTGCTTTTGGACTTCGACGACAGGCCGCGTCAGCGGGATGTCGTCGTATTGGTCATCTCGTAACCGTCCCCGCGACCGGACGGTGGTCGTTCAGGTCTTGTCGTAATTGACCGACTTGATCACCTTGGCCGGTGCGCCGGCGGCGATCGAGAACGGCGGGATGTCCTCCGTGACGACCGAGTTCGCGCCGATTACCGAGCGCTCGCCGACGGTGACGCCGCTCGTGATCACGACGTTGGCGCCGCACCAGACGTTGTCGCCCACGCGGGTCGGGCCCTTCGAGCTGAAGCCCTGCCAGGTGACCGGCTTGTCGGGGTCGTCGAAGCGGTGGTTGCCGTCGGTGACGAAGCAGCCGTTGGCGAACATGCAGTGGTCGCCAATCTCGACCAGCTCGTGCGCGGCGACCATCACGCCCATGTTGAAGAATGTCCCCTCGCCGATCCGGATGCGGGCATCGCCGGGACACGTGATCCAGACGCCCGGTTCGAACAGCGTCTCCGCGCCCACTTCGAGCCTGCCCTCGCGGAAGGCCTCGAGCACGTTGCCCTGCACGGGCCAGCGCACGAACGCCCCGCGCTTCATGAACTGGCGGTGGATCGCGAGCCGGTTCCATGGCAGCGAGTTGCGCTCGTACCAGCGCCACTTCTGCAGGTAGAGCTTGATCACGCCGCGGCGGCTAGCGCCGGTTCGCCCTCGGTAATCATGTCCTTCGGCCGCACGAGCACGACCGCCGCGATCGCGCCGGCGAGCGCCAGCCCGCCCCCGATCAGGAGGATCTCGTTGAAGCCCGCGAAGAACCCCTCGCGCGCCGCGTGCACCACGTTCTCGGGCCCGCGCGGAAGGCTGCCGGACGAGACGGCCTCCGCCAGCCCGTGGGCGTCGCCGCCCGGCGCGAGTTCGGCGATCTCGCTCTCCGCCCGGTCGAGGAACAGCGCACCGTACGCCGCGATCCCGACCGCGATCCCCACCTGGCGGAACGTGTTGTTGATGCCGGCCGCCATGCCGCTCTGCGCGCGCTCGACGACCTGCACCGCCACGGCGGCAGTCGGCGGGTTCAGCAGCCCGATCCCTACTCCGCCGATGAGGAATCCGCCAAGCAGCGTCGTCCACGTGTCGCCCTCCTCGACGCCCGACATCAGGATCAGGCCAAGGCCAGCGAGGGCAAGGCCGCCACCGATCAGGTAGCGAGGATGGATCCGGGCCATGAGCTGGCCCGCGATCGGCGCGACGAAGAACGACGCCAGCGTGATCGGCAGGTAGCGCAGTCCGGCCTCGAGCGGTGAGTAGCCGAGGATGTTCTGGAGGTAGAGCGTGATGTAGAGGAAGAGCGCGAACTGCGACCCGGCGATCGCGAACGCGCCCAGCTGCACGCCGGTGAACGACGGGATCCGGAAGAGCGACAGAGGCAGCATTGGCTCGCGGACGCGCATCTGCGACGCGATGAACAGCGCGAACATGACGCCCGCACCGGCCAGCAGCAGCACGATCGGGGTGCTCGTCCAGCCCTCGTCGTTTCCGCGCAGGAGCGCTAGCACCAGCATCAGCAGCGATCCGCTGAATGTGAACGTCCCCACCCAGTCGATACCCCGGGCATTCGGGTCGCGCGACTCACGCACCTGGCGGATCGTCAGGTAGACCGCGGCGATCCCGATCGGGACGTTCAGGTAGAAGATCGACTCCCAGCCGAGGCCCTCGGTCAAGGCGCCCCCCACGAGCGGGCCGATCGCCACGGCACCGCCGATCGTGGCGCCGTAGATGCCTGTCGCCGTGCCGAGCTCACGGCCGTGGAACTCCTGCGCGATGAGCGCGAGCGAGACCGCGAACATCACCGCCCCGCCCACTCCCTGGAACGCGCGCGCGACATTCAGCGCCGTCGCGGTCGGCGCCAAGGCACACGCAAGGGACGCGAGCGTGAAGATCGCGAGCCCCCACGTGAACACGCGCCGGCGGCCGAGGCGGTCCGCGAGCGATCCGGCGCTGAGCGTGAACGCCGCGAGCGTGAGCGTGTAGGCATCGATCACCCACTGGAGGTCCGTGAAGCTCGCATCCAGGTCCTCCTGGATATCCGGCAGCGCTGTGTTCACCACCGTGATGTCGAGCAACAGCATGAACGTCGCCACGCAGACGACGATGAGCGTCCACCACTTACGCTGCAGCTGGGACCGCCTTACGCTTCCGGCGCGCCTTTGGGGCCGGCAGGACGCCCTGGAGGAACTGCCCCGTGTAGGAGCGCGCCTTCGACGCGACCTTCTCCGGCGTCCCCTCCGCGACCAGCCGGCCGCCCTCCTCGCCCCCCTCGGGACCGAGGTCGATGATGTGGTCGGCCGTCTTGATCACGTCGAGGTTGTGTTCGATCACGACGACCGTGTTTCCGGCGTCCACCAACCGGTTGAGCATCTCGAGCAGCCGCTGCACGTCCGCGAAGTGGAGGCCGGTCGTCGGCTCGTCGAGGATGTACAGCGTGCGGCCGGTCGCGATCTTCGACAGCTCGCTTGCGAGCTTCACGCGCTGCGCTTCGCCACCTGACAGCGTCGTCGCCGGCTGGCCCAGCCGGATGTAGTCGAGTCCTACGTCATGCAGCGCCTGTAGCCGGCGCTTGATCTTCGGGATGTGCTTGAAGAACTCGAGCGCGTCCTCGACCGGCATCTCGAGCACGTCCGAGATCGTCTTGCCCTTGAAGCGGACCTCGAGCGTCTCGCGGTTGTAGCGCTTGCCGTGGCACTGGTCGCACGGCACGTACACGTCCGGCAGGAAATGCATCTCGATCTTGATCTGACCATCGCCGCGGCAGACCTCGCAGCGCCCGCCCTTTACGTTGAACGAGAACCGGCCGGGCTTGTACCCGCGCGCCCGCGCCTCCTGCGTCTTCGAGTAGAGCTCACGGATCGAATCGAACAGGCCGATGTAGGTGGCCGGGTTCGAGCGCGGCGTGCGCCCGATCGGCGACTGGTCGATGTTGATGATCTTGTCGATCTGGTCGAGTCCCGTGACGCGCCGGTGTGCTCCCGGCCGCTGCTTCGCGCGATGCAGGCGGTTGGCGACCGCCTTGTGCAGGATCTCGTTGACCAGCGTGCTCTTGCCCGAGCCGGAGACCCCCGTCACCGTGCAGAACACGCCCAGTGGGAACTTCACGTCGATCCCCTTCAGGTTGTGCTGGGCGGCCTTCTCGATCTGGATGTAGCCCGCGGGGCGGCGGCGCTTCTGCGGGATCGGGATCTCCCGCTTGCCGGCGAGGAACTGGCCGGTGAGCGAGTCCGGGTTGCGGATGACGTCGGCGGGAGCCCCCTCCGCCACGAGGTGGCCGCCGTGCTCGCCGGCGCCCGGCCCGAGGTCCACCAGGTGGTCCGCGGCGCGCATCGTGCCCTCGTCGTGCTCGACGACGATCACCGTGTTGCCGAGGTCCCGCAGGCGCTCGAGCGTGTGGATCAGACGCGTGTTGTCGCGCTGATGCAGCCCGATCGACGGCTCGTCGAGGATGTAGAGAACGCCGACGAGGCTCGACCCGATCTGGGTGGCGAGCCTGATCCGCTGCGCCTCGCCGCCCGAGAGCGTCGCCGCCGCGCGCTCGAGCGACAGGTATCCGACCCCGACGTTGTCGAGGAAGCGCAGCCGCTCGTCGATCTCGCGCAGGATCAGGCGAGCGATCTGACGCTCGGTGTCGCTTAGCTCGAGCTCCTCGAACCAGCCGATCGCGTGTCGTGCGGACAGCCGCGTGACTTCGTGGATCCCGAGGCCGCCGACCTTCACGGCGAGCGACTCCGGCCGCAACCGTGCCCCGTCGCAGTCTGGGCACGGCACGACCGACATGTACTCCTCGATCTTCTCGCGCACGTACTCGGAGTCCGTCTCCTTGTAGCGCCGCTCGAGGTTGGGCACGATCCCCTCGAAGGAAGTCGTGTAGGACCGGCGCCGGCCGTAGCGGTTGCGGTACGAGACGTAGATGCGGTCGCCGTTGGTGCCGAAGAGGAAGCAGTCCTGGGCGTCCTCCTCGAGGTCCTCCCATGGCGTATCGAGGTCGATCTCGTAGCGCTCGGCAATCGCCTGGGTCATCTGGTCGTAGTAGTTCGACGCGCTCGTGGACCACGGCAGGATCGCCCCGTCGTTGAGCGACAGGCTGGGATCCGGCACGACGAGCTCGGGGTCGATCTCCATCTGCGAGCCGAGCCCGGTGCAGCGCTGGCAGGCACCGTGGGGCGAGTTGAACGAGAACATCCGCGGCTCGAGCTCGGGCATCGAGGTGCCGCAGTGCAAGCACGCGAAGCGCTCGGAGAACGTCTTGACCTCGCCCGCCGTCGGGGGGACCTCGCTTCGCGAGCCCCCGCCCTCCGGAGGGACCTCCTCGATCTCGATGATCCCCTCCGCAAGCCCGACCGCCGTCTCGATCGAGTCGGCGAGCCGCTTGCGCAGGTCCGGGCGCATGACGAGCCGGTCGACCACGACGGCGATGTCGTGCTTGTACTTCTTGTCGAGCTCGATCTCTTCCTCGAGCCGGCGCAGCTCGCCGTCGACCTTCACGCGCGTGAAGCCCTCCGCGCGGAGCTCCTCGAACAGCTTCCCGTATTCGCCCTTGCGGCCGCGGACGACCGGCGCGAGGACCATGAAGCGCGTGTCCCCCGGCAGCATCATCACCTGGTCGATGATCTGCTCGGCCGACTGGGCGGCGATCGGCCGGCCGCAGTTGAAGCAGTGCGGATGCCCGATCCGCGCCCAGAGCAGGCGCAGGTAGTCGTAGATCTCGGTGACGGTCCCGACCGTCGAGCGCGGGTTCCGCGACGTCGTCTTCTGGTCGATCGAGATGGCCGGGCTGAGGCCCTCGATCGAGTCCACGTCGGGCTTGTCCATCTGCCCCAGGAACTGGCGCGCGTATGCGCTCAGCGACTCGACGTAGCGGCGCTGGCCCTCCGCGTAGATCGTGTCGAAGGCAAGGCTCGACTTGCCGGAGCCCGAGAGCCCGGTGATCACGACGAGCGCGTTCCGCGGCAGCTCGAGGTGTAGGTCCTTGAGGTTGTGCTCGCGGGCACCCGAGACGCGTATTACGTCCTGCGGCGGCACCTCGCCGAGTCTAGAGACGGGTGTGGGCGGCGTCGGGTGGCGAAAACCAAGCCCCGCAAGGACGCAGGCGCGAAGCCTTGGTGGGCCAAGGCGAGCGCCGAGGACGCGGCGGGGCGCAGGTTTGCAGACACCCTAGTCCGCGCGGGAGTAGACCTCGTCGAGCAGGGCGTCCTGGTCCGGGAGATCGAAGTTCTCGGCGAGGTATGCGGCGGTCTCTTCGCGCGGCGTTCCGTTCAACGCCATGTTGAGAGCGATCAGGCGCGCGCCCTCGGACCCGGTACCGCCTCCGCCCCCCACGGCGGCGGGCTCTTGCTCAGGCTCCGGTTCCGGCGCCGGCTCGGGTTCGGGCACGAACGGCTCGCGGTCGGGCGCCGGCGGGATGGCCTCGGTGGGCTGGAGCTCGTCTCCCTGGTACTTGAGCGGCTCCTCCTCGGGCTGCGGCGCGAGGTACGAGGGCTCGGGCTCCGGTTCGCGCTCCGGTTCGCGGTACTCGGGCTCGGGCTCGCGGTACTCGGGCTCGGGCTCGGGCTCGCGATACTCGGGCTCGGGCTCCGCCGGCAGCAGCACCTCCTCGGGGGCGCGCGGGACGGTGGCCGACGGCTCGGGCCGGGCCGAGCGCAGCGTGCCCAGGCCGCCGCGGATCTCCGCCAGGTCGCGGCCGAGCTGCTCGGCGCCGCTGCGCAGATCCGAGACCATGGCGTCGGCGCTCGCGCGGAGGCCGTCGAGGAGCTGGGCCACGTGCGCCTCGGCGGCGTCGGCGCGTTCGAGCATCGCGCGAGTGGCCTCCTCGACCCGCCCGATGTGCTCGGCGGCTTCCGCGTCGGCGCGCGCGCGGGCATCACGCGCGTCGGCCTCAGCCGCCGCGCGCACCTGCTGAGCCTCGATCCCGGCCCGCTGCTCGATCTCGCCCGCGCTCCGCTCGGCGGCCTCGACGATCGTCCGCACCTGCTCGGCGGCTGCGCCGGCGACGCTCGTGTCCGGCGGCCGCCGGGCGGCCTCGCGGCGGAGGTCCTCGACGGCGTCCGCGAGCTCGCGGAGGTGCTGGTCTACCTCGTCGGGGTCGTAGCCGCGGCGGGCGGCGGGGAAGTCCTTGCGAGTGATGTGTCGGCGTTCGAGTTCCACGGGGGCGCAAGACTAGCGCCCTCTCCCGATGCCGGTCTAGCGAGTCGCCTCCAGCTCGTCGAGCTCGCGGCGAAGGCCCTTGATCTCGTCGCGCAGCTTGGCGGCGTACTCGAAGCGGAGCTCGTCGGCGGCGAGCAGCATCTCCTCCTCGAGCTCGACCATCGTCTTCTCGATCTCGGCCGGCGACATCCCCTCGGTCTCGGGCCGCCTGCGCCGGCCGCTGCCGCGCGGCACCTTCGAATCGAGCGACAGGAAGTCCGCGATGTCGGAGACGCCCTTCACGATCGACTCCGCCGTGATCCCGTGCTCCTCGTTGTAGGCGACCTGGATCGCCCGCCTGCGGTTCGTCTCGCCTATCGCGGCGCGCATCGCGGCCGACTCCTTGTCGGCGTACATCAGCACCCTCCCCTTGATGTTCCGCGCGGCCCGGCCGATCGTCTGGATCAGCGACGTCTCGCCGCGGAGGAACCCCTCCTTGTCGGCGTCGATGATCGCGACGAGCGTCACCTCGGGGAGGTCGAGGCCCTCGCGCAGCAGGTTCACCCCGACCAGCACATCGAACTCGCCCAGGCGCAGGTCGCGGATGATCTGGATTCGCTCGAGTGTGTCGATCTCCGAGTGGAGGTAGCGAACCCGGAAGCCGTACTCGAGCAGGTAGTCGGTCAGGTCCTCGGCCATCTTCTTCGTCAGCGTCGTCACGAGCACCCGCTCATCGGCCTCGGCGCGAGCGCGCACCTCGTTCATGAGGTCGTCGATCTGGTTCCTCGTCTCGCGGACCTCGACCTCCGGGTCGACGATGCCCGTTGGCCGCACGATCTGCTCGACGATCTTCGACGAGTGGTTGCGCTCGAAGTCGCCGGGGGTCGCGGAGACGAACACGATCTGGGGCGTCCGCTGGAGGAACTCGTCGAATGTCTGCGGGCGGTTGTCGAGTGCGGACGGGAGCCGGAACCCGAACTCGACGAGCGTCTGCTTGCGCGATCGGTCGCCTTCGTACATGCCCCCGATCTGGGGCACCGTCTGATGCGACTCGTCGATGAAGCAGATGAAGTCCTCCGGGAAGAAGTCGAGCAGGCAGAACGGCCGCTCGCCGGGCGTGCGGCCGTCGAGGATGCGCGAGTAGTTCTCGATCCCGTTGCAGAAGCCGAGCTCGCGCAGCATCTCCATGTCGAACTGCGTGCGCTGGCGCAGCCGGTGCGACTCGAGCAGCTTGTCCTCGGCCTCGAGCTCCTTCGTACGCATCTCGAGCTCGTCCCTGATCTCGGTGACGGCGCGCTCGATCGTCTCGCGGTCGGTCGCGTAGTGCGTGGCCGGCCAGATCGCGGCGTGCTCGAGCTCGTCGTAGATCTCGCCCGTGAGCGGGTCGAAGTGCTGGACCTGCTCGATCTCGTCGCCGAACAGGACGGCGCGGTAGGCGGACTCTGCATACGCCGGAAAGACCTCGAGTGTCTCGCCGCGCACGCGGAACGTCCCGCGCGCGAGCACCTGGTCGTTGCGGTTGTACTGCATGTCGACCAGCTTGCGGAGGACCTCGTCGCGGTCGATGAAGTCGCCCTTCTTGAGGATCTGAACCTGGGCGTTGTACTTGTCCGGCGAGCCCATGCCGTAGATGCAGGACACAGACGCGACGACGATCACGTCACGCCGCGCGAAGAGCGAGCTGGTGGCCGAGTGCCGCAGGCGGTCGATCTCCTCGTTGATCGACGAGTCCTTCTCGATGTAGAGGTCCTGCGCCGGGACGTACGCCTCGGGCTGGTAGTAGTCGTAGTAGGAGACGAAGTACTCGACGGCGTTCTTCGGGAAGAACTCGCGGAACTCGTTGCAGAGCTGGGCGGCCAGCGTCTTGTTGTGGGCGATCACGAGCGCCGGGCGCTGGGTCTGCTCGATCGTGAAGGCCATCGTGGCCGTCTTGCCCGACCCGGTCACGCCGAGCAGCGTCTGGAACCGATCGCCTCCTTCGATGCCCGCCGACAGCTCGTCGCGCGCCTTCGGCTGGTCGGCGACCGGCGTGTAGGCGGAGTTCAGCTCGAACTTGGGCATTCGTTACCTAGGGTAGAGCGGCGTGTACGCGGACCATCTGCTCCTGCCGTGGGTCGAGGCGCTGCCCCGCTTCGATTTCTTCGACGCCCACACCCACACCGGCGCGAACGACCCGGACGGGTTCGGCGTCACGGCGGAGCAGCTGCTCGAGGCGCTGTCGCTCGTGGATGCGCGTGCGGTGGTCTTCACCATGCACGAGCCGGACGGCTACGCCGCGGCGAACGATCGCGTCATCGCGGAGGCCGCGGCTTCGGACGGCCGGCTGGTGCCCTTCTGCCGGGTCGACCCGAATGTGGACGCGGTCGCTGAGGCCGAGCGCTGCCTCGCCCGAGAGGCGCGCGGCATCAAATTGCACCCGCGCGCGGAGCGATTCACGCTTGACCATCCGGAGGTGGACCGCCTGTGCGCGCTCGCGAACGAGCGCCGGCTCCCGATCGTCGTGCACGCCGGCCGCGGCATCCCGGCGCTTGGTCGCCACGCCTACGACCTGACCGGCCGCTACCCGGCTCTCCGGCTGATCCTGGCGCACGCGGGCGTGTCGGACCTGGCATGGCTGTGGCGCCACGCCGACGAGCGCCCGAACCTTCTCTACGACACGTCCTGGTGGACGGCGGCCGACTTCTTCGCGCTGTTCAGCCTCGTGCCGCCGGGCCGGATCCTGATGGCGAGCGACGCTCCGTACGGGACGCCGGTGACGGGCGTCCTGTACGCGAGCAGGTGCGCGCTCCAGGTCGGCCTGACCCAGGATCAGCTCGAGTGCGTGGCCGCCCGGCAGCTGGAGCGCGTTCTGGCGGGTGACGATTTGATCGACGCGGGCCCGGCGCCCGGGCCGCCCACCGCACCGCAGGACGTGCTGCTCGAGCGGATTTGCTCGTTCCTGATGACCGCGTCCTCGCGCATGCTCTACGGCCAGGGCGGCGAGGAATACATGGGGCTTGCGCGGCTCGCGTGCGACGTGGGCGACGACGCACCCCAGGGTGAGGTCGCGGCCTCGGTCGCCGCGCTGATCGAGCGCTGGGGGCATTACTCCGCCGGGCGGCCGGTCAAGGACGGGCTGGCCGCGCCCGGCGTCCAGCTCGCGATCGCCGCCTGCATCGTCGCGCGCACGCCCGACGTCCCGCTCCCGGACGTCGAGGCCGTCGACCTCGCCGAGCGCGAAGAGGGCACCGCGTGAGCCTGCGCGCCGAGTTCCCGGTCTGCGAGCGCGCCGCGTTTCTCAACGCCGGCAGCGACGGGCCCGTGCCCCGGCGCGCAATCGAGGCGGCGCGGGACGAGGTCGAGCGCCAGGCGGTCGAGGGACGCCACGCGGAGTACTTCGCCCGGCGCTCGGAGCTGCGGCGGCAGCAGGCAGCGGCGTATGCGGAGCTGCTCGGGTGCGCGCCCGACGAGGTTTCTG
>Ga0299907_10001155_pt1 | contig 14688 bp, 13 predicted proteins | sample RVTome_16_FD_198680 | JGI IMG/M metagenome (GOLD analysis project Ga0299907, IMG submission 198680) | Soil microbial communities from uranium-contaminated site in the Upper Colorado River Basin, Wyoming, United States - RVT152D67 (version 2) ... | reverse complement strand
GCCGCGCAACGCCGCGATGGGGGCGCCGAGGCCGGCGGCGGCGGGTCGCGCCACCACCGGCCCGAGCAGCACCATCCCGGCCACGGCGAGCAGCGCGCCCAGCGCAACCTGTCCGAACGCCCCGTCACTGTTGGCGCCGGCGATCGTGAGCCCGATGCCGACCGCCATGACGACCGCGCCGATGATCCCGCGCCGCCACGAGGCGCCGGTGGTGTCGATGGCGGCGTCACGCAACGCCTCGATGGGCGCCACCCGCGACGCCTTGATCGCGGGCACCACGCTCGCGACGAGCGTGGCGATGACGCCGACGGCTGCGCCGACTCCAAGACTGCCGGCGTCGACGATCAGGGAGGACTGCGGGAATCCGAACCCGGCCGCGTCCATGAGCGCGAGCGCGCCCGCGGCCAGCCCGATCCCCGCGGCCAGGCCCGCGACCGAGGCCACGATTCCCACCGCGAGCGCCTCGAACGCGACCGACCCGACGATCTGGCGGCGCGATGCCCCGACCGCTCGCAACAACGCCGACTCGCGAGTGCGCTGGGCGATGAGGATCGAGAAGGTGTTGAAGATGCTGTACATCGCCACGAGCAGGGCGATGACGGCGAACACGACCAGCGCGGTGTTGAAGAAGCCGAGGAAGTCGGACTCGATGTCGTCGCGCTGCTCGGTGGTCAGCTCGGCGCCGGTGATCGCCTCGATGGCGTCGGGCAGCACCGGTTCGATCCGCTCGACGAGCTCGGCCTGGCTGATGCCGTCGTCGCCGGCCACCACGACCCCGCTGATCTGGTCGGGGTTCGCCAGCAGGTGCTCCTGGGCGGCCGGGAGCGTGAAGCCGGTGAACGTCACGCCGCCGAGGTTGTCGTCGGAACCGAACTGCACGATGCCGACGATGGTGGCCTCGACCGGGGCCGGGGTCCTGATGATGGTGGTGTCGCCCACCTGGAGATCGCCGTCATCGGCGGAACCACGGTCGATGACGACCTCGTTCGCGGCGCGGGGCGCGCGTCCGTCGGCGATGTCGTACGGGTTGAGGTCGGGGTCGGTCACCCAGGCCGCGCCGAGGGTCGGCGGGCCGTTGCCGCCGAGGGCGTCGCCGTCGGCCCCGACGATCTGCGCCGGCCCCTGCACGAGCGCCTCGGCCGCGCTGACGCCCTCGACGTCGCGGATCGTGTCCACGAGCCCGGCGTCGAGCAGTCCCCGTTGTGTCGCCTCCTCACTGCCGAGCTCGGTGCCGCCGCGCACGACGGCATCCGTCCCCGAGTTGGCCTCTTCAAACGCGTCGGCGAAGCCGGCGCGCGTGGTGTCGCCGAGCATCAGCGTCGCGGAGAGGAACGCGACCCCGAGCACGACGGCGAAGCACGTGGCGGCGAGCCGGCGCTTGCGGCTCCACACCCCTTTGATGCTGGCTCTCCACATCGCGATCAGCCCTCCAGCGACTTCAGGCGGTCGAGCACGCGGCTGGCCGTGGGTGCATCCATGTGGTCGACGACGCGCCCGTCGGCGAGGAACACGACGTGGTCCGCGTATCCCGCGGCAATGGGATCGTGCGTCACCATGATGATCGTCTGGCTGAACTCGTCGACGGCTTGGCGCATGAACCCGAGGACCTCCCCGCCGGATCGCGAGTCGAGGTTGCCGGTGGGCTCGTCGGCGAGCACCACCCGCGGTCGGGTCGCCAGCGCCCGCGCCACCGCCACTCGTTGCTGCTGACCACCCGACAGCTCGGCCGGGCGGTGCGACAGCCGCGAACGCAGGCCTACGGTGTCGATCACCGTCTTCAGCCACTGTCGGTCGGGCTTCCGGCCCGCGAGCGCGAGCGGCAGGGTGATGTTCTCGAGCGCGCTCAACGTCGGGACGAGGTTGAACGCCTGGAACACGAACCCGAGATGCTCACGCCGCAGACGCGTCAGCTGCCGGTCGGACAGGCGGCCCAGGTCGGTGTCGCCCACCAGCACCCGCCCCGACGTGAGCGTGTCGAGGCCGGCGACGCAGTGCAGCAGGGTCGACTTTCCGGAGCCCGAGGGCCCCATGATCGCCGCGAACCGGGCCTCGCGAAGGTCGATCGTGATCCCGTCGAGGGCCCGCACCGCGGTCGGCCCCGAGCCGTAGACCTTGACCGCGTCGACGGTGCGGGCTGCGGCCGTCGTCGCGGTAGCGGGCGCCGGCCGGGTGTCGCTCGTGGCAGTGGTCGTCATCGTTCCTCCGCTTCGTGGGGGGGTTGGGGGGCTGGGGGTTCTTCGCTCGCGAGCTCGTGCTCGAGGCTGCGGCGGGGCCGGGACCAGTCGAGGCTGCCGAACACTCCGGCGAGACCGAGCCCGACGAGCAGCGCCGCCACGATCCAGCGGGGATCGACGTCGCGATCAGCGGCGGCGTCGATGAGCACGAGCGCACCGATCGCCACGAACACCAGCCCGGCGATCAGGGAGAAGCCGTCGAGGCGGTGGGACTTCATTCGCTCGCGCATCACGTGGGGCCTCCGTCGTCGGCGTCGAACACCTGGATGCTGCCGAACCCGTCTCGCAGCTCGAGCCGGAGCGTGCCGGCGCCTTCGGTGCCGGGGCGAACAACACGGTTGTCGACGCTGGTGCCGCTCTCCTGGTCACCGAACGTCACCAGCTCGCCCGCGCTGACGTGCCCGTCGACGATCACGCGCACGTCCTCGGGCACCCAGACCTTGAGCTCGCCGATCCCCACGCTGGCGCGCACCTTCTCGGTGCGACCGGCGAACTCGAGGTCGCGCAGGTCGAGCTCGAGGGAGCCGATGCCGAGCTCGTAGTGGTCGTCGACGACCGCGAAGCTCGCCGGGCGGTAGTCGCGTTCGCCGATGCCGCCGGCGAGGGGCAGGTCGAGCGCGCTCGTCGCCGCGGCGAGCAACGCCAGGGCGACGCCGGGGAGCACGAGCCAGCGGGCCCGCCCGAACCATGCGCCGACGACGAGCGCGAGCCCGATGACGATGAGCGCGCACGCGAGCACCGCCCCGGCGGTGACGTCGATGGCGCCGCCGGCGTGGAGCGCGAGGGCGATACCGGTCACGACCAGGAGTGCGCACAGGGCGAACGGCCCGAGCAACGACAACGGTGCCCGCGTGCCCATCGGCACCCCGGGTGGTGGCAGCACCGACGGCGGGGACGGGGGCGAAGGAGGCGGCGGAGGCCACGGCAATCCGGCTGCGCTCGCACGGCTGGGCGTCGGTGTACGGGCAGGAGCCGGCTCCGGGGGAGGCGACGCGTTCGTGGCGTGGGTGTCGCGTCCGCGCGCCCAGAGCACGGCGCCCCCGATCGCGATGAGGGCGAGCGCCCACACCGCCTGCGCGTCGACCCAGAGGTCGAAGCGACCCAGCGTGACGAGGAGACCGACCCCCAAGATCGCGAATCCGGCGAGCTGACGCACGACCGGGCGCCGCCCGGTGGTCGCCGCTTCCGTGTCGTCGGGGATGAGGAGCCAGGCGGCGACGTAGACGAGCACGCCGATCCCGGCCAGCACGGCCGCGACGACGAACCCGAGTCGCACGACGACGGGATCGACCCCCAGGTAGCGGGCGAGCCCGCCGGCGACGCCGCCGAGGATCCGGTCGTCGCGGCTGCGGGTGATCCGCCTGGTCTCCGCCGGTGTGTCGTTCGGCGAGGTGTCGTTCGGCGAGGTGTCGCTCGGTGGGGTGTCGCTCATGGTCCCCATGATCCGGGGCCGCCGCCCGCCTGACCATCGGGGACGCCCCTGATCCGTCCCCGAGTCGCCCCGGCCTGCCTCGGGGTGGCGCCGGATACTCGGATCGTGGGCTGCATGGGATCATCGACGCATGAGTGCGACCTCGCGCGGCCAAGTCACCCGGCCCCGCCTGGTCCGCCGCCGCGACGGCAAGGTGATCGCAGGGGTGGCCGCGGGGGTGGCCGACTTCCTCGGGATCGACCGCAGCCTGGTCCGGGTCGCGTTCGTGGTGCTCGCCATCGTGAGCGGGCTCGGTGTCGTCCTCTACGCCGTGGCCTGGGTGCTGCTCCCCAACGACGACGGCGCCGGCGGGGTGGCGCGCGCGCCGACCGAGGGTGGTTGGGACTGGGTTCAAGCCGCCGCACTGGGCGCGGTCGTGCTCGGCGTGGTTCTGCTGCTCGAGCCGCTGGGCGTCTGGTTCCCCGAGGAGCTCGCCATCCCCGCCGCACTGGGAGCCGGCGGCGTCGCGCTCCTGCTCGGCCGCAACCGCGCCGATCCCGCCGTCCGCGAGGGCGCGGGCCGCTCGGAGCTGCTCGCCACGGTCGTCGGGCGCGGCCGGGGTGCGCTCGCGCGCGTCGTCATCGGCGCCGTGCTCGTCGTCAGCGGGATCGGGGCGTTCCTCGCCACCAGCGACGCCTTCGATGCCGTGCGGCAGGGGATCGTGGCGACGCTCGTCATCGCCGGCGGGCTCGGCCTGATCTTCGGTCCCTGGCTGTGGCGGCTCGCGGGCGCGCTCTCCGACGAGCGCCGCGAGCGGATCCGCTCGGAGGAGCGTGCCGAGATGGCGGCGCATCTGCACGACTCCGTGCTCCAGACTCTGGCGATGATCCAGCGCCAGGCCGACGAGCCCCGCACGGTGACGACGCTCGCCCGCCGGCAGGAGCGGGAGCTGCGCGGCTGGCTCTTCGACCGGGTGCCGCCGGCCGCCGGCGACGACCTCGGAGCGGCACTCGAGGGCGCGGCCGCCGAGGTCGAGGGTCAGCACGGCGTCGCCGTCGAGGTCGTACGCGTCGGCGGCGACTGCCCACTCGACGACCGGCTCCGGGTGCTGGTGCTCGCCTGCCGTGAGGCCCTCGTCAACGCGGCCCGGCACTCGGGCGTGCCGACGGTGTCGCTGTACCTGGAGGTCGAGCCCGAGCGCGCAACCGTGTTCGTGCGCGACCGCGGCGCCGGCTTCGAGCGCGAGGCGATCGCGTCCGACCGGCGCGGCATCACCGAGTCGATCGAGGGGCGGATGCGGCGCGCCGGCGGGAAGGCGGTCATCCGCTCGCGGCCGGCGACGGGCACCGAGGTGGAGCTGACGATGCCGCGGGTCGCGCCGTGAGCGGCCAGACGCGTCCGCACGTGTTCCTGGTCGACGACCACCACCTGTTCCGCAGCGGCGTGCGCAGCGAGCTCGGCGACGGCGTCGAGATCGTCGGTGAGGCTTCGGAGGTCGATCCCGCCATCGAGATGATCGGAGAACGCGCGCCCGACGTCGTTCTCGTCGACGTGCACATGCCTGCGGGCGGCGGTGAACGGGTCATCCGTTCCGTGCTCGCGCGTCATCCCGACGTGCGCTTCCTCGCCCTGTCGGTGTCGGACGCGCCCGACGACGTGATCTCGGTGATCCGGGCCGGGGCGCGCGGCTACGTGACCAAGACGATCTCGGGGCCCGAGCTCACCGAGGCGATCCAGCGGGTCGCCGAGGGCGACGCCGTGTTCTCACCCCAGCTCGCCGGGTTCGTACTCGACGCGTTCGCATCGTCTCCGGTCGGCGCAACCGACCCCGAGCTCGACCAGCTGACGAGCCGGGAGCGGGAGGTGCTGCGCCACATTGCCCGCGGCTACACGTACAAGGAGATCGCCCGCGAGCTCAACATCTCGGTGAAGACCGTCGAGACGCACGTCTCGTCGGTGCTGCGCAAGCTCCAGCTGTCCAACCGCCACGAGCTCACCCGCTGGGCAGCCGAGCGCCGGATCGTGTGAAGGGCCCTGGTCAGCCGGTGAACGCGGGCGTCGCTGCCACCGGCTGCGCCGGCGGCCGGCACAGCCCACCGGCGGCGGCATTCCCGGGGGAGAGCTGAGCGAGCACGATCACCGCCGTGCACTCCATCCCGAGCGCGTTCGGGTGGACGGGCGCGCCCGACTGCGCGCCCGCGAGCGGTTCGACCCAGCGGACGCCCACCGGCTGGCACGCGTCGTGGCCCGCGCTGGCGCCGAAGGCGTCGACGAACGCGGCACCGTTGGCGGCCGCCTGCGCGGCGAGCATCGCGTCGAGCTCGCGCTGCTTGGCCTGGAGGTACGGGACGTCGGCGTCGGCGAACGGCAGCCGCTCGCGGCATCCCGGGCCGGAGTCGGGGAGGATCTGCAGGTATCCGACGAGGAAGATCTGCGCGGCGGGTGCACGGTCACGGATCCCTTGGAGCACCGCGGCAACCTTCGGCGCGGTGGCGGCGATGCGGTTCGAGATCTCGTCGACCCCGCCGACGACGAAGCGGTCCTGACAGGGCGTGCCCGCCGCGTCTCCGCTGAGGCAGCTGACCACGATGTCGAGGTAGCCGGTGTCGTTGCCGCCGATGTTGATCGTGACCGCCGTCGTGTCTGCACCGAGCTGGTCGAACTGGGGCGGGTTGGGCCCGCCGCTCACGTTCTGCGGTGTGGTCATGGCTTCTGTCGTCGCACCGCTGCAGGTGGCGTCGCGCAGCGGGGCCTGGATCGCGGTGGCAACGAGGTGGGCGTAGTTGTGATCCGACCGGATGCAGCCGGGGATGTCGATCTGGTTCGGGATCAGCGGGCCGGCGGCGAACGAGTCGCCGAGGGCGACGTAGGTGCCGCCGGGCGCAGTCGGACCAGCGCCGGCCGTCGGTGTCGCGACCGGGAGCAGCAGCGCGCCTGCGAGCGCCAACGTGAGCCGGAGCACCGACGCACGCTAGACCGCCGCTCGTTCTGACGACCCGTCAGGTCTAGAGTCGGGGTCATGCCGCAGATTCCCAAGATCATCTCCGTCGACGACCACGTGGTGGAGCCCGCCAACGTGTGGCAGGACCGCCTGCCCGAGAAGTACCGGGAGGTCGGCCCGCGGGTCGTGCGCCGCAAGATCGCCGACATGAGCTTCGTCGGGGGCAAGTTCTCCTACCGCGAGGCCAAGGACGGCGAGGACGGCCTCGAGTGCGACTGGTGGTACTACGAGGAGCTCCAGTGGCCGCAGACGCGACTGTCCGCCGCCGCCGGTGTGCCCCGCGACCAGGTGACCGTCAGCCCGATCACCTACGACGACATGCGCCCCGGCTGTTACGACCCGAAGGCGCGCCTCGACGACATGGACGTCAACTGGGTCGAGGCGAGCCTGAGCTTCCCCACGTTCCCGCGTTTCTGCGGGCAGACGTTCATGGAGGCGAACGACAAGGAGCTCTCCGACCTGTGCGTGAAGGCGTACAACGACTGGATGTTCGAGGAGTGGTGCGGTGACTCCGGTGGGCGCCTGATCCCGTTGCCGATCATCCAGCTGTGGGATGCCGAGCTCGCTGCCGCCGAGGTGCGGCGCAACGCCGCCCGCGGCGGGCACGCGGTCTGTTTCACCGAGATCCCGCCGTTCCTCGGGCTGCCGAGCGTGCACAGCGACTACTGGGACCCGTTCTTCGCCGCGTGCGAGGAGACCGAGAGCGTCGTGTGCATGCACATCGGGTCGTCGTCGAGGATGCCGTCGACCTCGAAGGACGCGCCCGCCGCGGTCGGTTCGACGCTCACGTACATGAACGCGGCGATGTCGCTCACCGACTACCTCATGTCGGGTGTCTTCGAGCGCTTCCCGACGCTCGACCTCGCGTACTCCGAGGGCCAGATCGGGTGGATCCCCTACATCCTCGAGCGCGCCGACAGCGTGTGGGAGGAGAACCGCGCCTGGGGTGGCGTGGCCGACAAGGTGAAGCGGCGCCCATCGGAGTATTTCCACGAGCGCATCTACGGGTGCTTCTTCGACGACGCCCACGGCCTGAAGTCGCTCGACGAGATCGGCGTCGACAACGTGACGTTCGAGACCGACTACCCCCACAGCGACTCGACGTGGCCGCACTCGAAGAAGGTCGCCGAGGACATCATGCGCGACCTCGACGACGAGTCGATCTACAAGATCGTCCGCGGCAACGCGATCCGCATGTTGCGCCTCGACCTGGCCGAGTGACCTGGACGCAGGAGGCGTACTGCGATGCGCTCACCGAGGAGGTCGGGCGCTTCGCGGCAGCGGTGAGCGGCGCCGACCTCGCGACGGCGGTGCCGACGTGCCCGGAGTGGACGCTCGCCGACCTGATCGAGCACACGGGGATCGTCGAGCGCTGGGCGGCCGAGATGGTCCGGCAGCTCGCGCCCGAGCGCCTCGACCGTCGCGGCCTGGACGTCCCCGTGCCCGACGATCGATCGCAACTCCCGCAGTGGCTCGCCGACGGTGCCGGCGACGTCGTGGCCGCGTTCCGCGAGTGCGATCCCGACGCGGCGATGTGGGCGTGGGGCGCCGACAAGCACGCCCGCTTCTGGCCCCGCCGGATGCTGCACGAGACGACCGTGCATTGCGCCGACGCCGAGCTCGCGCTCGACCGTGAGCCCGCGATCCAGCCCGCGGTCGCGATCGACGGCGTCGACGAGCTGCTCGACAACCTGCGCCATGCCGGGTACTTCCGACCGCAGGTCGCCGAGCTGCGCGGCGACGGCGAGTCGCTGCACCTCCACTGCACGGATGCCGACGGGGAGTGGACGATCACCCTCGAGCCCGAGGGCTACGTGTGGGACCACGGGCACACGAAGGCGACGGTCGCCGTGCGCGGCCCGGCCGCGGACCTGCTGCTCCTCCTCTACCAGCGCCGCCGCCCCGACGACGGGCGCTACGAGGTCATCGGCGACGACCGCGTGCTGACGCACTGGTTGGAGCACTCGGTGCTCTAGCGGCGTGCGCGGGCGGTGACGATCCACACCGCGGCGCCGAGCACGACACCCGTGGGGGTCTCGTAGGGAGCCAACGCCTCCCTGATCGCGCTTCTCACCGCGGCCGCCTGCTCGGCGCTGGCGTCGGTGAGGAGGGCCCGTCCGAGCGAGCCCGCTTCGACGAACGGCATGACGTCGTCGAGGGAGCCGGAGCCGCCGAGCGTGACCGTGGCGTCGACGGGCTGCACCTCGATCGCGGTGAAGCCCGCGCTCTGGAGGATGGCCCGGGTGCGTTCCGGGTCGGCCAGCCCGGCCATCCCCGGCTCGCCGGGCTTGCCGAACTCGGGCCGCGGGACGTGCGCGACCGCGGCGCGCAGCGGAACCTCGATCCACTCCTGCTCGGCGCGGTCGCGCCAGCACACGAAGGAGAGGCGCCCGTCGCGGGCGAGCGCGCCGGCGATGTTCGCGAACGCGGCGCCCGGATCGGCGAAGAACATCAGGCCGAAGCGGCTGTACGCGACGTCGAACGCAGCGGTGGGGAAGGGGTGGACCTGGACGTCACCCAGCTCGAAGTGCACGTTGGTCACGCCCGCGCGCGCCGCCTCGTCGCGGGCGGGGGCGAGCATCTTCTCCGAGAGGTCGATGCCGGTCACCGTGCCGGTGGGGCCGACCAGGTCGGCCAGTGCGATCGTCGTGGCGCCGGATCCGCACCCGATGTCGAGCACGCGATCGCCCGACTCGAGACCGGCGGCGTCCATCGCGAGCTCACCCAAAGGGCGCAGCATGCCGTCATAGCGATCGGCCTCGGCGACCCAGTGCCGCGACTCGACGCCGTTCCAGTGCTCGACCTGGCCCGCGTTCGGCCAGCTGGTGTTGGTCACGCCTGGCGCCGCGGCCGGAAGAAGTCGCGTACGTCGTCGACGAACACGTCGGGAACCTCCATGGCGGCGAAGTGCCCGCCGCGCGGTGGCTCGGACCAGTGCACCACGTTGTAGCGATGCTCGACCCACCGGCGCGGCATCGAGGAGATCTCGGCCGGGTAGTTGGCGATCCCGGTGGGCACATCGACGTATCGCGCTGGGAGCGCGTCCCTTCCTGCTCGGCGCATCTCGTAGTACAGGCGTACCGACGACGTCGCCGTGGCCGTGACCCAGTACGCCATCACGTTGGTCAGGAGCTGGTCCTTCGTGAACGACCGCTCGACGTCGCCGTCGCAGTCGCTCCAGGCGGCGAACTTCTCGACGATCCAGGCGGCGAGTCCCGCGGGCGAGTCGTCCAGCGCGTACCCGAGCGTCTGGGGCTTGGTGCCCTGGATCTCCTGGTACCCGGCGCCGGTCTTCCGCCACGCGCGCATGGCCTCGAGCCGGCGCTGCTCGTCCGGCGTCAATGGTGCGGTGTCGCCTTCGGGCGGGGGCACGACGACGAAGTTCAGGTGGAGGCCGGCCACGTGGTCGGCGTCGAGGTCGGCAACGTTGGCGCACACCACCGAGCCCCAGTCACCACCTTGGGCCCCGTAGCGTTCGTAGCCGAGCGCCGCCATGATCTGCGCGAACGCCGCTGCCATCCGCCGCGGTTGCCAACCCGGGGCGTGCGTCGGGCCCGAGAACGTGTAGCCCGGCAGCGACGGCGCCACGACGTGAAAGGCGTCGCCGGCGTCTCCGCCGTGGGCGACCGGGTCGGTCAGCGGCCCGAGCACGTCGAGGAACTCCACCACCGAGCCCGGCCAGCCGTGCACCAACAGGAGCGGTAGGGCGGTGCGCTCGGGCGAGGGGGCATGGATAAAGTGAACGCGCTGGCCGTCGATCTCGGTGGTGTGCTGGGGGAATGCATTCAAGCGGGCCTCGTGCACGCGCCAGTCGTAAGCGTCGAGCCAATACGCGACAAGCTCGCGAAGGTACGAGAGCTCGGTTCCCTGATCCCAGCCCGCACCCGCGACCTGGTTGGGGAAGCGCGTCCGCCGCAGGCGGTCGTGCAGGTCGGTGATGACCGCATCGGGGACGTCGACGCGGAATGATTCGAAGGCCACGACGCGTCGACACTATGCGAGTGCACGAATGCTGTGGAGGGAGGCCAGATGGAGTCACCACACAAGGTCGAGCCCGGGCCGGTCGACAGCGGCGCTGGGAGGATCAGTCGATGACGTCTCACCTCGGCTCCGCAGCGCCTGAGCTCGACGAGCTCACCGTCACGATCGTTGTCGACAATGCGACAGACACGCTCTCGAGCATCGACTCCGGCATTCCACAGCTTCCTGAGCTGGCGTATCTGCTCGGGGGCATCCCGCCGAGCGGGCAACACGACGGGCATAACTGCGTCGTGGGCTTCGACCATCTCTGCGTCGCGTGTCACGGCTTCTCGGCGCTCGCCACAGCGCGACGAGAGGACCACACGGCAACGGTGCTGTTCGACGTCGGCCCCTACGGCGATGTCTGGCTCGCCAACGCCGAGCGGTTGGCCGTCGACCTGTCCAGCATCGACGTGCTGTTCCTGTCCCACTGGCACTGGGACCACTCGGGCGGCATCACGACCGTCGTCGCCGCCATCGCCGCGGCGCGCCACAGCGCGGGTCGCGCGCCGCTCGTCGTCGACGTCCACCCTGATCGACCCGACCAGCGTGGCATCCTCACGCCGCTCGACATCTTCGCGATGCTGCCGCCGGAACCCACCATCGAAGCCATCGAGACGGCCGGTGGCCACCTCGTCGCCCACGCGGACGTGCACGTCGTCGGCGATCTCTTTCTCGGCAGCGGAGACATCCCCCGCCAGACCGGCTACGAGACCGGCCTGCCGGGACACCACAGCTGGCGCGGCGACCAGGTAACACTCGATCCGGGCATCCACGACGAGCGCTTCCTCGCCGCCAACGTGCGAGGCCGGGGCACGACGGTCCTCACCGCGTGCTCACATGCCGGCGTCGTCAACGTCGGCCTCGAAGCACGGCGGCTCCTCCCCGACCATCCGGTCGACCTCCTTCTCGGCGGCTACCACCTCGCGGGTGCAACCGTCGAGGACCGCATCGAACCGACGGTGCACGACCTCACGAACCTCGTCGCGCCCCGGACCGTCGCGCCAGGACACTGCACGGGTTGGCGGGCCGCCGCCGCGCTCGCGAACGCTTTCAGCCCCGGCGGCTGCGCTCCGAGCGTCGTCGGCACTCGCTACTTGCTCAACGCGTCCTAGATCACATCCGATCGTGCGACTCGGGTCGCACGCGCGTCGCGTCAGTGTTTCGTCGGGCTAGCGGTTCTCGACGAGATTGGCGAGCTTGTCGATCGACATGCTCCAACCCAGTTCGTTGTCAACTGGTGACACCCCGGGAGGAAGGTTCTCGTGAAGTCCGACGAGGTCGGTGCCATCGTCAGTATCCGCGAGCATGTAGGTGATCGTCATCTCACCCTTCATCGCTGGGTCGTCGGTCTCGAACTCGACGATCTGGACGACCTCCTTGTCGGGCAGGAGCTTCACGAAACGGCCGTGGAAAGAGTCGAGCTGAGCGTCCGTCTTGCCAGCCGTCGTCGGCATGTCGTAGCTCAACGAGATCCGAAACGTGCCGCCCTCACGGGCATCAAACGAGTGGACGTGGCTGGTCATCGCATCTGGCACCATCCAATGCTGGACGGCGTCCGCGTCGAGGAGTGCGCTGTAAACGAGTGCGCGAGGAGCCCGGATGTGCCGGGTCAACCGCGTCATTCCCACGAGCGGAGGCTAACGCCGTGGGCGAGCGTGCGCGCGCTGCTGGTGCACGCCGTGGGCAACGCGGGTGTCCAGGTGAATAGGGTCCGAGGGTGAGATCAGATGATCGGGTGGCGCCGCGCACCCGAACCGGGTCCGTCGGCTTCGCCGGCGCGATCGGCGGGCTGGCCGGCGCGGCGCTGACCACGCGCAGGGGCGCCAAAGCGACGGCTGTGGGCGCGCTGGCTGGTGCTGTTGGTCTCGGGGCGTCGGAGGCGGTCGCCCGGGCACGGCAGCGTCCCGGCGAGATCCCGGCGCTGTGGCACCGCATCGCGACGACCTCTGCGCTGGCCGCTCCGCTGGGATGGGCTGCAGGCCGACTTACCGGCGTCGGACCCGTCGGTTTGGGAGCGGCAGTCGGAACCGTGGCCGGTGTATTGGGCCTACGTCCACAGAAGGTTGCGTTGGGACCGCTGGTGGGCGCGACCGTGGGCGGGGCAGCCGCGGCTTCGAAGCGCAGCGTGCCGGCGGCGGCGGTGGCGAGTACCACTGTGCTCGCGTACCGGGTGCTGTCGGCCTTGCTGTTTCGAGATGCTCAGGTGAGCCTGCTGGCGGAGCGGGTTCGCGAGGAGGATCTTCCCTTCGTCGTGCCGCTCGAGGCCCGATCGCGGTACGTCGGGACTGACTACGTGCGGACCTTGGCCGGGGTGCTGGGCGGCAGGTACGTCCCCGACGCGTCCGATGTCGGCATCGTCGCCTCACTTGATGAGCTGGCCGGGCCCGAGTTCGACCCTGAGGTCGTCGACCCGCGGGTCCGAGAGTTCTACGAGCACACGACGCGGTTCACCCTCGACATCGTCCCCGAGTGGCGTCTCTGGGTGCGCCCGGGCTACCTGCTGTACCGGAGCGTGGTCGCACGCCCGCTCGGGCAGGCCAGCGTGCCGATGAACCAGCGTGAAGCCCAACGGGGAATACGCAGCCGTATCGACACCATCAGCCTGGATCGGGATGACGTGGTGGCCGTGCGCGGGTGGATCCGGTCCTTCGCTGACACCGACGAGCCGATCTACGTCGGGATCTACACCACCTACCGCCACGACGGACGTGGATACGTCAGCGTCGGCTTCCCGCTCCCGCAGGCCAGCTTCACAGCCACCCTGCTCCCGCGGGCTCTGCCCGGCGGCGGCCTCGTGCTCACCAGCCGCAGCGATTTCGAACAGCCGGGTCACTACCTGACCTACATCGATCCGACTACCCGGGGGCTCACCGTCCTGGAGGTCCACGGCTTCGCGGAGCAGCTCGATGTCTACGTCGAGGACGACGAAGTGCGGGCCGAGCACGCGTTTTGGGTCTTCGGTTTCCCGTTCCTCGTGCTGCACTATCGCATCCACCCCAAATCCGCCTCACCCTGAAACTGACGGTTCTGTGGGGCGTGTCACGCTGCTGGGACGCACGGGCACCGACACCGATCTCGACCGCGTCGTCGACGAGTCGTGGGACCCACCCGTCACGCTGAGTGTCCGGCTCATGAGCGTGATCAGCGACGATCTCGAGCACGCCGGGCAAGCCGCGCTCGTCCGGGGCATTCTCCTTCGCCGCTGAGCGCTCAGCTCAGGAAGCGCTCCATGAACGCGTCGATGCGCTCGTTGGCCCGCTTCGCCAGCGCCATCGGGAAGCCGGTGAAACCGTGGATGCCGTCGGGATAGACCGCGAGCTCGGCGTCGTTGCCGTACGCCTCCCAACGTGCCGCCATGAAGAGGCTGTCGTCGAGGAGATGATCGGCGGTGCCGACGGTGAACAGGGCGGGCGGCAGCCCGGTGAGGTCCGCGTACAGCGGTGACACGGCGGGGTCGCACGCGGCCTCGATGGATCGCCCTGGGATGTAGCAGTCGTTGATGAATCCCGACAGTGTCCCGTCGAGGAGATCGGGCACGTCGGTCGGGCGGACGCCGCGCGCACTCGGAGTGCCGGTGAGGTCGTACACCCCGAAAACGAGGTTCGCACCGGCCACGCGGTCGATCCAGCCGAGCTCGTCGCGGATGCGCAGCAACGTGAGCGCGGCGTAGTAGCCGCCCGCAGACTCACCACCGACGATGACGGGACCGTCGTTCTGTTCCAGGACCGTGCGTGCTACCGCCAGGCAGTCGTCGGAGCCCGCCGGGAACGGGTGCTCCGGTGCGAGCCGGTAGTCGACGGAGATCACGGTGACGCCGACGCGCTCACAGCACTCGGCATTGCCCTGATCGTTGAGACGGGGGCTCCCGAGGATCATCGCGCCCCCGTGAAAATGCACGTACGTGCCGCGCGACGCACCGGAGGGGCGGAAGACCCGGCAGGGGACACCGGCGATCTCCTCGTCGAGACCGGCAGGCGACTCGCTCTCGAGCGCCGCCAGCGCGGCCCGCATGACGCGCC
>Ga0299907_10001154_pt1 | contig 14689 bp, 10 predicted proteins | sample RVTome_16_FD_198680 | JGI IMG/M metagenome (GOLD analysis project Ga0299907, IMG submission 198680) | Soil microbial communities from uranium-contaminated site in the Upper Colorado River Basin, Wyoming, United States - RVT152D67 (version 2) ... | reverse complement strand
TGGGCACTGCGGGTACTGCGCGGTGCTGCTGGTGCTGCTGGGTGCTTCGGGGTGTTAGGGCACTGCTGGTGTTGCTGGGTACTGCGGGCTGCGTGCGGCAGTGGGGGGTGCCGCACGCAGCCCGCGAGTGCTGCTGGGACTGTTGCTACCTACCTCCCGAAGGGAGCTAGCCCCGGGCGAAAGGCTTGCCGTACTGCGGCTTCACGAGCGTCGACTCCGAGAGCCCGCCCGGGCCGGCGTCCTGAATCACCGTGAGGTACGAGCCTGCCCACACACCGTGGAACGGCTCACCGACGGTGGGGTTGCCGAAGGTCGAGAACGGCACGAAGAACGAAACGGTGTTGCCGACGCGGGTCAGATCCTGCGGTGCAGCCGTCACCAACGGCGCGCTGGCCGCCCCACCGGCGGTCACACTGGCCGCCGTGGCGGTGATGTTGGTCCGGTACGTGGCGCCATTGACGTTCTGGAAGATGCCGTAGGACACCGTTCCACCCGGTCCGACGTCCGTGCCGTTGAGCACCGTGAGGTCGTACTTGAAGCCGGGTTGGCCCGACGAGCCGTTCTGCTGGGTGACCTTGAGCGACTCGAGGTCCGCCGCACCGGGACCCGAGTAGTCATTGATGTCGCCGGAGAAGACCACCAAGTTGCTCGGTGCCGTGGCGGTGCCGTGGCTGGTGCCCATCGCGTTGAGCGTTGCCTTCATGTCGAGCAGGCCGGCGCCCTTGTCGTAGGACGTCTGGGGATCGTCGGTCGGGTCCAACGGATCCTCGTCCGGGTTCTGCGGGTCGTCGACGTACGCGCCGCCGAAGGTGAACCTGTACGCGTTGTCCTGGATCAAGTTCTCGATCTCAGCCGGGGTCAACGTGCCGTCGGCCTGGATCATCAGGGCGACACCGCCCGCCACGTGCGGCGTCGACATCGAGGTGCCCGAGATGTAGTTGTACCAAGGGGCCCAGCGGGTCTCGGGGAGCAGACCGGTGCAGATGGGCTGGGCGAGGCAGGTCGAGGTGATCCACGTGCCCGGCGCCGAGATGTCGGGATGTGTGCTGGTGTCGCTGGACTTGCCGCGGCTCGAGCTCGGGTTGAGCCCGCCGTCGCGGCCACCGGACACGGCGTCGTCGTCGTAGTTGGCGACGCAGATCACGCCGGCCTTCGGGTTCTTGCAGAAGTTCGACGTCGCGTCGTTCGTGCCGTTGCCGCCGCTATTGCCGGCGGCGAAGAGTACGGTGACGTCCTTGTCGTCGACGAGCTTGTCGACCCAGATGTTGACCGGGTGGGTGGCGTTGAACGGCGTGCCGCCGGGGTCGCCCCACGAGTTGCTCACGACGCTGATGCGCGGGCTGAACGTGTTGCCGTTGTTGTAGATGTGTTGTAGCGCCTCGACGGCGTAGAGCACGGAGATGACCTCACCGACGCTGTACATGGTGACCGACGCGCCGGGCGCGACGCCGGTGAAGGTGCTCTTGGTGTTCGGACCGGTGCCCGCCGGGTAGTCGCCCGTCGACGCGGTGCCGTTACCGGCCAAGATGCCAGCGACGTGCGTGCCGTGACCCGAGCTGGCGTCACTGTTGGTGTCACCCACGTCGACGAAACCGAAGGTCGGGATGGGGTCGCCGTTGATGAGATCGATCTGCGCGTTGCCGTAGCAGGTCTGCGAGGGCACGTAGATGAGGCCAGGCGTGGTGCAGACGAACTTGTAGTTGCGCTCGATCGGGTCGCTCAGGTCGGGGTGGGCGGCGAAGGCGCCGGAGTCGATGATGGCGACGCCAACGCCGTCACCGTCGAGGATCGGGCCGCCGACACCGTCGGTGTACGGGCCGCCAGCGACGGCCTCACGGACCACGCCGACGCGCGTCGCCCACGGCGCCGTGTCGCCGAAATACTGGAGCTTGGTGTTGTCCTGCAGGTGCACGACGGAAGGAAGGCTCGCCAGATTGGCGATGGACGCGATCGGGCCGCTGACGAAGGCGGTGGAGATCACGGGATAGTTGCGGAGGACCTGCACGTCGCTGGCGTGGTCGGCGACGACCGAAGCCGCGTCGAGGCCATCCTGCACGGTTACAAACGCGCCGTACTGCGTCGTCGGCGCGAGCGTTGCGAGGTCATGGGTGAAGCCGGGGCTCATGCTCCCGGTACCAGGGGCATCGACGGCGGTGGCGCCACTCGACACTGCCGACATCAGCAGGGCGAGTACGGCCACCAGCGCGGCGAGCACGGGTAGACGGCGGGACATCGTTGTCTCCTTGGGTGGGATCTCGGGGGTGCGAGGGTGCGACGGTGCGTCTGTCCTCGCGGCCGTAATACGGTCGCCCGGCCCAAACGGGGCGGCGGTTTCCAACATTCGTCGCGCAATGTCACCCGATCGGGTGACATAGGCGCCCCCCTGTGCGCTCAGGACAGCTCGGCGTCCCATGTCTGGGTCGAGACCGGGGCCGTCGCCGTCGCGGCGGTGATCGACCGGTCGATCTCGGCTTGCACGACCGCTTCGACGCGCGTGGCGATGGCGTGGAGGGCCGCATCCAGCTCGGGGAACGGCAGGTCCGCCGCGAGCAGCGCGTCGACCTCGCGATCGAGCGCCCTCAGGTCGGCGCGGGCTGCGGCCGGCCCGACGTCGTGCGCCACATCCACCCGGCGATGCCGCGACCGACCTTCCAGAGCACGAGGATGATGCCGACGATCGGGATGGCGAGCACGACGAGCTGCACGGCCGAGGAGAGCGCCGTGAGCGGTTCGCTTGCCGCGAACGCGCCGGCCGCGCCCCGCCACAGCCGCGCGCCGGACGACCAACCGGTGCCGACGATGCGCGGTAGGTGCACGAGCAGCATGAGCAGCTGGAACAGCAGCAGCGGGACGACGAGCAGCACCCACGCGGTCACGGCGACCCGCACCCACCGCTCAAGCACGCGCACGTCGTCCTCTGCCCGCCGCCACGGCAGCGCGCTGCGGAGGATCGGGCCGATGCGGGCGAAGAGATCCGGCACGCCAGTGAGGTCGGCCACGATGTAGTAGCCGTCGAGGCGCACGATCGGCAGCAGTTGGTGGGCGATCTCGAAGTGCTGCACGACCGCCAGCAACAGCAACGGCTCGAAGCCGGTGAGAAGGTACGCGCCGATCGTCGCGAGGATCACGACGACGTTGAAGTAGACGCCGCCGAGGTCCGTGCGGAGCCGGTCGCGCTTGCCGAGGCGGTACGCGTCGGTGACGTCGGTGTAGAACGCGGGCCACGCGAGGTACAGGCCGCAGCCCATCTTCCCTGGCCGCCCGCCCCCGTAGCGGCAGGCGGCGGCGTGGCCGATCTCGTGGAAGCCGGCGGACAGGACGATGCCGGCGAACAGCGCGAGGAACAGCGCGGGGTTGTAGATCGACTGGCGCACCGCTTGCGCGACGCCGTGTCTCACGAACAGCCACACGTCGGCCGCGACGAATGCGGCGAGCACCGCGACGACGACCGGCGGGAGGAACAGCCGGCGGAACATCGCGCCGAGGAGATTGGACACGCGCTCGGGGATCACGCTCATGCGGAACTTGAGCCCGAGGAACGGGTCGGGCTTGGCGACCTCCTGCGTCGTGCCGTCGGGATCCGCGACGATGCCGAGCGGGCGCAGCTTCTCGTCCACGAGGAAGCGCACCTGCTCGGCGTCGAGCCCGCGGTGGATCTCGTCGCCGACCGCTTGCGCGATGCGCGCGTAGTCGCTCGCACCGTCGGCCTTGGCCGCGACGAAGTACAGCAACGGCGGCAGCTGGATCACTTGCCCGTCGGCGCGGCGAAGGAGCGACGGCGGCTCCTTGAACCCCGACCCCTCGTACTCGCCGATGAGCTGTACGCCGTCAGCGAGAACCGGCGGTCGATCGTTGTGGGCGATGGCCATCGGGGCGTCTACTACCGCCGCGCCGGTTGCCCCAAACGACCACCTTTCATGCGGTTTGTCCCAAGTTGGGTCGGGAACGACTGCGGCGACCACGACCATGGAAGGAGAAGCGCCGTGGGTGACCAGTCACAGGAATATCGCAAGCTGACTCGTGAGGAGCTGGAGGCGCTCGCCGGGGAGCCGTTGCCGGAGCGAGCAGCGATGTCGCTCATCAACGCCAACATCGCGGCCCCCATCAACGCCGCACTCGCACTGAACGTGCTGTCGGACAGTTCGACCGCGTATGCGAGCGCGACACAGAACGCTCCGATCAACCAGAGCACCTGACCCCTGACCACCTGAGGAGAGGACGGCAATGGCCGACCAGGACGAGTACCGCAAGTTGACCCGTGAGGAGCTCGAGCGGCTTGCCGGCGAGCCCCTCCCCGAACGAGCGGCGATGTCGTTGGTGAATGCCAACCTCGCCATTCCGGTGAACGTGGCGCTGGCCGCCAACGTGCTGTCGGACAGCTCGATCGCGTGGGCCGAGGCGACGCAGGACACGCCGATCGACCAGTCCACCTGATCACCGTATGCGTGGCGTGCGCGCCGGCAAGGACGCCACTGCTGGTTCCGGCACCGGCGAACCGAGCTCGGCGCGCAACGCCCGGCGGGTCCTGAAGAGGCTTCCCTCGACCTGTCGCGGGGGTAGGCCGAGGGTGCGGGCGACCTGACCGATGGGCAGGCCCCGCTGATGGGCGAGCTCCACGATCGAACGGGAGGTCGGATCCAGCCCGGCCATCGCGCTTGCCACCACGCGCGCGTCGAGCCGTTCGGCGAGCTCGTCTTCGAACGAGGCGCCGCGGTCAACGGTGAGGTCGATGTCGGCGGTGCTGTCGGCGTCGAGGGCGGTCGTTACCTTGGCGCGCTCCGCGTAGCGCTCGTGGCAGACCCGTGCTGCGATTGTGAACAGCCACGGCCGGAAGTCCTCCGGCTCCGTGCCGCGCCGCAGCGACGACCATGCTCGCGAGAACGCCTCTTGGGCGCAGTCCTCCGCGTCCTGTGCATGTGACAGCCGCTTGTGACAGAACGCGTAGAGCTGGCGACGATGCAGGTGGAACAGCGCCGCGAACGCGCCGTGGTCGATCATCGCTGGTGGTTCCCCCCGCCTCTCTGACCCCTGACCTTGTCGTTCTACGTCGGTCGGCGACGATCGGGGTCGCCGCTGGCACTTCATTTGGAAGCAATTTCCGAGACGTTCACCTGCACGTGGCGCGCGCGTCGCACGAGCCGCGCTCTTTGGGGTGGCGTCCGCGAGGGAGCGGGCGCCAGAACCAACCCCCACAAGGAGAACAAGTGATTCATCGAAAGGGACGGTCGCTGCGCAAGCTCGCGACCGTCACCGCTCTGTCGCTCGGCTCGGGCAGCCTGTTCCTGCTGCACACGCCGGCCAGCGCCGCGGTTGGCGACAGCTACAGCCCGGCGATCGAGACCCGCAACTGCACCGACACGACCTTCACCGCCAACGACTTCGACGCCATCCAGGGTCGCGGCGCGTCGTTCGCGAACAACCTGCACAACGATGCCACCAACGGCTGGATTGCTCAGTTCAACAACGCCTGCCCGACCGCGGCAAGCAAGGTGACGTACTTCGGCACGGGCTCGGGCTCGGGCCAGCGCGCCACCCGCGACCGCAACCACGCCTTCGGTGCGAGTGACGAGCCGTTGGAGGCGTCGCAGCAGGCGTGCTACGAGGCCAACGGCACCGGCCCGAGCAGCAGCGTTGAGTGCAACCTCCAGCCCTTCAACAGCCCCGGTGGTCCCGGCCAGCTGCACCACTTCCCGCTTGCTGTGGGCGCCATCTCGATGTTCTACAACGCGCCGACGTGCTTCGGCACCACTGCGCAGCTGACGCTCACGTCCAGCCAGATCGACCGCATCTTCTGGGGCGTGATGGACTGGGGTGACATCAGCGCCGAGCTCGGAGTCGGCGTCTGCACGAACCAGACGATCACCCGCTGCGTGCGCCTCGACTCCTCCGGCACGACCTATGCGTTCAAGGAGTACATGTCCAAGCGTCAGCCGCGCTGGCGCAACGTCGGCCCTGGTAGCGACGGGACGGACTACCTGGCCAATGCCAACAACACCGCGTGGCCTGACAGCGCGAGCACGTTCTCGCCGGTCGTTCGGGGCGCGGTGAATGGCAACGCGGCTGTGGGCGATTGCGTCTCCGCGACCGTGGGCGCGATCGCGTATGTCGAGTTGTCGGCGGCCCGCAAGGAGTACGCCGCCAACGGTGGCTCGGCCTCCAGCCTGCGCTGGGCCAAGGTCGCGAGCGTCAACCCGGTCGAGGGTGACGTGGACCCGTCGCTCAACGCGACGTTCGCGCCATCGACGTCGCCACAGGGCTCCAATTGTGGTGACGCCGCCGCTGGCGCCGTGCACCCGCCGTCGACGCTGAGCAAGGGCTGGGACCGCGTGACCATCTCCGATGGTCCCGACGGCTACCCGATCTGCACGTTCACGTACGCGCTCGTGTACAACAACCTGCGCCTTGCCTTCAACGGCCCCACCGGTGAGACGAACCCGGCCATGATGAGCATCGACCAGGCCCGCACGCTGGCCGCGTACCTGTCGTTCGGCATCAACAACGAGCCTGGCGGCGGCCAGAGCTTCCTCGACGACAACGACTACGGCCCGCTGCCCCCGCAGACCCAGGCTGTGGCACGCGCCGGTCTCGGCAGCCTGACCTACAACCCGTAGGCAAGTCCGGGACCGACGACGTTCCCGAGAGCAGCACCGAGGGGGCCGGCACCGCTGCCGGCCCCCTCTCTCGTTACCGAACCGACCTCCGAGCTCGCCGCCATAACCAGGTCTACGTCTCATGGCCACGATCCGTTCACCTGGGTGGTGCGGCCCCGTCACGGGCGTCGAGTTGAGTAGAGACCGACAGCCCGTCTTGTTGCCTCGGCGAGCACTCCTCCATCTTGACGGATCACTCCTCCCGCACGGATCCATGACGCCCAGCCGCGTTCCCCTGTCGCGCCGCGTTCGGTTGGCGGCACTCGGCGTCGCCGTTCTCGGTGCGCTCGCTTCCTTTCTCGCGCCGTCGACGACAGCGGGCGCTGGTACCGAGGTCGGCGTGGGCCTGCGCTTGCGTTCCCCGCAGATCGCGATGGAGGCGGTTCACGCACCCGCCAGGATCATGACCGTCGCCGCCCGGCCTCGCGCCGCCGACGGTGAGGCCTGGGCTGTTGGCCGGTCCGACGCGCGGCTGCCGGAGTTCGACAGCACCGCCATCTCCGGAAGTCCCGAAGGCGGCCAGGACGTCTTCCTCCGGTACGACCACGCATCCGGCTGGCGCATTGCCGGGCTGCCACGACGGCAGGACGGTTCGGTCGTCGTCCGCACGGACCCCGCGTACAGCTTCGGGCCGCTCGCGATCGCGCCCAACGGCGACGGCTGGGCCGGCACCCGTACGGGCCAGCTGTTCCGGCGGCAGGCCGGCAGCGACGACTGGGTGCACGCGCCCGAGAACGACGCCGTGCTGCGCAACGCGCCGGTCATCTCGCTCTCCGTCGGCAGCGACGCGGCAGGCACCTTCGGCTTCGCCCTGACGACCGAGGACGTCGCCCCGCGGTTGCTCGTGCTCGATGAGAAGGGCTGGCGCGCGGAACAGCCCCCCGATCCACCTCCTGGCCTGTTCTTCCGAAGGGTCGTCGCCGCCGGCCGAGGTCGAGCGTGGATGGTCGGCACCGCGCCGGGCACGAGAGTGCCGGGCCAGCCGCAGCCTTGGTACGTCGTCCTGATGGAGTGGTCGGCGCAAGACGGATGGCGGCGGGAGATGGTCGGCGCGGACTTTCTCGATCAGCCTCAGGGACAGTCGATCCGTGGTGTCGACGTCAAGGTCGACTCGTCGCAGGTCTCGCTGGCGCTCACGGACGACGCCGTGTGGGTTGCTGCACCGACGAGACGTACCGACCGCACTGGCGCGGCAGGCTCGGTGCTGCCCCCGGTGTCGGGGACGCCAGACCTCGCGCCGACGTTCCTCAAGCCGTCGGACTTCAGCGGGCAACCAACCATCGCGCGGCTCGCGCTCGATGCCGCCGGCCGCCTATCTGGGACGAAGACGTTCTGCCCGCCGATGCCGCGTGTGCAGGTCGGCGGGAGCGCCGAGGAGGTCGCCCTGTGCGACGGCCGGCTCCCCTTGGGCATCGGACCGGTGCAGACGATCGAAGGCGTTGCCGACGGGGCCGTGATGGCGGTCACACCCAACGGCCTCCTGCGATTCACGTCCGGCGCAGGCGGGTGGCGGCACGAACCCACAGCGACGCTCGGTGCGGTCGGCGGGTCGTTCGGCAACGCCGACGAGGGCTGGATCGTCACGAAGAGCGGCGGCGAGAACAGCCCCCCGAGCTCGAACCATCTGAGCCACTGGACACGCGCTCGCTCCCGCTCGGGCCTGCGTCGCTGGCCTCAACCGGCGACCCAGCAGCTCGAAAGTGTCGCCGTCCACCCGGGTACCGGCGCAGCGGCGCTTGCGGTCGGTGGCCGAGGTACCGCCGTGCTCCAGCTCGACGACGGCACGTGGGACACCGTGTCGACGGGCACGACGGACGACTTGCACGCGACGGCGTGGAGCGACGCGTCCACGGCGTGGGCCGTGGGCGACAGCGGCACCGCGCTCCGTCTCGACGCGTCGACGAGGACGTGGACGGCAGATGCCGCCGCGGCCGCGGCCGCGGCCGGTGCCGATCTGCTCGGCATCGCCTTCGATCACCGCGGGCAAGGTTGGGCCGTGGGTACTGGCGGCACCGTGCTCACCTTGGACGGCGGATCCTGGAGGCGCGAGAACGTGGCCGGCGTACCGGCGGTAACGCTCAACGCTGTTGCGGTGGCGGGCGACGACGTGATCGTCGTAGGCGACGACGCCACGCTGCTCGTGTACGACACCGAAGCGCGCACGTGGCGGAGTCACGACGCGCTACGCGATGAGCTCACCTACGGCTCGGACGGGAGCGTCCCGCACCTTCTGTCCGTCGCCGGCCTGCGCGACGGCAAGGCGTACGTCGGCGGCTCAACCAGCGTGCTCCTTGAACGGCGGCCGGACGGGACGTTCGTGCCGTCGACACTGCCCGCACTCGACGGCCAGATCCACGCGCTCGCCGCTGCGAGCACCGAGACCGGGCAGCCGCCGGTGCTGGTCGCGGCCGTCGGTCGCGTCCATCGCCGGTACACGACGTCGCCGACAACGGGTCGCAGCGAGCTGGCGAACAGCTACGGCTGGGGTTTGGTGCTGGACGGCGGGCGTTGGCGCGATCTCGCGCCGCTGCACGCCGCCAGCGCGGAGGTGCAGGAGACCCCCGTGCTTCGCGATCCCATTCACGCGATCGCGGTCGGGGAAGACGGACGGGGGTGGGCAGTAGGTGGGCTACGCGCCGGTGCCGCGACCAACACGAGCAGTGTCGACAACGAGGGTCATTCCGGGCCGCCGAGCGCGACGAGCTCGATGTGGCGGCTCGACGCCAACAAGGAGGCCGACCCGGAGTCGTCGCCTGCGGACATCACCGCCGCGCCGCTGGCGCCGCCCGGCGCTGTCTCGCTGGCCTTCGTCGGTGACTCGCCCTGCGTTGCCGGTTTGTGCTCGCCAACCGAAGGCGTCGGCACGCGTGCGGACGCGATGCTCGGCGCCGCGTTGGCCGACATCGACCGGGCAGCCGAGGCCGGTGCCGTCGACGTCGTGGTCTCCGGTGGGGACTACCGCAACATCGGGCTGCCCGACGAGCTCGGCCCCGTGCAGGCCATGTTCGACGAGTTGCCGGTGCCGTGGTTCGGCGCCCTTGGCGATCGCGACCTCGTGAGCCAGCTGCTCACGGTGACGGGCGTACCGGGCGTGCCATCGGTCGAGGCCGCGGTGAGCGCCGACTTGCCGCTCGGCACGTTCGCCGACGCCCCCAAGCCGTGGGGTCACGAGCAGGCGCCATGGTTCGTGCAGCCGGTTCCCGACGAGAAGGGGCCGACGTTCTCCGAACGCGGTGACGAGTTCGCGCGCACGCACTACGCATTCGACTACAAGGTGCGGCGCAACGGCGAGGAGGTCCCTGCGCTCCGCGTCGTGGTCCTCGACACGTCGCGGCTCCCGTTGGCCCTCAGCCAGCAGAACCCCAACGAGGACCAGATTGCATGGTTGCAGCGCGTCCTCCTCGGCGCGACGGACTGGCCTGCGGTCGTCGTGATGCACCGCCCGCTCGTCACCGGGCTCAACGAGGACTCGATCGGATCGCAGGATGCGGCGTCGGTCACCGCTGCGCTCGTGGCTGGGCGAGCGAGCGCGGTGGTCGCCGGGCACTTGCCGACGAATCGGCGGCTCGACCTCGGCGTCGAGTCGACGTCGATACCCGCCGTCGTGTCCGGCGCCCTGGGCCGACTCACGCCTGAAGTGGCAACCCAGGGCGGCTTCCATGCATGGGTCCTCGTCACGGTGAGTCCCGATGGTCCTGCGGGGCTGTTGGGCAAGCCACCGTTGACGGTCCGCACCATCCCCGTGCTCGAGTCCGTCGCCTTGCACGCGCCGGGAGGACGGTCCACGGCTGCCGGTGGCACGTTGCAGTTCGAAGGTGTCGGGCGCGCGCCGGACGCTGGCACCGGTCGGCACAGCCGGAAGCGCGCGCAGGCGGGGGAGGGGGCGGGCTCGGGCGGACCGACATACCTGCCGTTCCCGTTCCCCGGCGTCTGCTTGCCCAGCCAGTCGTCCGCCGATGGGACCTGCCGTGACCTCTTGGCGGCGGCGCCCGATTACACGTTCAGGTGCGAGGACACCACCATCTGCGACTTCGTGCGGCGCAGCATCAGCCCGCTCGACCCACCGGGCACGCCGTTCCGCGATCCGACGACGGGCGGGACGGTGCCCGACCCGACGAGCGGGCTGCTGTGCGCGCGCAACCCGGGCTCGACGTTCGTGCGTCTCGAGGCGGGCACGGTCGCGTCACGCGTGCCGATCACGATCACCGAGCGGCCGGAGGGCGAACAACCCTGCTCGCCCGTGCCGTCCAAGCAGGCGACCGAGCCACAGCCGCCCCCGGTGCAGCCACAGCCTGAGCCAGAGGCTCAGAAGGCGGTCCGCCCGGCGCCGCCCGTCTCGCCCGCGAAGGTGCCCGCGACGCCGGTCAAGGCACCGCCCGTGAAGCCGTTCGTGAAGCCAGCACCTACGCCCACGCCGTTGCCCGAGCCTTTGCCGGTCATGGTCGAGGCGCCGTCGGTCGTGCCGCGCGGCCAACCATCGACACAGCCCGGCGCAAACATCGTCGTGGGCGCCGCCGTGCCGCCGGTCGCGAACGTCACGCCGGCGCCGCCCGGTGGGTCGGGCTCGCCCGGCGCCGCCCATCAGAAGGAAGAAGAGGTGCAGGCGGAGATGGCGTCGATGGACATGCGCGATGCGCGCGACATGCGCGACGTGCTACCGGGCGTGCCGTTGCACAACGCGGCCGCTGCCCTCGCGGGCACGATCGCCACAGCTTTCCTGACCGCTCGCCGTCGCCGCTTGCCGACCGCCGCCGCGGCTGCGCCCTTCCGACCCGCAACCTCTTACCGTCGTCGCCGTCACCAAGGAGCACGTCCCCGATGAGCATCGCAACCGCACCCACCACACCACTTCCCTTGCGTCTGCCGCTGCGCGCCATCGGAGCCATCCGATCCCTCATCGCGCTCACGAGGCTGGACCGCGTGGCCGGTGCCGTCACCGGCCGGCTCGGTCCGATGGGCATGGGGCTCGCTGCGCTCGTGCTCGTGCTGTTCGGCGCGTACTTCGCGCTGCTTGGCGCGATCCAGCCGACGGCGACCGGCGCGATGGTTCCGCTGAGCGAGGTCCGCGGCGCGGTGGTGCCCGGCGGTGTCAAGGAGGCGACGCTCTACGACGAGGACGCGCGCATCGCCGTCGTCACCGCCAAGGGCCGCACGATGGTGGCGGCCTACCCTCGGTCGGACTCGGAGACGTCGAGCCTCATCGAATCCCTGCAGGGAGCGGGCGCGAAGGTGTCCGTCGACCAGCAGGCGACCAAGGCGCGCCTGCGTTTCCTCGTGCAGTACCTGCTGCCGCTTGTCATCCTCGCTGGACTGTTCGGCCTTGTCTTCCTCGTGACCTCCGGGAAGGGCGGCGCCGCCGAGTTCGCTGCGTTCTCCAAGCTCGGCCGCCGGCGCACCAACGCGCGCGCCGTCGAGCTGACCACCTTCGAGGACGTGGCCGGCGCGGGGGAGGCGGTCACCGAGCTGGCCGAGGTCGTCGACTACCTGCGCAACCCGGCGCGCTACGCACTGCTTGGCGCACGCGCACCCAAGGGCGTGCTGCTCGTCGGGCCGCCGGGCACGGGCAAGACGCTGCTCGCACGCGCTGTCGCGGGCGAAGCCGGGGTGCCGTTCTTCTCGCTGTCGGGCTCGGAGTTCGTGGAGTCGCTCGTCGGGGTCGGCGCCGCGCGCGTGCGCGACCTGTTCCGCCAGGCACGAGAGGCGGCACCGGCCATCATCTTCATCGACGAGATCGACGCTGCCGGCCGCCAGCGCGGTGCGGGCATGGGACAGGGCAACGACGAACGCGAGCAGACGCTCAACCAGCTGCTGGTCGAGATGGACGGCTTCTCCGCCGCTGCCGGCATCGCCGTGCTCGCGGCCACGAACCGGCCCGACATCCTCGACCCCGCGCTGCTGCGGCCGGGCCGCTTCGACCGGCAGGTCGTTGTGGACGCGCCCGACGTGGACGGGCGGGTCGCCATCCTCGAGCTGTACGTGTCGCGCCGGCCCCTCGACGCCACCGCCGACCTCGCGCAGGTGGCGCGCCAGACGCCCGGCTTCACTGGCGCCGAGCTCGCCAACCTCGTGAACGAGGCCGCGCTCGTGGCCGTGCGCGGCGGTTCGCCCACGATCGGCATGGCCCACCTGGAAGAGGCCGTCGACCGAGTGATCGCGGGACCGCAGCGCAAGAGCCGCGCCCTCAGCGCTGACGAGAAGCGCCTCGTCGCGCACCACGAGGCGGGCCACGCCGTCGCCGCCGCTGCGGTGGGCCTCGAGATGGCCATCGACAAGATCTCGATCGTCCCGCGTGGCCGCACGCTCGGGCACACGACGGTCTACAAGGTGGCCGACCGTGCGGTGCTCACCTACGGCGACCTGCGGCAGCAACTGACCGCGACGATGGGCGGACCCGCGGTCGAGCAACTGGTGCTCGGCGAGGTCACGACCGGGTCGGAGGGCGACCTCCAATCGGCCACGTCGCTCGCCCGGACGATGATCGCCAACCTGGGCATGGGCGAGTCCGTCGGGCGTGTTGCCATCGGCCAGCGTTCGGGCGAGGTGTTCCTCGGGCGCGACTTCACGAAGATGCAGGAGGTGTCGCCCGCCACGCTCGAGGCGGTCGATCTCGAGGTGCGCGCGCTGCTCGATCGCGCCGAGCGCGCAGCCATGCGCGCTCTCGAGGCGAACCGCCACATCGTCGACGAGATCGCCGGCTTGCTGTTCGACAAGGAGACGCTGTCGGGCGCGCAACTGCGCGCCCTGCTCGAAGCGGTCCGTCCGCTCACCGGTGACGATCGGGATGAGGCGGTAGCTCTGAGCGTGGCGTCGCCGTCCCGCGCGGCACGGAGGGAACGCGCCTGAGGACGGGCGACGCCACGCTCACCCCGTGCGGGTCCCTGGGTCCCGGGGTCGCTGCGTGGCCGAGGTCTCCGCCGCCGTCCCTGCTCAGTCACCTCCTTCCAGCACGAGCGTGCCGCCAGGGACGGCGCGGAGGCGCAGGAGCGGGCGGCCGTCGTTGGCCGCGATGGTGACGAACGCGCCGGCGTTGTCGCCCGGCAGCACGGGGTCGTCGACGCCGAGCTGCAGGGCGACGTTGCCGGCCTGCAGGAACACGACGGTGGGACCGTGCGCGTCGAGCGTGAGGGCCAGCCGCTCGGCGCCGTGGGTGTCGAGCAGCGACAGGCCGTAGATCTCGCCGGTGCCGGGACCGGAACCGACCTGGCCGAGCACGGCCCTGACGTTGCCGGCGCGGTCGACGAGCTCGAAGCGGTTGGCTCGGACGGGCTCCGCCGTCATGGGAGGGGGTAGTGGGGCATCGACGCCTCCTGCGGCAGTCGAGGAACGAAGCGGGGTGGGCCGGTGCCCCCGAGGCGGCGCCGTTGCCGGCGACCGAATGCCACCAGTGTAATTCGGTGGTGTGACAGGGTGCTCACGACGGGGAGGGACGCCGGAGGCCCGCGTCCGGGGCTAGGGAAACTCCACGCATAGTGTGTAGACCGATAGTAGGCCCTGGACGACGATGAGCGGCCGTGGCCACCGGACCCGACAGCGTCGTCCCGTCCCGGCTGCTCCAAACGCTCGGCGACCGCGTGCGCGACCGACGGCTGGAGCTCGGGTTGTCGCAGGAACAGCTCGGCGAGCGCGCCGGGCTGCACCGCAACTACATCAGCGGCATCGAGCAGGGCCGCCGCAACATCGCGGTGGTCAACATCGTGAAGCTCGCGGTCGCGTTGAAGCGCGACCCGGGCGAGCTGCTCGACGGCCTGCACCGCAAGCGCTGACCCCACAACCCTCGTTCTGTCCCGTGGAACGTGGCGCTACCTGCCACGTTCCACGGGACAAAAGCCTGCGTGGTCAGTCGAGGTCGAGCTCGACGAGGTCGATGAACGTCGGGGCCCCATCGAAGAGGTCGACGTACTGGTTGCGCGCCTCGTCGTTGTCGGTGGCCTGCTCGTGCTTGCGGGCATCGGCCTCGGACGTGAAGTACGCGGCCTGGGTGAACTCGCGGTCGCCGTCGGCGTGCCACGCGACCGCGATGCCGAGCAGGTCGGGCCGCA
>Ga0299907_10001153_pt1 | contig 14692 bp, 17 predicted proteins | sample RVTome_16_FD_198680 | JGI IMG/M metagenome (GOLD analysis project Ga0299907, IMG submission 198680) | Soil microbial communities from uranium-contaminated site in the Upper Colorado River Basin, Wyoming, United States - RVT152D67 (version 2) ... | reverse complement strand
AAGAGCACCGTAGCCCAGGCCCTCGTTGCGCGCCTGATCGCGTCTGGGGAGACGGCGATCCTGGTCAGGGAACCGGGTGGGACTGCACTCGGCGAGGTGGTGCGCGGCTTGCTACTCGACTCCGAGCGGCTCGACGATTGGGCCGAGGTCTTCCTCTTCGCGGCACAGCGCTCAGAACTGGCTCGTGAGGTCATCTCGCCCGCCCTCGAGAGCGGGACATGGGTGGTGTCTGACAGGAGCTACTACTCCTCCATCACCTATCAGGGGAGAGGGCGCGGGCTCGGTGAGGACAAGGTGAGAGCGATCAACGAGATCGGTCTCGACGGTGTTGTACCCGACCATGTGTTCGTGCTCGACGTCGAGCCGGAACTGGCCCTGTCCCGTCAGGAGGACCCGGATCGGATCGGACGGGAGGGCGTCGAATTCCAGAGCGCGGTCAGGGCGTCCTATCGGGGCCTCGCCAATGCCGAGGACAAAGTGGTGCTCCTGGATGGGTCCTTGTCCGCCGATGAGATGGCATCGAAGATCCTGGAGATCGTGAGATGAGCGACCTCTTCGCCGATGTGATCGGTCACGGCGGGGTGGTCGATCTCCTGCGATCAGAGCTGGAGCACCCAGCTCAGGCCTACCTATTCGTCGGGCCTCAGTCGGTGGGTAAGGAGTTCGTCGCACTGCGCTTCGCCACTGGTCTCCTCGGTGGCGAGACCGACGAGAGGGCGCGTCGCCTGGCCCTCATGCGCGCCCATCCGGATCTCACAGTCCTGGAGCCGGAGGGAGCCACCAGTCTCGGCGTCGACCAAGCCCGAGAAGTCGTGGCGCGTGCGTCCCTGGCACCGGTCGAGGCGCCGCGGACCGTGTTCTTCTTCCCCGATGCCGGCTCCATGACCGAGCAGGCGGCCAACGCCCTCCTCAAGACGCTGGAGGAACCGACATCCCAGACCGTGTTTCTCCTCGTGGCTGAGTCTGAAGACGACTTTCCGCCGACTGTGGCCTCCCGCTGTCGCTCGGTGCATATGGGTCGGGTGCCCTTGCCTGAAGTGGCCGCGGCCCTGATCGAGCGCGGGCTGTCGGAGGAGGCCGCCGAAGGCGTCGCCGTGGTATCAGGTGGGCGGCCCGGATTGGCTTTGGCTCTGATGAGCCAGCCCGAGGTCGCCCGATTTCGACAGGTGTGGCTCTCCATACCTTCTCAGGTGACGCCACACCCGGGTGATGGGCAACGGCTGGCAATGGAGTTGCTCGCAGAGTTGGCCCCACTGGTGGAACGGTCGGTTCCCGACGACATGCCGAAGGACAAGGCACAGCGGGCCCGGCGTCGTGCCGAGATGTCGCTGCTGGTGAGTGGTCTGGAGATCCTGGCCTCTTGGTACTCCGACTCGGCGTCCCTCCAGCTCGGTGGTCCGATCCGCAACAGCGACCTCGACCTGGCGGCCTTCACGGATGTCGCGCCGCGCCGCGCGGTCTCGTCAGCCGAGGAGATCCTCGACGCGGTCGTCGATATCCAGGCCAACCTCCGCCGGGAGCTGGTGCTGGCCAACCTGTTCTCCTCGCTGGGGTCGGAGGGGTAGATCTGTGTGCAAACCTCCCCTCCCGGGGGTGTCTCGCACACCGAGGGCAAACATCACGGATGGATTCGTCCCGGTCTGGCTCTGATCGGACGACTCACCTAAAATTTGTGATCCTGCCGGAGTAGCTCAGTGGTAGAGCAATTCACTCGTAATGAATAGGCCAGGGGTTCGACTCCCCTCTCCGGCTCCAACCTCCCATCGCTGGCGTATCCCCAGCTTGAAGTGCACTATGTGTCGCTGAGCGATACGGAATGCTCCCGAGCACGGTTGAGAGGCCCGGCTCCAACAAATCGTCCCTGATCCCACCCCCGGCTACCGTGCCAAAACGATGGCCGACCAGGCGAACTTCGAGCGTGACGCCCTCCAATACTCGCGTCAGCTCTACTCGGCCGCCCTCCGCATGGCTCGCAATCCGTCTGATGCCGAGGACCTGGTTCAGGAGACATTCCTGAAGGCGTACCGCGCCTATGACACGTTCCAGGAGGGGACGAATCTCAAGGCGTGGCTCTACCGGATCCTGACCAACACGTTCATCAACAAGTACCGCAAGGACTCGCGACGACCCGCAGAGGTCGACCTCGGCGACGTCGAAGACCTGTATCTCTACCGGCGTCTGGGCAGTGAGGACACCGCCGAGGCCTCCCGTACCACTGAGGACCGGGTCCTCGACGGATTGGTCGAATCCGACATCAAGGCAGCGGTGGAGGAGCTGCCGGAGAACTTCCGCCTCCCCGTCCTGCTCGCGGACTTGGAGGGCTTCTCCTACAAGGAGATCGCCGAGATCCTCGACATCCCGATCGGAACCGTGATGTCGCGACTGCATCGCGGAAGAAAAGCAATGCAGAAGAGGTTGTGGGAGTTTGCCAGCCAGCGAGGCTTGGTGCCCGAAGACGCCGAGAGACCATGAGCAAAGACTGCGACTGCGGAGACGCACAAGATCAGATCTACCAATACCTCGACGCCGAGTTGGATGAGCACACGTCGTCTGCGGTTCGGGGGCATCTGGAGGACTGTGACGGATGCTTCGACTCGTTCGATTTCCACCGCAGGCTCAAGATCATCATTCGCACCTGTCTGACCGAGGACATGCCGGAGACGCTCGAACAGAAGGTCCGCGAGCTGATTCGTCACGAGATAGCCTGAACCATCCGAGAAGTTCGCTCGTCCTACGGGTCGCTTGTAGGCTGCCAGGCATGACTCGTTTGGGTCGCAACTCTTTCCTGCTCATCGTCGTCGGCCTGCTCGTGGCCGGCTCATCGCTCATCGCAATCGCCGCCGAGGAAGGCGGGGACGACGAAGGTGGAGGCACTGATTCGTCGACGACCACGATCAACAGCGGGTTGAGCCCGGCGGTGCCCATCGTCGAAGAGGAGGCCGCACCGGAGTTGGCCGACTGGACCTACCGATACATCGTCCCGACCGGTCTCGCCCTCGCCGCGATCATCGTCTTGGTCACGGCGATCAAGTACTTCACCGACGTGGTGCGCAAGCGCTACCGCATCGTCGACGAGTGACCTCTCCAAGGCCGAACCGAGGCCGACTCTCCGATCGCCTCGCCGGCACCTACCCGCTGGCCACCACCTACCACGCCCGCAGCATCGCAGAGGAGATGGAAAAGGTCACCAACGAGGTGTCGGACATCGTGCCCACCGCCACCGGGTTGAGCCTTCCCGGAACTCCCACGACAGTCGTCATCGATCGGTCGCAGTGGATCGACCGCAACGTCGCCACCTTCTCACACATGACGGAGCCCGCCCGCCGCAAGCTCGAGGAGCGGATGACCGAGTCGGGACGGGGAAGCCAGTCGGCCGCGGTGCTCGCCGAGAAGGTGATGGCGGCTGAGACGAGGGCAGTGCTCAGTGTCCTCTCCCGCCGCGTGCTCGGTCAATACGAGCTGGTGCTGCCTACCGGCGAGCAGGGTGACACCGTCGCCTACGTGGGTCCCAATATCCTCCAGATGGAGCGGACTCATCAGTTCAAGCCGTCCGAGTTCCGCTTCTGGGTGGCCCTCCACGAGTTGACCCACCGTGCCCAGTTCCAAGGTATCCCCTGGATGCGCGACTACTTCATGGGTCTCGTGACCGACCTGGTGGAGTCTTCCCGGCCCGAGCCGGGGATGGTGGGCCGGGTTCTCGAGGAGATCTCCAGCCGTCGGGCCACCGGTCAGCCAATCGTCGACGAGCGAGGGCTGCTCGGTCTCTTCGGGTCTGTGGAACAGAACGCGATCGTCGACAAGGTGCAGGCGCTGATGTCTCTGCTCGAGGGGCATGGTCACGTCGTGATGGACCGGGTGGGGGCCGAGCGACTGAAGTCCCAGCAGCGAATGAGCCGGGTTCTCAAAGGCCGACGACAGGACAAGCGAACCGCCGCCTTCTTCAGGCTCACCGGCTTGGAGATGAAGCTGAAGCAGTACAAACAGGGCGAGAGGTTCGTGCTCGCTGTCGAACGCGAGGCGGGATGGGACACCGTGCGGCTCGCCTTCCGGGGTGCCGGCAGCCTGCCTGACCTCGATGAGATAGAGAACCCGACGCGATGGCTGCAACGCGTCGGCTGAGCCTGCTTCTCGAATCGACCTCGTCCCGTCTCGACCTGCCCGCCGGGCCCATGGTCGTTGCCCTCTCCGGAGGCGCTGACTCGGCTGCCCTCACGTATCTCGCTCTTCGGGCGGGCCGGGAAGTCACCACGGTCCATGTGGATCACGGCCTCCCTCATTCACCGACGATGTCATCCGCAGCTGAGGCGGTTGCCGGCGCTCTCGACGTGTCGTCGCGAACCATCCCTGTCGAGGTCGAGCGTGGGCCCTCCTTGGAAGAGCAGGCTCGAAAAGTCCGCTACGCGGCTCTGCACGCCCTGGAGGCGCCAGTCGTCACCGGGCACACGCGAGATGACAACGTCGAGACTGTGCTGATGAACCTGATCCGGGGCACGGGTGTGAGGGGCTTGGGGGGAATCCCCGCGCACCGGTCTCCCAACGTCTATCGGCCGATGCTCGATGTGACCAGGAATGAGACCCGTGAGATCGCGGTGCTGGCCCAACTGCCGTTCGTCGACGACCCGATGAACCACGACATGTCTATCACGCGCAACCGTGTTCGTCTGGTGGTCTTGCCTCATCTGAGGGAGATCAACCCACAGGTCGTTGAGGCTGTGCATCGCCTGGCCAGGGTGGCCCGATCAGAGACAGAGTTCCTCGACGACTTGGCGGCTCCGCATGTCGGCTCCGTCATCCCGATCTCCGCCCTGCTGACATTGCCGACTCCCATCGCAGAGCGGGTCCTGCACCAGGCCCTCGAGGCGCACGGCATAGGCGCGACGGCCGACCGTATCGCCCGCATGTGGCGGGTGGCCATGGGGGAGAGCGATCGCCAGGATCTCGCCGAGGGGCGACGCGTGACTCGCGACGGCGCCTTGCTGGCGATCGAGTAGGTCGTCGAGAGGGTGGGCCCTCCAGTCGGCTAGCTTTCTGGTTCCAGGACACCAGACGAAGAGGACAGGGATGGACATCAAGCCCTTGATCACCGCCGAAGAGATCGAGGCCAAGTTGGGCGAGCTCGGAAAGCAGATCTCCGAGGACTACGCCGGCAAGGATCTGTTGCTGGTCGGGGTGCTCCGCGGCGCTTTCATGGTCATGGCCGATCTTGCTCGCCACATCGACCTCCCCTGCGAGTTCGACTTCATGGCCGTCTCCTCGTATGGGGCCTCCACCCAGACATCGGGTGTCGTCCGGATCCTCAAGGACCTCGACGAGGAGATCGACGGCCGAGACGTGCTCATCGTCGAGGACATCATCGACTCGGGGTTGACTCTGAACTACCTCATCAAGAGTCTTCGTGTGCGTAAGCCGGCTTCACTCGAGATTGCGGCATTGCTGCTCAAGGAGGGGATCCAGCGGGTCCCCCTCGATGTCAAGTACGTCGCCTTCCCGATCGGTCCCGAGTTCGTTGTCGGCTATGGCCTCGACTATGCCGGCAAGTACCGGAATCTGCCTTACGTCGGCGTGATGGGGGAAGAATCCTGATCACGACGGGGTTCGACTATTCGGGCAACCGGCGTAGCATCTAAGGCAATCCCCCAGAACCGAGTTTTCTTGAACCGCACCCTTCGCACCCTGATCGTCTACGGGATGTCGATCATCCTCGTCGCCATTCTCTTCTCATGGTGGTTCGACCAGGTGGCAGGTCCCGAAGAGATCCCCATCTCCGAGTTCGTCCAGAACATCGAGGATGGCGAATACGAGGAGGTCGTGCTTCTCGCCCGCTCCCGACGCGCCCAGGCCCGTGAGGTGGGCACCGCTGCCGAGGAGGGAGCATTCGACCATGTGGCCAACTATGTCGAGGGCTTCGAGACCCAACTGACCGACATCATCATCGCGAATGACGTCCAACTCGAGGTCAACGAGGAGCCCGCGAGCTTCTTGGAGATACTCATCGGATTCCTGCCCTGGCTGTTCCTCCTGGGATTCATGGTCTTCATCTTCATGCAGATGCAGGGTGGTGGGAACCGTGTCATGCAGTTCGGCAAGTCGCGGGCGAAGCTCGTGGGCAAGGAGCAGCCCAAAGTCACGTTCGACGACGTAGCCGGGCTGACCGAGGCCAAGGAGGAGCTCGAGGAGATCAAGGACTTCCTGGCCAACCCGGACCGCTATCGCCAGATGGGGGCCAAGATCCCCAAGGGCGTGCTTCTGTTTGGCCCTCCCGGGACTGGAAAGACCTTGCTCGCCAGAGCGGTCGCCGGGGAGGCAGGTGTTCCCTTCATGTCGATCTCCGGGTCCGATTTCGTCGAGATGTTCGTCGGGGTCGGGGCCGCCCGCGTCCGCGACCTGTTCGAGCAGGCCAAGCAAACCGCTCCGGCGATCATCTTCATCGACGAGATCGACGCTGTCGGCCGCCACAGAGGAGCCGGGCTCGGCGGTGGTCACGACGAGCGGGAACAGACCCTCAACCAGCTGCTGGTCGAGCTAGACGGATTCGAAGGCAACACCGGGGTCATCGTGATGGCCGCCACCAACCGACCCGACATCCTCGATCCTGCCTTGCTTCGCCCCGGGCGATTCGACCGTCAGATAACCGTCGACGCCCCGGACGTCGAGGGTCGGGAGGCGATCCTGGCGGTCCACTCCAAAGGAAAGCCCCTTGGAGATGACATCGACCTCGCTGTCCTCGCCCGCCGCACCCCTGGATTCACCGGTGCCGACCTGGCCAACCTGATCAACGAGTCCGCCCTGCTCGCCGCCCGCAAGCGTGAGAAGCAGATAACGATGGTGGAGCTCGAGGAGGCCATCGACCGGGTGATCGCCGGTCCGGAGCGCAAGACCCGCATCCTCTCCGAGACCGAGCGCAAGACGATCGCATATCACGAGACCGGCCATGCCCTGGTCGGCTACGCCCTTCCCAACTCCGATCCCGTGCACAAGATCACCATCGTCTCTCGCGGCCGCTCTCTCGGCCACACCCTGGCCCTCCCCACCCATGACAAGTACCTGTCGAAGCGGAGCGAGCTGGTCGATCGTCTCGCCATGCTCTTGGGAGGCCGCACCGCCGAGGAGCTGATCTACGCCGATCCCTCCACCGGTGCCGCCGACGATATCGAGAAGGCGACCACCATCGCACGGCGAATGGTCATGGAATACGGCATGAGCGACGAGTTGGGCCCGATGCAATATGGTCGGCCCAACGGCGAGGTCTTCCTTGGACGTGATTACTCCCGCCAGCAGGACTACTCCGACCAGGTCGCGGCCTTCATCGACGCCGAGGTGCGCAAGATGATCACCGCCGCCCACGAGGAAGCCAGGATCATCCTGGAACGTCATAGCGATGCCATGGAGCGCATGGTCGAGGCCCTCCTCGAGACAGAGACCGTCGATCGAGATCAGGTCGCCGAGATATTCGCAGACGTCCCCAAGTGGGAACACGCCCGTGACGGGTCCCTTCGTATCAAGTACCCCGACAACCCGGTGCTCCCTCAGGATCGAGAAGAGCTGGCTGCCGCGGTGAAGAAGGACGAGGAGCCCGAAGAGGTCACCGAGTCACTAAAGCTCGACCGCAAGCTCCCCCGGACCAAGGGTCGGCCCGCTGAAGCGTGAACGCTTCAGCAGGTTTGAGTTTGCTTCGCAAACTCAGGCCCTGACCACCTCTTCGTAGTCCACACCTCGCGACTTGGGGTTGCTTCTGTTCTCATCCTTCCTCCACCTCGAGTTATGCGGGCGGAAAGACGGGTGTCGAAGGGCCCTTCCCGTGACAAGAAACTAGGCGCTTATCCACGGTGGGTTATCGGGGGGCAGGGGGGTCGTCCCCCCTGACCCAGGGCTGGACACTGGACGATCTCCGTATTGGGTGGCAGGTCTTCAGGCAGGCGGGGGGTTTGAGGGGGGTCGTCCCCCCTCACTTGAGACTGGGACGATCTCCGTATTGGGTGGCAGGTCTTCAGGCAGGCGGGGGGTTTGAGGGGGGTCGTCCCCCCTCACAATCAATCGGCGCGCCTGATGGTCAGGTTGCCGGAGACCAACTTGGCCTTGATCGACGTCTGTCGCTCCGGATTGCCCTGGCGTGGCTCCGGGTCGGGGAGTCGCAGTCTGCCCGACAGGAGGTTGACGTCGAGGTCGACCTCGGTGCGACGAGGGATCGCCAGATCGACGTCGCCCGACATTCCCTTGAAGTTGGCGCTTCGGCCGGCGAAGCGGGCGATGTCGATGTCCCCGGAGGCGGTGTTGACGCTGACCGTCGCTTCACAGTCGGCGATGTGGATGTCTCCTGACGCCGTCGAGACGGCGACGCTGCCTCGACAGGTGCCCCGAACCCGGAGATCACCCGAGGCTGAAGTGAAGCTCAGCGAGTGTCCTGCGGAGCCGAGGTTGGCGTCGCCGCTGGCGGTCTTGATTGCGATGGACTCGGCATCGACCAACTCGATGTCACCCGACGCCGTCTTGATGTCGACTTTGCCCAACGGGACGTCGATCCGGGTCGGGGCGGAGGCCACCCCCACCTGGAGGTCGCTGCCCTCGGGAGCTTCGATGACGACGTAGGCCGAGCCGCGGGACAACCAGGAACTGGTCTTGTCGGAGGAAACCACGATCGAGTTGCCCCGCTGCTCGACGATGAAATCTGGCGATTTGGTGTCCACCGTGACTTTGACGACACCTGGGTCGCTGCGGTGGACCTCGATGCGACCCGACTCGACACGCACCTCGATATCGGGTGAGCCCTCGACGTTGAACTCGCGCTGGATCACAACTCGAACGTGGTCCGGTGGTGAGTTCCGGTCGACTCCCGCTTGCGCGCCTTCCGGCTGAGGACATCCACCACATATGAGTTGATCGAGTCGCCCGCGGTGTCGGCCTCACTCGCGATCAGGTCTTTGAGATAGCCGGGCAGCCGGACTGTGAGACGGGCTTCGTCGACATCGTCGGCGCCAGGGGGTGGTGGGGGAGGTGGCGGCGAGACCGAGGTGGGGTCGTCGTTGACGACGAGCTCAGGGTCACCATCGACGAGTTTGATGTCGATGGTCTGGGTGTCGAGTTGACTTGCGATCTCGGCCACCGCCATGCCGACCACTTCCATCATGGTTTGGGTGATCGCCGGCTTGAGGGCGGCCATCAGCTGGCTGCCTGCCTCGGCGATCTCAGGGCCTGCCACTCTGAGCTGCACCTCGACGGCGGACTCCAGGTTGGTTATGGCGTGGGACAACTGCATTCGAGGGGTCCTCCTTTTCTGAGATCCTCGTCTTCAACGGGCACGATGCCGGTCGACGTAGGCCGGGTCGAGCCGCCGGTCGTCGAGGTCCTCGAGGTAGGAGTCGAAGACTCCGTGCGCCTCGATTCCGGTGAGGTCTCTCGGCCATCCCGGTAGTCCCCCGGCCAGTCGGGCTTGTTCCCGTGGCATTCAGCGACGGTTCTTCTTACGGTGGTAGCGGATGCGCTCTTCCATGATCGCTTCGACGTGGTCGTGTGTCATTGTAACCAACATGACGTCTCCTGTGCGTCAAGCCGACATCCGAGTGATGTCAGAATGATGTCATCATACAGTCAAAACGACGCCAATGTCAACCCCCTACGTCAGTTTTGTGAAATAGCGGGCAGGCACGGATAGTTTTTGGTCACATGACCCAGATCGACACCGGTCGCATCGAGAAAGCCGTGCGAGAGATCATCGAGGCCCTCGGCGAGGATCCACTGCGGGAAGGGCTCGCCGACACACCGGAACGGGTGGCCCGCTTCTACGAGGAGGTGTTCGCCGGCATCCACGACGATCCGGGCGATGTCATCGACGCTTTCTTCGGCGAGGAGCACTACCAGGAGATCGTGATGGTGCGCGAGATCCCGTTCTATTCGATGTGCGAGCATCACTTCGTGCCCTTTCACGGTCAGGCCCACGTGGCCTACATGCCACAGGGTCGAGTCACCGGTCTCTCGAAGCTCGCTCGGCTCGTCGACGGGTTCGCGCGACGGCCGCAGATGCAGGAGAGGCTCACGGCTCAGGTCGCCGACTGCCTCGATGCCAGGCTCGAACCGCTCGGTGTTCTCGTCGTCATCGAGGCGGAGCACCTGTGCATGTCGATGCGTGGTGTGAAGAAGCCTGGCGCCCGCACCGTCACGTCGGCAGTGCGCGGGGTCATGGAGACCAACCCGGCGACACGGTCGGAGGCGATGTCTCTCCTCTTTGGCACGAGGACTTGAACCGTGCCGCCACCCCATGGGTGGTGTCCCGGGGGCAGGTGGATCTCGACGGTGGCGCAATCGTCGGCGTTCTCAACGTGACGCCCGACTCGTTCTCCGACGGAGGCTCTTTCGACGATCCTCACCAGGCGGTCGCCCACGGCCTCGACATGGTCGAGTCAGGAGCGGTCCTCGTCGATGTCGGTGGGGAATCCACCAGACCGGGGGCGCGTCCTGTCCCCGATGGAGAAGAGTTGCGCCGGCTGCTGCCGGCGGTTGCCGGATTGGTGGCGGCAGGGGTCCGGGTCAGTGTCGACACGTACAAGCCCGGCGTCGCCAGGCGAGCGCTGGAGGAAGGGGCGGTGGTCATCAACGATGTCACCGGATTTCGTGACGAAGAGATGGTTGAGGTGGTTGCCTCTTCATCCTGTGGCGTAGTGGCCATGCACATGCAGGGCACGCCGGCCGACATGCACCTCGACCCCGCCTACACAGACGTGGTCGCTGAGGTCGAGAGTGAGCTGTTCGCCAGCGCTCGGCGACTGATGGCTGCCGGAGTCAGCGAAGACCGAATCGTCCTCGACCCGGGAATCGGGTTCGGGAAGAGGGCATCACACAGCCTGCAGCTGTTGGCGAATCTCGACCGGTTCGCCGCCCACGGATACCCGATCATGGTTGGCACATCTCGGAAGGGATTCCTGGGCGGCCTGATCGAGAGTGACAACCGTGAGCGCCGCGACCTGGCCACGGCGGTGACCACGGCCTTGGCTTTCTCCCGTGGGGCAAGGCTTTTTAGGGTCCACGACGTCTCGCGATCGAGAGATGCGCTGAGCGTTGCGGCCGCTATCGTGGCCAACCAGTAATGGGACGCATGGTTGCAGGGCTCAAGCCCCGGGGGTTCACCTGGGTCATATCCGACCGTCTCGCCGTGTCCGATCGGGTTGGGGGCTCCGGCTTCCAGCATCGACGGGTGAGGCGGGAGGAGGAGATCACCTGGCTCGTCGAAGAAGCCGAGATCAACACGATCGTCTCGATGCTCCCGGGCAATCAGAATCTGGCGGCCTATCGCCAGGCCGGGATCGCCACTTATTCGGTCCCATTGGCCGCGCCCGTCGAGCGGCGGGACGTAGGTCGCTTCTTCTCCACCCTCGACCAGGCGCTGGCGCGCAACCATGCCAAGGTCCTGATCCATCGCGAGACGATCGACGACACCATCGGCGGGCTGCTTGGTGGCTATCTGGTCAACTCAGGCATGGTCGACGACCCCATCCTCGCTCTCGCCCTCATCCAGCAGATCCTGGGTCGCGCCCTCGGGCCTGAGGGAAGGTCACTCATCCCCGAGGCCGCCGGCAGTTGACCGACCGGATCGACCTCACCGGAATCGAGGTCTACGCCAAACACGGCGTCCTCGATCGGGAGCAGGAGAAGGCCCAGGTCTTCAGGGTCGACGTCACTGCCTTCACCGACCTCTCCACCCCGGGTCAGACCGACGACCTGTCCGACGCCCTCGACTACTCGACGCTGGCCCTGGAGGTCCGAGAGGTGGTGGGGTCGGAGTCACACAAGCTGATAGAGACGGTGGCCGACCGCGTCGCCGAGGCAGTTCTCGCCCATGACCAGGTGACGCGAGCGGTGGTCACTATCCACAAGCCCAATGCCCCGATCGACCTGGCCTTCGACGATGTCTCGGTGACCATCGAGCGCAGCCGCGATGCCATCGAGCCTGGGTGAGCCTGTCGCCCGGTGACTCGGTACGCCATTGGCCTCGGCTCCAATCTGGGCGACCGCCTCGATCACCTGACCAGCGCCTGTAGCGCCATCGAGGAGAAGCTCGGGCCGATCATCGTCTCGTCTCTCTACGAGACGGAGCCGGTGGGAGGGCCGGAGCAAGGGGCGTACCTCAATGCGGTTGTGGTCGTCGAGACGTCCAGAGATCCAGACGACGTGCTCGCCGTGCTGCAAGACATCGAAAGGTCACGAGGTCGGGAGAGATCTGTCCGCTGGGGCGCCCGCACCCTCGACCTCGACATAGTGGCTGGCCCGGCACGCGACACCGAGCGTCTGGCCATCCCCCATCCCCGTGCAGCCGAGCGCGAGTTCGTGCTCCGCCCCCTGGTCGAGGTCTGGCCGGAGGCGTCGTTGGGAGACGGTCTCACCGCATCGACCGCTCTCTCCCGGGTCAGTGGTCAGGGAGTGGACCGTCTCGTCACGGACTGGCTCCCTCCGGTCTCACGGACCATGGCCAACGGTCTCCTGGCAATTCAGTTCGCCCTCATCGCCGCGGTCGGGGTGGGGGTGGTGGTCGGGGGGACCATGCCTCGAGAGCTCGGCATCTGGGTCGTCGCCGGCGGTGCAATGGCGGCGATGGGACTGGTTCTCGCCCTATGGGCCTCTGTCAGCCTCGGCCCCGCGATGACGGCGAGCCCGCTCCCCAAACCGGGGACGACACTCGTCACTGTCGGCCCGTACCGTCTCGCCCGGCACCCGATCTACGGTGGCCTCTTCCTCGTCCTCATGGGTTGTGCCCTCGTCGCAGACAGTCTTCTCGCCGTTTCGACGGCCGCTCTCGTGGTCCCGCTGTTCCTCGTCAAGGCTGGTTACGAAGAGCGCCGGCTGCGGATGATTCACCCTCAATACCGGTCGTACATGGAGACGGTGCCCCGCCTGCTCATCCCCTTCGTCTTCTGAGACCTTGTCCCTGGTGTCGATATCGCCGGTTCGGGACCAATTGCCCTATTCATCATCTGCGGGCGGCTGCTAGGTTCCGGACATGGTGCTAGGGCGCTCTCCGCCCACTGCCCCTGTCGAGAGAGACGACCAGGTCCACGACAGGAGGTTATGAATGGCCAAAAGGTCGCGAGAGCATCGCCAGGAGATCCCCGGATACGACGAGAGTCGACCGACACGCGAAGAGCGCAAGCAGAAGCATCGGGCAACGAGGCACGCCGCACACCAGGTCCTCAACACGTTCGATGACCCCGATGAGGTGGTGCTCCCCGAGGAGCGCCGCACCCGCGATCACGAAGTGAGCAACGGCAACGGGGAGCCAGAGAAGCGTCGGTTCCGGGTGTGGAAGACGAAATTCTGGAAGCGCCGGGACGACTATCGCTCTCAGAAGGCCGAGCTCGACGCCAACTGGCCAGTGATCACACCAAACCAGGTCCAGGAGGAGTAGCCCGCATACGCGCGGCGATGGCCGGTCCCATGGCAGCAACTGCCGGGAAGAAGGGATGTACGCTCGCCGTCGTGTCACGGCGAGTCGGAAAATGCGTCTGATCGTCGTCGGCCCGGGAAGGGCCGGCGGAGCGCTGGCCCTTGCCGCCGAGGCCGCCGGGCATGAGATCGTGGGGGTCCTCAGCCGTCGGCCTGTCGAGCGATGGGCCCGGCTCGAGTGGGACACCGCCCTCCCCGAGGCAGACGTCGTCTTCATCGCGGTCCGCGACGAGGCGATCATCGAGGTCGCCGAGCGGATGGCTCCCCACGTGGGCGATGCCGGTGTGGTAGCTCACCTCTCAGGGTTCACCCCGGTTCTCGCTCTTCGCGAGATCCAGGAGCGGGGCACCGCCGTTGGCGGGTTCCACCCCCTCCAGTCGCTCCCCGACCCCGAAGCGGGCGCTCGAGCCCTCGCCGGGTCATTCGTGGGTGTCGACGGCGATCCGCTGGCTGTCGACGTTCTCACCCACCTCGCCTCTTCCATGCACATGGAGCCGTTCCGCCTCGACGACGCATCTCGCCCCGCCTATCACGCTGCTGCTGCCGCCGCCGCCAACTTCGTCGTGACCGCGCTCGCCGTGTCGGGCGATCTCTTCGAGTCAGCTGGGATCGATCCAAAGGTCTCCCGCCCGCTCGTCGAGACGGCCGTGGCGAACGTCTTCGAGAAAGGCCCCGACGCATCGCTGACAGGACCCATCGCCCGAGGGGACATCGAAACAGTCGTCGGCCATCTCACCGCTGCACATGAGGTCTCCGAGCACGTGGGACGGCAGTTCAAGCTCATGGCCGAGGCAACGACCATCCGGGCCGGCCGCGAGGAGGATCTGCGTCGATGGAAGTGACCAGGACCCTTTCCGAGACCCGTTCGGCCTACGCGGGTCGAGTCGGGCTTCTACCCACTCTCGGGTACTTCCACGAGGGCCATCTCCGACTGATGGATCTCCTCCGGGATCAGTGCGACACATTGGTGGTCTCCCTCTTCGTCAATCCCACTCAGTTCAACGAGGCAGACGACTTCGAGGCATATCCACGTGACGAGGAGCGCGACGCTCGCTTGGCCGGCGATCACGGTGTCGACATCCTCTTCGCCCCCGACCGCGCCGAGGTCTACCCCGGGGTCTCTGTCACCACGGTCGAGGTGATCGGTGTCACCGATGAGATGGAGGGACGGCACCGGCCCGGCCACTTCGTCGGCGTGGCCACCGTCGTGGCCAAGCTCTTCGCCGGCCTCCAGCCTGACGTGGCCATGTTCGGGCGAAAGGAC
>Ga0299907_10001152_pt1 | contig 14698 bp, 15 predicted proteins | sample RVTome_16_FD_198680 | JGI IMG/M metagenome (GOLD analysis project Ga0299907, IMG submission 198680) | Soil microbial communities from uranium-contaminated site in the Upper Colorado River Basin, Wyoming, United States - RVT152D67 (version 2) ... | reverse complement strand
GCTGCCGGCGCGCTGCACGAGGATCTTCGACGCGGCCCGGGCCCCGATCGTCTTGCGCTGCCCGGTGCCAGCCGTGAGCTCCACCGCGTCCGAGATCGCATCGCGGGCGTCGATTGTGACCAGGCTGCCCGGCGTGAGCCCGTGCTGCTCGGCGAAGCGCAGGAACTCGGCTTGCTGGTCGATCACGCGCGTGACCTCGAGCGGGACGCCGATCGGCGCGGAGAGCAGGTCGAGGTAGGCGGGTGTCGCGATCGTGCCTTCGGCGGTCGGGATGGGATCGCCGTGCGGATCGACCGACGGCCGGCCCAGCATCTCGTCGATGCGGTCGATGAGCTGCTCGGACACCGCGTGCTCGAGGCGTTCGGCCTCGTCGTGCACCTCCGCCCAGCTCATGCCGAGCACCTGGACGAGGAACAGCTCGATGAGCCGATGGCGCCGCAGGACGAGGCTCGCCAGCTTCTCGCCGGCCGCGGTCAGCCGCACGCCCATGTACGGCTCGTAGTGCACCAGGCCCGAGTCGGCCAGCGTCTTCACCATCGTCGTGGCCGTGCCCGGCACCACGCCGAGGGCCGACGCCAGCTGGCCCATGGGCACGAGCGCGCTCTCGTCCTGCAGCTCCGCCTGCGCGAGATAGATCGACTTCAGGTAGTTCTCGACCGTCTGCGACGGCAGCATCGGGCTCATTATGATGGACCGGCCAGCCCATGCCCACGCCCTCGCTCGGTGAGGCCTTCGACGACCCGGCCGCGAAGCGCGCGTACAACCGGCGCCTCTTCGCGACGATTGCGGACCGCTACGACTTCATCACGCGGTTCCTGTCGTTCGGCCGCGACCGTGCCTGGAAGGGGCGGTTGCTGGACCTGGCGGGCGTGACGCCCGGACAGCGGGTGCTCGACCTGGCCTGCGGCACGGGCGACCTCGCGTTGGAAGCGCGGCGGCGGGGCGGGGTCGTCACCGGCCTGGACATCACGCCGCGCATGCTCGCGCTGGCCCGCGCGAAGCCGGACGGTCGCCCGATCCGGTGGCTCGTCGGCGACATGGGCGCTCTGCCACTCGGCGACGCCGCGTTCGACGTGGTCACGACCGGCTACGGGCTCCGGAACGTGCCTGACCTTGGCGTGTCCCTCCGCGAGATGCACCGCGTCCTGCGACCCGGCGGCGTGGCCTGCTCGCTCGATTTCAACCGGCCCGACGCGACCTGGCTGCGGGCCGTGTACCTGGCCTATCTCACGGTGGTGGGCTCGGCGCTGGGGTGGCTGCTCCATGGCGATGCCGACACCTACCGCTACATCCCCGCCTCGATTCGCCGCTGGCCCGGCGCCGCGCGCGTGGGCGAGATGCTCCGCGACGTCGGGTTCCGGGAGGTCGACGTCGTGCCGCTGCTCGGCGGCCTGATGGCGATTCACCGGGTTCGCAAATAGAATCCCTGCATGGACGTCTCGGAACTGCGGCGCGGCATCCTGCGCGCCCTCGAGGAAGCTCGGAAGGACGCGGCCACCAGGCGGGCATCGTTCGACGAGGCGGGCCAGGCCTACGAGGCGTTTCTCCGGGACGTCGCGGTGCCGCTGTTCCGTCAGGCGGCCATCGTGCTGAAGGCGGAGGGCCAGCTCTACTCGGTGCACACCCCGGCGGGCAGCGTCCGGCTCGCGTCGGACGGCGCGCCGGAGACGTTCGTCGAGCTGGAACTGGACTCGTCCGGCCGGTCGCCCCAGGTGCTCGGCCGCGTGAGCCTCGCCCGGGGCCGGCGCGGACACGTCGTCGACGAGGCACCGCTCGGCGAGGGCACGGCCGTGTCGGAGCTCACCGAACGCGACGTCAGCGAGTACCTGCTGCGCGCCATCCCGAAGCTAGTCGTCAAGAGCTGACCGCACGACGCCGCGCGCCTCGAGCGCGGCCACCCGCGCCACGTCCAGGCCGAGGTCGCCGGCGAGCACCTGGCGCGTGTGCTCGCCGAGCCGCGGCGGCGGCCGCCGCACCCGGCCCGGCGTCTCCGACAGCTTCACCGGCAGGCCCAGCATCCGCATGGCGCCGACGGTCGGGTGGTCGATCGTCTCGACCATCAGGCGCGCGGCGATCTGCGGATCCGCGAGCACCTCGTCGACGGACCGCACCGCGCCACAGGGCACGCCGCGATCCCTGAGCGCTCCAACGAGCGCGGACAGCCGCCGGCCGCGAATGGCCCGCGCGAGCGCGGGCTGTACCCTGGCCTCGTAATGCGTGACGCGACCGGCGTTGGTCGCCAGCCGTTCGTCGCCGCCCAGCGCCGGCAGATCCAGTGCCTCACACAGCGTCCGCCACTGGCCGTCGTTGCCGACCGCGAGGACCAGTACGCCGTCGGCCGCGTCGAACGTGTCGTACGGCGCGATGGTCATGTGTCGGTTGCCCGCGCGCTCCGGCACGTCGCCGGTCAGCAGGTAGCGGCTCGCCTGATAGGTCAGCACGGCCGCCACCGAGTCGAGCAGGCTCACGTCCACGAGCTGGCCGCGCCCGGTCCGGCCGCGGGCGATCAGCGCGAGCAGCAGCCCCTGGAACGCGAACAGGCCGGCGGCGATGTCGGCGATGGCCACGCCGAGGCGAACGGCCGGTCCCTCCGGCGTGCCGGTGATGCTCATCAGTCCGCCCTCGGCCTGCGCGACGGCGTCGTAGCCGGGCTCATCGCGTCGCGGCCCGGTCTGGCCGTATCCGGAGATCGAGACGTAGACGAGGCCGGGGTACCGCCCGGCGAGCTGGTCGTAGCCGAAGCCGGCGCGTGCCATTGCGCCGGGCCGGAAGTTCTCCACGAGCACGTCGGCCGTTGCGACGAGCGCGTCGAGCAGCTCGCGGCCCTCGGACGTCCTGAAGTCGAGCGCCACGCTTTCCTTGTTGCGGTTCACGCTCAGGAAGTACGCGCTCTCGCCGGCCACGAACGGCGGGCCCCACGCGCGCGTGTCGTCGCCTCGGACGGGATGCTCGATCTTGATGACGCGCGCGCCCATGTCCGCCGCGAGCATCGTGCAGTAGGGGCCTGACAGCACCCGCGAGAGATCCAGCACGGTCAGGCCGTCGAGGGTCGGAGGGCTCATGCGCCGGCCCGAACGCGGCGGGCCACGGTGACGAGGTCGGCGAGCAGCGCGTACGCCGTCTTCTCGAGGCCGCCGTCGCGCTGGGTGATCACGATACGCCCGGCCGGCCAGGTATCGAGCTCCACGGCGTTCGCCTGCCCGTCGAGGATGGCGAGCGGGTCACCGGGCGCGAGCCGTTGCAGCTCGACCGCGGCGTCGAGCCGCCCGTCGCGCAGGGCGGCGCGCGCCACCTGCTTCAGCCGTCGATCCCGCGACCGGGCCGCGGCGACGGCGGCGGCCGTGTCGGGGCCGATGCCCTGGCGCGGGACGTCGAGCGGCGTGATGCCCGCGTCGAGCAGCACGTTGGCCAGCACCGCCGTCTTGGCTGCCGCGTCCCAGCCGTCCACGTCGAGCGACGCGTCGGCTTCGGCGATGCCCTCGGCCTGCATCCGTGCCAGTGCGCCATCGAACGGCTCGCCCTGCTCGAGCGCCGAGAGGATGTAGTTGGTCGTGCTGTTGACCACGCCACGGAACCCGCGGACGTCGGCGCATGGCAGCGTCTCGCGCACCAGGCTGAGCAGCGGGATGCCGTCGAGCACCGCGCCCTCGCACAGAAACGACACGCCGGCGGCGCGGGCCTCGGCCGCGAGCGCCCGGTACGCCCACGCGGCGGGGCCCTTGTTCGCGGTCACCACGTGCGCACCGGCGGCGAACGCTGCGCGCACGTGCGTAATCGCCGGCTCGCCAGACCGGATGTCGAGCGGTGTCGTCTCAATCAGTACGCGGGCCTCGACGTCCTGGGAGCGAAGTCGTGCGATCCACTCCAGCGTCGAAGGTGTGGCGTCCGCCATCACGGCGCCGCGCCCGGCTAGTATCTGCGCGGCTTTACACGCGTCGAGGCCCGCGCTGTCGAACACGCCGCCGTGCCGGCCCGTGACGACGCCGACGACCACCGGATGGACGTCGAGCGCGTCGAGCGCGGGGCGCGACTCGTCCAGCAGCTGCACGAAACGCCGGCCCACGTGCCCGCAGCCCGCGAGCAGCAGGGCGATCCTCACCTGACGCGCTCCCTCATTTCGAATCGGCGTAGAGTGTACAGAAGGAGCTTCACGATGTCCCGAGACCTCCTCGTCGCGCCGGTCCTGACGCTCGCGCTCGTCGCGCCGGCGGCCGCGCAGACCCCCCAGGCCGACGGCCCGCCCGTCATCGTCACCGAGGGGCGCGCCGTGCTGAAGCGCGCGCCCGACCAGGCGTGGGTGACGATCGCAGCCGAGACGCGCGCCGGGACGCCCGCCGAGGCGCAGCGCCTGGCCGCCGAGGCGATGACCGCGGTCAACGCGGCCATCGGCGCCGCCGGGCTGCCTGAGGGGGCGGCGCGCACCACCGGATACTCGCTTCAGCCGGACATCCAGTACACCGACGGCCGATCCCGTGTGCGCGGCTACATCGCCCGCAACCAGATCGAGGTGCGCGTGGACGACCTCGCCAGGCTCGGCCCCGTCATCGACGCGGCGGGCAGCAGCGGCGCGACGAACATGTCGGCCCTCCGCTTCGACCTGAAAGACCGCGCCGGCGTCGAGCGCGAGGCGCTGCGCCTGGCCGTGCAGGACGCGATGGGCCGCGCGTCGGCCATCGCCTCCGGCGCCAACGCCTCCACCGGCCGGATACTCCGCATCGACGAGCAGCGCCAGTCGCCCGACATGCCGCGGCCGATGATGACGATGCGCGCCGAGACCGGCATGGCTCAGGCGGACACGCCCATCAGCCCGGGCGAGATCGAGATCGAGGTGCGCGTGGCGCTGACCGTCGCGATCAGGTAGACCGCGCCTGGCGTCGCGCGGCGAACGAATCGATCAGCAGGCTCCAGTGCACGATGGTCGCGACGATGGCCGCCGCCGTCACCCCGTTGTAGTTCGTGCCGGCCCGGAAGAGGACGAGCGCGACGACCAGCACGACCAGCGACCCCGCGAGTCGCCGGCTGTTCGCGCTGGTCCAGCCGGTGACCGTCGCCGGGCCGCCGCCCCGCCGATCCAGCACGACCCAGGCGATGACGAGGACCGTGAATCCCGCGAACGGCACGGTCAGCAGCCAGAGGGGCACCTCGAACCGCAGTCCCTGACCCTGCCAGGTCGCGCCGGTGCCGCCCGTCACGACGCCCGCGATGACGACCGAGGTGACGGCGACGTGCCAGACCACGAGCATGGGATGCGCCAGAGCCCGCGGCCCGCGGAGCGTCGTGAACAGCATCGCCAGCACGTAGATCGTCAGCGGCACGAACATCAAAAACGGTCCGCTCAGGCCCTCGCCCGACACGCCGCCGACGGCCCACGTGTAGCCCTCGGGCCGGCCGATGATGCGCACGAGGGGCAGCCACGCGAAGATGCCTGTCAGCGCGGTCCAGAACATCACCGGTCCGAACAGGCGCGTCGCCATCGCGGTCGTCATGACGATGCCTCCTTGTCGAGCCCGAGGTCCCCGATCAGCGCTTCGCATTCCGCGCACCACGTCAGCCGCGCCTCGGTCAGAAGCTGCCCGCGACGAAGCGCCATCAGCCAGTAGGGCACCTCGGGCCGGTCGGCGAGTCCCTTCCGAAGCATCTGCTCGGTGGCCGCGTACTGCCGGCCGGTCGCTTCGTGCTGACGACGATAGGCGCGGATGTTCGCGGCGGTCGCGTCGGGCCCGGCATGCGCACCGAAGAAGAGCTTCAGCATGAACTCGCTGCGCATGCGCTCGGGCTCAGGCTCCTGCCGCAGCCAGGCCAGGAAACGCCGCCGGCCGCCGCGGGTCAGCGAGTACACGATGGCGTCGGGGCCGCGCTCGCGGCGTTCCCGGCGCCCTCTGATCAGGCCGGAAGCCTGCAGCCGCTTCAGCCGCGGATAGAGGTTGCCGTAGTTTTCGTGCCAGAAGTGCGCGAGGCTCTGCTCGCAGAACTTCTTCATGTCGTAGCCCGACATGGGCTCGACGGTGAGCATGCCCAGGATCGCGGCGTCGGTGCGGGTGATGGCGCCCTCCGGCCGGACACTATATCACTTTGATATAGTCCGGCGGACTGCAGGGGGGTGCGGGAGGTGCGGGGCGGTACTCGGGGTGCGGGGAAGTGCGGGGGGTGCGAGGAGGCGGGCTGCTAGGACTCGTCGTCGGGCGTGTCGGGAACGAGCGTGAGCTCCTCGTGCTTCACTTCGCGGACCGAGAGGCGCAGGGGATCGGGCACCTCGAGCTCCTTCGGGGAGCTGACGCCGAGGTCCTTGAAGCGGCGCGCGCCGGGCAGCACGCGGCGCTCGAGCGAGCCGACGAACTGGTCGTAGCTGTTGGCCGCCTGCTTCAGGCTGCGGCCGACGTCCTCCAGATGCTCGGTCATCGTCGCCAGCCGTTCGTAGAGCTCGCGACCGATCTGCTGGATCTCCTCGGCGTTGCGCGCGAGCTGCTGCTGCTTCCAGCCGTAGGCCACGGCCTTGAGCAGGGCGAGCAGCGTCATCGGCGTGGCGGGGATCACGCGCAGGCTCGCCGCCTGGTCGAGCAGCGTGCCGTCCTGCTCGAACGCGGCGCCGAGCAGCGGCTCGAGCGGCAGGAACATCACGACGAACTCGGGCGACGGCTGGAACTGCCGCCAGTATTCCTTGCCGCCCAGGGCGCGAATGTGGTCCCGCACCTGGCGCGCGTGCGCGGCCAGCATCGCTTGCCGCTCCACGTCGGTCTTCGCGTTGACGGACTGGAGATAGGCGTCGATCGGCACCTTCGAGTCCACGACGATCGTCGTGTCGCCGGGCAGCTTCACGAGCAGGTCGGGCGTCAGTCGTCCGCCGTCCTCGGAGGCGGCGGAGGCCTTCTCGACGAAGTCGCACTGCCCGAGCATGCCGGCCAGCTCGACAACGCGGCGGAGCTGCATCTCGCCCCACTGACCGCGGACGTTTGGCGAGCGCAACGCGCGGGCGAGGCCCTCGGCCGCGCCGCGCAGCTGTTCCTGCGCGCCGGCCAGCGACCTGAGCTGGGAGACCACGGCCTGGTGTGAGCCCTCGCGGGCCTTGTCCACCTGCGTCAGATGCACCTGCACCTTGTCCAGCGCCTCGCGCATGGGCTGGAGCAGTGCGCCCGCGTTGTGCAGGAAGTCGCTGCGGTTCTCCCTGAGCGCATCGCGTGAGAGCGCGGCGAAGGTCTCGCGGAGCTGGAGCTGCATCTGCTCGGCGCGCTCCCGCTGCTCGGCCACGGCGCGCTCGGCGGCGCGCACTTCGGCGTCGAGGCGCGCCGCGTCGGCGGCCAGCCGGGCGTGCCGGCGCGACAGCGCCACGGCCGCGACGAGGGCCCCGATCGCGAGCCCGGCGACGAACGGCAGCAGCACGTCCGGCATGGGCGTGATTGTACGCCCCTGGGCTGACAGGGCGGGTCACGCATCGGGGATCTGCGCCAGAATGGAGACGTCATGCTCGACCAGCCCCTCTCGGCCGAGGAGCGCCGCAGGTACGCGCGACACCTGCTGCTCCCCGAGATCGGGGAAGCCGGCCAGCGGCGGCTGCGGAACGGACGCGTGCTCGTCGTCGGCGCGGGCGGCCTCGGCTCGCCCGCGGCCATGTACCTCGCCGCGGCCGGCGTCGGCGCCATCGGGCTGGTGGACTTCGACGCGGTGGACGAGACCAACCTGCAGCGGCAGATTCTCTACGGCACCCGCGACGTCGGCCGGCCCAAGCTCGAGGCGGCCGCCGAGCGGCTTCGCGGCATGAACCCGCACGTGGACGTCGCCGCGCATACCGGGCGCTTCGACGAGGCGAACGCGGCGTCGCTCGTCGAGGCCTACGACGTGGTCGTCGACGGCACGGACAACTTCCCGGCGCGTTATCTGGTCAACGACGCCTGCGTCCTGGGCCGCAGGCCGAACGTCTACGGCAGCGTGGCGCGCTTCGAGGGTCAGGCCGCCGTGTTTGCGGCGCCGGGCGGGCCCTGTTACCGGTGCCTGCACCCCGAGCCGCCGCCGCCGGGCCTGATTCCGAGCTGCGCCGAAGGCGGCGTGCTCGGCGTGCTGCCGGGCATCGTCGGCACGATCCAGGCAGCCGAGGCCATCAAGCTGCTGGCCGGTATCGGCGAGCCGTTGATCGGTCGGCTGCTGTTGTTCGACGCGCTCCGGATGTCGTTCCGACGCATCACGCTGCCGCGCGATCCGGGCTGTCCGGTCTGCGGCGACGCGCCGGCCATCCGGACGCTTCGGCGCTACGATCTCACCTGCGATCCAGGAGGACCATCAGCAATGACCGTGGACGAGCTTCGACAGTGGCGGGAGGAAGGTGCGCCCCACACCCTCATCGACGTGCGCGAGCCGTCGGAACACGCGATGAGCCGCATCGACGGCGCCATCCTGATCCCGCTGGCGACGCTGCCCGGCCAGCTCGAGCTCGTGCCCGACGACCGGCCGGTGGTGGTGCACTGCAAGTCGGGCGCGCGCAGCGCGCATGCCGTGGCGTTTCTGCAGTCGAAGGGGTACGACGCTCACAACCTCGTGGGCGGCATCGACGCCTGGCAGCGGGGCTCCTGACCCCGTTGACCACTTGATCTGGCAGGAGGGGCGGGCTTGAGCCCGCCCGTTGGGCCGGCTGAAGCCGGCCCCTCCGTCATGTGGAGGAGGGGCGGGCTTGAGCCCGCCCGTCGGGCCGGCTGAAGCCGGCCCCTCCGTACGTCATCGCAAGTGGCCAGTTGGCCACGCAAGGCCTTGTTTCGCGGTCGGTTACGTGCTGACGCCAGGCGCGGCCGCCACCCGCCTCGGGCTTGTCATCTCCGCGTCATCCCGTTAAAATGGACTGGTTCGGTCGGATATAGAAGAGCCGTACAGGGCGCTCCCGATGCTGAGGCTTTCCAAGAAGGCAGACTACGCGCTCCTCGCGATGCGGCATCTCGCCGCGCAGGAGGAGACGACGACGTCCGCCCGGGAGCTGGCGGAGCGGTACGACATCCCGGCGGAGCTGCTGGCCAAGGTGCTGCAGACGCTGGTCCGGGCGCGGCTGCTCGAGTCGCAGCAGGGCATTCGGGGCGGCTATGAGCTGGCGCGGCCGGCGGGGCAGATCTCGGTGGCCGACGTCATCGTCGCCGTGGACGGCCCGCTCACCGTCACGGCGTGTTCGGAAGACGACCACAGCTGCGAGCAGTACGCGAAGTGCAACGTCCGCGACCCGCTGTGGCGCATCAAGGACCAGATCATCGGGGCGCTGGCCGCGACGTCGGTGGCCGATCTGGCGTCCGACGCGCCGCGGCGCGAGCCGGACCGCGTGCCGGTGTCGCTGATGAAGGACTATCACTGACGCGTCGGGAGCGGATGTCGAGATGATCACCGTCACCGAGAACGCCGCCACGCAGATCCGGAAGCTGCTCGACAAGCAGCACGCGGAGGCCTCCGGCCTGCGCGTGGGCGTGAAGGCCGGCGGATGCTCCGGCTTCGAGTACATCTTCGAGTGGGAGCCGGTGCCGCGCGAGACCGATCTCGTCTTCGAGGGGCCGGGCGGCGTGAAGGTCTGGATCGACCCGCGCAGCCATCGTCTGCTCGACGGCACGACGCTCGACTACGACACGAGCTTGCTCAGCCGCGGGTTCATCTTCGAGAACCCGCACGCGAAGAGCACGTGCGGCTGCGGAACGTCGTTCTCCGTGTAAAGAGTCTGGGGCCCAGGGACTAGGGCCTGGGGCACGAGGGACGAGATCCTGCACCGCGGGCCCGGACAAGGATTCAGAGAAGACACATGCCGACGACCAACGAGAACATCGAGCAACTGGCGCGACGCGAGTACAAGTACGGCTTCGAGACGATGGTCGAGGCGGACACGTTTCCGCCCGGGCTCGACGAGGACGTCATCCGCCGGCTCTCGGCCATCAAGGGCGAGCCCGGGTGGCTGCTCGAGTTCCGGCTGAAGTCGTACCGCGCGTGGACGAAGATGACCGAGCCGACCTGGCACAACCTGAAGATCAAGCCGACGGACTACCAGGCCATCAGCTACTACTCGGCGCCGAAGAAGCAGCCGCAGCTCGAGAGCCTGGATCAGGTCGATCCCGAGGTACGCGCGACGTTCGAGAAGCTCGGCATTCCGATCGAGGAGCAGAAGCTGCTCGCGGGCGTGGCGGTGGACGCGGTGTTCGACAGCGTCTCGGTCGCGACGACCTTTCGCGCGAAGCTCGCCGAGCTGGGCATCATCTTCTGCTCGTTCTCCGAGGCGGTGAAGGAGCATCCCGAGCTGGTGCGCCAGTACCTCGGGACGGTCGTGCCCTACACGGACAACTTCTTCGCGACGCTCAACTCGGCGGTCTTCAGCGACGGCTCCTTCGTGTTCGTCCCGAAGGGCGTCCGCTGCCCGATGGAGCTGTCCACCTACTTCCGCATCAACGCGCGGAACACCGGGCAGTTCGAACGGACGCTGATCGTGGCCGAGGAGGGCTCGCACGTGAGCTATCTCGAGGGCTGCACGGCGCCCCAGCGTGACGAGAACCAGCTGCATGCGGCGGTCGTCGAGCTGGTGGCGCTCGACAACGCGACGATCAAGTACTCGACGATTCAGAACTGGTACCCGGGCGACGCCACCGGCAAGGGCGGCATCTACAATTTCGTGACCAAGCGCGGCAAGGCGCTGACGAACTCGAAGATCACCTGGACGCAGGTCGAGACCGGTTCGGCCATCACCTGGAAGTACCCGAGCTGCATCCTGCAGGGCGACAACTCCATCGGCGAGTTCTACTCGGTGGCCACGACGAACAACTGGCAGCAGGCCGACACCGGGACGAAGATGATCCACATCGGGAAGAACACTCGGAGCACGATCGTCTCGAAGGGCATCTCGGCCGGGCACGGCCAGAACACCTATCGCGGCGCGGTGAAGATCGGGAAGCACGCGCAGAACGCGCGCAACTACTCGCAGTGCGACTCGCTGCTGATCGGCGATCAATGCGGCGCGCACACGTTCCCGTACCTCGAGATCAAGAACACTTCGGCGACGGTCGAGCACGAGGCGTCGACGTCGAAGATCGGCGAGGACCAGATCTTCTACTGCCAGCAGCGCGGCATCCCGACCGAGGACGCGGTCAACATGATCGTGAGCGGCTTCTGCAAGGAAGTCTTCCGCGAGCTGCCGATGGAGTTCGCCGTCGAGGCCCAGAAGCTGCTGTCGATCAGCCTCGAGGGGTCGGTGGGGTAGAGGATTCGGGCGGGCTGAAGCCCGCCCCTCCCGGCGTTGGAGGGTCCGGCTTCAGCCGGACCGACAAGGAGAGACATGTTGCTGACGATTCGCGATCTCCGCGTGACCGCGGAGGACAAGGAGATTCTCAAGGGGCTCGACCTGGAGGTGGACGCCGGCCAGGTGCACGCCATCATGGGGCCGAACGGGTCCGGCAAGAGCACCCTCGCGCGGGTGATCGCGGGCCATCCGGGCTACGAGGTGACCGCCGGCTCGATCACTTACGACGGCAAGGATCTGCTGGAGATGGACCCGGAGGTCCGCGCGTGCGAGGGCGTCTTCATGGCGTTCCAGTACCCCGTCGAGATTCCGGGCATCAACAACAGCTACTTCCTGAAGGCCGCGCTCAACGCCCACCGCAAGCACCGCGGCGAGCCGGACCTCGACGCCGTCGAGTTCATGGCGCTCGTGCAGGATCGGGCGAAGCTGCTGCAGATGGACAAGGCCATGCTGGGCCGCGCCGTCAACGAGGGCTTCTCGGGCGGCGAGAAGAAGCGCAACGAGATCTACCAGATGGCCGTGCTCGAGCCGCGGCTCGCCGTCCTGGACGAGACCGACTCGGGGCTCGACATCGACGCCCTGAAGATCGTCGCCAACGGCGTCAACGCGCTCCGCAGCCCCGACCGAGCCATCGTCGTCGTGACGCACTATCAGCGGCTGCTCAACTACATCGTGCCCGACGTCGTCCACGTGCTGACCGACGGCCGCATCGTCCGGTCCGGCGGCAAGGAGCTGGCGCACGAACTCGAGGCGAAGGGCTACGGTTGGCTCGAGGCCGAGACGGCCGGAGCGGGGGCCCGGGGATGACGCAGGTCGCAGAACGACTCGAGACCTGGGTCGCCGCCTTCGAGGCGTTCGGCCGGGAACCGGGGTTCGGCGCCGACGGGCTGCGCGGGGCCCGGACCGCGGCGTTCGAGCGGTTCCTGCAGCGCGGCTTTCCGACCACGCGCGACGAGGAGTGGCGGTTCACCAACGTCGCGCCGATCGCGGCCTCCGCGTTCGCGCGCGCCGCTGCGGCCGTGCCCGAGCCGTCGGCGCTGGCGCCGTTCCGGCTGCCCGATGGCGCGGCGCACGAGCTGGTGATCGTCAACGGCCGGCTGGCGCCGCAGCTCTCGTCGGCCGGCGCGCCGGCCGGCGTCGCGATTCGCAGTCTGAAGGACGACCTGGCGCGGACGCCGGACGATCTGCGGCCGGACGAGCCGTCCACGCCGTTCGTCGATCTGAACACCGCCTTCTTCGAGGACGGGGTGGTGATCGACGTCACGCCGGGCGCGGTCGTGTCCACGCCCATTCACGTCCTGCACGTCACCGCCGTCGAAGGCGCGCCCGCGATGGTCGCGCCGCGGCTGGTGATCCGCGCCGGCGAACAGTCGCAGGTGACGGTCATCGAGAGCTACGTGAGCCTGACGGACGCCGAGTCGTTCACGAACGCCGTCACGCAGGCGCTGGTCGGGCCGGCCGCGGTCGTCGATCACGTCAAGCTGCAGCGCGAGCCGTCGAGGACGTTCCACCTGGCGACGATTGTGGCAACGACGGCGCGGGCCGGCGTCTTTCGATCGCACGCCATCACGCTGGGCGGCCGGCTCGTGCGCAATGATTTCCTATCGCGGCTGGCGGGCGAGGGCGCGGAGTGCACGCTGAATGGCCTGTACGTCGCCGACGGCGAGACGCTGGTCGACACGCACACGACCATCGATCACACTGAGCCGCATTGCCCCAGCCACGAGGTCTACAAGGGCATCCTGAGCGGCACGGCGAAGGCCGTGTTCAACGGCAAGATCATCGTCCGCCAGAAGGCGCAGAAGACCGACGCGAAGCAGACGAACAAGGCGCTGCTGCTGTCCGACCACGCGCAGATCAACTCGAAGCCGCAGCTCGAGATCTTCGCCGACGACGTCCGGTGCACACACGGCGCGACCGTGGGCCAGCTCGACGCGGATCAGCTGTTCTACCTGCGCGCGCGGGGCCTGGACCCGGTGACGGCCCGCAACATGCTGATTCACGCGTTCGCCGGCGACGTGCTCGCGGGCGTGCGGGTGGACGCCGTCCGCGAGCTCACCCTGCGGCTCGTGGACGAGAAGCTGAGCATCCGACCATGAGCACCGCCCCCGCGCGCACGCCCTTCGACGTCGCCGCCGTCCGCGCGGACTTCCCGGCGCTCGACCAGCGGGTGCACGGACGGCCGCTCGTCTACCTCGACAATGCGGCCACCACGCAGAAGCCCGCGGCGGTGATCGACGCGGTGGCCCGATACTACGCGGCCGACAACGCCAACGTGCATCGTGGGGTGCACGCGCTCAGCGAGCGGGCGACCAACGCCTTCGAGGGCGCGCGTGAGAAGGTGCGGGGCCTGCTGAACGCGGACTCGGTGCGTGAGATCGTGTTCACACGGAACGCGACCGAGGCGATCAACCTGGTCGCGCGCGCCTGGGGCGACGCGAACCTGTCGGCCGGCGACGAGGTGCTCATCACCGCGATGGAGCATCACTCGAACATCGTTCCCTGGCAGCTCGCCTGCGAGCGGACGGGCGCCGTGCTGAAGGTCGCGCCGATCGACGACCGCGGCGACGTGATCATGCCGGAGCTCGAACGGTTGATCGGGCCGCGCACGAAGATCGTGGCGGTTGTGCATCTCTCCAACGCGCTCGGCACGATCAACCCCGTCGGCGCCATCGTCGCCGCCGCGAGGCGGGCCGGCGCGGCCGTGCTCATCGACGGGTCGCAGGCCGCGTACCACATGGCCGTGGATGTGCGGGCGCTCGGGGCGGACTTCTACGTGTTCACCGGACACAAGCTCTACGGCCCGACCGGCATCGGCGTCCTGTACGGGCGCGAAGCCGTGCTCGACGCGATGCCGCCGTTTCTCGGCGGCGGCGACATGATCGCGTCGGTGTCGTTCGAGGGCAGCACCTGGAACGAGCTGCCGTACAAGTTCGAAGCCGGCACGCCGAACATCGCGGGGGCCGTCGGCCTCGGTGCGGCTATCGACTACGTGCTCGGCATCGGCTTCGACGCGATCGCGGCGCACGAGGCATCGCTGCTCGAGGCCGCGACGGCGACGCTGCAGGCCGTGCCCGGCCTGCGCCTGATCGGCACGGCGCGCCGGAAGGCCAGCGTGATCTCGTTCGTCATGGATGGCGTGCACCCGCACGACATCGGCACGATCGTGGATCGCGAGGGCGTCGCGATCCGCACCGGGCATCACTGCGCGCAGCCGGTGATGGACCGCTTCGGCGTGCCCGCGACGGCGCGCGCCTCGTTCGCGATGTACAACAGGATGACGGATGTCGAGGCGCTCGTCGCGTCGCTCGACCGCGTGCGCGCGCTGATCGGCTGAACGCCATTCGACGAGTGGAGTGAGATGGGTTTCTTCTCGTTTCTGACCGGTAACAAGGACGAGCGCGACGAGGCGCAGGGCGCCCGCGCTCCGGAGTCCGGGTCCCGGGACCCCGAGACGCG
>Ga0299907_10001151_pt1 | contig 14698 bp, 13 predicted proteins | sample RVTome_16_FD_198680 | JGI IMG/M metagenome (GOLD analysis project Ga0299907, IMG submission 198680) | Soil microbial communities from uranium-contaminated site in the Upper Colorado River Basin, Wyoming, United States - RVT152D67 (version 2) ... | reverse complement strand
TCGATGCCCTCGCGGCGGCCGGCCACCCCCTCATCCGTCTCGAGGTCGATGAGCCCGAGCACATCGGCGCGCTGTTCTTCGTGTGGGAGGTCGCGGTCGCCATGGCGGGCGCCGTCCTCGGGATCCACCCCTTCGACCAGCCCGACGTCCAGCTCGCCAAGCGCCTGGCGAAGCGCGCCATGCGGGGCGGGGACGGGGAGTCGGGAGAAGAGCCGTCACCGCCTCCGGCGCCCGAGCTCGACCTCGCCTGGGACGTAGCGCCCTACGGGCATGCCCCGGGGCGGATGCCCCCGGACCCCGACGTGGACGGGATGCGGCGCGCGCTCGCGGAGCTGGTGGCATCGATCGGCGACGCGGACTACGTGGCGCTCCAGGTCTATCTCGCGGGGGGGAACGAGGAGGAGCTCGAGCGCCTTCGCGCCCTCCGGGAGGCGCTCGCGCGCGCGACGGGCGCCGCGACGACGCTCGGGTACGGCCCCCGGTTCCTCCACTCCACGGGACAGCTCCACAAGGGCGGGGCCGACAACGGCGTCTTCCTCCAGATCGTGGACGACGCGGGTCCGCACGTGCACGTGCCGGACGGCGACTTCACGTTCGGACAGCTCATTCGCGCCCAGGCGCGAGGGGACCTGGACGCGCTCCTCGAGCGCGGACGACGCGTGCTCCGCGTGCGCGTCGATCCGGACGGGGTCGGTCTCCAGCGCCTCCTCCAACTCGTCCAGGAGCGCCAATGAAGCTCGCGATGATCGGTCTCGGGAAGATGGGCGCGAACATGACCGAGCGGCTCCTCGAGGGTGGGCACGAGGTCGTGGCGTACGACCTCAAGCCCGAGTCGGTCCGGGAGGCGGTGGAGCGCGGGGCCGAGGGCGCCGGATCCGCGCGGGAGGTGGTCGAGCACCTCACGCCGCCGCGCGTGGTGTGGATCATGGTGCCGGCCGGCCCCCCCGTCGACGCGACCATCGCGTCGTTCGCGCCCCTGCTCGAGGCGGGCGACGTGATCGTGGACGGCGGGAACTCCAACTACCACGACACGCTCCGGCGGGCGGCCGAGCTCCGCGAGCGCGGAATCGCCTGCGTGGACGCGGGCACGTCGGGCGGCGTCTGGGGGCTCGCCGAGGGCTACTCGCTCATGGTGGGAGGACCGGATGACGCGGTGGAGGCGATCCGGCCCGCGCTCGAGACGCTGGCCCCGGGACCCGCGCGCGGCTGGGGGCACGTCGGGCCCTGCGGGGCCGGCCACTTCGTGAAGATGGTGCACAACGGCATCGAGTACGGGCTCATGCAGGCGTACGCGGAGGGGTTCTCGATCCTGAGGCACAAGGACGAGTTCGACCTCGATCTCCACCAGGTGGCCGAGATCTGGCGGCACGGGTCCGTGGTGCGGTCGTGGCTCCTCGATCTCGTCGCGCGCGCCCTGGAGGACGACCAGTCGCTGGAGGACATCGCGCCCTGGGTGCCGGACTCCGGGGAGGGACGCTGGACCGTGTTCGAGGCCATCGACCAGGACGTCCCGGCCCCGGTGATCGCGCTGTCGCTCCTCGCCCGGCTCCGGTCGCGCGACGAGGAGTCCTACGGCGACCGGCTCCTCGCGGCCCTCCGGAACCAGTTCGGCGGCCACGCCGTGCGCCGGGAGGACGGCTGAGCCGCATGGCCGCGCGCGCCGGGACCTCCGACCCGATCGACGCGGCTCCCGCGGGCGCCGGCGGCCTGAGCCCGGGGATGACGCGGTACGAGGTCGAGCCGCACCTGTTCGTGATCTTCGGAGGGACGGGAGACCTCACGCGACGGAAGCTCCTCCCGGCGATGCGGCGTCTGGCGACCCTCGGCGTCCTGGGGGGGGAGCGCGCCCTGCTCGCCGTGGCGCGTGACACCGACCTCGACGACGACGGGTTCCGCGACTGGGCCCGCGCCGCGCTCCGCGACGCGGGGTTCCCCGACGAGGAGGTGTCGCGTCTCGACGACGCCCGCCTCTACTACCAGCCCATGCCGACGGGCGATACGGCGGATTACGGGACCCTCGCACGCCGCATCCGGGTGATCGAGAAGCGGCACGCGCTGCCCGGAAACCGGGTCTTCTACATGGCCCTGCCGCCCTCGGTGTTCCCCACGGCCGTGGAAGGGCTGGCGGCGGCGGGGCTCAATCGCGGGCCCGGATGGACGCGGCTGGTGGTCGAGAAGCCGTTCGGCCGGGACCTCTCATCGGCCCGCGAGCTCAATCGGCTCCTCCATCGGCATTTCGACGAACGCCAGGTGTACCGCATCGACCACTACCTGGGGAAGGAGACCGTCCAGAACCTGCTCGTGTTCCGGTTCGCGAACGCGATCTTCGAGTCCCTGTGGAATCGCGACCGGGTCGAGAACGTGCAGATCACGGTCGCCGAGGAGACGGGCATCGGCTCCCGGGCCGACTACTACGAACGGGCCGGCGCGCTGCTCGACATCGTCCAGAATCACGGCGCGCAGCTCCTCGCGCTCGTCGGCATGGAAGTGCCGTTCTCGTTCGACGCGGAGTCCGTGCGGCGCGAGAAGATCAAGCTCCTGCGCTCCATCCGGCCGATCGCGGCGGACGACGTCGTGTTCGGCCAGTACGCCCGCGGGACGATCGACGGCGAGAGCGTGCCCGCCTATCTCGAGGAGGAGGGCGTCGATCCCGACTCCGACACGGAGACGTACGTCGCGCTCCGGCTCTCGCTCGACACGTGGCGCTGGCAGGGGGTCCCGTTCTACCTGCGGACCGGAAAGCGCCTGGACCGGCGCATCACGCAGATCGCGGTGACCTTCAAGGCACCGCCCGTGTGTCTGTTCGACGCGATGGGCGACTGCGAGCCGCACTCGAACATCCTGTATCTCACCCTCCAGCCCGACGAGGGCTTCGCGCTCCTCGTGGACGTGAAGGTGCCGGGAGAGCCGTTCGAGCTGCGCACGCTGCCGCTCGACTTCTTCTACAAGCAGGCGTTCGCGCCCGCACCCGACGCCTACCAGACCCTGCTGCTCGACCTGCTCACCGGCGACCAGACTCTGTTCGTGCACGCGGAAGAGGCGGAGGCATCCTGGGAGCTGTTCGACCCCTTGCTCGATGCGCGCCCCGCCCCGCGTCTGTACCGCGCCGGCACATGGGGTCCGGAGGCGGCGGACCGGCTCCTCGAGCGCGCCGGCCACCGCTGGCTGGAGCCGGTCGCGCACCCCGAGAGGGGACCGGCCTGACGGCGCCTGGTCCTGGCGGTCACCCCCCGGGGGTCGAGGGAACCCGGCGAAGCGAATCGGGCTGGAAGCGGATCGGCTGCGAGACCCACACCGCCACCCGGCGGCCCTGATGGAGCGCGGGGCGGTACGCCATCCCCTCCGCGACCCGCGACGCGAGCGCGTCGAGCACCGGGAACCCGCTCGGTCCCTGGATCCGCAGCTTTCGCACCACGCCAGCCTCGTCCACGAACAGCCACAGCGTGACGCGGCTACGGACCGCCTCGGCGGGGAGGTCCGCGGGAACGCCGTCCTCGAGCGCCCGGCGGATCTCGGTCCCGTTCAGGAGGCGCGGCGGGAGGTCGTGCGGGATGAAGCGGGGCGCATCGGTGGACGGGGGCGCGACCGCCGGGGTCTCGGGAGCGACGGGACGTGGCACGGGGGGGCGCGCGCGCGGCACCTCGACGACGGGCGGCGGATCCGGGAGGGGCGGCAGGAGCTCGACGGCCAGCGGGCGCGCGGCGGCGGCGCGGCCCTGCGGGATCGCCACGTGGGCGAGCGTGAGCACCGCGGCGAGCGCGGCGTGGATCCCGGCCGACGCGGCCAGCCCCCATGCGAGCGCCACGCCCTCCGGGCGGCGCCGCGGTCCGCGCGCGAGTCCTGTTCGGAGCACGCATCACCCCCTTCCCCACGATCGCCACCGCATCCGCCGGACACGGTCACCACGTTCCGAACCCCCGCCCCGCGCGCGGGTTCCACGGAACGCTCGATCCGGGACGTTTACCGGCGGGGCCCGATCGCGTATCTTGTTGAGACTGATTCTCACCTTCGATCCGGATGGGGCGATGACAGACCCGGTTTCTCGAGCGACCCGGCCCGGGCCCGACGCGGCTCTTGCCGACTTCTCGGCGGAGCTCCGCCTGGTCGACGTGCCCTTGATGCAGGTGGTCGAGCTCGTCCGGATCGACCTGCCGGAGGATCAGCTCGAGCCGCTGCTCGAGCGTGGCGTCCTGCCGGGCTGCCGGCTCTGCCCCATCCGTCGCTCGCCGTTCGGGGATCCCATCGTTCGCGTGGATGGATCGCTCCTCGCCCTGAGACGCGAGATGGCCGGGTGTCTGTGCGTGAGGCGGATCGCCGACGGGCCTCACTGACCGACCTCCGACGTCCATGGCCGACCTCGTCGCTACCGACTGTCACGCGGTAGCCGGGCGCTCCGCCGGGACGGCGACGCTCGACGCGCCACCCGACCGCGCGCTCGTCGCGCTCATCGGACCCCCGAACTCCGGGAAGTCGACCCTCTTCAACCGGCTCACCGGGCTCCGCCAGAAGGTGGCGAACTACCCGGGCGTCACGGTCGAGAAGCACGTGGGCCGGGCGCGGCTGACGGACCAGCGGATCGTCGAGCTGGTCGATCTTCCCGGGGTCAACGGCTTCTCCGCCAGAACTCTCGACGAGCGCATTACGCGGGACGTCCTCGAAGGCCGCGCTGACGGGATCCGCGCGCCGGACGCCCTCATCCTCGTCGTCGATGTGACGCGGCTCGAGCCGCAGCTCATGCTCGTCGAGCCGGTGCTCGAGCTCGGTCTCCCGACGCTCCTCGTCCTCAACATGGCCGACGAGCTCGACGCGCGGAACGGTCGGCTGGACGACGGGGTGCTCGCGCACCGGCTCGGCGTGGAGACCGCCCGCACGAACGCGCGCAGCGGCCACGGGCTCGAGGCGGTCCGGCGCTTCCTGATCGACGTCGCCGACCAGGGGCCGGCGGCCCCGCGGTCGCCCCGAGACCTGTCGCGCTCAGCGGCGCGTCCTCCGCTTCCGATCGTCGAGGCGTTCGCCTCGCGCCGTCGAAGGATCGCGGGCATCGTCGACGAGGCTTCCTATCGACCGGCGGGTCCCTCGAAGCTCAGCGAGCGGCTCGACTCGATCTTCCTGCACCGGGTGTGGGGACCGGTCGTGTTCCTGGCGCTCGCCGTCCTCGTCTTCCAGGCGATCTTCACCTGGGCGACGCCGCTCATGGACGGCCTCGAGGCGCTCATCGCCTCCTCGGGCGAGGCCATGGCCGCGCGGCTTCCCGAGTCGTGGTTCCGGAGCCTCCTCATCGACGGCGTGTGGGCGGGCGTCGGCTCGGTGCTCGTGTTCCTGCCCCAGATCCTCGTCCTGTTCCTCTTTCTCGGCATCCTCGAGGATTCGGGATACATGGCGCGCGCCGCGGTCATCGCCGACCGCATGATGTACCGCGTGGGGCTCCAGGGACGGGCGTTCCTCCCGCTGCTCTCGGCGTACGCGTGCGCCGTGCCCGCGATCCTGTCGGCGCGTACCGTGGAGAACGAGCGCGACCGCATCGCGACGATCTTCGTCGCCCCGTTCATGACGTGCTCGGCCCGCCTGCCGGTGTACGCGCTGCTCATCGCCGCGTTCATCCCCGAGCGGGCGATCCTCGGCCCCGTGCTCGGGACGCGCGCCGCCACGCTCCTCGGTCTGTACCTCCTCGGGGCGCTGGCCGCGGTCGTGACCGCCTTCGCGCTCAAGCGCACGTTTCTCCGGGGGAAGGCCTCCGCCTTCCTCATGGAGCTCCCGCCCTACCGGCTGCCCTCGCCGCGCTCGCTCGCGCTCCGTCTCGTCGACCGGACCCGCATCTTCCTGCGCCGCGCGGGCCGGATCATCCTCCTCGTGACCGTGGTGCTGTGGGGGATGACGCAGGTGCCGCGCATCGGGGGCGAGGCACCGCCGATCGAGGAGAGCGTGTTGGGCCGCTCCGGCCAGGTCCTGGAGCCCGCCATCCGGCCGCTGGGCTTCGACTGGCGGATCGGCGTCGGGCTCGTGTCCTCGCTCGCGGCGCGCGAGGTGATCGTGGGGACGCTGGGGACGATCTACGGGGTGGAGGACGGCAGCGAGACGTCGATGGAGCTCCGGGCCCGGCTCCAGCGCGATCTGGATCTCGGCGGGGCGATCGCCCTGCTCGTCTTCTTCGCCTTCGCGCTCCAGTGCATGTCCACCGTGGCGGTGATGCGGCGGGAAACGGCGGGCTGGAAGTGGCCGCTCCTCCAGTGGGGCTACATGCTGCTTCTTGCGTACGTGGGCGCCCTCGCGGCCAACTGGCTCATCTGAGAGGCGCCCCCCGCCTCCGGATCCGCGCGGGCCGCCCTCGAGCGCGCGGCGTGGCCCGCACGCGACCGGATCAGACGAGCCCCAGCGCGGGCTCGTCCTCGTCGAGCAAGTCGCGCCGGCCCTCGAGCGCGAGGAGCGCTTCCTTGTACTCCGGACCGCCCGTGTAGCCACCCAGCGATCCATCGCTGCGCACGACACGGTGGCAGGGGATGACGATGGCCAGCGGGTTCCGACCGAGCGCGTTTCCGACCGCACGCGAAGCCCGCGGCCGGCCGATGCGCCGCGCGATGTCGGTGTAGGTGGCCACCTCGCCGAAGCCGAGCCCCGCGGTCGCGGTGAGGACGTGGCGCTGGAAGTCCGTGACCCCATCGAGATCGAGCGGGATGTCGAAGCGGGTCCGGCGCGCGTCGAAGTACTCGCGGAGCTGCTCCTCGACCGGCGCCAGGTAGTCGCAATCGCACACCACCGGGGCCTTCCGGTACCGCTCCTCGAGCCCGCCGACGAACGCGTCGTCGTCGAGCGGCCGCCAGGTGAGCCGCACGAGCCCCTTCCGGCTCGCCGCGATGCGCATCCGGCCGAACGGGGTCTCGAAGGCGCGCCAGCGGATCACGGCGCCCTCGCGGCAGGCCCCGGCCGAGCGATCGAGCGCGCAGTAGTCCTCGGCCCGCTCGCGGCAGGGCCGGCATTCGGCGAGGTGCAGCGTGAGCTCGTCCCCGCGCGCGCCGGCCGCGTCTCCCAGCACCCAGGCCAGCACATCCTCATCCCGGTACGTGCAGCGAGTCCCGGTCATCGGAGATCCTCTTCCTTCCAAAGACCGGCGAGCTCGCGCCGGAGTCTCTTCAGTCCCTGATACACGTTGGCGCGCGCCGCGTCCTGTGAGCAGTCGAGCCGCTGCGCGATCGTCTCGTAGTCGACACCCTCGATCCAGCGGAGCCACACCGCATCCCGTTGCCTGGACGGCAGCGCCGCCACCCGGGTCCGCACCAGATCCGCGCCCTCGCGCGAGAGGCCCCGGAACGCCGCATCGGGCCGCACCGGCCGCTCGGGCTCGAGCTCGCGCGAGCGTGTCTCGAGGGCGCCATCGTGACGCCGCCTGGCCGAGAGTACGTCGAGCGCGCGGCGGGTGGCCACGCGATACAGCCACGCGCGGATGTTGGATCCCTCGCCCCAGTCGGGAGGCACGCGGAGCGCCGTCACCCACAGCTCCTGGACGACGTCCCGCGCCTCGTCGACGCTCCGGAGCATCCGGGTCACGTGACGCTCGAGCTCGTCTCCGTATCGCGAGGCCCAATCGTCGACGGGTACGTCGATCGGCTGCGGGGCGCTCCGGTACTCGGTCAGTGTCGCGCTCTCCACTGGTCGCGTCCGTCCTTCCGTGCGGTCGTTCGGTCGGCATGCACGTTCATGGAACGGTTCGGCTCCGGACCCGTGAAAACGTGGCGGCGGCGGTGCGTCCGCCGACCGGGGCGGATGCGGCATCGGCCCCGGCACGCCGCGCCACGATTGGCGAAGCGGCCGGTCCCCACATACCCTGACGCCTTGACCTCAGTCTCGTCGATCCCCGTGACGGAACGCCTCGACTCCGAATGGTCCCGACCCGCGCCCTCCTCCGTTTCGTCATCGCGGCCCTGCTCTCGACCGCATGCGGGCCCGACGAGCCCGTCGCCGAATCGGTGTCCACGCCGGGCGCCGATTCCGCCGACGCCACGGCGCGGCCGCCCGTCGCGCGGGAGCCCGCGGCCGGCGAGCGCCGATTCGCGAGGCTCGAGCAGCTCACCTTCGAGGGCGAGAACGCCGAGGCGTATTTTTCCTCGGATGGCCGCCGGCTGATCTTCCAGCGCCGCCATGCCGGGGAGATCGAGTGCGACCAGATCTTCACGCTCGGAGTGGACGGCGGGACGCCCACGATGGTGTCGACGGGGCGCGGCCGCACGACCTGCGCGTACTTCTTCCCCGGCTCCGAGCGCGTCCTGTACAGCTCGACCCACCTGAAGGGAGCCGAGTGTCCCCCGCCTCCCGACTACAGCCGCGGCTACGTGTGGCCCCTGTACGATTTCGACATCTTCGCCGCCGGGGCGGACGGCTCGAACCCCGAGATCCTCTTCCAGAGTCCGGGCTACGATGCCGAAGCGACGATCTCGCCCGATGGCTCGCGCATCGTGTTCACGTCCACGCGCGACGGCGACCTGGACCTGTACTCGATGAGCGCTGACGGCTCCGACGTCCGCAAGCTGACCGATACACCGGGCTATGATGGGGGCGCGTTCTTCTCCCCCGATGGGACGAAGATCGTGTTCCGCGCCCGCTATCCCGAGACGGATCGGGAACTCGCCGACTACCGGGCCCTGCTGGCCGACGACCTCGTGCGTCCGGGCGTCCTCGACATCTACGTGATGGATGCGGATGGCTCGAACACGCGCCGTCTGACCGACAACGGGGCCGCCAACTTCGCGCCGTTCTTCCACCCCGACGGAGAGCGCGTGATCTTCGCGTCGAACCTGAACGACCCCGAGAGCCGGAACTTCGACCTCTTCCTCATCGGGCTCGATGGGACCGGGCTCGAGCAGGTCACGTTCTCGGACGAGTTCGACAGCTTCCCCATGTTCACGCCCGACGGTCGCCACCTCGTGTTCGCCTCCAACCGGCACGCCGCGACCGAGGGGGACACGAACCTCTTCATCGCGGAGTGGATCGAGGTCCCTGGAGAGCCCGCAGGGGAGTAGCCGCCGCCGCGGATCGGCCCCGGGGCCGTCGGACGCCTGGACGGCTTCTTTGACACGCCGAGCCTCCACCGCGTAGCCTCCCGGGATCGAGGCCGGGGACATCGACGATACCACGCGGGGTGATGGGATGCTTCAGATCGGCGACCGGGCGCCGGACTTCGCGCTGGAATCGGACTCCGGCGACGTCGTGCGCCTCGAGGATCTCCGCGGCCGGAGCGTGATCCTCTACTTCTATCCCCGGGACGACACCCCCGGGTGCACCACGCAGGCGTGCGGGTTCCGTGACCGGATGGACGACTTCGAGCGGCAGGGGTGGGTCGTCCTGGGCGTGAGCCCCGACCCCGTCGGCCGCCACCGGAAGTTCCGCGACAAGCACGGGCTCAACTTCCCCCTCCTCTCGGACCCCGACCACGCGGTCGCGGGGGCGTACGGGGCGTGGGGGAAGAAGAAGCTCTACGGGCGCGAGCACGAGGGCATCCGGCGCACGACCTTCCTCATCGACCCGGAGGGCCGGATCGCCGGGGTCCACGAGCGGGTACGGCCCGAGGGGCACGCCGGCGCCCTCCTGGAGGCCCTGTGACGCCCGGCGCCCTCGGGTCGTCTCCCTCCCGGAGGTTCGGCGTCCGGGCTCGTGCGGCCGGGCGCGACGGAACGCGTGACACGGGGGAGACGGCGATGTCGGTGGATCAGATGTCGGGTGCGTGGCGCAGCGGATTCGGGAGGCTCGCGTCGGGAGCCGCAGGCGCGGCGGTGGCCGCGGCGGTGTGCGCCGCGCCCGTCTCGGCCCAGGATCCCGAAGTCCCGTTCGAGTACGACGCGGCGCTCGCCGAGTCGGGGATCGACGGGAGCTACGGTTACTTCCGGACGATCGACGGCACGGCCACGGTCATCCAGGCCGGCGGCGAGCGCATCCAGGTCGAGGTGAACGAGCCCATCCTCGTCGGTGACCGCGTCTTCGTGGGCGGCGGCTCGCGCGTCGAGCTCGTCCTCGCCGATCGCAACCTCGTGCGGCTCGGGAACGAGGCGGAGCTCGGCTTTCGGGCGCTGGCCTATTCGGCCGACCGCGCGGACGCGACCTCGGTGCTCGACCTGGGGCGCGGCACGCTCCAGCTCGTCGTCGTGCCCGGGCAGCTCGGGCAGGACTTCCCGAGCGTCGTGACGCCGAACGCCACCGTCCAGGCGCGCGCCGCCGGGACCTACCTGATCGTGGTCGACGACGACGCCCGCACCGAGGTCGTCGTGCGCGAGGGACGCGCGGACGTCCTCACGGAGAGCGACGGGGCGGAAGTCCGGCCCGGCGAGTCGCTGTTCGTCGACGGGCGCGGCAACCCCCGCCTCGAGTTCGCCGCGGCGCCCAGCGTGGACCGCCTCGAGCAGTGGGGGAACCAGCTCTCGGAGTACGGCTACGTCGAGGGCGAGTACGTCGACGACGATCTGCGCTACTCGGCGTCCGATCTCGACGACCACGGCTCGTGGGTGAACGTGAGCGGCGGCGTCGCGTGGCGCCCGTCCGTGAGCGTCGGGTGGGCCCCGTATCGGCACGGCCGCTGGCGGTACACGCCCAGCGGGCTCTTCTGGGTCTCCTACGAGCCCTGGGGCTGGGTGCCCTACCACTACGGATACTGGGACCACGTCTCGGCCTACGGCTGGGTGTGGTTCCCCGGACGCCGCTTCGCGCCGGCGCACGTCTACTGGTACTGGGGCCCGCACTACGCGGGCTGGGTGCCGGCGGGCTACTACGCGCGACACTACGGGCGTCACTACGGCCGGGGATTCGGGTTCTACTTCGGCGTGTACGGGCATGTTGGCGGCGGATTCGGGCCGTACCGCGACTGGACGTTCTGCCCGGTCGGACGACTCGGGAACCGGCGCCAGCACGTGTACACGCTGCACGGCTACGACCTCGGACGCCGCGGCGCCCGGCTGCACGACGGGATCCTCACGACGGACACGCGCGCGCTCCGGCCCGACGTGTGGCGGCGGCCCGGCGAAGGCATCGCCCGCCTGCGGAGCCTGGGCGAGCGCGACGGCCGGAGGCTGCCCGACGCGCGGGCGTTCGTGGAGCGCACGCCGCGGCTGCCCGCCGAGCTCGAGCGCGTGACGCTGCGGGGCGGTGACCGCGCCGCGCGGGGAGCGGGCGCGGCGACGCGCGCGAACCCGACCGGTCTCGAGGGTCGACGTCCCAACGTGGAGACGCGCACGCGGGATCCGGAGGCCCGGACGCCCCGGCTCCAGACCCGCGCCGGCTCGGCGCGGGACGGATCGACGGGCGGGACGCTCCGTACCTCGCCCGGGACGGATCGGCGCGCGACCGGGACGCTCCGCAGGCCGGAAACCGGCGCGCGCGAGCGGCCCGCAACGGGGACGCTCCGCAGGCCGGAGACCGGCGCGCGCGAGCGGCCCCAGGGGGCGCGGCCGGAAGCCGGCGCGAGCCGGCCCACGCGCCCGACGCTCCGGCGGCCCGAGGTCCGGAGCCGCGAATCGGGCGCCACGCTGCGCCGGCCGACGACGCCGAGCGCGCCGAACGTCGAGCGGCGGCCGGCCGCGAGCGGGTCGAACCGCATCCGAGCGCCGGAGAGCCGTCCGCGCGCCGGCGGAGGCCGCGTGCTCCGGCGACCGACGGAGCCGGTGTCGCGATCCCCGAGCGCGCGCTCCTCGGCGCCGGGGACGCGCCCGGCACCCGGGCGCCCGAGGGTAGAGCCGCGCTCGCCGCCCGCCTCGCGGCCCACGCTCAGGAGCGGGTCGTCGAGCTCCTCGGGCCGCCCGAGCGTGAGACGGGCGACGGCGCCGTCCAGCCGCCCCACCGTACGTCGCGCCCCGTCCCCCACGAGCCGACCCGTCGTCCGGAGCTCGGGAGGGAGCTCTTCGCGGCCGCAGGCGCGGCCGAGCTCGGGCGGCGGCGGCTCGCGGCCGCAGATGCGGCGGAGCTCGGGCGGCGGCGGCTCGCGGCCGCAGGTGCGGCCGAGCTCGGGCGGCGGCGGCTCGCGGCCGCAGGCGCGGCCGAGCTCGGGCGGCGGCGGCTCGCGGCCGCAGATGCGGCCGAGCTCGGGCGGCGGCGGCTCGCGGCCGCAGGTGCGGCCGAGCTCGGGCGGCGGCGGCTCGCGGCCGCAGGTGCGGCCGAGCTCGGGCGGCGGCGGCTCGCGGCCGCAGGTGCGGCGGAGCTCGGGTCGGCGCGGCTCGGGCGGGAACCTGTAACCGGCTTCCCTATCCCGAATCACCGCGGGTCTCGGGCCACACTCCGGGATCGCGCAGCATGAAGTCCTCCGGGTCGACGCCCAGCGCGTCGGCCATGCGGGCGTAGTAGTTGAAGAACCCGATGATCTCCGTCGCCGTCAGGATCTCCGCGTCGTCCCAGCCGTGCGCCCTGAGGCCGTCGATCGTCGCGTCGCTCACCGCGCCCGGCGTGCGGGTCAAGAGCACGGCGTAGTCCATCAGGGCGCGGATCGGCGGATCCAGATCCGCGGTCCGGTAGTCCCGGATCACGGCCCGGGCGAGCCCGTCGTCCCCCGTCAGCTCACGGAGATCCTCTCCGTGCGCTTCCGTTCAGTAGAAGCACTCGAGCTCGCGTGAGGTGACGGTCGCCAGCATCTCGCGCACCGGGCGCTCGAGGGGCCCCGGGCCCAGCATCAGCGCCTGATAGAGGCGCACCCCGGCACGCAGCGCGGGCGGGTGGAGGCTCTGGATGCCGAGGATGTGGAACACGCGGCCGGCGCGCCGGATCGCCGCCTCGTATTCCTGCGCGAGGACGCCGGTCGCCTCCTCGACCGGGACGATCCGGATTCGTGCCATCTCGCTCCCTTTCCCGTTCGGGACTCCTCGGGGCGTGCGCGGGAGCCTCCCGCGCACGGGTTGCGCTGAGTGTAGAGCGGGTGGAGCATGGTCGCACGTCCCGGGTGGGGCCCCCGGCCGGCGATCGCCGACCTCGGGGCGGAACGGCTCGAGCCCCGGATGGCCATGGATACGCGAGACGACCCCGACAGACCCGATCCGAGCGCGCGTCGTCTCGCCTGGGGCGGCGCCGCCGCGGCGCTCTTCGTCGCCGTGCTCGCCTCGCTCGCCCTCCAGCCCGGGGTCGTCGGCCTCTTCCACGACGACGGCATCTACGTATCGGTCGCCCGCGGCCTGGCCGAAGGTCACGGCTACCGGCTCGTCGGTCTCCCCGGGGACCCGTGGCAGACGAAGTACCCGTTTCTCTACCCGGGCGCGCTCGCGGCGATCTGGAAGCTGTGGCCCGACTTCCCCGCCAACCTCCTCGTGATGAAGCTGCTCGGCGTCGCGGCCCTGTCGGCGTCCGTATGGCTCGCGACGCGCTGGTACGGGCGTCGGTTCGGCCGCGACGGCTTCGGAGTCGTGTTCGGGCTCATGGTCGGGGCCGGGGCGACGGTCCTCCCGTACACGAACTTCACCCTGACCGAGCTCCCGTTCCTCGCGGCCTGCCTGCTCGCGTTCGCCATCGCCGACCCGGTGACGCCCGTCGGCGAGGCGCCGCGCACGCCCGACCGGCGGCTCGCGATCGGGCTCGGGCTGGTGGTGGGCGCCGCCCTTCTCCTCCGCATGGCGGCGGCCCCCCTCGCCCTCGGCGGGCTCGCGCTCTTCCTCCGTGGCCGCCGGGCGCGGCCGCTCGTGTGGTACGCGGGCGTCGTGGGAGCGTTCGTGCTACCCTGGCTCGCGTTCAAGACCATGGCGCCGGACGCGCCTGGGAACCCCCTCCTCGCCTACTACACGGAGTACGAGCCCTCGGTGGTCGAGCTCGCGCTCCGGGACGGGCCGGGGGACGCGCTCGGGATCGTCGCGGACAACCTGTGGTACGTGGGCTGGGCGCTCGACCAGGCCCTCCTGCTGCCGCTCGCGCCATGGCTACGGATCCCCGTCTACCCGCTCGTGCTCCTCGGGCTCGCGCGGGCCGCCCGCCGGCCCATCGGGCTCGCGCACGGGTTCGTGGTCCTGTACCTCGCGCTCATCGTGTCGTGGCCGTTCCACCCGGCCCGCTACGCGCTTCCCCTCCTTCCGCTCATGCCGCTGGGGCTCGTCCTCGGCGTGCGCGAGCTGTGGCGGATCATCAACCGCTCGCCACGCGTGGCCGATCGCCGCTCCACGCTCAGGACCCTCGCCATCGCTCCCCTCATCCTCGTGCTCCTCCTGTTCACAGGCTGGAATCTCGCCTTCCAGAACCGGTCGAGCGGCAACCTGCGCTTCTGGGCCTGGGGGGAGATGCGGTACGGGTGGGATGGGTTCGAAGAGACGTTCGCCTGGATCCGCGACCACACGCCGCCCGACGCCGTCCTCGGAACGGCCTACGACCCGATGTACCACCTGTACACGGACCGCGATGCAGTCCGACCGTGGTTCCACCGTCCGTGGACGTATTTCTATCCCCGGGAAGGCGCCGTGGCCCGATTGGGGCCGCCCGAAGACGTGCAGGCCGCGCTCGAGGAGCTCGGCGTCGACTACCTGGTCATCGATCCGCTCGGCGGCTACGCCGAGGAGGACGGAGCCGCGGATCTGTTCGAGGCGCTGCTGGAGGCGTACGATGGTCCGGAGTTCCCGGCCGCGCCCGTGCTCCGCTTCGTGAGCTCGGACTCGCTCCACCGCGTGTACGAGCTTCCCCGGCGGAGTCCCGAAACGTCGCCTCCGGGCGGATCATAGGGCTCATGGTCGTACGGCCGCCCCGTCGCGGCGGGCCGTTC
>Ga0299907_10001150_pt1 | contig 14707 bp, 15 predicted proteins | sample RVTome_16_FD_198680 | JGI IMG/M metagenome (GOLD analysis project Ga0299907, IMG submission 198680) | Soil microbial communities from uranium-contaminated site in the Upper Colorado River Basin, Wyoming, United States - RVT152D67 (version 2) ... | reverse complement strand
GTGACTTTGGCGTCCGGGGGCAGCTCGCGGTGCAGCGTGATGGCCTCGCCGCCGTGGAGGATGAGTGCGGGGTTGATCCCCTCGATCTGTCCCATGACCCCCATGCCGGCCATGCCGCCGATGACGGCGAAGGTGGGCAACACTTTCGGTCCCTTGCCTTCGAAGAGCACGTCGAGCTCGTCGTAGGGACGCGCGCCCACCCCGACGGCGTAGAGCAACGCGTCCTTCGAGGTCCACGAGTACTCGCTCGGGTCTCCCTTGAGGCCGACGAGATCGGAGGAAAGCTGCGGGCTCATGAGACGCTCCTTGGTCGGTGAACTACCGAACGATACTGACCAACAGCCGGGGCGCTCAATACCTGGAAGCGATGCCTACGGGATGCTGATGCGCTGCTCGCAGTCGCCCTCGGGAGCAGTGTCGGTGCCCGAGCCGCCGTCGCAGCGGTCGGTGGCGGGTCCCCCGTGAAGCTCGTCAGCGCCCGCTCCGGCCGTCAGCTGGTCGTTCCCGCCGCCCCCCGTCGACTGGCTGACGCCACCGTCGCTCGTGACGTTGTCGCCGAACAGGCGGTCGGCACCAGGCCCGGAGTTGAGTCGGTCGTTGCCGCCTTTCCCGGACGCCGGAAACGAAGAGTCGTTGCTTGCGTTGTCCCCGACGAGGAAGTCATCGCCGCCTGCGCTCGTCAGACTGTCGATCCCCCCTGCGCCGCTGGCCCCGTCAACGCCGAAGTTGTCTCCGATCAGGAGGCTCAGGCCGCCGGTGCCACCGGACAGCGTCAGGCGATCACCACCCCCGGATCCGCTCGCATGTTCTAACGAGACGTTGTCGCCGAACATCTGAGCCCCGTCCGGGTCGGTCAGGATATCGGCTCCGCCGCTCGCGGTTACGTCACCGAAGCTGGCGTAGTCTCCCACCAAGAAGTCGAGCACTCCGCGGCCGCCGTCGAGGACGTCGTTGCCTCCTCCCGGCCGGCTCCCGGGTCCGAAATCCTCCCCGACGAGAGAGTCGTCGCCGTCGCCGCCCTCGATGCGATCGTTGCCCGGTCCCCCGCAGATGATGTCGTTGCCGCCCAACCCGAAGATCTGGTCGTCGCCTCCAAGGCCGTGGATGATGTCGTCGCCGGCCGTTCCCGTGAGCCTGTCGTTGCCGGACGTGCCGTGGATGGTCGACGGAGAGACACCGCAGATGTGGTCGGCTACGGCGCTCGTCGCGAGGCCGACCACCGCCGCCGCGGACCCAATGAGAACCAATGCACTCACGGCCGCCCGAGTCCGACCGGACCCCGAAACCAGCAGACTTGTCATAGGACTCCCCTCGTTCGAACTCCCACCGTAGCGCGGGCAGGCGGGCGCGACCAGGTACCGTGCGCGTAACGACTACCGGGAGCGCGCGATCTCGTCGAGTGCAGACGGGTTCTCGAGGTTCGAGAGGTCGCCTGGATCCTTGCCCATCGCGGCGGCTCGGACGGCCCGCCGGAGAATCTTTGCGTTGCGGGTCTTCGGGAGCTCGGTCACGAATCGCACGGCTCCTGGACGGAATGACTTTCCTACTTCGTCGGTGACGAGCATCGAGAGCCTGTCGCGCAGCTCGTCGGTGCCCTCCGCCTTGGGTGCGAGCACCACGTAGCACCAGATCGACTCGCCCTTCACGTCGTCGGGGATCCCGACCACGGCCGCTTCGACGACGGATGGATCCGAGACCAGGACCGACTCGACCTCGGCCGGGCCGATGCGCTTGCCGGCCACGTTGAGCGTGTCGTCGGACCGCCCGTGCAGGAACCACTGCCCATCGGTGTCAACGCTTGCCCAGTCACCGTGGACCCAGACGCCGGGCCAGCGCGACCAGTACGTCTGGATGTACCGATCCGGGTCTCCCCAGACACCGCGCGTCATGCCCGGCCAGGGCTTCGTGCACACGAGCTCGCCCACATCGCCGCGTACTGGCTCGCCGGCGGGACCGAAGACGTCCACGGCCATCCCGAGGGACGGGCCACCCAGCGAGCAGGCCTTCAGCGGCATCGCCGGCGTCGGCGACAGGAAGCAGGCGCCGACCTCGGTCCCACCGGAGAAGTTGATGACGGGACAGCGCCGGCCGCCTACCCGCTCGAAGAACCACAGGTAGGGCTCGGTGTTCCACGTCTCGCCCGTCGATCCGAGGATGCGAAGGCTCGACAGATCGTGACGCTCCACATGCTCGTCGCCGTCGGGCGCCAACGCGCGGACGAGCGTCGGCGACACGCCTAGGATGTTGATGCGGTGGCGGGCGACCATCGCCCACAGGCGATCGGGGGCCGGGTAGTTCGGAGCGCCGTCATAGAGGAAGATCGTCCCGCCGAGGGCGAGCGTCCCGACGATCTCCCACGGCCCCATGATCCAGCCCGGGTCGGTGAACCAGAAGAGCCGCTCCCCGGGTTGGTAGTCGGTCTGATAGGCGACCTCGGCGGCGATCTTGACGAGGAACCCGCCGTGGACGTGAACCGACCCCTTCGGGCGCCCCGTCGTCCCCGAGGTGTAGGCGATCATGAACGGGTCCTCGGCGTCGGTGTCCTCGCCATCCGCAGGCGAGATCGCTTTCAAGTCGTCCCAGAAGACGTCGCGCGGAACTGCCATGGGCACGTCTCGACCAACGCGACGCACTACGACGACGTGCTGCACCGAATCGGCGACCGCTGCCGCCTCGTCGGCGGTCTCCTTCATCGGCACAACCGCACTGCGCCGGAAGAACCCATCTGCACAGATCAGTGCCTTCGCTCCGGCGTCGGTCAGCCGTACGCCGACGGCCGACCCGGCGAAGCCCGAGAAGATCGGGACAACGACCGCGCCGATCTTGCAGCAGGCCAAGAACGCGATCACGGCCTCGGGGATCATCGGCAGGAAGAGACCGACCCGGTCGCCCTTGCCGACACCAAGCGATCGCAGTCCGGCAGCGACGCGATCGACCTCGTCGGCCAGCTCGCGGTACGAGACCGTGCGGGTCGCGCCCTCCTCGCCTTCCCAAACGAGGGCCGTGCCGTTCGTTGCGCGGTGTCGCCCGACGCAGTTGTGAGCGACGTTCACCGCTCCGCCGACGAACCAGGTCGACCACTCCATGCCGCGGGACGTGTCGAGCACGCGATCGTAGGGACGTGCGAAATCGATGCCGAGATCGGCAACAGCGGCGTCCCAGAACCACTCGATGTCGTCGCGGGAACGGGCGAGAAGCTCTTCGTACGAAGCGAGTCCGTGCGTTCGTGCGAGCCGAGTGACGTTGGCGCGTTCGATGACGTCCTGCGACGGCTGCCAGACATAGTCGGCCATATAGTCTGGCTATACCACAGCCTGGGAGGACTCTTACGTGAGGATCGACATCACGTACTGTGCCGAGTGAGCGTATACGGACCAAGCCGTCGGTCTGGCGGCAAAGATCCTGGCGCAACACGAGGATGACATCGAAGAGCTGAAGATCATCCCCGGTTCCGGGGGTGCCTTCGAGGTCGAGGTCGACGGGAAGCTCGTCTTCTCTAAGAAGAAGACGGGGCGGTTCCCCGAGTACGACGAGATCGCACCGAGCCTGAGTTAGCTCTTACGACTGATCGGCGATACCGCGTCGCACCGCATACAGCGCCGCCTGCGTGCGATCGGCCAGGTGGAGCTTGGCCAAGAGGTTCGACACGTGCGTCTTCACGGTCTTCTCCGAAACCGTGAGCTCACGCGAGATCTCTCGGTTGGACATGCCGCGCGCGATGAGTCGCAGCACCTCGAGTTCGCGTTCGGTAAGCGTGCCGCCGGGCCCGCGCCGTTCTTCCGACGACACCTCTTGCATCAGGCGCGCCGCGACGGTTGGGTGGAGCAACGCTTCGCCGGCGTGCACCGACCGGATGGCGTCGGCTAGCTGCGCCGGCTCGACGTCCTTCAACAGATAGCCGGCCGCTCCCGCCTTGATGGCCGGGAACACCTTCTCGTCGTCGGCGAAGCTGGTGAGCACGATGACCTTCGTGTTGGGGCTGAGCTCCCGGACGCGGCGCGTGGCCTCGATCCCGTCGATCCCGGGCAGGACGAGATCCATGAGAACGACGTCGGGGACCGACTCGCCGATCTGCGTCAGCGCCTCTTCCCCATCGGACGCCTCGGAGACGATCTCGAGGTCCTTCTGGGTCTCGAGGAAGGTGCGCAGGCCCTGTCTGACCACCGGGTGGTCGTCGACGATGATCACGCTGATCCGCTCGGTCACACCGGCACCTCCAGGATCACAATCGTTCCTTTACCAGAGGCCGAGTCGATCCGAAGCGTTCCCCCGAGGTCGCGGGCCCGCTCCTCCATGGAGGACAGCCCTAAGTGCTTCGAGCGCACGGGGAGTCCGCTCGGGTCGAAGCCAGTCCCGTCGTCGGTGACGACGAAGCGGACGCGTGAGTCTCCGATATCGGCGCTGATGCGGATCTGGTTCGCACGGGCGTGCCGCAGCGCGTTGTTCAACGCCTCTTGCACGATGCGAAACAGCGCGAGCTCGATCGAGCCGTCGATCCGTCGGTCGCCGCTCACATCGAGCTCAACCGACACGCCGTGCACCCGCCGAACGATCTCGATGTGCTTGACCAGCGTTGCAATCAGGCCGTCGGCGACGAGATCGGCGGGGCGAAGCTCGAATACGAGGCTGCGCATCTCGCCGATCGCGCTGCGAGCGAGCTCGGCGAGCTGCTGGATCTCCTTGCGCGCACGTTCCGGATCTTCCTCCACGAGCTCGGCGGCCGCTTCCGCAGTGAGGCTGAGGCTGAACAACGTCTGCGTCACCGAGTCGTGGAGGTCGCGCGCCAGCCTGTTGCGCTCTTCGATCACGCTGAGCTCCCGGCTCTGCTCGAACAGTCGGGCATTCTCGATCACGACCGCCGCGTGCGCGGCGAATCGCTCGATCAGTGTTTGATCGGCCTCTCTGAACTCCTCGGCTCCCTGCTTGTTCGTCAGGTAGAAGGCTCCGATGACGCTTCCCTTCGACACGATGGGGACCCCGAGGAGCGACCGCATGTCCGGGTGATGGCGCGGCCACCAGCCCTCGTAGCGCGGGTCGTCCTTCAGGTCTGGGAGCCGAAGCGAGCGAGTGGATTGGAGAACCGCGTCGAGCATGCCGTGGGTGTGTGGAAGGGGTCCGATGGCTTCGATCTCCGACTCGGTGAGTCCGGAGACCAGGAACTCGGAGAAGCCTTCTTCATCGTCCGGTATCCCGAGAGCCGCGTAGCGAGCTCCGACCAATTCGCGGGCCGCGTCGACGAGCTTCTGCAGGATCGGAGCGACGGCCTGCTCGGTGGCAACGGCGAGAACCGCATCGCTCAGCGCTTCGAGAGCGCCTGTCGGCAGCACGCCGTCTGATGCTGCGTCCCTCACATGTCGAGCATAGGGCCGAGTGCCCGTCGTTTTACGAGTCCTCGACAGTCCCGTCGATCAGCTCGCGCGTGATGTCGGCATGGCCTGCATGGCGCGCGATCTCCTCGAGCATGTGCAGGACGACCCAGCGCACGTTCAGCTGTTCCATTCCCTCGCCGCGGCAAGGCTCGTCCGAGCCGATCCCGCGAAGGATCTCGTTGCTCCGCGCCCAAGTTTCGCGGTGAGCGGCCACGGCCGAAGCGATCGTTACGTCCGGCGGAAGTTCTGCGAGCTCAGCGTCGCGGTCGCGCTCCACGTTCTGACCTGCGATCACACTCTGGAACCAGTTGCGCTCCACGCCGGTCAGGTGCACGACGAGGTTGAGGAGTGGGTTCGCCGTTGGGGCAGGCCTCCAGCGCGCTTGTTCTTCTGTCAGGCCCTCGAGCTTGCGGAGGACCGCTTCGCGCTGGAGGTTCAGATATTCGATGAGCTGCGTGCGCTCGTCGGCGGTTCCCGACGGGTAGCCCTCCCAGCTCACTTCGCGTACATCGACTCGATCTCGGCCTCGTACTTCTGATTCACGACCTTTCGCTTCATCTTGAGCGTCGGCGTGACCTCGCCGGAGTCGACCGACCAGTCCGTCGGAAGGACGGTGAACTTCTTGACCTGCTCCTGGTTGTGCAGGCGCTTGTTCATCTCCTTCACGTGCTTGTCGATGTCAGCGATGACCTCGGGATCCTGCGAGATCGAAGCGACGTCCGTCGGTTTGTCGTGTGCCTTCCCCCACGCTGCCGCGTCGTCGGCATCCAGAGCGATGAGCGCAGTGGTGAAGGGCCGCTGGTCGGCGATGAGGCACGCCTGACCGACAAGTGGGTGCTGCTTAAGCAGATTCTCGACGTTGGACGGCGCGATGTTTTTCCCGCCGGCCGTGATGAGGATCTCCTTCTTGCGGTCCACGATCTTGATGAAGCCGTCGTGGAACTCGGCGACGTCGCCGGAGTGCAGCCATCCGTCCGCGTCGAAGGTCTCCGCCGTGAGGTCGGGCTCCTTGTAGTAGCCCTGCGTCACGTTGCCGCCGCGCACGAGCAGCTCGCCGTCGTCGGCGAGCTTCACTTCCACGCCCGGCAGGCTCGGACCGACGGTGCCGATCCGGTGTTGGTCGGGAGTGTTCCACGAGGTCGGGCCCGTGTCTTCGGACTGGCCGTAGACCTCGTACAGCGGCACGTCCAGCGCCCAGAAGAATTCGAGGATGTCCTTCGCGATCGGGGCAGCCCCCGTACCGGCATTGCCGACCTGATCGAGACCCACGAGCTGCTTGATGAAATCGACGATGGGCTTCGCTGCATCGGCTCGTTCGCGGACGTCGTCCGGGACGGGCTTGCCTTCGTTCTCCAGCTGGATCAACTCGAGTCGCGCGGCAACCGCGTCCTGGGCGGCCTTGCGTTGACCCTCGTCCGGATTGTTGTTGATGGCGTTCTGCAGGCCCTGGTAGAGCTTCTCCCAGATCCGCGGTACGCCGAAGAAGAACGTGGGCCGAACCGCGGCCAGGTACGAAGCCACGTCGCGCGGATTAGGGCAGTAATGGATCGTCGAGCCCAGACGCAGCGGGATGTAGTGACCGACCATGCGCTCGGCGATGTGCGCCATCGGCAGGTAGGAGATCTGGCGCTGGCCCGGTTCGAGGGGCTGGGCGCGTAGCAAGGACTCGAGTGTCCAGCACACGTTGCGGTGCGTGACCATCACGCCCTTCGGGGGCCCGGTCGTTCCCGAGGTGTAGATGAGGGTGACGAGGTCTTCAGGATCGATCGCCTTCAGTCGCTGCTCGATCTCGGCGTCGTCTTGCTCACGGCCCTGCTCTACCACCGAGTCGAAAGAAACCACCCACTCGTTGTCGGCGAACTCCTCGGCGTCGCTCCAGAGGATCACCTTCCGGACGTTGGGGATCTCGTTCTGGATCTTCAGGAACGTCTCGAAGTAATCGCGGTTCTCGCAGATCACGTACTTGGCGTCGCAGTGTTGGACGATGTAGGAGACCTGCTCGGGCGCGAGCGTGTTGTACAGGGAGACGGGGATGCCGCCGGCCTGCAGGACGCCGAAGTCGGAGACCGAGTACTGCGGGAGGTTCGATCCGATGAGGTTGACGAACTCGCCCGGCTGCAACCCCAACGCGATCAGACCTTTGGCGAGGTCACGGACCTTCTCGCCGAACTGGCCCCACGTGCGCGACTCCCAGTCGTCCCCGTCCTTCCACTTCAGCGCTTCGTTGTCGGCGAACTTCTCCGTGGCCTGTTGGAAGAGCGTGCAGATGGTCTGACCACGGACGGCTTCGTCGATCTCTTGCCGCTCGGCGGCAACGTCCCTCGCCACGGTTACCTCCCGTTCGTGCGCTTGCGAATTGCAGGGTAGCACTGCCTCCGCGCGCCAGGGCCTAGCGCTACTCGATGCCGCGCAGGTGGCCCGTCTCGTTGAGGCTGATGAGCGTCCGGATGCCCGCGCGCGACGCGGCCACGCGATGGATCGACGCGTAGGCGGGCTCGAACCACAGGCTCCGCTCGAGACCGAGGACCTCGGCCAGAGCAACGTTGATGACGCCGCCGTGGCAGATCGCCAGCACGCGCTGGCCGGGGTGCGCAGCGATGATGCGATCGAGTCCCTCGGCCACGCGCGGACGGAAGGTAGCGGCGTCGGAGACGACGTCCTCCAAACGGTCCTCGGCCAGCGCACGCCAGTGGGCGGCGAGCTCGGGATCCGTGCTGGTTTTGAGCTCCTCGACGGGGATGTAGAACTCCGATTGCCGATCGTACTCGGCGATGCCTTCCTCGACGGCGATCGATAGGCCGTGCGGAGCCGCGATGAGCTCCCCGGTCTCGCGGGCTCGGCGCAGCGGACTCGCATAGATCGCGTCGAATGTCTCTTCGGCGAGCCATCCGGCGGCGGCTTGGGCTTGGCGGAAACCGCGCTCGGTCAGCGGCGGATCCGCGGGCCCTTCCGCGGCCACGATCCGTACGGGTTCGGCATGTCGAACGAGCACGAGATCCATCGGCTTACGACTCCCGCTCGAGTCCGAGGGTCAGAAGCAGATCCTGATGCAGCTCGTACCACACCGTGTGATAGCTCTCGACTAATGGCGCCGTAAACGCTTTCCCGTCCCCGTTCAAGAGCCGCTCGACGCAGTCGTCGAGACGCGAGCGATACGTGGCGAAGCGCGGAGCACGCTTGGCCATCCGGTCCAGACACGCCTGAGCAGCCTTGTGGAGCTCGACGAGCCGGTCGATGACCGAGGCGTCGTAGGACGGATCGGTGTGGTCGTTCGGTTCCTCGAACCCCCGCTCCCCTCGCACCTGCCAGTCCGAACACGCCCGCAGCACCCGTTGGTTGACGAGCAGGAAACGCTCGTAGGCCTCGGTGAGCTCGACGTCGCCGCGTAGCGCCTCGGCCCCCATGAGCTCGTCCAGTACATCGACGCCCTTCGGCGTGAGCTTGAACCCAGCGAAGCGCCCGGTTAGTTCCTCAGCCAAGCCTTCGCTCTCGAGCGCGCCCAGCCGGGCCGCGACGTCGTCGGCCGGCACGCCCGCCGCCACGGCCGCACGCGCGGCCGGGCTGACGCCCTTGACGCGCAGAGCCATGAGCAATGCGAGGTCGGCCTCCGGCACGCACCGAATCCTAGTGGTCTCCAGGCTCGGCGGGCGCAGCCCGGCCAGGCCGGACTACGTGAGGCGGAGCCGAAGAGCGAGCTGCTCAGCCGGGACGGCGCCGATCGACCGCGCGACTTCGACGCCGTCACCACCGAAGTGGATCACGGTCGGGACCCCGCGGATGCCGAGCTCGGCGGCGAGCTCCGGGTGCGCGTCGACGTCGACCTTCACGAACGTCACGTCGTCTCCCACCTTCCCGGACAGCGTCTCCAGCTCGGGGGCCAGAGCATGGCACGGGTGGCACCAATCCGCGTAGAAGTCCGCCACCACCGGGCCGCCTTGGCCGCGCAGCTCTTGCAGTTGGGTGTCGCTCACGACAGCAGGTGGCATCGATGTGTCCTTTCGATCTCGTCGTCGCCCAACAAACGCGGGGCCGGCGCGCCTTATTCCCGCGTCAGTGGACCGTCCGAAAGGCAAACAGGCCGAGCAGAAGGAGCATCAGTCCGCCGACGAACCACACCAGCTCGGTGAGTCGCCGCCGGTGGAGCGCAACGACGAGCGGCGTCCCGACGATCATCGTGAGGACCACCTGGGCGAGCACGCCCGCGTCGGTCCGAGGGACGAAGAGCTCCGGCACCTACTGCGGTTGTTCGGTGCCGTCGCAGAGACGACGGCCGAGGGCCCTGAGGCGCTCGAGCGTCTCGGGGTCGGCGTCGCAGCTCACGCGGACGATCGCCTGCTTGAGCGAGCGGATGGTCTCGGCTTCCTGGAAACACGGCGGGCAGTCGACCAGATGGCGCTCGAGGGCCTTGGCGGCCTTCCCCGGCGGCAACTCGCCGTCGACGATCTCGTGGATCAGCTGGGCCGCTCGCGAGCACAGATCGCGATTGCGACGCTTCCGCCACGCGTGTGTGCCGGGGAGGTAGGCGAGGAGGGTCATGTGCGCTCCTTGTCCAGAGGAGTGCCCCGCAAGGATCGTCGCAACCGGGCGCGTGCGCGGTGGAGCCGGCTCATGACGGTGCCGAGTGGCACATCCAGAACATCGGCGGCCTCTTTGTAGGACATCTCCTCGACGTCGACGAGCTGGACGACGACACGGAAGGCCGGAGGAAGGTCGTCTAGGGCGCGACGCAGGTCTTCGTCGACGACTTGGGAGAGAACGATGTCCTCCGGACTGCCGTCGTTGTCCGGCTCCGGCTCGACGGTTCCCTCGTCCGGCAGGAGGAACTCGCGATTGCGCTGGTCGCGGTTGATCGCGGTGTTGCGGGCGATACGCGCCAGCCAGGCGCGCGGGTGCTTCCCGTCGAAACCGTCGAGTGCTCGGAAGGCCTTGACCAACGTTTCCTGGGCCAAGTCGTCGGCTTCGGCCTGCGATCGCGACATGGATCGAGAGACCCGGGCCAGGAACGGCATCTCGGGAACGATGAATTCCTCGAAGCGTCGGGTGCGGTCGGCGTTCGCCATATCACCTGAATCGCGGGCGGGGCGGGTTCTCGCGTCGAGCATAGCGGGCATGGCCATGGCAAGGCTTTCCGCAGGATGCGCCGTTAGGCGCCCCCTGAAACTGGACGATGGACTTGGAGAAAGAACCCGCAGGCCGGGAGATCTGTTCCTAGTAGTTCGCCGGCATCAACTCGAGCACGCGCGGGAACACGCCGACCCACAGTCCGGCCGCGCCCCCGATGAGGATGGAGATATAGAGCGCCTTCAACTGGTGGCGCTTGGACAAACCGAGTGCGCCGAGGGCGCTGGCCGCGGCGATGCTGCCGAGCAGCAAGACGTCGGCCGGGATGACCGGACGCTTGGCCGTGCTGGGCACCTCGCCCGACCCACCGGTCGCAGCGGGGGCCGAGATGAGACTCGCGCCCAGGTAGTCGCCGTGCACGATGAGCCGCTGGGCCGCCGAGAAGCGCGGATGGCACGTGGTGAGCGTCACCTCGTCGCGTCCGTGCTGCTCGACCGTCGCAAACCCCGAAACGGGATCGACGATCTTCTGCTCACGCACGCGATACCGGTAGCGAGCCCGACCCGAGACGAAGTCGATCACGTCGCCCTTCTCGAGCTCATTCAGCCGGAAGAACGGAGCACCGTACGTCGTGCGGTGGCCGGAGAGGGCTACGTTGCCCTTCTCACCGGGGTATTTCGCCTCGCTGACGCACTCGCCGGACTCCGCTGTTCCACAGTCGGGGAAATGGCCCGGGCCTTTCTTCAGCTCTTCGCGTCCGATGCCCTGGATCACCACCGTCTCGAGCCCGATCTTCGGGATCTTCAGCGTGAACAGCGGTTCTCCGAGCTTGGCCGCGCCGGCGGCGGGACGCGCCGCAGGGATGTTCCCCGTGGAGAGCTCCTCCTGGCTCACGATCGGGTTACGCGCGAGCTCTTCGGTGGCCTGCCGCTGCTCCTGCTTCGTGTATACGCCGGTACCCCACAGCAGGTACCCCGTGTAGAAGAGCAGGATCATGCCGGCGCCGACGAAGACACGTCCGAGGATGCCGATCGTCCGGACGATACGGTGAGCTCCACGGCGCTGGGGCCTGACGGGGATCGGGCGGACGTCGTCGGCCGAACGCATGCCTCAGCTCCTCCCGGCGGGCTCGGCCGTTCGGCCGCCTCGCCACAGCTCCACCAGCTGCAGGCGCTCGGCCGGTGGTGGGTGCGAACCCCGCACGTACGCCCACCAAGAGGGGGCGAGCTCCGACAGATTCTTCGTCACTAGGTCTCGCATCATCTTTACGAACGCATCCGGGTCCTGTGTGAGTTCCAACGCGACGACGTCCGCTTGTCGTTCGAACGCCCGCGACACCCAATTCTGGACGAAACCGAGGACCGTGTTCCCCGCAACGAAGACGAGCGCGACGAGCGGCAGGGAGCCGGGATCCCGGAACGACGTGACGCCCGACCACTCCAATACGCCATCCCAGGTCGATACGAAGCGCAGCAGGACGAACAGCCCGAAGGTCAGAACCGTGCCCAGGACGATCTGCCGGGCGACGTGACGTCGCCGCCAATGTCCGAGCTCGTGAGCCACGATCGAGGAGATCGAGGCTTCGGGCTGCGCCAGCAGATTGTCGAAGAGGACGACGCGTCGAGTACGGCCGAGCCCGGCAAAGAACGCATTGTCTTTGCGCGTTCGCTTGCTCGCGTCCATCACCTGCACGTCGGAGATGTTCAGTCCGGCTGTGCGAGCGAGCTCGCGGAGGCGTTCGGCAAGACGTGCGTCCTCGAGCGGCGTGAACGTGTTGAACATCGGCATGATCACGACCGGGAAGACGAGCGCGAGCACCACCGACACGAACAGGAATCCGATCCAGGCCGCGATCCACCACCAGTCCGTGGAACGGATCGCCAGCCACAGCAACAGACTGATGCCGCCGAAGAGGACGAAGCTCAACACGAGCCCTTTGAGCTCATCGGCCACGAACCCCGCGGGGGTCTCGGTCGAGAACCCCCATTTGCGTTCGTGCACGAAGGTCGTCCAAAGCGAAAAGGGTAAGTCGATGAGCGTAAAGACGACGAGCAGCAGGGCAAACGTGACGAGCAACCGCAACGGCCAGGCAGAGATATCGAGCGCGTCCAGCAGCCGAGGAGCAGCCTGTGTGGAGATGATCGCGACCATCGCGGCCAGGCTCACCACGGCCTTCGCCACCCGCACGACGGTCAACGGGCTCTGGTAGTCCTTGGCCTTCGCGACCTCGTCGGCCGCGAACCACTCAGCCGGGTCGGCCTTGATGCGACGGTAGGTCTTCATCCCCCACTCGCTTGGGTTGCTTCCGGACCATTCACGATACCCAACGTTCCCGGCGTTACCTCAGGATTCTTGCGGCTCGAAGTGCACGAGGATGCTCTTGATCCCCGGATGGGATCGGTGGATCTCGGACTCGATCTCGAGGGACGCGTCGTGGATCTCGGCGATCGGAGTCGACGCCGGAGCTTCGCAGTGCAGGACGACGTGCATGCCGTCGTCGGCTTCGGTCACGGCCACCTCGTGACACCGTGTGATCGGCGGGTGTCGCTCGGCGATGAGACGAGCGTCTTCGGTCAGGTCCGTTCGGTGTGCAGTGACGACCCGTCCCGTCAGCCAGCGAGGTTCGTGCGGCTCGAGGTGGATCTCGACCCGGGCGAGATCGTCGATCTCCTTGCGGAGCTCCCGCTCGAGGTCAAGTGTCACCTGGTGCGCACGCGCGAGTGGCGTCTGCTCCGGCACCTTCGCGTGCAACATCAGCCAGAGGCCTTCCGGATGACGAACGGCCAGCACGTTGTGCACCTGATCCGCCATCCCGATGCGGTTCGCGGCGGCGAACGTGCGCGCGACGATGTCTTCGCCTTCGTGACTGGGTTCGACGTGCACGATGGTCCTCGCGCCGGGCGCTACCTCGGCCACGGCCGCTTCCACCGCTTCGGTGATCTCGTGCGACTGCTCGACCGATGACGTCCGACCGACACTGACCGTCACCTCGGTGTGCACGTCGGCGCCGGACTGGCGCACGCGAAGGTCGTGGACGCCCATCACACCGGGGACACTCCGGACGGCTGAGGCGACGCGGTCGGCGACCGAGGACGGGGTCCGGTCCATGAGCACGTTCACCGCGCCCAGCCCAACGCGGGCGGCCATCGCCCACATCGTGACCACTACGACGAGGGCGGCGATGGCGTCGCCGCCGGCGAAACCAAGCCGCGCCGCCCCGAGGCCGACGAGGACCGCCAGCGACTCGCCGATGTCGGCGGTGAAGTTCAGGGCCTCGGCCTCCAGGGCCGGGGATGCGTACCGCCGGGCCGCCCGCCGAAGGACGGCGGCCCGCCATGCGTCCACCACGATGGCTCCCGCTGCCACGACGAGGGCGTAGACGGGAGGGTCGAAGGAGCTCCCGGCCAGGAGCCGGCGGCTCGCCTCCCACGCCACACCGCCTCCCACCAGCACCATCACCAGCGACGAACCCAGAGCTGCCAGGTTCTCGGCTCGTCCGTGACCGTATGGATGCTCCCGATCGGGGGGCTTGGAGGCCACGCGGATGGCTGCGAGCGTGAAGCCCGTCGCGACGACATCGAGGGCCGAGTGGAAGCCGTCACCGAGGACGGCGACCGAACCCGTCAGGAAGCCAACGGTGAGCTTGGCCGCGGCGACGGCGGCCGTCCACAGCAGAGACACGAACGCCACCCGCCGGGCACCCGACCGGTCTCCGACGGTGCGCTGATCGAGCATGGGAGTTCGACGTTACCCGTAGCCGACGCCGGGCCGTTTTTGGCACAACTGACACCGTCGTCCTTTATCTTTGTGCCAGTCGATCGCGGCCGGGGATGATGAGACGCAGGCTTCGTCACGGGATTCGGGCGCTCACATGCGCCACAGTCCTCGCGTTGGGTTTCCTCGGACCGGCTCGATCCGTGGCGCAAGCCGACGAGCCGATCCGTGTATACGTCTTCGCCGGGCAATCCAACATGGTCGGCGCCGGCTCGTCGACCTCCGAGCTGGCGACCATGTCGCCGGCGTCGATGGTGGGGTCGTCCGAAGTGATCTTCTGGGGCCCGTTCGCCGATTTCCCGATGCGGTGGTCGTCCCTGCAGGCCCCGACGGAGATCCTGCAGCCCCGGTCCCACGCGGGATTCGGTCCCGAGATCGGTGCCGGCCCGTTGCTCGCCCGCAAGCATCCGGACTCGACCATCGCGATCGTGAAGTTCGCCGCGAGCGGTACGAGCCTGTACCGGGATTGGGACCCGAACCGGCCCGGCGGCCTCTACCGCCAG
>Ga0299907_10001149_pt1 | contig 14713 bp, 13 predicted proteins | sample RVTome_16_FD_198680 | JGI IMG/M metagenome (GOLD analysis project Ga0299907, IMG submission 198680) | Soil microbial communities from uranium-contaminated site in the Upper Colorado River Basin, Wyoming, United States - RVT152D67 (version 2) ... | reverse complement strand
GCCAGCCGCTCGCCCTTGAGGATCGGCGCGGCGGCGCCCTCCACGGACAGCACGTCGCCGCCCTCGCGCCACACCCCCTCCTCGGCCAGCCGGGTGACCGCCAGGCGCTCGTCGAGCTGGCGGAAGACCTCCTCGGCCGCCTCCAGGCCGTAGATCGCGCCCGGCGCCTTCTGGACGACCACCGCCCGCGCTCGCGCGCCCTCGGGGACGACCGCGCGGGTGGTGACGTCGCCCGGCCCGACGTCCTCCGCCAGGGCCCGGCGGACCAGCTCGACCAGGTCCGGCGAGGTCATGCGGCCAGGACGTTGATGGTCCGGAACGCCGGGTCGCTGGCGCCGTGCAGCCGCGCGCCCGCCCCGCTGAGCTCGCGCAGGTAGGCCACCAGCTCGGCGGTCACGCGCTCGCCCGGCAGCAGCGCCGGGATCCCGGGCGGGTAGCCGGCGATGGCCTCGCAGGAGACGCGCCCCACCGCGGCGTCCACGTCGACGAGCTCGGCCGCGCCCAGGAAGGCCTCGCGCGGCGGCACCGCGCCCTGGCCCTGGATGGCCGCGGGCGGGTGGGCGACCGCGGGCTGGCGGCCGGGGCGGCGCAGGTCCGCCAGCTCGGCGTCGAGGTCGTGGGCGAAGCGCTCGAGCGCGCCGACCGGCTGGCCGAGGCCCAGCACCAGGACGATCGTGGCGTGCGTGGCCAGCTCCACGTACACGTCGGACCCGCGCTCCAGCGCCTGCGCGACCTCGTAGCCCGTGCAGCCGGTCTCGCGAACGTCGATGACGATCCGCAGCGGGTCCCAGCCCGCCACGCCCGGGCGCCCCACCAGGCCCTCGCCCACCACCGCGCAGCCCTCGATCGCGTCGATGGCCTCGCGCGCCCGCGCCGCCGCGGCCAGGGTGCGCCCGAGCAGCTCGCGCCCGTGGATCGCCAGCTGGCGCCGCGCGGCGTCCAGCGAGGCCATCAGCAGCGAGTTCTGGCTCGTCGAGCGCACCAGCCGCAGCGCCCGCGCCAGGCGGCCGGCGTCCACCCGCGCGTCGCGGGCGACGTGCAGCATCGCCGACTGGGTCAGCGAGCCGACGATCTTGTGCGTCGAGGTCACCGCGGCGTCGGCGCCCTGCGCGAGGGCGGACGGCGGCAGGCGCGGGTGGAAGCCGAAGTGCGGGCCCCAGGCCTGGTCGACCACCAGCGGCACGCCCGCGTCGTGGGCGGCGCGCGCGCAGCCCTCCACGTCGGCCGCCGTCCCGTAGTAGGTGGGCGAGACCACGAAGGCCGCGCGGGCGGACGGCGCCGCGGCCAGCGCGCCGGCCAGCGCGTCCGGGGTCACGCCGTGGGCCATCTCCAGCCGCGAGTCGTACTCCGGGGCCACCCAGTGCGCCAGGCCGCCCGAGAGCACGAGGCCGTCGACCAGCGAGGCGTGGGAGTTGCGCTGGGCGACGACCTCCGTCCCCAGGGGCGCCAGCGCCAGGGCCAGCGCGTGGTTGCCCTGGGTGGCCCCGTTGGTCAGGAACCACGTCCGCGCCGCGCCGTGCGCCGCCGCGGCCAGGGACTCGGCGCGCTCGTAGGGGGTCGGGCCCTCGCCCGCGCCCAGGTCGATGCCGTGCATCCCCTGCGCGACGTCGAGCTCCAGGGCCGCGTCGCCGAGCGCCCGGCGCAGCGCCGGGTCCACCCCCGCGCCGCCCTTGTGGCCCGGCACGTGGAAGCGGGTCGGGCCGCGGAAGGCGTAGGCCGCGAGCGCGTCGAGGTAGGGCGCGGTCTGCTCCTCGGGCGCACCGGTCATCGACCGGCGGTCCGCAGGAGGTAGGCGCGGACCAGGTCGTCCAGGTCGCCGTCGAGCACGCGGTTGACGTCGCCGACCTCGAGGTTGGTGCGCAGGTCCTTGACCTGCTTGTAGGGGTGCAGGACGTAGTTGCGGATCTGCGAGCCGAAGTTGACGTCCTGCGCCTCGCCCTTCTCGCGCGCGATCTCCTCGGCGCGGCGGCGCTCCTCCAGCTCCACCAGGCGCGAGCGCAGCATGGCCATCGCCGTCTGCTTGTTGGCCGTCTGCGAGCGCTCGTTCTGGCACTGCACGACGATCCCCGTCGGGCGATGGGTGATCCGCACCGCCGAGTCGGTCTTGTTGACGTGCTGGCCGCCCGCCCCGCTGGCGCGGTAGGTGTCGACCTGGAGGTCCTCGTCGTCGACCTGCACCTCGGTCGCGTCGTCCACCACCGGGGCGACCTCGACGCCGGCGAACGAGGTCTGGCGGCGATTGGCGGCGTCGAACGGGCTCAGCCGCACCAGCCGGTGCACGCCCTTCTCGGCCGAGTAGAGCCCGTAGGCGTTGTCGCCGCGGACCCGGAAGGTGGCGGACTTGATGCCGGCCTCCTCCCCCGGGCTCGCCTCCAGCAGCTCGACGTCGAAGCCGCGCTTCTCCGCCCAGCGCATCTCCATGCGCAGCACCATCTCCGCCCAGTCCTGGGCGTCGGTGCCGCCGGCGCCGGCGTTGACGGTGACCAGCGCGTCGCCGGAGTCGTAGCGGCCCGAGAACAGGCGCTCCTCCTCGAGCTCGGCCAGGCGCGCCTCGACCGAGGCCACCGTGGCCGCCAGCTCGTCGCGCATCGACGGATCCTCGCTGGCCAGCTCGGCCAGGCCGCCGAGGTCCTCGACGTCGGAGCTCAGCGCGCGGAACGTGCCCAGCTTGCGCGTGGCGCGGGCGTGCTCGGCGCTGACGCGGGCGGCGCGCTCCTGGTCGTCCCAGAACCCGGCCTCGCCCATCCGGCCCTCCAGCTCGCCCGCGCGGCGCTCCAGCGCGTCCGGGTCAAAGGTAGTCCGCGAGCAGCTTGAGCTGGTCGCGGATCGCCGCGAGGCGCTGGGGGGTGACCTCGGAGGAGGAGTCGGTGGCCATCAGCCGGGGGCTACGCGCCGTGGCACTTCTTGAACTTCTTGCCCGAGCCGCACCAGCAGGGGTCGTTGCGCCCGATCTGCTCGGCCTCCTCGACGCGGCGCTGCTCGACCACCGGGGCGAGCTGGAGCTCGTCCTCGTCGATGCGCCCGTCGGCGTAGGCGCGGGCCGCGGCGTCCTCGTAGGCCTCGTCGCCCTGGACGATGCCGGCGCCGGCCATCGCGATCGCCTCGGCGCTGCCGATGGCCCCGCCGCCGGAGTACGACACGCGCCCGCCGCCCGTGGTGGAGCCGCCGGCCGGGCGGCTGGGGAGCGCCTCGGCGGCCCCGCCGCCGTTGGCGCCCTCGATCTCCACCTCGACGTTGTAGATCATGCGCGCGAAGTCCGACCAGATCGCGTGCATCAGGTCCTGGAAGAGCGTGAAGGCCTCGTTCTTGTAGGCGACCAGCGGGTCGATCTGGGCGAACCCGCGCAGGTGGATGCCCTCGCGCAGGTAGTCCATGTCGTAGAGGTGCTCGCGCCAGCGCTGGTCGATGGTCTCCAGCAGCAGGTAGCGCTCCAGGGCGCGCATCAGCTCGTCGCCCAGCTCCTGCTCGCGCTCCTGGTAGAGCTCCTGGGCGTCCTGCGTGAGCAGGGCCTTGAGCTCCTCGCGCTCGGTCTGCTCGGGGCGGATCTCGTCGGGCTCGACGTCGACGTCCCAGATCTGGTTGAGCTGGGTGAACAGGCCGTCGATGTCCCACTCCTCGACGAACTCCCCGGCGGTGTACTCCTCGACCATCCGGTCCACGACGGCCGCGATCTGCTCGCGCGCCTCGTCGCCCATGTCGCGGCCCTCGAGGATCCGGTCGCGGTACTCGTAGATGACCTCGCGCTGCTGGTTCATCACGTCGTCGTACTCGAGGACGCGCTTGCGGATGAGGAAGTTCTGCTCCTCGACCTTGCGCTGGGCCTTCTCGATCTGCTTGGTCAGCACGCCGGCGGCGATCGGCTCCTCGTTGCCCTCGTCGTCGGTGGTGCCGAGCCGGTCGAGGATGCGGTAGATGCGATCGCCGGCGAACAGGCGCACGAGGTCGTCCTCGGCCGACAGGAAGAAGCGCGACTCGCCGGGGTCGCCCTGGCGGCCGGAGCGCCCGCGCAGCTGGTTGTCGATGCGACGCGCCTCGTGGCGCTCGGTGCCGCAGATGAACAGGCCGCCGGCCTCCAGGACCCGCTGGCGCAGGTCCTCGATGCGCGCCTGGATCGTCGGCAGGACGTCCCGGAAGCGCTCGTCGTAGTCGGGGTCGCCGGGTTGGAGGCCGAGCTTGGCCAGCTCCAGGCGGGTCAGGTGCTCCTCGTTGCCGCCGAGCTTGATGTCCACGCCGCGGCCGGCCATGTTGGTGGCGATGGTCACCGCGCCGGGCGCCCCGGCCTCGGCGATGACCTCGCCCTCGCGCTCGGCGTGCTCGGGCTTGGCGTTGAGGACCGTGTGCCGGATGCCCATCTTGTCCAGGCGGCTCCCGAGCAGCTCGGAGACCTCCACGGAGATCGTCCCGACGAGGACCGGCTGGTCCTTCTCGATCCGCGCCCCGATCTCCCTCAGGACGGCGTCCCACTTGCCGTCCTTGGTCTTGTAGATCTCGTCGTTGCGGTCCTCGCGGATCATCGGCACGTTGGTCGGGACCTCGACGACGTCGAGCTTGTAGATCTTCTTGAACTCGCTGGCCTCGGTGATCGCCGTGCCGGTCATGCCCGCGAGCTTGCGGTACATGCGGAAGTAGTTCTGGAGGGTGACGGTGGCCAGCGTCTGGTTCTCCTCCTGGACGCGCACGCCCTCCTTGGCCTCCACCGCCTGGTGCAGGCCCTCCGACCAGCGCCGGCCCTCGAGGATGCGGCCGGTGAACTCGTCGATGATCTTGACCTCGTCGTCGATCACCGCGTAGTCGACGTCGCGCTTGTACAGCGACTCGGCCTTGAGCGACTGGATGAGGTGGTTGACGAGGTGGCCGTTCTCGGCCCGGTACAGGTGGTCGATGCCGAGGTACTTCTCGGCCTTCTCCACGCCCTGCTCGGTGATCGAGACGGTCTTGTGCTTCTCGTCGAACTCGTAGTCGTAGTCGGCGACGAACTCCTTCTTGGTCTTGGGGTCCATCCCCTCGGGCTTCTTGCCGGCCTTCAGGCGCGGGCCCAGGCGCGCGAACTGCTTGTAGAGGTCGGCCGCCTGCTCGGGAGCGCCGGAGATGATCAGCGGCGTGCGCGCCTCGTCGATGAGGATGTTGTCGACCTCGTCGACGATCGCGAAGGTGTGGATCCAGGACTGGCGCTTGCCGTCGGCGTCCCAGTTCTCCCAGCCCTCGGGCTTCTCGCGCCCGCCGTGCTGGGTCTTCTCCTCCAGCGACATCGCCATGTTGTCGCGCAGGTAGTCGAAGCCGAACTCGGAGTTGGTGCCGTAGGTGACGTCGGCGGCGTAGGCGGCGCGCTTCTCCTCGTAGGGCTGCATGTTCTGGAGCACGCCGACGGTGACGCCCAGGGCCTCGTAGATCGGGCCCATCCACTCGGCGTCGCGGCGGGCCAGGTAGTCGTTGACCGTAACCAGGTGGACGCCGCGCCCGCCGAGGGAGTTGAGGACGACGGCCAGGGTCGCGGTCAGCGTCTTTCCCTCGCCGGTGCGCATCTCGGCGATGGCGCCGTCGTGCAGGGCCATGCCGCCGATCATCTGGACGTCGAAGTGGCGCATGCCCAGCGTGCGCCGGCCGGCCTCCCGGACCAGCGCGAAGGTCTCGTAGAGCAGGTCGTCGAGGGTTTCGCCGCCGCGGGCGCGCTCGCGCAGCCGCTCGGCGCGCGCGCGCAGCTCCTCGTCGGAGTCCAGCTCCATCTCCGGCTCGAAGTCGTTGATCCGCGCGACGCGGCGCTCGTAGCCCTTGTACTTCTTCGCCTCGCCCAGGCGAAGCGCCCGATCCAGGATCGCCATGGGGCTAGCGTAGCAACGGGACCGCCGCCCGCCGCCGGGGCTAGGCCGGCGAGATGCGCCCGCCGAGCTCGGCCGCGGCGGCGCGCGACTCGCGGCGCTTGCGGCGCTTGTCGCGGTGGCGCTTGACCTGGCGCGCCAGCTCGTCCGCGCACAGGTTGACTGAGTGGATCATGTCGCGGCTCGCGTCCCGCGCGCGCAGCGTGACGCCCTTGAGGTGGAGGGTGACCTCGGCGACCTGCGAGTCGGCGATGGCGGGGTTGCGCTCCTCGCGCACCTCCACCTCCAGCTCCGCGAGCGGCGACACCTGCCTCTCGATCTTGGCGAAGCGCTTGGCGACGTGCTCGCGAAGCTCGTCGCTGACGGGAGTGTTGCGCCCCTTGATCGAGATCCGCACGGGAACCTCCTTGGGTGTCGTGTGCCTGCCGGTCATGGATCGTAGACCGGTGACGGCCGGATGCCTAGGCCTTCAGCGTGCGCGCATACGTTACGGCGGTGACGTGCCGCGCCCCGGCGCGCTTCAGGGCCCTCGCCGCCGCGTCGAGGGTGGCGCCGGTGGTGTGGACGTCGTCGACGAGGACGGGCCGGGTGGGCACCGGCCCGGTCGCGCCGAGCACGATCCTGCCGGCCCGCACGCGGCCGGCGCGCGTCGCCCGCGACTGCGGCTCCGCCGCGCCCGCCCTGCGAAGACAGGCATCGAGGGGGAGCCCGGTGCGGCGGGCGAGGGCCTGCGCGAGGCGCTCGGCCTGGTCGAACCCGCGCCGGCGGGCGCGGATCGGGTGCGCGGGGACCGGCACGAGAATCCCAGCACCCCCCTCACCGGCCGCCTTCCCGTCCGTCCCGCGCAGGAGGCCGGGGGGCGCGGCGGCGGCGATCTGGGCGGCCATGAGGTCGGCGAGGGCGAGGGCGCCCTCGAACTTCAGCGCGGCCACGAGGGCGCGGGCCGGGCCGGCGTAGGCCACCGGGGCCCAGGCGCGGTCGAAGGCCGCGGACGCCGCCGGGCAGGGCCGGCAGGGCGCAGGCAGGCCGCAGCGCCCGCATCGCGGCCCGTGCAGCCACGGGAGCGCGCGCCGGCAGCCGGGGCACACCGCCTCGGCCGCGCCGGCCAGCGGCGCGCGGCACGCCGCGCACCCCGGCGGCGCGAACAGGGCGACCACCTCGGCGAGGACCCTCGAGCGCACCCGGCGACCATCCCGGCGCCCGCCCCCCGCGGGGCGCCCGCATTGCGACAATCCCGCGCAGCATGACGCCCCTCCCGGCCGCAGAGATCCCGGCGGCGGTCCTGGCCGCCGCGCCGGACGCGGCGTGGACGCCGAACCGGGCCCTGATCGCCGCCGCGCCGGACGCGGCGTGGACGCCGAACTGGGCCCTGATCGCGGCCTCGCCGGATGCCGCGTGGACGCTGAACTGGGGCGCGATCGCAGCGGTGGGCGTGGTCGGGACCGCCTACGCCCGGCGGTGGGCGATCGCGCGGCGCGAGGCGGGGCCGGCGGCGGCGCCGGTGTGGCGCCTGGCCTCGTTCCTGGCCGGGCTGGCGCTGGTCCTGGCCGCGCTCGTCTCGCCCATCGACCGCCTCGGCGAGCAGCTGTTCGTCATGCACATGGTCCAGCACCTGCTGGTCCTCGACCTCGCGTCGATCCTGCTCATCGTCGGGCTCACGCGGGTGATCCTGCGCCCGGTCACCCGCCGCGTGCAGGCGCTCGAGCGCGCCGCCGGGCCGCTGGCCACGCCCGCCTTCGCCCTCGCCGCCTACGTGGCCGGGATCGCCCTCTGGCACGTCCCGGCGCTCTACGACGCCGCGCTCGAGCATCCCGCCCTGCACGCCCTCGAGCACGTCACCTTCGGCGCGGTCGGCGCCCTGTACTGGTGGCACCTGCTCTCGCCCATCCGCAGCCGCCACCGCCTGACCGGGATGGGCCCCGTCGCCTACATGTTCACCGCCAAGGTCCTGGTCGGGCTGCTGGGGATCCTGCTGACCTTCTCGCCCGACGCCCTCTACGAGTTCTACGAGCAGCGCCCGCGCTACTGGGGGATGAGCGCGGTCACCGACCAGAACGTGGGCGGCGCGGTCATGGCGCTCCAGCAGTCGCTGGTCATGGGCGTGGCGATGGTGGTGCTGCTGGTGCGCCAGCTCACCGAGTCCGAGCGCGAGGCGCAGCGCGGCGAGCGCTTCGCGGCCTAGACGCCCGGGCGCTTGGGGAAGTAGACCCGCACGTTGCGCCGGGCGCCGCCGGCGGCGCCGGCGCGGCTGTTGTAGCCGGCGATCAGGTCGACGCGCACGCGCTCCTGGTCGCGGATGAGATTGGCGGCGCGCCGCGAGAGGCGCACGCGCAGCTGCGTGCCGTCGCCCACGGCGAGCGCGAAGTCGCGGACCGCGAAGTTGAACGGGAAGATCCGGCGCGTGGTCGGGGGCTTGCGGCCCGGCGGGTCGAAGGGGACGGTCAGCGCGCTCGCCAGGCGCAGCGTCAGCGACCCGATGCAGGCCTCGCCGGCCTGGCTCGCCGTGCCGCGGCAGCCCATGCGGACGCCCACCACGTTGGACCGCGTCATCCTGATGTTGCGCCCGGAGAGGACGAGGTCGGGCGGGGGCGGCGGCCCCGGCGTGGGCTGCGCGCCGGGATCGGGCTCGGTGGGCGGAGCCTCGGCCTGGGCGGCGGCGCCGGTCGCCGCGACGCCCGCGCCGAGCACGGCGGCGACGAGGGCGGCGAGGGTCTTGGTCGCGTGGCGAGGACGCATCAGCGCCGCACGGTAGCGAAGCGGCCGGAGAGAGGTCGCGCGTTACGTTAAGCCCGACTATTGGGGTTAACGTAACGCGCGGTTCGTCAGCCGGTCCAGGTGTCGAGGTAGTCGCGCTGCTCGTCGGTGAGGGCGTCGATCTCGACCCCGAGGGCGGCGAGCTTCAGGCGGGCGACCTCGTGGTCGATGGCGGCGGGGACGGCGTGCACGCCGGGGCTCAGCTCCCCGGCGCGGCATACGAGCTCCTCGACGCATAGGGCCTGGATCGCGAAGGAGACGTCCATCACCGCGGCGGGGTGGCCCTCGGCGGCAGCGAGGTTGACGACGCGGCCGCGCGCCAGCAGGTTCAGCCGGCGGTCGCCGAGGTCGTAGGCCTCGACGAGCGGGCGGACCTCGCGCACCGAGTCGGCGCCGGCGGCCAGCTCCTCGAGGTCGATCTCGACGTCGAAGTGCCCGGCGTTGGCCAGCACCGCGCCGTCCTTCATGCGCTCGAAGTGCTCGCCGCGCAGGACGCCGCGCGAGCCGGTGACGGTGACGAACACGTCGCCGCGCTCGGCGGCCGCCAGCGAGGTCATGACCTCGTAGCCGTCCATCCGCGCCTCCAGCGCGGACAGGGGGTCGACCTCGCACACCACGACCGCCGCGCCCGCGCCGCGCGCGCGGGCGGCGATCCCCCGTCCCGTCTGGCCGTAGCCCAGGACCACCAGCGTCTGGCCGGCGAGCAGCAGGTTGGTGGCGCGCAGGATCCCGTCCAGCGCCGACTGCCCCGTCCCGTGGCGGTCGTTGAAGGCGCGCTCGGTGCGGGCCTCGTTGACGGCCAGGAGCGGGACCGCGAGGCGCCCGTCGGCCTCCAGCCGCCGGACGCGGACCAGGCCGGTGGTGGTCTCCTCGGTGGCCCCGATCAGCTCGCCGGGGCCCGCCTCGCGCGCGTGCAGCACGGTGACGAGGTCGGCGCCGTCGTCGAGCGTCACATGCGGCGACGAGGCGGCGAGGGAGCTGACGTGCGCGGTGAACTCCTCGAAGGAGTCCCCCCGCCGCCCCCGCACCTCGATGCCGTCGTTCGCCGAGAGCGCCTCCGCGACCTCGTCCTGCGTCGTCAGGGGATTGGCGGCGGCGAGGGAGACCGAGGCGCCCCCCGCCACGAGGGCGCGCGCGAGGCACGCGGTCTCCGCGGTGACGTGCAGGCACGCCGCCACCCGCAGGCCGGAGAGCGGCCGCGACGAGGCGAACCGCTCCGCGATCGAGCCCAGCACCGGCATCTGACCCTCGGCCCACTCGATGCGAGCCGTTCCGGCCTCGGCCGGGGCCACGTCGACACCGGCGCCGCGCGCCATCCGCCTAGTACCGGTAGTGGTCGGGCTTGTACGGGCCCTCGAGCGAGACGCCGATGTACGCCGCCTGCTCGGGCGTCAGCTCGGTCAGGCGCGCGCCGAGCGCGTCGAGGTGCAGCCGCGCCACCTTCTCGTCGAGGTGCTTGGGCAGCACGTACACGCGCTTGTCGTACTCGTGGTTGCGCCCGAACAGCTCCATCTGGGCGATCACCTGGTTGGTGAACGAGTTGCTCATCACGAACGAGGGGTGCCCCGTCGCGTTGCCGAGGTTCAGCAGCCGGCCCTCGGACAGGACGATGATCGAGCGCCCGTCGGGGAAGCGCCACTCGTCGACCTGCGGCTTGATCCGGATCCGCTCCACGCCCGGCAGGCGCGCCAGCCCGGCCATGTCGATCTCGTTGTCGAAGTGGCCGATGTTGCCGACGATCGCCTTGTCCTTCATGCGGGACATGTGGTCGGCGGTGACGATGTCCTTGTTGCCGGTGGCGGTGACGAAGATGTCCGCGGTCTCCAGCACGTCCTCCAGGCGCGCGACCTGGTAGCCGTCCATGGCCGCCTGGAGCGCGCAGATCGGGTCGATCTCGGTGACGATCACCCGCGCGCCCTGGCCGCGCAGCGACTCCGCGCAGCCCTTGCCGACGTCGCCGTAGCCGCAGATCACCGCGACCTTGCCGCCGATCAGCACGTCGGTGGCGCGGTTGATGCCGTCGATCAGCGAGTGCCGGCACCCGTACTTGTTGTCGAACTTCGACTTGGTGACGGAGTCGTTGACGTTGATGGCGGGGAACAGCAGCGTGCCCGCCTCGGTCATCTCGTACAGCCGGTGGACCCCGGTCGTCGTCTCCTCGGTGACCCCGCGGATGTCCGCGGCGATCCGGGTCCACTTCGATGGGTCGTCGTCCAAGGACGCGGCCAGCAGCCGCAGGATGACCTGGAACTCCTCCGACTCCGCGCCGGCCGGGTCCGGCACCGCGCCGGCGCGCTCGAACTCCACGCCCTTGTGCACCAGCAGCGTGATGTCGCCGCCGTCGTCGAGCAGCATGTTGGGGCCGCCGTCCGGCCACGTCATCGCCTGCTCCGAGCACCACCAGTACTCCTCCAGCGTCTCGCCCTTCCAGGCGAAGACGGGGACGCCCCGCGGCTCCTCGGGCGTGCCCTGTGGCCCCACGACCACCGCCGCCGCCGCGTGGTCCTGGGTGGAGAAGATGTTGCACGACGCCCACCGCACCTCGGCGCCCAGGGCCACCAGCGTCTCGATCAGCACCGCGGTCTGCACGGTCATGTGCAGCGACCCGGTGACCCGCGCGCCGGCCAGCGGCTGCGAGGCGGCGAACTCCTCGCGCGTGGCCATGAGGCCGGGCATCTCGTGCTCCGCCAGGCGGATCTCCTTGCGTCCGAACTCCGCCAGCGAGAGGTCGGCGACCTTGAAGTCGGTCTCGGTCAGGGTTGCGGTGGTCATCGAACCTCCAGTCGGGATTGGGCGGCGAGCAGCCGCTCGTGCTTGTCCTGCTCGAAGCGCAGCCATTCGCCGGCGGGGACGTCGTCGGGACGCCGGGCCGGCGCCGAGAGCCACTCCTCGACGGCGGCGCGCAGGCCGGCGTCCTCGCGCATTCGCCGCGCGAAGCCCAGCTCGGCCAGGCCGAGGTCGTGGCGCTCGAGCACCTCGCGCAGGGTGCGCAGGCGCTGGAGCTCGGGCGGGCCGTAGAGCCGGTAGCCCGCCGGCGAGCGGGGCGGCGTCACCAGCCCGGAGCGCTCGATGTAGCGCAGCATCCGCGCCGACCAGCCGGTCGTCGCGGCCGCCTCGTTCACGGTCAGCGCGTCCACGGGCGTAACCCTAACACGATCGTGTCAAGGTTTCTGCGTCAGCTTGCGGACCGAAGGGCACGACTTACCGGGGTGCGGGCATGTTGGGGGAGCAACCGAACCCAGGAGGATCTCCCTCGATGCGACGCATACTTCGCCGGCGGCCCTCGCCGGCCCTGATCGTGGCCACGCTCGCCCTGTTCCTCGCCGCGGGCGGCACCGGCTACGCCCTCACCCTCCCCGCCAACAGCGTGGGCAGCGCCCAGATCCAGGCCGGGCGGGTCCTGAACTCCAAGCTGCACCCCGGCACGGTCTCCAACAGCAAGCTGGGCCGCGGCGCGGTCACCTTCTCGAAGATGGCCAGCAACCAGATGACCGCGGCGAAGATCCGCAACGGGTCGCTGCTGGGCGAGGACCTGGCCAACGACACCGTCACCGGGCAGCAGGTCAACGAGTCGACGCTGAACATCACGCGCTTCGTCCTGCTCGACGGGGCCGGCGCCATCGCCACGCAGTCCGGCGGCATCCTGGTCGCCCAGCAGATCGGCAACCGCACGATCCTCAACATGGGCGCGAGCATGGCCGGGCGGCCGATCCTGGCCACCCTCAACGGGACCGGGGCCGGCGAGGTCTCGGCCGCGCCCTGCGGCGCGCCGTCGGCCAGCAACCCGGGCGGCGTGGTCTGCCCGGACCCGTTCAACTCGCCGGGCTTCGTCTCGGTGACCACGTTCGACAGCGCGGGCGCCGGCGCGGCGAAGCCCGTATACGTCTCGATCCCGCTGGCCTAGCCGGACCCGTCGCCGAGGAGCGCGTCACGGAGGGCGCGCTCCTCGTCGGCGAACAGCGGACCGCGCAGGTGCTCGACGGCGAGCAGGGCCCGGCGCTTGACCTCCAGCAGGGCCGGCAGCGGCCGGCTCGCGACGACGGCCGCCAGCTCCAGCGCGCGCGCGACCGCCTCCCCGTCGCCCACGACCTCGGCCACCAGCCCGTGGCGCAGGGCCTCCTGCGCATCCATCACGCGGCCGGTCAGGCACAGCTCGCGGGCCACGGGCTCGGGCAGCCCGGCCAGGGCGGCCGCGTAGGACGGCGGGATCCCGCGCGGCAGCTCGGTGAAGCCGAAGGTCGCGGACCCGGCCGCGAGGCGGACGTCGGCGTGCAGCGCCAGCACGAAGCCCCCGGCGATCGCCGGGCCGTTGACCGCGGCCACCAGCGGCTTGGGAAAGCGCGCGACGGCGCCGAACGCGGCCAGGCTGGAGTCGACCAGCCGCCGGCGGTTCGCGCGGTCCCCGCCGAACTGGGTGACGTCCATCCCCGCGCAGAAGGCGCTGCCCTGCCCCGTCAGCACGGCGCAGGCCACGCCGCCGTCGGCGGCCAGCGCCGCGAAGGCCGCCGCCAGCTCCTCGCGCAGCTCGATCGACAGCGCGTTGCGCTTCTCGGGACGGCACAGCGTGACCAGGGCGACGGCGGCGTCGCGGTCCACCGACAGCAGCCCGGCCACGGCGCTACTGCGGGTCGGCCAGCGCGGCCTTGAGCCGGTCGATCACCTCGACCGGCTGCGGGTCCACGCCGCGCAGCACGGCGGCGTAGAGCGACACCAGGTCGCCGAGCAGGATGAGCGAGATCACCCGCTCGGTGGGCGTCTCGCCGCGCGTCTGCACCACCTGCACGGTCTGCGCGGCGGGCGCGATCAGCTCGCGCGTGAGCTCGATGCGCTGCCGCGCGCGCGGGTGCAGGTAGGCGTCATCGAGGAAGACGGCCGCGAACGGCACGCCCTCCTGGGCGCCCGACCAGCCGACGATCTCGTTGTGGTCGGCCTCGGGCAGCTCGTGGAAGAAGGCGTGCATCTCGGCGTTCTCGTTGAGCTGGGTCTTCCAGCGGTAGGCCACGGGGACGGTCACGCCCGAGCCGTAGACCACCGGCACCGTGCCCGCCAGCTCGCGGGCCAGCGACTTGGCCAGGGAGTCCTCGGGGCCGTCCGGCCCCCACTCGGCCACCAGCGCCTCGGCGTGCGAGGCGGCGACGTCGACCTCCGAGCGCACGCTCGGCGCGGCGCCCGAGAGCGCGGCGACCTCGAGCGCGGCCACGGTCATGTAGGCCACGGCGGCGCGCGGCTGGTAGCCGCCGGCCACGGGGATGATCGGCACGCCGTCGGCGCGGGCGAGCTCGGCCAGGCGCCCGCCGGTGGTGGCCACGACCCGCGGGGCGCCGAGCGCGCCCGCCGCCTCGTAGCAGCCCAGCGTCTCCTCGGTGTCGCCGGAGTAGGAGCTGCACAGCACGGCGGTGTCGGGGGTCGCCCACCCCGGCAGCTCGTAGCCGCGCACCACGCCGATCGGCCGCGAGGCGCGGTCGCCCAGCGCCGCGCGAGCGAGCAGGCCGCCGATCGCCGACCCGCCCATCCCCGCCACGATCACCCCGCCGGGCGCGTCGAACGGCGCGATGTGCGCCGACTCCACCTTCCAGGCCGCGTCGCGCAGCTGCTCGGGCAGGCCGGTGGCGTCGGCGAGCTGCGAGGACGCGTCGACCGCGGCGACGGCGGATGCGTCCAGGCCGGCCGCGGTGCCGGCCATCAGAAGGAGATGGCGCCGTCGGGGAGGCTCACGCCCGGGAAGATACGCGCCCCGGCGCCGATCACGTTGTCCGCCCCCACGGTCACGCCCTCGCCGAGCACGGCGCCGCCCTCGATGCGCGTGCGCGCGCCGATCTCGCACCCCGGCCCGACGACGGAGTCGGTCACCCGGCAGTCCTCGGCGAGCGTCGATCCGCCCAGCACGACCGCCCGGTCGACCTCGCCGCGCGGGCCGACGCGGACGTCGTGGCCCAGGACCGCCAGGTCGCCGACCCGCGCGCCGTCCGCGACCCGCGCGCCGGGGCCCAGGCGCTGCACCGGCCCGGTCTCGACGCGGCCCTCGAGGATGTCGAAGGTCGCCTGGAGGTAGCGGGCGGGGGTGCCGATGTCCAGCCAGTAGCCGCTGCCGGCGTAGCCGTAGAGCCCGTCCCCCACCAGCCGCGGGAACACCTCGCGCTCGA
>Ga0299907_10001147_pt1 | contig 14719 bp, 15 predicted proteins | sample RVTome_16_FD_198680 | JGI IMG/M metagenome (GOLD analysis project Ga0299907, IMG submission 198680) | Soil microbial communities from uranium-contaminated site in the Upper Colorado River Basin, Wyoming, United States - RVT152D67 (version 2) ... | reverse complement strand
TGCCCGGAGCCATGGCCGGCCTGCAGCGAGCAAGGGTTCTCTTCGTGCAGAACCCAGAGACCTTGAAGCGCGTCGGATCGCTCCCCACGACGAAGCTGCTCCCCAATGCTCTCTCGGTCGACGTGGGGCACCTGGGTTTGGCACCGTCGCATCGGCGCCGGGAGATCGTCTCCACCGGCCGTCTCATCCCCCTCAAGGGAGGTGTCACCGCGGTGCGAGTGCTTCGCCATCTCAAGCATGCAGATGTCAGGTTGGTGATGATCGGGGATGGGCCAGATCGGGGCAGGATCATGAGGATGGCGCACCGTCTCGGTGTGGGCGACAGAGTCGACATCCTCGGCTGGCAACCGCGAGAAGCGGCGTTGCGCCGAGTTAGGGAGGCGGGCGTCCTGCTCCATGCCGCGCTCCACGAGGAAGCCCCGCTGTCGGTGGCTGAAGCATTGTCGCTGGGCACACCAGTGGTTACCTATGACCACGGGGGGCCTGCCCAAGTTCTCCAGAGTTGGCCGTCAGAGATGTGGAAAGCAGTTGAGGCTTCCACACCCGAAGAGAGCGCGAGAAGGCTGGCTACCGCGTGTGACGAGTTTCTGGGGTCGCCGCCTCCGATCCCCTCGGAGCCGGTCATGCCATCCGTTTCTTTTGTCAACGCGATCCTGGACGCTTACGACGAGGCCGTCTCGGGATGATCGATGGACGCCTGGCAGTCCTCAACTATCACCGGGTCGTGCCCGACGGGGCGGAGTCCGAGTTCTACGATGTACCCGAGTCTGTCTTCGACGCCCAGATGCGGATCCTGGCCGAACGGATGGTCGAGACAGTGGACGGGGAGATAAGGCTGTCGAGTGGGATCACCACCTGTCTGACCTTCGATGACGGGACGAAAGACCACTACCGGGTGGGTCATTCGCTCAGAGAGCTGGGTCTACCCGGTGTGTTCTTCGTTGTTACCGGCAAACTCGATGCGGCCAAGCGACTCACCACCCCCCAGGTTCAGGAGCTTGCAGAGATGGGCCACCGCATAGGGTCTCATACCGTCACCCACGCTCGCCTTCCCGAGATCACGGACGCGGAATTGCGTTCCGAATTGGTTGGCTCCAGACGCCACCTAGAACATCTGCTCTCGCGCCCTGTCGATTGGCTGGCACCGCCGGGGGGCCTATTCGACAAGCGGGTGCTCGAGGTCGCTGCGGACGTGGGGTATCGCGTGATTCGCACCATGGAGTGGGGATACGCCTCCCGCCCCCTCGAAGGGCGAATTCCGGCCCTGCCGGTTCTCCCGTCCTACGACCGCGAGGGATTCGTTCGCCTCATCGAAGGGCGAGCACCGCTCTGGCGTTACCACCTCAAACGCGGTCTCAAGAGTGCCGTTGGTGAGGACCGCTACGTGAGGCTGAGAGACGTCGCCTACGGATACATGCGCAGACGTCGATCGGGGACGAAAGCCTGATCCCGCGTTCGGTGGCCGACCTCAGGAGCGAAGCAGCGCCTTGAGTCGGGTCGGTGGGTCCCGTGGGACTCGAACCCACAACCAACGGGTTAAAAGCCCGTCGAACACCATATCCGCTGGTGTCCTGGAATCGCGTTCTGCGAGGCAGGATCGGGGTTTTCGGGCCGGCTAAGCCGCGTTTCGTGTCCTCGCCTGCGGTTCTGTCTCCGCCCCGGCGTTTGCAGATCGGTTTGCATGAGTCCAGCCGAGGCCGTGTCACCTCCCGAGACTCGGAGAAGGCAGAGTCGCAGGGCGACTCTCGCTGGAGAAAGGCTTGTGCGGTCTGGTGATCGGGGCATCCTCGTCGGACCCGTGCCACCATTGGAACATGAAGTCCCGCGTAGTGCTGGCCAGGGACAGTCGTGATCGGTTCCGGTGAACATCCGCAGAGTCTGGACGGGGTAGTCGAAGCCATCGCCGACGTGGTGCGGGAGGCGAAGAACTCGGGGAGCCGTGTCGGGTTCTTTGCAGCCATGTACAGCGGCGTGACCGTGCAGGTCCGAGCGGGTTTGGAGTCCGATCTATTCGAGGACGGCCCTCGGATGGAGACATTGGCCACTACGTTCGCCGCCCGTTACCTCGACGCCCTGAATCAGTTCCGCGGTGGGAATCAGCCAAGTAGGTGTTGGGACTTCGCTTTCCGGTCGGCGGAAATGTGGCGGCCCCTCATTCTCCAGCACCTCCTGCTGGGAGTAAACGCGCACATCAACCTCGACCTCGGTATTGCAGCCGCCCAGACCTCGCCTGGCGATGATCTTCCAGACCTTCGAAACGACTTCGTGGAGATCAACCGTGTGTTGTCTCGCCAGGTAGACGGAATCCGGGAAACGATCGGAGAACTCTCTCCCTGGATTGGGCTCCTCGATCGGGTCGATCCAACTGCCGGGCGAGCCATAGTCAATTTCAGTATCCAGCGAGCACGAGAGCAGGCCTGGACCGTGGCCGAGCTCCTCGCTGGCCTTCCGGAGGAACGATGGCCCGGGCACGTCGATGTCCTAGACAGGAATGCCCTGTCACTTGCCCGGTTGGTCCGCGACCCTCCCGGCGTGATCCTCAAAGCTGGTCTGCGCCTCATCCGGGTTCGAGAAGTGAACGACGTCCGGCAGGCGATCGAGAGGCTCGAAGGGCCGGCGTAGGGTGAACGCGGCGCAGTGGGATACCCAAGCGCGGTAAGGCTCAACCAACGGGTTAAAAGTGCGTCGGACGCCGTTCCGTCCGTTTTCTCGTGTCGCGTTCTGCGAGGCATTAGCAGGGATTCCGCGCCAGCTAGATCGCGTTTCATGTCCTCCCGTGGGGTCCTGTTTCCGTCTGGCGTTTTGCAGATTGGTTTGCACGCCTGGATGAGGATTGGGCCTCGTCGATCGACAACCGATCTCGGTGACGTGGAGTCTGCGCTGGTGGAACATGATCTCGTTTGACTCACTCAGCGTTCTTCGGGATCGGCTCGTGGCCTTTTCGGAGGCCGGTATTCCATGAGAAGCATCGTGGCGTCGTCGCGCAGGCCGACGCTGGAAAAGCTGATGATGCTGTCGGCAAGGTGTCGAACGGTCTCTTGGACAGGTAGGTTCTCCAGCGACGCGCGGACCAGTAGGTCGCTCAGTTGGTCGTCGCCGAAGAAGGATCCGTCCGTGGATCGAGCCTCGGTGATGCCGTCTGTGTAGAAGAGCACTCGGTCGCCTGGCTGGAGGGCCTGCTCAGCGACCTCCCTGACCGGGCCGCCGAGACCGAACGGTACTGACGGCGTGCAGAGCAGCGGTCCGGCGTAGGTGCCGTTGCGCACCAGCATCGGCAGGACGTGACCGGCGTTGATCCACGTGAGGGTTCCGCCCTGCAGGTCCAACGTTCCAATGAGGCCGGTGACGAAATACGAGTCTCCGAACTGCGCCGCGATCGCGCGGTCGGCGTTGTCGTAGGCGGCGGAGATGCTGAATCGAGCGCGGCGCGAGTTCCGCAGGCTGTTTATTGCAGCCGCTGACATCAGCACCGCTGACATACCGCGGCCGATCGCATCAACAATCGCGAAGTCGACACGTGATGCGTCAAACGCATAGTCGAACGAGTCCCCACCGATCTCGTATGCGGGCTCGAGGATGCCGCCGAGCGCGACCTGTTCGGTCGAGCAAGCCAGCGGCGGCAACAGGTCCCATTGCACCTCCGACGCGGCCGACAGCGGTTCCGATCGGCGAGCACGATCGGCCGTATCGGTATAGCGACCCTTAACGATCCACGCCATCACAAAAACCGCGACGATCGCGTCAAGAAGTTGGGGCGCGGGGCCGTCCCACACCTCGAAGTCGAGCTCCAAGATGCCGATCGGGCTCGATCCTTCGGCCAGTGGCACCAAGACAACTGTGGGGTCCGTTCGCACCATCTGGATTTGACCGCTGGTGAATACTCGTCCAATCAGGGTTCCCGCGACCGTTTGCGGGGGACCCACGGGGCCCCGCCCGTCGATCTGCTGCAGACGTCGGAGCGAGTAGTCCGCCACATAGAACCGGGCCGCCTTGGCCCTCAGGAGTTCACACATCAGGTCGAGAAGTTCGAGCACCTCGGTCGGCGACGTCCGCGTCGACTCGTCCACCATCCGGGCAAGGTCAGCTTCGATCTGGTCCGACTCCACAGGCCCCTCGGTCCCACTGATGATCGCTGAGCGTACCACTAGGACCACAGCCCCTTCCTGGACTACGACTCTCCCGCAGCGGGATCGAGGAGTTCACCGAGTCCCTCCGACTCGGCACCTCGATGGGCTCTCGACGGGCTTGCTGGGAGTTGTGGGACCGCGATCCAGACGCGCTCGGCCGGTCGACCTGGCCTTCGACGTGTAGTGGGTCCCGTGGGACTCGAACCCACAACCAACGGGTTAAAAGCCCGCTGCTCTACCAATTGAGCTAGAGACCCTGGACGAGCAAAGGGTACCGGCCCGATCGGGCGACGAAATGATGTCAGCTAGGGTGGCTCGCCAGTCGAGCTACGGTGGGTCATGATGGAATTGATGACGGCGACGGCGCTGGGAATCGCCGTGGTGGCGGCTTTCCGGTCGACATGGTCCCCATGTGGAGTGTCGATGCTCTCTTCCATCACCCCTCTCTCCGAGGTCGGGCGTGGCCATCGTTATTGGGCAACTGTTTCGTGGTTTCTGTTCGGATCGATCCTCGGCGGGTTGACTCTCGGCGCGGTGGCCGCTCTCGGCGCGATCGCCGTGGCCGGCCTGGGATTGTCGTCCTTCGCCGCGGCCGCCCTCGTCCTTGTCGCCGGGATGATCACTCTTGCTTCCGACTTGGGCGTCGGTGGCTTCCGTCTCCCTGCCAATCCCCGTCAGGTGGAGAGAACCTGGCTGGATCGTTATCGCCCGTGGGTCTATGGGCTCGGCTTTGGCTGGCAACTCGGAGTCGGAGTAGCGACCTATGTCATGTCAGCCAGCGTCTATCTGATGGTCGTCGTCGCCGCCGCGACCGGAGAGCCGTGGCTGGCGTTGACGATCGTCACCCTGTTTGGACTGCTCCGTGGCGTGGCAGTGCTTCCGGCTTCCAGGGTGCGCACCCCGGCCGACCTCGGGCGTCTCCATCGCCGCATCGAGAGACTCCGGCCTGCGAGCCGAGTCGTCGCCCTTGCCGGCCAGATCGGTGTCCTGATGGTTGCTGCCGTGATCCTCGTTGGGGTCCCTGCCGCGCTCGTGTTGGGAGCTGCCCTGTCGGTTGGCGCCTGGCTGCTCCGCAGCGGCCTGAGTGACCCCGCTCCCCGAGTGCGTGTCCCGGACACCCCGGCGGAGCTGACCCAGCCCGATTACAGCGGGTAGTCCCCGAACCGCCCCCAGGCGACGAAAGCAGCAAGGGCAATCAGCACCAGGTTGCCGATTATGAACTGAGGCTCCTTCCGTCTGACATGCACCACGATCGCCCCTGCCTGCGCGATAGCGAGGCCGGAGGCGGCGATCGGGGTGAGGATCGGGGCGACGCCGGTCACCGCGGGGAGGATCAGTCCCAGCGCTCCGAGGACCTCGACGACGCCGACGAACTTGACGAAACCTGGCGAGTAGTCGCCGGCCCAGCCCATGCTCGCCACCAGTTTCTCGTGAGGCTGGGTTGCTTTGATCACCCCGGCGGCACCGAAGGCGAGGGCGAGAAGGATCTGTGCGATCCAGAGTGCGGTGTTCATTTCTACGCCTGCACGGGCCGGGCCCGGCTGATGCCGATCCCACCCAGGGTGTCACCGCCGTACCGGTCGATCTCGTTGGCCAGGTCGAGGCGTTGGGCAGTCATCACGACGTCATCTGTGATCAGGTCGGCGGGTACCAGCCAGGACACCTCGAACTCGATTCCATCCGGATCCTTGCCATAGAGCGCTTTGGTGGTGCCGTGGTCGGTCGCCCCGACCAGGGCACTCCTCTCCGACAACTTGGCGCCTATCTCGGCCAGATCCTGGAGAGTGTCGACCTCCCAGGCGAGGTGATAGAGACCGACCGTCTCCCGGCCGGCGGCCGACTCGGCGGCCGCTTCGCCTATGGAGAAGAGGCCGAGGTCGTGATCGTTGCTCGACCCCTCGGCTTGCATGAACACCGCGCCAGGAATGGGGAGTGGCAGCTGTCGGAAGCCGAGCATCTCCTCATAGAAGCGAGCGGATCGCTCGGCGTCCCTGACATAGAGAACGGCATGGTTGAGTCGATGGACTGACATATCGATGTGCTCCTTGGTGATGACCTCTATCTTAAATGTGATTGAAGGTTCAAATATTCCGCTATGATGCGAACGTGGCCAATCCTCTGAGCAGAACCGAGTTGAGGGCGTGGCTTCGGCTCGCCGGTGGCATGAAGTCGCTGCTCAATGCACTAGATCGCCAGCTGCGGGACGAGTCCGGGATGACCCATGACGACTACGTCATCCTGAGCCAGCTCCATCGCGCCCCTGATCGCACCTTGCGCATGAGCGAGCTGGCTCGCGAGGTCGGATTCTCGCCGAGCCGGCTCTCGCACGCCGTCAGCCGGATGGAAGAGGACGGATGGGTCGAGCGCAGCCGCAGCGAGGTCGATCGCCGGGGCACCGAGGCAAGCCTCACCGATAACGGAGCGAAGGTAGTCGAGGAGGCTACGCCCGCTCATCTCGCCCTTGTCAAGAAGCTGGTCTTCGAAGAACTCGGCGATGACCGCGCTGCCGCCATGTCCGAGGCCATGGACCAGATCGGACGTGCCTCCCGGAGCTAGCCCGCCCGGCTGAAGACATGGACTCCATCTTCACCCACCACCATGATCCACGGTGTCGAGGTGCCCGGGGTCACGCCGAGATGTGATGGGCTCCCCGGGTCCGACGGGCTGAACGGCTCGACGATGGGCTCGGTCTGGCGGACCGTGCCGTCCTGGCCCACGGAGACAAATCCCCCGATGCCGAGTGACTCGTCCGACTCCGGAGCCCCGTAGATCATGATGAAGATCGTCCCGTCGATCCCGGTCTCCACTTCGATCCCGCCATGGGCGACGACCTCAGGATCCTCCGAGTAACGCATTTGCAGAGTCCTGGTCAACCCGGCGTCGGGCAGCTCGATCACGATCTCGTCGTCGTTGACGGTCACCATGAAGGGGCTGCCGTCTCGGGCCCGCAGCCAGTCGACCGGATCCAGGATTGGTTGTGCGGGGTCGAGGGCTTGAGGCGCACCATCATTGGCGAGCCCGTACAGGAGCTCACCGTCGGTCGTCACCAGGGGGACGGCGCCCTCGAAGGTTGCTCCTGTCGCCTGGCCGTTGGCGATCCGAAGCAGTGACATCGCGTTTTCCGTGGGAAATCCGCCTGCAGTGACTGACCCGTCGTCGAGCCCCTGTGGCATCTGGTACTGGAAGTACTGGCCGTCGACCAGCAGGTCCTCGGGCATGACCACCTGGTCGAGATACGACCCGTCGGCGGCGAAATGAGCGATGCGGAGACTCGCTGCGTCGAGGAACCACCATGAGCCGTCTGGTGTCTGAGTCCCATACTCCGGCCCGAGCATGAGGCCGTCGCCGCCCGGGGAGGTGCCGAGGGACTCCTCACCCTCGCCGTAAGGAAAGATCTGCTCGGTCCATCCTGGCCCCATCTCCGAGAATGGAGCGAGGAGGACGGGCACCGTCTGCTCGGCGGCAGCACTTGTGGATGGCGCAACCGCGGTCGTGGTGGACGCCGGGTTTGAAGCAGTGGTCGTGGGATCGGCGGCGGTGGTGGCGCCCACAGACGTCGTGGTCGGGAGCTCGGTCGTCGTCGGTGGATCCGAGTTTTGATTGCAGACGGCGACGATGGCGACGAGGGCGATGGCGAGCACAATCAGAGTGACGAGCCGGCCGCGAGACATGGCATCAGGTTATGACCGGCCGATCGGCGAGAGAGGAACCTGTCGCTAATAGCCTTCTGGGGTGAGCAGCATCCGATTCGGGATCTCCCGCCTGCCGCCTGAGGATGTCCCCAATGAGCAGTTCCTCGATGATCTGGTGGCGAAGGGTCATCGGGCTCTCGAATTGCCCTTCGTCGACGGTTTCCCCTGGAAGGAGAAGAGGTGCCAGGCATTTGGCGAGCTGGCCGCCGAGCGTGACATCCGACTATCCGTCCATGCGCCCTACTTCGCTGGCCTGACCCTGCCCGACGAGGACCGTGGGCGTCAGTCGCTGGCTGCCCTGGAGCACACGATGAAGCTGGGCAAGGCGCTGACGGCGCCGGTGATAGTCGCCCATTTCGGTTCCAACTACTCCGAGGAGCCAGACGTCCTAATGGATCGGATCCGAGCTCGGCTCGATTCGTTGGTCACCAAGGTGGAATCGCTCGGAGTCGGGATGGGTCTGGAGACGGCGGGCAACAACCGGTCATTCGGGAGCCTCGGTGACATCGCCATGCTCGCTTCTGAGTACTCCTTTGTTCGACCGGTTGTCGACTGGGCCCATGTCCATGCGATGACCGGGGGCGGCCTCACCTCCAAAGACGCATTCGTCTCGGTGTTCTCCTTCATCCAGAGTCAGTTCCCCGGCTGGATGATTGCCCCGCTCCAGACCCAGTTCTCGGATAACGAGTTCGGCGCCGGCGGCGAGATACGCCACATCGCCTACGGGGAAGGAACCCTTCGGGTCGGCCCGCTGGTGGAGGCGGCGCAGGAGGCAGGGGTCGCCATGGTGCTGATCTCGGAGGCCAGGGACCTGGCCAGTCACGACCGCATCTGGGAGGAGGCGAGGACGCAGATCGAGATCGGGGCGTCAACGACGTCGGGCCGGCCCATCTTCAACGCGGAGGCCTCATTTCCCGCTCCCATAACTGCGACCAAGGAGGGCGACGGGTTCAAGCCGGTGGGCCTCGACCGCCAGCTTCGGTTGTCGAATCTGGACAAGGTCTATTTCCCCGACGAGGGCTACACCAAGGGCGACCTGATCCAGTACTACGCCTCGGTGGCGCCGCTACTGCTGCCCCATCTGGCGGGGCGTCCGATCTCGATGAGTCGCTACCCGGAGGGGATCAAAGGCCCGTCGTTCTACGAGAAGCGGGCACCCGGCCATCAACCGGAGTGGATGAGGACGACTCCCGTGGTGTCCGACTCCCAAGGTGGCGTCATCGATTTCCTCGTCGCGGACAGCGTCGAGGCGTTGATGTGGTTCGCCAACATGGGCTGCATCGAGACCCATCCCTTCCATTCCCGCGAAGGGCGACTCGAGCACCCCGATTACGCCATCTTCGACTTTGATCCGGCCGAAGGCTCCAATTGGGACCAGGTGGTGGAGGGTGGCCGACTACTCGAGGTGGCTCTCGCCCAGCTCGGGCTGGTCGGTTACCCCAAGCTCTCCGGCTCGAGAGGGCTCCATGTCTATGTCCCCCTCGACCCGGTCCATGAGTTCTCGAGGGTGCGGCGTTTCGTCGGTGAGGTGGGCAACTACCTGGCGGCGGCCAATCCAGGAGCCGTAACCATGGAATGGGACAAGCCGAAGCGGAAGGGCAAGGTCTTCGTCGATCACAATCGGAACGCCTCCGGGCAGACCGTCGCCTCTGTCTATTCGGTCCGGCCCCGCTCCGGTGCCCCGGTCTCGGCGCCGCTGACCTGGGAGGAGCTTGGCGAGGTGGCCAATGGCGACGTCACCATCGTCAACCTCTGGGACCGTCTCCAGCGCTATGGCGACCTGTTTGCCCCGGTCGTTGCCGGCGGTCAAACCCTCGACGCCGCCGAGGAAGCCCTGGGGATCCCGTCAACCTGAGGTTCTGCGGCCCGGATAAGAGCCGAATCGCCTCAAGCTGGTCCCGTGTGTCCGTGTCTTGCTGAACCTGAGGTCGTTGTGCCCGGAAACGGGCCGTGCAACCTCAGGTTCGAACTAACCGTCGCCTTGCTAGCGTCCTGTGATGGATCTGTACGCACGGGTCAACATCCTCGGGGGCTTATCGGTGCGGCTTCCCCGGGGACGTTTGGACGATGCCATCGCCCTCGACAACGACCCGATCAGGCGAGCCCGGCATTGGGCGGAGCAGGGCGTCGACTACATGCACATCGTCGATCTCGACGCTGCCGCATATGGCGACTACCGCAACCGTGAGCTGATCGACCGACTGATCGATGAGGTCCCGGTGCCGGTGCAGGTCGCCGGCGGCATTCGCTCCGAGGGTGAGGCGCAGCGTCTGATCCAGAAGGGAGCCTGGCGCATCGTCATGGGCACCGCCGCGATCGAGAACCAGAACATGGTCTGGGACCTGTGCCGGGAGAATCCAGACAAGATCGCGGTCTCAATCGACGTCCGCTCCGATGAGGAGATCGTGACCAAGGGCTGGACTCAAAACAGCGGTCGCTACCTCGAGGAGGTGCTCATCGAGATGTCCTCGGCCGGAGTGGTGGCATTCCTCGTGTCCGAGGCCGGACGGGACGCTCTCGAGGACCCACCAAATTTCCAGATCATGGCAGAGGCACTGGCCACGGTCGAGCAACCCGTGATTGCCGCAGGCGGGGTGAGGGATCTGGAGGATCTGCGCGATCTCTTGCGTCTAGAGGCCGCCGGCCGAAGCCTCGACGGGGTGGTCGTCGGTCGGGAGGTGACGGCCGGCCGGTTCACGATCGAGGAGGCGAAACAGGTCCTCGCCGGTGGCGGCCCGACGCGGGCCCCGGGCGGGGTGGTGGCTACCACGGTCCGTGTCGGGGTGACCTCCTTGCAGAAATCCCTCGACTTCTACGGGTCGCTCGGCTTCACACATGTCCGTACCCCGACACAGGGGGTAGCGGCCGAGGTTATCGAGTCGGCGAAAGGGCAGAGGATCGAGTTGGTCGAGGGTCAGGAACGGCCCGCCGCCCTAACTTTCGTCGTCGACGACCTCGAGCGATGGGGCCAGCATCTGAGCAGTCTCGATCTCCAGATGACCGCCGGAGACAAGGTCATCGAGATCACCGACCCCGACGGGCTCCACCTTCGGTTCGAGCAAGCCTGACCCGAAAGCCTGCATCCCCTCGCCTCAGGGAAACTCCCAGGACAGCACGATGCAGTCTTCGGCTTCGCCCGATCCCGCGGCCCGGTAGGTAGCCACCGCCGCCACGTTGTCTCGCTCGGTTGCGACCCACATCCCATGACAACCCCGACTCGCCGCCACTTGGGCCAGCTCGGCGATCAGCGCCCGCCCGATCCCTCGACGACGGTGTCCCTCGTCGACGCCGAGCTCGTACAGGAACATCTCCGTGCCCTTGTCTGGGTGCGTGGTCTCCACCCCGGTTACGAACCCAACCGCCTGGTCGTCGCCATAGGCGATAAGGAGATGGTGGCCGGCCGAGTCGAGGAATCTTGTCGCCCACTCAGGCTGGGGCGGCTCATCGAACAGGTCCGCTGCCTCAAGGACCCGTTCCAGGTCGCCCGGACCGAGGGGGCGGATCTCGACCGGCACGGAGGTCATCCTTTGATCAGGGTCCGGGACTGCTCCCGCAGGTATTGGCGGAGGTACCAGGGGCCGCCGCCACCGGTGCCGGATGTCCCCGACCCCTTCCAGCCGCCGAACGGATTTATGTCGGGCCAGGCGCCGGTGGTGGCGCCGGCCGCCCGGTTCACGTAGGTGACCCCGGCCTGGATCTCTTTGAACCACGTCTCGATCTCCTCCTCGTCGCCGCTGAAGAGCCCGGCGGTGAGACCGAAATCGGTGTCGTTGGAGAGGGCGAGCCCTTCCTCGAAGGACTTGACCCTGGTGACAGCCACGAAGGGAACGAACAGCTCCTCCTTCCAGACCCACGAGTCGAGGGGGGCGCTGACGACGGTGGGGGCCACGTAGGTCCCTTTCGCCAACTCGCCCTCGGTGAGGACGACACCCCCGGCGTGGACCTCACCGCCGCTGTTCTTGACCTCGTCCACCGCCTTTTGGAAACGTTCCACCGCGGCGTCGTCGATGACGGGGCCCATGAAGGTCCCCTCCTCGAGGGGATTGCCGACGGCAACGGACCCGGTGGCTTCGACCAGTTTGTCGATGAGGTCGTCATAAACCTCGTCCTCGACGTAGACCCTCGACGTGGCGCTGCACTTCTGGCCGCTGAGGCCGAATGCACCCCGGACGATCCCCTGTGTGGCCACATCGAGATCGGCGCTCGAGGTCACAACGACCGGGTTCTTCCCGCCCATCTCGCAGAACACGGGCTTTGGTCTCGCCTCGTTCACCGTCCGGTAGAGGTACATGCCCACGGGGTAGGAGCCGGTGAAGGTAAGCCCGTCGACCTTCGGGTGGTGGGCGAGGTAGTCCCCGATCTCGTCCCCACCGGTGACGACGTGGAGGGCAGCCTTGGGCAGACCGGCCTCCAGCATCACCCGATGGAACTCGAGGGCCATCAGGGCACCCTGGTTGGACGGCTTGATGACCACTGTGTTGCCGGTGATCAATGCCCCTATGGATGGCCCCCCGGCGAGCGCCATGGGGAAGTTGAAGGGGGAGATGACAGCCCAGACCCCGAATGGGCGAAGGATCGAAGTGTTTGCGTCATTGGGACCGTGTGAGCTGAGCGGAGTAATGAATCCCTCGTGCTCGGTGATCTGACCTGCGTAGTAGCGGAGGAACTCGACGGTCTCGGCCACGTCCCCCAACGACTCGAGACGGTTCTTCCCGATCTCGTACGACATCAGAGCGGCCAGCTCGAAGAGCTCGCTGTCCAAGTGATCCGCCGCCGCCAGCATGAGGTCCCGTCGGCGCTCCCAGCCCCAGGCCTCCCATTCCGGCGCAAATGCTTTGGCGGCGGAGACAGCGTCGTTCACGTCCTGGGTCACTGCCTGGGCATAGCGGCCAACGACGATGCTGGAGTCGATGGGAGAGACCTCCTCGAAGAACTCTCTGTCCTTGCGATCCTCCCCGTCGACTGCGACGCCGTGGTCCTGCCCGAGTCGCGGCCTCACGCGCTCCAGGGCGTCCTCATAAGCCTTGTTCATCTCCTCGTTGTCCGTGGACATCGTGGCGTAGGTGATCTTCATCGGCATGACTGTGCTCGGTGCGGGCTCATAGCCTCCGACGTTAACGAATGGCCGGCACCTGAATCCGGGGAAGATCTCCGGCTACCGAAGCGAGCGGAGGCTGGCTAGCGTTTCTGGCGCAGATGCCAGATTCACCGTGGGTTCTCTACTGGCCTCTCCTGCTGGTAGGGGCCTATCTCTTGGGGTCGATTCCGTTCGCCCAGGTCATCGCGCACCTCCGGGGCATCGACTTGCGCCACGTCGGCAGTGGCAACGTCGGCGCCGGCAACCTGACCCGCGTCGCTGGATGGCCTTGGGGTCTGGCCGGGGGCGTGCTCGACGGCCTCAAGGGTTTGTTCCCGGTCCTGATCGCCCAAGGGATGGGATTTGGCGATGGCGCCGCCGGGATGGTGGGTCTGATGGCGGTTATCGGGCACAACTGGTCGGTCTTCTTGAAGGGTCGATCGGGACGCGGCCTGGCCACGTCTGTGGGGGTGTTGCTCGCCCTCGACCCGGTATTGCTGGTATGGACCACTGGCTGGTCGGTGGCCGGCTGGAAGATCGGTGGGGGTGTGGCCGGCTTCCTCGGATGGGGCCTCCTGCCGATCGTCGCCACCGCCATGGGTCGTCCCGCGACCGAGTCTTTGGTTCTATTGGCCCTCTCGATCGTGATCATGGCCCGTCGCATGCAGGGCAACCCTGACAGTCCTCGTGGCGTGCGCCCGGCGATGCGACGTGCGATCTTCGACACCGATCCGGGTGGTAGCGACTTCCCGCAGAGCGCGGACGACCTGCTGACTCCATGAGCCCGAAGCGGGTGGCTTGGATCGCGGTCATCGCCGCGGTCGTTTACGCAGGATTCGCCGGCTTCATCCTCAACAACTTCGAACTTCCGGCGATGAACGCGTACGCGTGGGGTCTCGTCGCCCTCGCTGCCATCGCCCAGATCGCGGCGAGTTGGTTCTTCGGGTTGCTCTACAAGGAGTCCGTGGAGGAGGCTGGCGGCGAGCTCAAGGCATACTCGGCGTTCAAGGCCGCTTTGGTCGGTGCGGGCGTGGCTCGTCTCATTCCAGCCGGTGGCGCCATCACCCCGGTGGCGATGGGCTGGACGGTCCGCGATGAGGAGCCCGGGACGACGGGGGCAGCGGTCCGGGCTGTCCTCCTCAACTATGCCGGCCTGCTGATGATGACCGGAGTGGGCCTGCTCCTGGCCCGGCCACAGGATTCAGCACGGATCGCTTCCATCAGCCTGACCGTTCTCGCCCCATTCGTGCTCCTTGCCGGGGTTCTACTGATGTTCGGATCGGGCAAGCTGGGATACCTCTCACGATTTCTTCCAAAGGCCATCCGCAAGCGTCTCGACACAACGGTCATCGACCATCTCCCAGGACCGGAATCGCAGACCTACATCTGGTGTCGTCTCATCCTCGAGGGCAGCGCTCTCGGCCTCGTGCTCATTGCCTTCGGGATCGAAGTCAACGTCTTCCAGGTGATGGCCGCTTTCGGTGCGGCGTCGATCGCAGGAGGTCTTCCCGGCACCCCCGGTGGTCTCGGCGTCACCGAGGCCGGGCTGGTCTTCATCCTCAGTGCCTACGGCTTCCCGGCGGCGACAACGGTGGCGCCGGTGCTCATCTACCGGATCGTTTCCTATTGGTTGCCGGCGGCACTCAGCTTCTTCGCCGGAGGGATGACCTTCCTCAAGTCGCCGGAGGCGAAGGCCGCCGCCGAGGTCGATTACGAGGGACAGAGGTGAAGTAGCCTCGGGTCATGCCCGAGACTGTCACCTTCAGCCTTCCCAACCAGGACGGGAAGACCGTCAGCTCCGAAGACTTCGCCGGGAAGCGCCT
>Ga0299907_10001146_pt1 | contig 14721 bp, 15 predicted proteins | sample RVTome_16_FD_198680 | JGI IMG/M metagenome (GOLD analysis project Ga0299907, IMG submission 198680) | Soil microbial communities from uranium-contaminated site in the Upper Colorado River Basin, Wyoming, United States - RVT152D67 (version 2) ... | reverse complement strand
CCCGCTCGGTTCCGTCCTTGCGCCGCTTCCTGGGCTTTTTGAGCGGGGTCTCGATCTGAGCTGCTGTCTCCGTGTCTGCAACCACCGTCATGCGCCGATCCCCTGTCTACGAAGGTTCCTGATGTTCACGACCATGATCGGAATCACCGCCACGAGGAGGATGACGGCCATCGTCGTCGCCTGGCCGAAATTCCGGAATCGGAACATCTCCTGGTACATGCGGACCGCGACCACCGACGTGTCGAAATTACCGCCGGTCGTGACGAAGATGATGTCGAAGACTTTCAGCACCGCGATGGCGATGGTGGTGTACACCACCAGCAGCGAGCCCTTGATGGAGGGGATCGTGATCCGGAAGAAGATCTGCGGCTCCGATGCCCCGTCGATGCGGGCGGCTTCGGTCAGCTCGGACGGAACTCCTTTGATCGCGGCCGAAAGCACCACCATGGCGAAGCCGACCTGGAGCCAGACCATGATGGCGATGAGAGCGAGGGTGTTGATCGGTATCTCTTGGAGCCAGGCGATGGGCTCCACCTCCTCGAGAATCCCCCAGTCGACGAGGAATCCACCAGCCCAGACCCAGATGGCGTTGAGGATTCCGATCTGCTCCTGGCCCTCGGGCTTCCAGGCATACACGAACTTCCAGATGACCGCTGCCCCGACGAACGAGATGGCCAGCGGCATGAAGACGAACGACTTCGCCAGTGACTCGAGACGGATCCGGTCGACCATGCCGGCGAAGATGAGCCCGATCACCACGGCGATTGCGGGGGCGATGATGAGCCAGATGAGGTTGTTGCGCAAGTTGAGTATGACTTCGGGGCTCGTGAATGCCTGTTCGTAGTTGTAGAAGAACCCCTCTCCTTCCGGCACGTCGGTGAAGCTGGTGACCACCGTGCCCACCGTCGGGTAGATCAGGTAGAGGCCGACGACCGCAATGGCCGGTAGCACGAACAAGTAGGGCCTGAGAAGCTCCGTGGCGCGAGCCGGAAGGGCTTCGATGATGGTGTTCCCGGCATAGAAGAGCGCCCAGATGCCGGCAACTCCGAGGATGATGGCGATGGCCGCCTGGATCAGCTTGGAAACGGTCGGGGGCATGCCCTGGAACGCCACTGGGTCGCTGAGGAACCCGAGCCCGAACCACAAGGCCGCGAATGTGATGGCGACCACCAGGAGGGATCGAATGATCTTGGGCCCCAGCTGCTCTGAAGTCATGGCCTGCACGTCTACGTCGTCCTCTCCTTGGCCTCAGGGCCCGGTCGCCGAGTAGCGGTCCCGGGCCTCACGACCCGGGACCATACTCAGTTGGGTTGCCCGTTAGCCGGGCCAGCTGTCTTCTATTTGCTGGAACACCTCCTCGGTGTTCTCACCTTCAGCTGCCACCCAGTCGATCATGCCGCTCCAGAAAGTACCCTGACCGACCGAGGCGGGCATCAAGTCAGATGCGTCGAAGCCGACAGTGGTCGCATTCTGGACCATCTCGGCCAGACCGTCGTTCGGGTAGGTGTACCAGTCGGCGGGGACCGTCGTGAGAGGTGACAGGAAGCCACCAGCCTCGATCCAGCCTTGGGCGGCCTCCGGAGTGGCGAGCCACTCCAGAAGGGCACGGACTTCGGGCCGGTCGTTGAACATCACGAACATGTCAGCCGCGCCGAGCACCGGTGTGCCGAACTCTTCCTCGATCGTCGGGAAGTAGAAGAAGTCGACATCCTCACCGGGGACGATGGGCCACTCCGACGACAGAGCTTCGGGATTCTCCGCGATGAAGTCGCGGTTGGCGCCCCAGAAGCCGCCGATCCATGCCGCCTGCTTCTGCATCCAACACTGAGGCCCGCCGTCGGCGAACATCGGATCCTGGGTCTCACCGATCCAGGTCGCGTTGATGTAGGTGCTTCCGCCGTAGGCGTAGTCCTCGGCGAACCAGATGTCCGACATGTAGTCGGCCGCCTCGAGCACCTCTGGATGGTTGAACGGGATCTCGTGGCTGATCCACTGGTTGTAGATCTCCTCCGGCGCGGTGCGCAGCAGGATGTCCTCCATCCAGTCGGTGGCCACCCATCCATCGGCCTCCTGGCTCTCTATCGAGATACACCAGGGGTTCCCGTTACCGTCGGCGACGATCTGGTCGCTGAGCGCGACGAGCTCATCCCACGTGGTCGGAACCTCGTAGCCGTTGTCGGCGAATCCCTGAACGGGGTACCAGACGATCGACTTGACGTCGGTCTTGTAGTACACGCCGTAGAGCGAGTCGTTGTAGTTACCCAACTCGAAGAACGCCGGAACCATCTCGGCCTCCAGCTTCTCCGCATTGAAGAAGTCCAGAGCAACGAGCGAGCCGGCGTCGGCATACTGGTGCATCCTGCCGGGCTGGGCGATCTGGGCGAGATCGGGAGCGTTGCCGCCATCGACCGCTACCTGGAGCGCAGTCTCGTAGTCTGGCGTGGGCTGGAAGTTGACCTCGATGCCGGTGGCCTCGAAGAAGGGCTCCAAAGTGGCCGTGAAGTTGGCTGCCTCGACGGACTCGGGCAGCCACTGGGCCCAAACCTCGACGGTGGTGCCTTCGAACTCACCAGCCAGCGCCTGATCGAGCTCGGTGTAACCCGTGCTCTCCCCAGGCGCCATGGTCGTTCCGGGTTCACCGCCCGTCGTGCCAGGCCCATCGGATGGTGCTGTTGTCGCCGAAGGCTCTCCTTCGGTGGTGGTGGACTCACCGCCGCCGCCGCCACATGCGGCGACGACTATGGCCAACACCAGCAACAGCGCCAACCAGGTACGGTTTTTCATATTTTCCGCTCCTCCTTGTTGCTTGCTCATTTGCTGCTTGCTTTCTTGCTTGCGGGGGACACCCGCTCTGGAAGACTATGCCCAAACGCCAGCAACGCGGCGCCTCGAGCCCCGAGAAGTTCCGTCGGGTCCGCGAGGATCACTTGTTCTGGCCTGAGCCGTCGGGCCGCCAACTCCGAGGCGGCAGCCCTCTCGACGATCTCTCGATGGACGATCTCGAGGAAGTCATCACCGACGGAGGCTACGCCACCGGTGAGCACGATGACCTCTGTGTCGTAGGCGGCCGCCAGCCAGCCGAGTGCCGTCGTGAGGTGCCCGGTGACCCGGCCCGCGACGCGCAGAGCAGCCGGATCGCCGGCGGCGGCCGATGTGAACAGTGCCGTTGCCGCAGCATCGGCATCGCCTTTCGGCCATGCCTTGCCGATGGCGGGGCCTGCAGCCACGCCCTCCAGGCAGCCCCTCTGACCGCATCGGCACACCGGGCCGGAGTCGTCCACGACGACATGACCGACCTCACCCGCCATGCCGCGCGCTCCGCGCAGCAGCGACCCGTCGACCACGACGCCGGCGGAGATCCCCGTCCCGATGCTCACCACCGCCAAGCTCTGCACGGCTCGACCCGTCATGCTCAAATGCTCATAGGCCCCGAGTGCCGCAGCCCTCACATCGTTCTCGAGGGTCACCGGCAGGCCCGCTACCGATTCGATCACGGCAGCGAGGTCATAGGGGTCGTCGATGCCGAGATTGATCGCCAGGCTCACGCGTCCGGTGGATGGGTCCACTTGACCGGGGACACCGACACCCACCCCGACGGAATCTGAGGTGTCGAGTCGGCGAAGCGCCGCGATGGCTCCGGCGGCGACCGGGCCCCCACCCCGTGGGCTGGCGGGCGACTCGTAGCGCTCCAAAATCCGGCCTCCCCCATCACGAGTCACTGCCTTCACCGACGAGCCACCGATATCGATGCCAATCGTGTTCGGCATCACAACACCGCCCCCAACCGATCGACCAGCACGGCCGACGCGGCGCCTGCGAGAACGAGATCGCCGCCGAGCTGGGTGGCCTCCACTTCGATCAGCTCGGCTGTCGAGGGAAGGATCCTGCTGTGCAACTCATCCCGGACGGCGTCGACGAGAATGTCGCTCGCGTTCCTCAACTCGGGGGCGAGTATCACGTGGCCGACGTCCAGAGTGGCCACGACCCCGGACAGAGCGGCACCAACGGCGCGACCCGCATCGCCGAGAGCCGCGCGGACTGAGACCTCTCCATACATCCCCGCGAGCACCAAGGCGTCCCACGGATCGATTTCGGGGTCCCCGCCCAGGGCAGCGAGGACCGCCGGCACGCTCGCGACGGTCTCCAGACAGCCGGTGTGCCCGCATCCGCACATCTCTCCGTTGTCACGTACACGGACATGCCCGATCTCACCTGCAGCGGAGTGCTGGCCTCGATACAGAGCGCCGTCGAGGACCAACCCGGCGCCGACCCCGCGCCCCAACTTGATGACGATCAGGTTGCGATCGGTGGGATGACGGCGGAACTCTGCCAGAGCCGCCATCGCGGCATCGTTCGCAATCGAGATGGGGATGTCGAATCGGCTCCTCAGGTCGGCTCCCAGGTCCAGACCGTGCCATGCGAGGTTGGAGGCTTCGAGCACGCGGCCGTCGGGCGCGATTACCCCGGGCGCCCCCACTCCTATGCCGAGTACCGGCGCCGTTGCCCGGGCGATCATCGTGTCGATCAAGCCAGACGCGAGATCGATCGCTTCTCGACCGGTTGGCGCCGGAGTCTCGCTCGTCTCCTCGGCGCGTTCATGGATGCGACCGGTGAGGTCGACCAAAGCTGCCTGAAATGGATGTCGCCCGAGGTCGAGAGCGACGATCTCACGGGCCCGCTCGTTCAGAGCCAGGAGGGTCGGCGGCTTGCCGCCTGCGGATTGGCCCTGGCCCAGCTCGCGAAGCAGGCTCTGATCGATCAGCTCACCGACGAGGCTGGAGACGGCGGCACGGGAGAGTCCGGTACGCCGGGCAATCTCTGCACGGCTGGTGGCCCCGTGCCGGGACACGAGCTCGAGGGTGGTGCGCAGATTCGATTGCCGCGAGTCGTGCTTGGTCGCCTTGGCGTGGCGTCGGCTATCTGGGCCCGTGGGCTCCGCCACCTTCCTCCTCAAAATGAAAGTTCAGTGAACTTACAAAGTTGGAAGGCATGATGTCAAATAGGACGCCCCTCCCTAGAGTCCCGCCACGTGACACTTCTCGGAACCGTGGAGATGGGCGGAACCACGACAAGCGTCGCCGTGGGCACGTCGTTAGACGATCTCTCCCCTACCCACCGCATCGCCACCACCGGCCCCGACGAGACTCTCGGGGCGGTGGTCGAATTCCTGTCGGGTCATGACGTGGCCGCGGTCGGGGTCGCCAGCTTCGGTCCCCTCGAGTTGGACAGGTCGAGCCCCAGGTTCGGGACGATGCTGTTCACACCCAAGCCGGGTTGGTCGGGGAGACCGGTCTACCAGTATCTCCACTCCCGTCTTGGTGTCCCGGTCGTCGTGGACACGGATGTCAACGGTGCCGCCGTCGGGGAGGGCCGCTGGGGTGCTGCGCAAGGGATGGCGAACTATGCGTATATGACGGTCGGCACGGGAATCGGCGCCGGGATGGTGATCGAGGGCAACGTCGTGCATGGAGCGGGGCACCCCGAGTTCGGGCATGTGACCGTTCGTCGGCTGCCGGGCGACCATCATCAGGGGAGCTGTCCCTACCACGGTGACTGTCTCGAGGGGATGGCGGCAGGTCCTGCGCTCGAGGCCAGATTCGGCCGACCGGAGACATGGGCCGGGAACGACCAGGTGATCGGGACCGCAGCAGGGTACCTGGCACAGGGACTGCTCACCCTCGTCTACGTCACGGCCCCGGAGCGGATCGTCGTCGGCGGTGGGGTGTCCCGGCTCCCCGGGCTCCATGACCGGTTGCGCGACCGCCTCGGCCCAATGTTGGCCGGCTATCCCAGAATGCCCGATCTCGATCTCCTCGTCTCGCCTCCTGGGCTGGGAGATCGCTCCGCCCTGGCCGGAGGGCTCATTCTCGCTGCTCGCGGACTCGACTGATGGGCACGCCCAACCTGCAGATAAGACCGGGGCATCCCGATTTCCTCGACCTCCCATGGGACGAGCCCCTCAACGAATGGAGGAGCCCGCGCCTGGTGAGCATGCCAACGGGGGTACACAGGCATCCCGTCCGATTCGTCGCCTACGACGAAGGCGTCTACGCCATCAAGGAGCTCTCGCTGCGACTCGCGCACAACGAGTACCGGGTTCTCCGGTGGCTCGACGAGCTGAGCCATCGTGTGGCCGAGGCGGTGGGGCTGGTGGTGCGGTCCTGGGTTGACCCCCACGACGAGGGGGCCGGCGGAGTCATCACCAGATACGTCGACCATTCCTTCCCATATCGGCGCCTCGTCTCGGGCTCGGGATTCGGCGCCAGGCGCGACCAAATGCTCGACGCTCTCGCCGGGCTCCTCGTCGAGCTGCACATTGCCGGCTGCTTCTGGGGTGACTGCTCCCTCTCCAATGTCCTCTACCGGTTCGATGCGGGCGAGATCGAGGCGATCATGATCGATGGGGAGACCTCTCAACTGCACCCGTCTCTGAGCGACGGGCAGCGTCGTGAGGACATCGAGATCATGAAGGAGAACGTGGCGGGAGAGATGAGCGACATCGCAGCTGAGACCGGCACCGAGATCGCTGCGGCAGACCTGACACTCGGCGACGACATCGAGAGCCGGTACGAAGCGCTGTGGAGTGAGCTGACGGAGGAGCTTGTGGTCACCCGCGACGACGCGTACCGGATTCGCCAGCGCATCGGGCGTGTCAACGATCTCGGATTCTCCGTCAACGACATCGAGATCACTCCGGCAGAGGGCGGCAGCAAGGTCAGGATGACCACGCATGTCGGTGGTCGCACCTACAACTCGGACACGCTGCGCCAGAGGACAGGCATCGAGGCTTCGGAGAACCAGGCGCGGCTGATACTCAGCGACCTCAACTATTACCTGGCCAAACACGGTGACATGTCCGCGACAGGCAAGAGCGTGGGCACCTTCAAATGGCTCACCGGCCAGTACGAGCCGCTGATCGCCAGAATCACCGAGCATTGGCATGGCGACGACCCGGTTCAGGGCTACTGCGACTACCTGAACCATCGCTTCCGCCTGGCTACCGCACGCGGGGCGGACGTCGACTCCTCAGAGGCCTTCGACTCTTGGACGAAGAGCGGGTTCCCCGGGTTTGAGCCCATTGCCAACCTTTAACCTCGACACGTGACACGAGGATCAATGGACAATGGCCCATGGTGGGAGGAGGCCGTGGTCTATCAGGTCTACCCGCTCAGCTACGCCGACTCCAACGATGACGGATACGGCGATCTGGCCGGGGTGATCAGCAAGCTCGACTTTCTGTCCACCACTCTGGATGTCGACGCGATCTGGCTATCACCCTTCTACGAGAGCCCGATGAAGGACTGGGGCTACGACGTGTCCGACCACAGGAACGTCGACCCGATCTTTGGAGACCTCGATGATGCCGCGGCCCTCATCGATGCAGCCCACGACCGCGGGCTGAGGGTCGTCGTGGACTACGTGATCAACCACACCTCCGATCAGCACGTGTGGTTTCAGGAATCGGCCTCTTCGAAAGACAGCGGGAAGCGTGACTGGTACGTCTGGAGGGATGGGCGCGACGGCGGCCCTCCCAACAACTGGGTCAGCGTGTTCGGGGGGCCGATGTGGTCGTTCGATGAGACGACGGGCCAGTGGTACCGGCACACCTTTCTCTCCAGCCAACCCGACCTCAACTGGCGAAATCCCCAGGTTGTCGAGGCGATGTTGGATGTCCTGCGCTTCTGGCTCGACATGGGTGTGGACGGGTTCCGGGTCGACGCCGCCCAACACATTTTGAAGGACCCCAGGGAGCGGGACAACCCCCCGGCTCCACCCGACCATCAGAACGCGTGGAAGGACCTGGGAGACTACGACGACTGGCTCCACCTCTACGACGCCGGTGATCCCGATGTGCACGACGCCCATCGGATCGTCCGGCGAGTCGTCGACTCATACGAACGCGACGCGCTGATCATCGGAGAGCTGCACATCTTCGATCTGCCGGAGTGGGCGTCCTACTACGGCGAGGACCTGGATGAATTCAGCATGCCCTTCAACTTCCACCTCATGTCGGCCGACTGGGACGCTCAGTCGGTGAGGGCGGCAGTCGAGTCGGTCTTGTGGAACGTCCCGTCCAGAGCGTGGACGAATTGGACACTGGGCAATCACGACGAGACGAGACTGGCCACGCGGCTTCCCGAGGGACACGACAGGATTGCGGCAGCCCTTCTCCTGACCCTTCGGGGTACGCCGTTCCTCTACTACGGCGACGAGATCGGGATGACGGAAGCCTCGTTCGACGGTGCGCCCAGCATGGACCCTTGGGGGACGAATGTCGAGGGCCTGAGTCGCGACGGATCGCGGACGCCGATGCAATGGACAGCGGGGCTCAACGCCGGGTTCACCGGTCCTGACGTCGAGCCCTGGCTTCCGATCGGCGAGGCACACGAGACTGCCAACGTGGAGTCGCAACTCGACGACGAAGGCTCGGTCCTCAACATGTATCGACGCCTGCTCCGGATTCGCAAGGCGTCCACTGCGTTGCGCCTAGGCACCCTCACCAGCCTCCCCTCCTCGACCGACGATGTCTTCGTGTTCCGAAGGGAGTGGAGAGACGAGTTGATGACCGTGGCACTCAACTTCAGCGACAGTGAGGTCTCAGTGGCGCTCGGCTCGGGTCGGATGGTCTTCTCCACCATCGATGCCACTCGCGACGAGGCCATCGCCGACGCCGTCCACTTGAGGGCGCGGGAGGCAGTCATCGTCTCCGGGTCATGACGGCCCTCCCCCGCAGGGGAGTTTCCACTATGTTTGGGCCGCTGTCGAGAGATGGAAGGGACCTGTGGCTGAGATCAAGATGGAAGACCTGGGCAAGATCTACCCAGATGGGACACGTGCCGTGGGCGATGTCGACCTCACGGTTCAGGATGGAGAGTTCCTCGTTCTCGTCGGCCCATCGGGTTGCGGCAAGTCCACGATCCTCCGGATGATCGCCGGTCTCGAGGACATCTCCGAAGGGACGATGATGATCGGCGACCGGGTAGTCAACGACGTCGCCGCCAAGGACCGCGACATTGCCATGGTGTTTCAGAACTACGCCCTCTACCCCCACATGAGCGTCTTCGACAACATGGCGTTCGGGCTGAAACTGCGCAAGTTCCCCAAAGAAGAGATCAACCGCCGCGTCTCCGAGGCTGCGGAGATCCTCGAGATCACCGACTACCTGGAGAGGAAGCCGAAGGCGCTGTCCGGCGGTCAGCGCCAACGAGTCGCCATGGGCCGAGCCATCGTGCGCGAGCCCGCCGCCTTCCTCATGGACGAGCCTCTGTCCAACCTCGACGCCAAGCTGCGGGTTCAGATGAGAGCCGAGCTGGAGCGTCTCCACGGCCGGCTGAGCACCACAACGGTGTACGTCACCCACGACCAGGTCGAGGCCATGACGCTGGGCGATCGGGTGGCGGTGCTGCGCCAGGTGTCGGCTGCGAGGCCATACAACCTGCAGCAGGTGGGCCCACCCTCGGAGCTCTTCGGCCGTCCCAACAACCTCTTCGTCGCCGGATTCATCGGGAGCCCCGCGATGAACCTCAGCTATGGCCATCTCGAGGCGGCGGGCGACGACCTGTTTGCGGTGCTGCCCAACAGCCGGCTGAAGATCGACAAGCGCGCCATCGCCGATCACCCGGGGCTCGAGAACCACACCGGCGAGGAGCTCGTCGTAGGTCTTCGGCCGAGCGCGATGGAAGCTGCCAACGTGGCAGGCCCGGATCCCGATCGGAACATCCAGGCCAATGTCGAGGTGACCGAGATGCTCGGTGCCGACACCTATATCCACTTCACCGTGGACCGGCCGCCCGTGGTCACACCCGACATCGAGGAGCTACTCGCCGACACCGGGCGCGAGGTCAGCTCACTGGGCAACACCACGAACTTCATCGCACGGGTGAGCCCCGATATCAATGTGAAGCGTGGCGACACGGTCGACTTGGTGGTGGACACCTCGAAGCTTCATTTCTTCGACCTCTCCTCCGGTGGGCGCGTGGGTGCGGAGAGACCGGCGGCAGCGGCCGTTTGACCCGACCGTTCGTCTGGGGCGTTGCCACCTCGGCGTTCCAGATAGAAGGCGCCCGGCGCGAAGACGGCAAGGGGGAGTCGATCTGGGATCGATTCGCCGATGCGGGACGGTTGCGCGATCTGGGGGATCTGGCCCCGGATCACTATCACCGGTTGGAGGAGGACCTCGATCTGCTCGGAGGTCTTGGAGTCGACGCCTATCGGTTCTCCACCGCCTGGACCAGGGTCGTGCCCGACGGGGATGGCGAGGTCAACGCAGCCGGCATCGATTTCTACCGGCGCCTCACCGACGAAATGGTCCAGCGTGGCATCCAGCCCTATCTGACCCTGTATCACTGGGACCTGCCCCAGGCCCTGCAGGAGAAGGGCGGATGGCGATCGCGGCACACGATCGACGCGTTCGCCCGCTACACCAGGATCATGGCGGAATCACTCGGCGATCGTGTGGCCGGCTGGATCACGCAGAACGAGCCATGGGTCTCGGCGTTCATCGGCCATCGTGACGGGGTTTTCGCTCCCGGGCTCACCGACTGGGAGACTGCGCTCGTCGCCGGCCACAACCTCCTCCTCTCGCACGGGCGCGCTGCTGGCGCGATCCGGGACGTGGATCCCGAGGCACGGGTCGGCATCGCGCTGGACTGTCGCCCATCTCGACCCGCTGACGAGGGATCTGCCGCCGCGAACCGGTACTTCGATGGCTTCCGCAACCGTTGGTTCTTCGACCCCGTGTTCGGGCTCGGATATCCCGAGGACATGGTCGCCGAATACACAGAACGTGGTCATCTCCCCGCGGGCCTCGACGACTTGGTCCGCGACGGTGATCTCGACGAGATCGCGACACCGATCGACTTCCTGGGCGTCAACTACTACACGACCCTGACGATCTCCAGCCAGAACGAGGAGTCGGACGAGCCGGAGGGACCGGTTGGCCCGGGACCCCCGTCGGGATTCACCGAGATGGGATGGCGCAACGACCCGCTCGGGCTGAGAGACTTCCTCGCCAGAGTGACTCATGACTATGACCCCTCGTCGATCGTGGTCACAGAGAACGGCGCCTCCTACGGCGACGCGCCCGATGTCTCGAATAGAGTCGAGGACAACCGCCGCATCGAGTACCTCGACCAGCACATAGATGCCACCCTGTCGGCTCGCGATGAAGGCGTTCCCGTCGACGGGTACTTCGTGTGGAGCCTCCTGGACAACCTGGAGTGGGTGGCCGGGTTCTCACAGCGTTTCGGACTGGTCTGGGTGAATCAACAGACCGGGGAGAGGATCCCCAAGGACAGCTACTACTGGTTTCGCGACCGGATCCGCGCCACGCGGACGTGACCCTCAGTCGTCGGGGCCCTCTTCGGCCCATGTGATCGTCTCGGGGTCGGCGAGCTCGATGCCCTTGTAGACCGGGGCACGCAGATGGTCGTCGTGAGTCCACTCCTTGTACTCGACCTCGATCACGATTGCCGGCTCCACCCACACAGGTCTCCCCGGCCCGGGGACGACCACCTCGTTGGCAAAAGGGCTGCTGTCCCGCTCGATCTGGGACAGCGCCTCGTGGAAGGCACGCAACGACGTCTCGGTGAACCCGGAGCCGACCGCGCCTATCCACCGCAGGCCACGAGGCTCGTAGAGACCAACCAGGACCGACCCGAAGGTCGAGGAGCGGCCACGATCGCCCGGCATGTACCCACCGACCACTGCACGCAGCCGGTGGCGAATCGAGATCTTCTGCCAGTCCTCGGAGCGCCGCCCAGGCTGGTACCTGGAGCCGAGTCGCTTGGCGACGATCCCCTCGATCCCCTTAGCCTTCACCGCGCCGAACAACGAGACGCCCGAGGCCGGCGTGGGCTCGGGAACGACCATCGGTGGCGGCAGCTCGAGTCGTTCCAGCAGGGCACGACGCTCCTCATAGGGGAGGTCGATAACCTCGGCCCCGTGGAAGAGCACGTCGAAGACCACGAGATTCACGCCCACCCTCGCTCCGGTCCCCATGCCGCCGAAGCCGGTGCGTCTTTGTAGCAACGAGAAGGATGGGCGACCCTCTTCGTCGAATGCCACTATCTCCCCGTCGACGACGACACCGTCGGGGATGTCCACCGTGCCTATCTCGGGGAACGGGCCGAGGAGATCGATGCCGCGACGGGAGCGTGCCCGGACTATGCCATCTGACGCGCCTACGACGGCGCGATAGCCGTCCCACTTGACCTCGAACCACCAGCCCTCGTCATCGAAGGGCTCGGGCCGCTTGGCGGCGAGCATCGGCTCGAAGTCGGGAAGCCTCAATGGGCGTTTGTCCCCAACTCCTCCGTGACGAGACGTCTGACCAGCCCACCGTCGAGATCCTTGCCGTGGCTCTTCATGACGTGTCCGGTGACCCGACCGCCGGCTTTCTCGTCGCCCTCCACACCGAGCTCGTCGATGGCCTCGACCACCAGCTTCCGGGTCTCGGTCTCGTCGAGTTTCTTCGGCAGCCACCGGGCGAGATACTCCACCTCGAACGCGAGTTTGTCGGCCATGGCCTCACCCCGCTCCCCGAGGGCGGCATACTCGTCGCGGGACTTCTCCATCTTCTTGACGTAGGAGGCGATCACCTCCTGATAGAAGGGGTCGTCGACCTCGCCCCTGAAGTCGGGATGGCTCTTTGCGGTAGCAACTTCGGTCTGCACCTGGCGGATGACGTCGCGCCGGAGCACATCTTTTTCCTTCATGGCACTGCGCAGTTCGGCTGTCAGCTGTTCCTGGATGGTCATGGTCACTTCCGGAGGGTGTCTGCAATGAGGCCGGGGTCGTCTGTAATGATGCCCGTCACGCCGAGCTCAACCAATTCGTGAGCGCGAATCGGGTCGTTCACAGTCCAGGGATACACCTCTACCTCGACGTTTAGCTCCGCGGTGATGAGGGAAAGATGCGGGACCAAGGCGGAATGACCGGCATCCAAACATCGATCGACAGCTTCTTCGAAGGGATGGCCCGTGGGAACGCAGAGACCGGTCGCAACGTTGGGGAACACCCTTCGTACCGCTGCCAGCGACTCCGGGTTGAACCCGGTGACGATGTCACCGGGACGCGCCCTCTCCGCCGTCTCGAGACCCAACCGATGGTCGGGCTCGAAGCCTGGCTCCGTCGGCCAGTTCTTGATCTCGAGCTGGACCGAGGTATCGGGGAGGGCACCGAGCAGCTCGTCGAGGAGGGCAGGATGATGCCCCTCCCCCAGGTCGAGCTCGAACAGCTTCGACCACGGCGTCTCCGACACGATGAGCCCGCTCATCACAGGGTCGTGGGAGAGCACGAGCTTGCCGTCTCCGGACCTGCGGACGTCGACTTCGACGGCGTCGCACACCCGAGCCGCAGCCAGCAGCCCACTGAGGGTGTTGTCGGGATAGTGGGTTGGCCACCCGCGGTGGCCGACGATCTCGAAACGACGCATCACGACCAACAATCCGAAGAAATCCGTTTACAACGAAGGGAGAGGACGTTACCGTTCGACGCGGAAATTCCCCCAAACACTCTTCGGGATGATTCTCCCGTGGATACCCTTGTGAAAAACATCACAAAGTAAGGAACACATGACCCTCACAACCATCACGACTGATTGGCGGGACGTGGCCGCCTGTCGGGACTCGGAGCCTGCGCTCTTCTTCCCGGTGGGAACCACTGGCCCTGCCATCGAGCAGATCGAGGCTGCCGTGGCCATCTGCAACACATGCATGGTTCGTGAAGATTGCCTCCAGTACGCCTTGGAAACCAATCAGGAGTCCGGCGTCTGGGGTGGCTACGCCGAGGATGACCGACGTCGTCTTCGCAAGCGGTGGCTCGCCGAGCGACGACGTCGCGCCGTCTGAACGAACCCCTATCGATTCTCGGAGAGGGCGCCCTAGGGGCGCTCTTTCTGTTCAGCCTTGAATAGAGACCAGCCGATGCCTAGATGGCGGGACCGAAGCCGACCGTGCGGGTGCCCCCGGCGTCCTCGATCTCGATGAAGGCGAGGCTGCGGGCCGGGATGCCGACCGTCCGGCCTTTGGAGTCGGTGAACCAGCCCAAGCCTCCCTCAGCCACTGCCTTCTCCATCTCCTCTCTGAATGCCTTGGGATCCTCGACCTCGATCTCGAGGAGCTTGTCCGTGGTACTGATTCCGATGCGAACCTTCATAGGGCCGATCGTAACCCCCTTCCCATCACTCTCCGGCCGCCATACGTTTGGCGATATGACCCGCGTACTCGTGATCATCGCACTCGTCGGGCTCTCCATGGCCACCGGGGTGGCCGGCGCCTCCACGGCCACCGAGGTCAGGGTCCCGGCGACGGCTGCCCTCGAACAGGTCTCGTCCGCAGATGCACCCGACTCGGTCGTGGTCATGGAAGGTGATCATCTGTGGAAGATCTCCGCTCGCCATCTGGGCAAGGAAGCCTCCAATGAGGAGATTGCCCCATACTGGCGCGTCATCATCGAGGTGAACCTGCCCCGGCTGACCTCGGGTGACCCTGATCTCATCTACCCGGGCGAGGTCGTGGAGCTGCCGCCTATTCGCGAACAGCCGTGAATTTGTAGACGCCGCCCTCGTAGGTGGTGACGTACAACTCACCATGACCGTCGAGCCCATAACTGGTGATGGACCCCACCGGGCCACCCAGGTCCTCGGTCCAGTCGGTCTCCTCGGTCACTTCGCCGTCGACGTACTTGAAGCTCTTGATCCACTTCTGCACCCAGTCCGAA
>Ga0299907_10001145_pt1 | contig 14722 bp, 14 predicted proteins | sample RVTome_16_FD_198680 | JGI IMG/M metagenome (GOLD analysis project Ga0299907, IMG submission 198680) | Soil microbial communities from uranium-contaminated site in the Upper Colorado River Basin, Wyoming, United States - RVT152D67 (version 2) ... | reverse complement strand
GGGGTCGATCAGCTCGGAAACCGTTCCCTCGATTGCTGCCAGCTGCCCTCTGAACTGTTCTCCGGAGGGAATGGCCGCCAGGAGTGCGCGCGTGTAGGGATGCATCGGACGTTCGAAAATGTCTTCCGTTTCGGCCACTTCGACGAGCTTTCCGGCGTACATCACCGCGACCCTGACGCTGATTCGCCTCACCAGTGACAGATCGTGGCTGATGTAGAGGACGGCGGCCCCCCGCTCCTGTTGGAGTTCGGCGATCAAGTCGAGGATGCGAGCCTGGATCGTAACGTCGAGTGCGGTTGTGGGCTCGTCGGCGATTAGGAGATCGGGATCGCAAGCGAGCGCCTGCGCAATCATCACCCTCTGCTTCATCCCTCCCGATAGTTCGTGGGGGAAGCTATTCATCACCTTGCGAGGGTTTGGGATCCTCGTTGCTGCAAGCGCGTCCGCCACTCTTTCGTCGATGCGGCGCTGAAGGAGGGCGTCGCGCGACCTGAAAGGAGGCACGTCAAGTAGTCGCCGCTCCAAGAACGTTGAACGAGCGTGAGCCGCGCGCCCCATTAGTCGGCCCGCCGACCCACCTTCGTCCGCCAGACCCGCCTCGCGCAGGAGTTCCGAGGGGCGATGTTCGGAGAAGACCTCTGCGAGCTGTTGCCGGATGGAGAGCGCGGGGTTGAGTGCTTTGCCGGGATCCTGAAAGATCATCGCGATGCGGTTGCCGCGCATCTCGCGCAGGTCCCTTTCGGGAACGGTCAACAGATCCACCGTCTCTTGTCCCGTCTGCTCGCAGCGATCGCATCCCGCCCCACCACAACGGCTACACGAGATAGGTAGCCGTCCCGAGTTCCGGCACGAGGCGCAGCCAGTTCCGTCGCAGGAGGAGCACACGGTGCGGGGCCGGAAGAGGATCCTCCCTCCCGCGTACTCTCCCGGAGGACAGGGGACGAGACGCAAGAGTGATCGGGCCGTGACGCTTTTCCCAGAGCCCGTCTCGCCGACGAGGCCAACCGTTTCCCCCGGCGCGATCGAAAGGCTCACTCCACCGACCGCGTCGATCGCTCCGCGCTTGGAGTTGAATTTCACCCTGAGGTCCTCGATCGACACCAACGGGATGGGCACCAACTGTGGATGCGGTTCGGGCGCGTGCGCGGAACGTGTGTGCTCCACTACGGGCTCGGCTCGCCTCATCGTCCCTCTGTCCGCGGGTCTAGGGCGTCGCGCAAGCCGTCACCAAGGAGGTTGAATGCGAGAGCCCACAAAAAGACCATCGCTCCCGAGAATGTTGCCACCCACCAACGACCTGCGATGATGCCCGACTGACCTTCGCTCACGAGGTTGCCCCACTCGGCCAGGCCCGCTTCGGCCAGGCCGATAAAACTGAGTGTTGCCCCGATCAACACGACGTGGCCCATGTCGAGCGTCGCTTGGACGACCACCGGAGTTATCGAGTTGGGAAGGACGTCTTTCAGATAGATCCGCCATCGGCTGTCGCCGATCACGCGAGCGGCGTCGACGTAGTCATTCTGTTTCACACGAATGATCTGGCCGCGCACGATACGCGCGTACTTCACCCAGAAGACCACGGCGATCGCGAGGATGATGTTTCTGAATGCGGGGCCGAGCACCGCTGCAATCGCGAGAGCGAAGATCAACTCGGGAATCGACAGGAACACGTCCACAATCCGCATCAAAAATGAGTCCCAGCGACCCCCGAGGAAGCCGGCGAGGCTGCCGACGGCTATGCCGATCGCCACAGTTATCGATACGACTATGAGCGAGAGCCTGAGCGAGTTGCGCGAACCCCAAACGATTCCGTACAAGACGTCCCCGCCGGTCGGCGTTGTTCCAAGAACATGGTCTGGGCTTCCCGGCGGGGCGTTGACGGCCGCAAAATCACGCGGCATCTGGTAGGGATCGGGTTCGTTTGCATCGACAAGGACAGGTGCCAGTATCGCCATCAACACAAGCGCAAGGACGATGATTGTCCCGAGCAACGTGGTGGGGTTCCGCAGTGCGTCTCGGCTCAACTCACCGACGCGGCGCATCCGTACTTGGAACGATCGCAGCCGCCGTCCTCTCGAAGTGACTGTTGGAGCTTGGGCCGAAACACTCATGCGACCGCTCACGCCCCCAAGACGACGCGCCGGTCCAAATAGGCGTAAGTCACGTCTACGACGAGATTCACCAGGAGGAAGATCACGCTTGTGACGAGGACGTATGCCATGATCGTTGCCTGATCTCCTTGCAGCACGGCATCCGTCATCCAGCGGCCCAAGCCCGGCCAATTGAAGATCAGCTCGACGACAACCGTTCCCTGTAGAAGGAAGCCCCACGTCAGTCCAATAACCGTGATCGTCGGCATGAGTGCGTTCCTACGTGCATGTCGACGGACGACGATCCTTTCGGGCAGGCCCTTGGCTCGCGCGGCATCGACGTAGTCCTCACTTAGTTCCTCGACCAAGGAAGACCTCATCATGCGGGCGATGATCGCGGTGCTGCCGATGCCCATGGTGATCGCGGGCAGTGCGAGATGGCGGAGGGCATCGCCGAGCGCGCCGAAATCGAGGTTCAGGATGGAGTCCAGGGTGTAGAGCCCCGTGTAAGGCTGGATGCGCGTGTAGATGTTCGGATCGGCGCGGCCGAGCGGCGCCCAGCCCAGGCTCAGGTAGAACACGATCAGCAACATGAGCCCCAACCAGAAGATTGGGATGCTGGCCCCGCTTACGGCGAGTACGCGAGTGAGGTGGTCGGGGAGCCTGTTCCTGCGGGCCCCCCCGAAAGTTCCCATTCCGATGCCCAGGATGACCGCGATGAGCCCGGCCAACACTGCCAGTTCGAGAGTTGCCATCATCTTCGGACGAAGCAGCTCGGACACCGGCGCCGCCGAGACTCCCGACCACCCCAGATCACCTCTCAGCACGCCGCCCAGCCACGCTACATACTGTTGCGGCAGCGAGTCGTTCAGCCCATAGCGTTCCTCGATTGCGGCGATCTCCGCCGGAGTCATTTCGTGTTCGATGTAGATACCGATCGGCGAGCCACCAACCCTGCTGAGCCCGAATACGAGAATCGAGACACCGAGCATCAGCACCGGCAGGAGCATGAGTCTTCGCAGTATGTACTGCCGTATCTGCATCTCAGCCCTCCCGGTCCGCTATGCGGAGCTCAGCCCTTGTCGTAGTAGGCCCATCTCAGAGTCTTCCACAGTGGGTTGTAGACGAAGCCGTCGACCCACGACCGATACGCCTGAACGTTCGTCTCCTGAGCTGGATAGATCCACATCGGGTCCTCATAGAGAAGGTGGAGTAGTTCGCCGTAGATCCCTTCGCGCTCGGCTATATCTGTTGTCTGAAAGCCGCGATCGATTAGGTCGGCGATCTGGTCCGGGTTTTCGTACCCGTTCTGGAAGCCAAGCCGTTCGCCCCAGTCGCCATCGGGATGCATGTAGGTCTGCATGTAGTAGTGCGGATCGACGAACGGATCGGCGTTCTTGATCCACATTGCAAACTCAAACGGGTCGGCTCCATGGGCCCTATCGAATTGGCTCTCGGAGACGGTAAGAACGTTAACGCGGAAGTTCGGATTCATGCCCTCAAGGCTGTCTTTGAGAATCAGACCTATCGGTTCGAATGCAGGGTTGTCTTCCACCAGCACGGAAATCGTGAAGCCCTCGTCCCACCAACCTGCCTCTCTGAAGAGCTCTTCCGCTCGCTCGAGATCTTGTGCGTATACCGGAGCCTCAGGGTCGTAGCCGAGCACATCCGGGGGCAAGTACGTCGCCGGCTCGCCGAGGCCGCCCAGAATGCCGTCGATGAATGCGTCGTAATCGAAGGCGAAGTTGAAGGCCTGACGTACGCGCCTGTCGTGGAAGAAGTCGGTCGGGATTGTGTCTTGCCGCGGCAGAGCACCTTCAGGGATGTTGAGGTTGAAGGCGAGTTGGAAAGGCTCCAATAGGAGCCCGCCGGCGTCTAGCTCAACTCCGTCGACTTCGTCGAGTTCGTCGGCGAACGTCGGTTGGAACTGGATTGCGTCGAAGTCACCGGCCCGAAGACCCAGGACGATTGCGCTCTCTTCGGGGACGTTCTGCCAGCGTGCATCGAGACTTGCCGGCTCCCCCCAGTAGTTTTCGAACACCTCGAAGTTGATCTGTTCGTTGCGCTCCCACGACACGAACCTGTACGGCCCTGTGCCGACCATGTTGGCGTCCATGAACTCGTTCGGCTGGTCGGCCTGAACGCCGCCGTTGGCTTCGACGGCCTCCATACTCACGATCGAAGCAGGCGTCGAGTAGACGACGGACGTGATGAAAGCGGCATTGGGTTCGTTGAGCGTGACCTCGAGCGTCATGTCGTCGACGACGCGTGTTGACTCGATTGCATCCAACAGCGTGGATGCCTGTCCTTCGGGAAGGTTCATTTCCATCGCCCGATCCCAGGAGTACTTCACGACCTCGGCAGTGAGTTCGCTGCCATCGTGGAACGTCACGCCCTCTCTTATTGGGAACGTGTAGGTGAGTCCATCTTCGCTTACCAGTCCGTTGTCCTGAGTTGGCACTTCGGTCGCCAGACCTGGGATGGGATCCGGGCCTTCCGGGCCGATGTCCACCAGAGTTTCGTATACCTGGATGGCGACTTGTTCGCCGTACTCACCGAGTGCGGCCCGGGCGGGATCTAGGGTCGTCGGCTCGCCATCGAGTGCATGGACGAAGACGCCGGGGTTGTTGACATCGCTTTCGGCGGCGTCGTTGCCACCACCAACCTCCTCGGGGTCGGTCGCTGTGTCCCCGGTGCAGGTCACCAGAACTAATGCGAGCAAGAGCGACGTCGCCGTGACAAGGGGGGATCGAGAACGGCCCCCACGCTCACTCGCGGATACAGCTTCGCCGGTCCTCAGGAACCGTCGCATCGTGACACTCCCCCTTTTCGGCCGCCCCCCACGCCGATTGGAAGCCGCGGCCCCCTCGTCTGGGAGGCCGGTTGGCGGCAACGCGCTCAGTATGCAATCGTTTGCTGTGGCTGTCCAGGCCCCAGCCTGAAGCGCACGCCTTGACCCCCTGTGCTGGTGGTCCCTAGGATGCAATCGTTTGCCGTACGAGGGGAGGAGAAGTGATGTTGGAGCGACCCGAGCGTCCCGCAGGCTGGCTCTTCCACCAAGGCGCTCGCGTGGCGAATCCCTTGGACCTCGTCGTGTCGGTTGAGGATACGGAGATCCATATGGTCTTCAGCCGTGACGGCGCCTACGTGCCCGCCGTGGTTCGTAAGCCTTCCGGGACTTCGCCGTTCCCGAGTGTGCTTTGTTTGCACGGGGGGTCGGGGGGGCTCGGCTATTCCTTTCTCCTCGACCAGATGAGACGCCGGGGATGGCTCCTGGACCGCCTCCTTGCCGAGGGTTATCTCGTATGCATGGCCGAAGGCCGCGCGGAGCGGGAGGACGCATACGGGAAGGTCGACGACGCCGTCCTCGATCATGTCGATGTCGTAGAGGTCTTTCGCTACCTGCAGCGGTTGCCGGACGTCGACGCGCGCCGCATCGGCACATTCGGCGTCAGCCACGGCGGTGAACTTCAGATGAAAGTGATCGCGGAGATGGGTGAAGGGCCGGCCGCGATGATCCCGACCGAACCGGCGGTGATCGAGTTCCTGGGCCTGAAACACGAAGCGAGCGACGAGGAAGGTTGGATGGTTGCGGACAGTTCCGGTGCCCGTGTGGAGGAGCGCCTCCAGTACAACCGGCCTGTTGCCGACGAGGAGATCGATCTTCCCGCTGCGATGAAGCGCATCGATGGGATCTCGCCGGACGTCCAAATCATGGTTATGGGACGGGACGATGATCATCTTCAAGGCTTGTTCAAGAAGCTGCACGAGCTGCTCGACCGATCCGGTAAGCAGGCTTCGTGGACGACGTGGGATCATCCCGAGCACGCTTACCAATGGGGACCGCTGCGCACGGGTGACGGGTATGCGGTCGACGACGTGACAGTTGCGACGGCCGACCATGTGATCGAGTTTCTGAATCGCCACGTGCGCGATCGCAGCGTTTAGATCAGCGTTGTCCTCTGCTACTGGTTCTTCCGGATCGTCTCCACGATCCGGTCAACCGTGGGCAGCGTGGCATCCTCGAGTGCATCCGCAGAAGGAAGCGGTATATGCGGAGTAGTGATCCGAACGAGAGGCCCGTCGAGGTCGTAGAAGCATTCCTCTGCCACGATGGAAGTGATCTCGGCCCCCCATCCACAGAGCCGTGGGTTTTCCTCTACCGTGAACATTCGACTCGTCGACGTGACGCTCGAGCAGATCGTCCGCGTATCCAGGGGCACAAGTGATCGAACGTCGATCACCTCAACGTCTATCCCCTCCAGTTTGAGGAGTTCGGCTGCCTCAAGCGCTCGCGGGACCATCGCGGCCAGTGCCACGATTGTTGCATCGCTTCCCTTCCGCGCGACGCGGGCCTCCCCGAGACGTTCCACATGCTCGCCATCCGGCACTTCACCAGTTATCGGATAGAGGCCTTTGTGCTCGAAGAACACGACTGGGTCGTCGTTGCGGATCGATGCAGCAAGCAACCCCTTCACGTCGGCCGGCGTTGAAGGCGCAACCACTTTTAGCCCGGGTACGGCCATTGCCCAGTTCTCGACGCTTTGAGAATGCTGTGCGCCGAATCGCATCCCTCCACCGTTTGCCGTCCGGATCACCAACGGAATGGTTACCTGTCCGTTTGTCATGTAGCGGGTCTTGGCAATCTGATTTGCAACGATGTCCCAGCAGGTCGCGAGGAAGTCCGAAAACATGATTTCGGCGACCGGGCGGAGCCCCGTCATCGCTGCACCCATCGCGGCTCCCGCTATTGCCTCCTCGGAGATAGGCATGTCGCGCACGCGCCTCGGTCCGAACCGTTCCAGTAGTCCCGGCGTGGTCTTGAACACGCCTCCGGCCGCTGCGACGTCCTCGCCGATCAGATAAACACGTTCGTCACGCTCCATCTCTTGGGCCAGGCCGGCCGTTACGGCATCGCGATACGTCAGTTTCGCCATGCGCTGCCCCCGTCCGCGAAAACCTCGGTTTCGACGATCTCGGGTGAGGGAGCCGGAGCGGATTTGGCATCCTCGGTTGCGCGATCCACCTCCAGCATGGCTTTGGCCTCGATCCCTTCGATCTTCTCGGCGCCGACCCCTAGTCCGATCAGCCGGGCGCGGTAGAGATCGATGGGGTCGCGCGCGAGCCAGTCGGCCACTTCATCCTCCGGCCGGTATTTGGCCGGATCGGCGCGCGAGTGTCCGCCCTTGCGGTAGGTCTGCGCCTCGATGAGGGCCGGGCCGCTGCCTTCGCGGGCACGCTCGATGTGCGTTCTTGCCACGTCGTAGACAATCTCGACGTCGTTCCCGTCGACGATGACTGGTTCCAAACCGTAGGCGGAGGCTCGATCGGCAGCGGGGTTCGGGACCGAGGTTACCGAGCCGATCGGCGTGTATTCCATATACATGTTGTTCTCGCATACGAACACCACCGGTGCTTTCCACACCGCGGCGAGATTGAGGGACTCATGGAACGCCCCGATGTTCGTCGTTCCATCGCCAAAGAAGCACACGGAAACCTGTTTGGTTCCCCGCTCCATCGCGGACCAGGCCGCTCCGACCGCCAGCGGTAGGTGCGCGCCGACGATGGCGTAGGAGCCCATGGCACCATGCTCGGCACTTGTTAGGTGCATCGACCCGCCTTTACCCCCAAGAATCCCGTTGGCGCGGCCGAGAAGCTCGGCCATCAATCCCGTCATCGACGCGCCTCGCACAAGAGTGTGTGCATGTCCGCGGTAAGTGCAGAAGGTGTAGTCATCCGTTCTCATCGCGTGGCCGAAACCCGCCGCTACGGCCTCCTGCCCAAGTGAGAGGTGGCTCGTGCCTTTGACGAGGTTCTGAAGGAACAGATCGTGAGCACGCTGGTCGAAGAGCCGCAGCCGAACCAGCTTTCGGAACAGTTCGAGCCGGGTCCCTTCGTCGAGATCGATTTCCAAAGCTATTCGCCCTCTTTAGCTTCAAGGCCGTCGGACACATCGACGTTCTCCGGTTTGAGCTCTAGTCCGGAGGCTTCAGCCTGCGTTTTGAGCAGGGCAGCGAAGTCGACCTCGGTCATGCCCCGCGCGATGAGTCCCATCACCAGCTCGCGCACGGCGGCTGCCGCGGGAAGGGGAACCCGCAATTCCTTTGCCGCAGCGATGCCCAGGTCGAAGTCCTTCAGCAGGAGTTCCGGTGTGAACGTGGGTGTCAGGTCCAGGTTCACGAAAGCCGGCGTCTTGTAGCGCGTGAATGTAGAACCCATCACACTCTTGTTGAGGAAATCGAGAAACATGTGTCGCGGCACGCCCCCCTTTTCCGCAAGAACCGTGATCTCTGCCAGGGACTGCGTCACGGTTCCGAGGAAAAGGTTGTGGCAGATCTTCACTAGGCGGGAGAGTTCGGCATCGCCGACGTACGACACGCCGGCGCCCAGCATCTCGAGGTACGGCCGGGCCACTTCGAAGGCCTCCTGCGGCCCGGACACGGCGAAGGTCAGTCGGCCCGCCTTCACGACCTTGGGGTTCCCGCTGACCGGCGCGGCGAGGAGCGCCGACCCTACTTTGGCGGCATGCTCTCGCACCTTCTCGGACGACTCGGTCGATACCGTCGACGAGTCGATGACGATGCCCGGGGCGGTCCCGTTCCTTGAGAACAGGCCGCGGCGCCCCAGGGTGACTTCGGTGAAGTCGTCGGAGCCGGCGACCATCGTGAAGACGATGTCTCGGTCCGCCATCTCAGCCGGAGCGTCGACGACCTCGGCACCGAGCTCCGAGAGCGGCTCGGCTTTCGAACGTGTGCGGTTGTATACGGCGACGTCGCAGCCGCCCTTCAGCAGGCGCGCCGCAAGGGGATAACCCATCCGGCCGGTCCCTATCCACCCCAACCGGTGATCCGTGGTCGCCACTCAGCCTCCTACTGTTGTACCGCAAACGTTTGCAGTATAGGTTGCTCGATAGAACCATTGTCAAGCTGGGCGCGCGGATGGCTAATTACATCGCGCCGTCGGAGCGTCCCATCGGGAATGGAGTCGGATGGCTTCAACCACGGTCACACTGCGCGATGTCGCTCGCCACGCGGGCGTCCATCCGGCCACTGCATCGCGCGCTCTGAACAATGCCACTCGCTCCCTCGTGAACGAAGCGACCGCTCAGCGGGTCCTCCAGGTTGCTGAGGAGCTCGGCTACCGACCGAATCCGATCGCCAGGGGGCTGAAGACAAACCGCTCGACGACGGTGGGGGTTCTGTTGCCCGACCTGACCAACCCATTGTTCCCGCCCATAGTTCGGGGGATCGAAGACCGGCTTGCAGAGGACGGTTACACCGCCGTGCTCGCAAACACGGACAACGACCCAACCAAGGAACGGCTCCACTTCGAGATCATGCGGAGCCGGCAGGTCGAGGGATTCATACTGGCCACTGCGGAGCGAGATGATCCTTTGATCGACGACCTCATGTCGTCCGACGCTCCGATGGTCATGGTTAACCGAACCGTAGAGAACGAACGTGCACATGCCGTCGTGGCGGACGATCGATTGGGAAGCCGGCTCGCGGTGGATCATCTGGTGGCCCTGGGCCACACGCAGATCGCCCACATCATGGGGCCGGAACGTCTCTCCACTGCAAGGAACCGGCTGGAAGGTTTCCTCGCAGGAATGCGGCAACATGTCGTCGACGCCGACGACGATCTGATCGAGATTGCCGGGGCATTCACCGAAGTGGAAGGTGCGCGCGCATTCCGTAGGCTGCTCGACAGGAAGGCGAAGTTCACTGCCGTCTACGCCGCGAACGACCTCCTGGCCCTCGGCTGCTTCGACATCATGGAGGAGAAGGGGATCGGGTGCCCCGACGAAGTGAGCGTAGTGGGGTACAACGACATCCCCTTCATGGACAAACTCCGTCCTGCACTAACGACCATCCGGGTCCACCAATACGAGATCGGTGTGCATGCGGCTAATCTCTTGCTGGCGAGGCTCGAGAATCCCCATGCGCCGCCTCAGACGTTGATGCTAAAGCCGGAGCTGATCGTTCGTGACTCGACCGCCCCGGCAACCGTTCCCCAACCCGGCTCGTCCCCGGGAACCAGTTAGCTCGATGGAACTGGCGGTCGTTCTTGCCGCGATGGCGGTAGGGGCGTTCGTGAAGGGCGTCACGGGATCGGGATTACCCCAGCTTGCGATTCCGGCGATTGCGTCTTTTGCGGGCGTCGAACCGGCCGTAGTGATCATGTCTATCCCTGGGGTCGTCACCAATACCTGGCTGCTGCGGACCTTCTGGGATCATCGCGGCGAGACAAGGGATCTCCCCGTCCTCCTTGTCATGGGATCCGTCGGGGCCGTCGCGGGGACGTGGCTCCTCAGGTCTCTGAACGAGGACGTTCTGTCTGTCGCGCTCGGCGTGATAGTCGTGATCTACATATCGGTGTTCTTCGCTCACCCGACGTTGCGGCTCGGGCCCAGGGTGACGCGAAAGCTGTCGCCGGGTGTGGGAACTGCGGCCGGTCTCCTTCAGGGCGCAACGGGGATTTCCGGGCCGCTCGTTACCACTTACCTTCACAGTTTCAGGTTGTCCAAGCAAGCCTACATCTTCTCCATTACAACGATCTTTCAGGTGTTCGCCGTCGTGCAGACCGCGATGCTCGTCGCGCTCGGCATGTTCGACCGTGAGCGCCTGGCCCTGAGTCTGATATCACTCATCCCGATCATGATCCTGATGCCGCTGGGGACGCGCGCGGCCAAGAGGTTGCCTCATCGGGCCTTCGATCTCGCCGTTCTGGCAGTCATGGGGTTGTCGGCGGTGAGGCTGCTGTACGACGGACTGACCTGATCGTCCCCCCTGTGCCAATCAGGGCACAGCCCCCTGGTAGGGTGCAATCGTTTGCAGTCACTGGATACGGGAGGTTTGCGGTGGACCCTCGCTTGCAGAGCGCAATTGCGCACTGGAAACCACGCTTCACGGCGAACGGGATCGCCGCGCCGGACTTCGAGAAGATCACCGGATCCTTGGATCGCTGGTCGGATTGGTGCTCGGCCTGGTCCTCGGTTGGCGCCGAGCATGAGGCGTTGGGCAGGGAGGCGCTCGATGCGGGGCGCGATCTGTCGGGTGCTGCGCACCTCACCCAGGCGGCGGCTTACTACCACTTCGCGAAGTTCGTGTTCGTGGAGGACCTCGACCAGATGAGGCAAGCGCACATGTCGGCGGTGAGGTGTCTTGACGACGCCCTCCCACACCTGACGCCGCCGGGGGAGCGCCATGAGATCCCATTCGAGGGCTCAAAGCTGATTGGGATCCTTCGACGGCCCGACGGGCCGGGGCCGCACCCCGCGGTCGTCTTGCTTTCCGGTCTCGATTCGGCCAAAGAGGAGCTCCGCCCAACCGAGGAGTTGTTCCTCCAGCGCGGGCTGGCGACATTCACGGTCGACGGACCGGGGCAGGGCGAGGCCGAGTACGACCTGCCCATCCGTTCCGACTGGGAGGTCCCAGGCGAGGCTATATATATGCATCTCGCGGGACAGCAGGACATCGATCGAGAGCGAATCGGCATCTGGGGCGTCAGCCTCGGCGGCTATTACGCGCCCAGAGTGGTTTCCGGGGTCAAGGAATACCGCGCGTGCATCGGTTTGGCGGGACCGTATTCGTTCGGTGCAGGTTGGGATGAACTACCGCAGCTCACCCGCGACACGTTTCAGGTCCGGTCGCACACAAAGGACGAGGATTCTGCACGAGCCATCGCCGAAACGTTGACCATGGAGGGTCGCAGCAGGCTCATCAATTGCCCCACGCAGATCGTCATGGGCAAAAAGGACCGCCTGATCGATTGGAGGGGGGCGCAACGATTGGTCGATGAGATCGGTCCGGCGGCCGAACTCCTACTGCTCGAGGACGGGAATCACGGATGCGCGAACGTCCCCTACAAACACCGCTACCGCAGTGCGGACTGGATGGCCGCCCAACTTAAGTAGCCCCAGGACATGACGCACAAGTCCGCACTCGAGGCGGACATAGTCGTCGCAGGAGCCGGTCACAACAGCCTTATCGCGGCTGCTTATCTCGCGAAGGCCGGCTTCCAGGTGATCGTTTTGGAAGCGAGGTCTGTGATCGGCGGGAACACGGTCACGGAAGAACTGACGATGCCCGGCTTCCGGCACGACTCGTGTGCGAGCGCCCACGTCCTGATACAAGCGAATCCGCTGATGCGGAACAACGAACTCGGCCTCGATGCCTATGGGCTCGACTATGTGTTCACCGATCCGGCGGTCGTGATGCCGTTCGACGACGGTGCGTCGATCACCATGTGGCGAGACCCTGCTCGAACGGTCGACGAGCTGTCTCGGTTCTCCCACCAGGATGCAGCCTCCTATATCGAGTTGCTCAGGGAGTGGAGTGACGTTCTGAAGAGTGTCCATGCCGCCAATATGAACTCCGCTCCCTCCGATCATGATCCCTCAACGCGCGCCGAGAAGCGTTATGCGGAGATCGCCGAGAAGAGCGCAATGCACGTGATTACCGACCGCTTTTCGGAGCCGCATGTGCAGTCGTTTATCGCGTGGCTCAGCTTTGCGACCATCCAGGACATCAGGCGGCCCGGAACCGGAATCCTTCCGTTCTCGGTGACGTCGGGACGCCAGGAGTTCGGTTGGGCATTGCCGCGCGGGGGATCGATCATGCTGCCCAACGCCTGTGCCGCACTCATAGAAGCTCACGGTGGTCAGATTCTGGTGAATGCGCCTGTTTCAGAGATCATTGTCGAGAAGGGACGAGCGGTTGGTGTAGCCACAAGTGAAGGACGTGTCGTCAAAGCGCGGCGCGCTGTTCTCTCGACCATCCACGCAGCGCTCCTTCCAGAAGTGCTTCCCGAAGGGGCACTGCCAGAGGATGTCGTGGCGTCGGCCAAGGAGTGGCGCGCGGGACTCACGATGTTCACCGTCCATCTCGCCGTGCGCGGGTCGCCTCTGGTTCGTGTCGGAGATCAACGCGTCGAGTCCGTAGCTCTTGCCATCGGCTCGAAAACAGGGTTGCTCGAGCAGATCAAAAAGCACGATGAGGGACATACCCATCCCGTCGACCCGTGGATGCTCGCGGTCATGCCCTGCACTGTCGATCCGGCACGGGCTCCTGAGGGGATGTCCGTGATGAAATTTCTGTCCATAGGGCCGCGCAACCTGGATGGAATTACGTGGGATGAGGAGAAACCGCGTCTCGCAAGTGCCCTTCTTGATCGTGCCTTGAAACACACGACCCTGGTCGAGGGCGACGTTCTCGCCGCAGTTGCGGAATGTCCGCTCGATCTTGAGGCGCGGAATCCGCACAATTTCCTGGGATCGTGCCACGGCGGCGAATTGCTACCGGAGAGATCAGGAATCAATCGCCCCTTCAGAGGCTGGTCGGAATATCGCATGCCCGTTGCCGGCTTGTACCAGACCGGCGCAACCACACATCCGGGCGGCTCGGTGTCCGGACGACCCGGCCGAAACGCGGCGCGCGTCCTGCTCGACGATCTAGGGGTGGATCCGAGGACCGTGATGGCTTAGCCGAGCCGGATCGGCCCGGCAGGAAGAATCAGATCGAGACTAGTTCCCCGGACTGTTGGCCACCGGCTGCCAGTCCGGAAAGGCATCAAACTTCCCGGAAGTCAGCCGGCGACGTTTTTCCCCATCTGCCCGGATGATCCAGATGCCATAACGGTCCTTTTTGTTCGGCCGCATGAACGCGATGCGCCGTCCGTTGGGGGAGAACGTGGGAGCGACCTCCCATCCCCGCGTCTTGGTCAACTTCGTCTTGTTGTCTCCATCTGAATCCATAGTCATCACATTGCCGTTTCGCGTGAATGTGATGTGTGCTCCATTCGGTGACCAGTCGGGACGCTCGTCAATCCTGATGCTCGCCGTCAAACGCGTCCGGCCGGTGCCGTCGGGATTCATGAGCCAAATGTCGTCGGCGTCATTAGGGTTATTCGGGCACATTCCTCTGGAACAACGTGCCGAAGGGGAAGGCCTACCACATTGATGTGCAGCCCTTCTATCCGGGCAGCTTCCAAGAAGGGTACAACCACACGGTTCTGGCAGAAGTGACGCGTGTCTGGCGTCGCTTCAGATCGATCGAGAAGAAGGGAACGATCGGCGTCACCGTGAATGTTCATGAAGACATCCAGTTCGTTGTTCAAGAATGTCGGAGCCAAGACGACGCACTTCAATGTGTATCTCGTGGTGTTCTCATAGGAGGCATGAATGCGAACTCACATCGTTCACGATGACAGTGGCGAGATCCTGTGGATGGCCGTGCAGGACTCAGAAACACGCGGGGAACTTGAGGTGGAGGTCGAGGAGGGCGAGTCGATTCTTACCCTTGACATGGGCACAGTCGCCATCGAGCCTCGGCTTCGCGACCACTACATCAAGCAGCGAGTCAAGGACATCGCCGAAGGTGATTTCCGAGTCGACGTTGCGAGGCGGGAGTTGGTCCGTCGCGACGAAAGCGACTAGGCGGGAACTGAAGACCGGTCGGTCTGCTGGAGCGTGTGCTTCGCAGGTAGCGGAGGGCCTGACAGTCGTACCGACGAGGTCACAACCAGCTCTCGGACTGGGCGCGAGGGAGGCGGTCATACCCCCGGATTGAGCGAGTCTCACCGGTTGGGTGTCAAACCTCCGCCGCGGATTCGCTCAACCTCTTTGACAACAA
>Ga0299907_10001144_pt1 | contig 14727 bp, 10 predicted proteins | sample RVTome_16_FD_198680 | JGI IMG/M metagenome (GOLD analysis project Ga0299907, IMG submission 198680) | Soil microbial communities from uranium-contaminated site in the Upper Colorado River Basin, Wyoming, United States - RVT152D67 (version 2) ... | reverse complement strand
GGAGGCGAGGCGCCACGGGATCGGGCTCGACCTGATGCTGGGTCTGATCGAGGCTGCGATCGGCGTCGGCGCCTTTCACCTCACCCTCGAGGTGAGGTCGAAGAACGAGGCGGCGCGAGGGCTCTACGCCCGGCTCGGGCTGGCTCCGGTCGGGGTTCGCGAGGACTACTACGGCGATGACGACGCCCTCATCCTCTGGGCTCACGACATCACCGAGCCCGAGTATCAGGAGCGGCTGGGGTCGCTGCGATGAATCCGGTGATCCTCGCCTTCGAGACTTCTTGTGACGAGACGGCGGTCGCTGTGGTCCAGGGGACCATGTCCTTGTCGAACGTCCTCGCCTCCCAGGTGGACCTCCACGCCCGCTTCGGCGGCGTCGTGCCAGAGGTAGCGGCGCGGGCCCACGTCGAGTCGATCCGCGCCCTGACCCATCAGGCACTCAACGAGGCCGGGATCCACCCTGCCGACCTCGATGGGGTGGCGGCCACCGCCGGCCCCGGTCTCGTTGGCGCCCTCCTCGTCGGACACTCCTTCGCCAAGGCCACCGCCTGGGCTCGGCACCTTCCTTTCGTCGGGATCGACCATATGGAGGGCCATCTCATGGCTCCCCGGCTCCAGTTCGAGGACTTCTCGCCACCGGTGGTGTCGCTGCTCGCATCGGGCGGCCACTCCCAGATCGTCCACGTCGCCGAATGGGGGGAGTACCGGATCCTGGGCTCGACGATCGACGACGCCGCCGGCGAGGCGTTCGACAAGCTGGCCCGGGTCATGGGTCTCGGTTTCCCCGGCGGTCCCGCTATCGACGCCGCCTCTGACGACGGTGACCCGGCGGCGGTCGTCTTCCCCCGGGCCCTTCCCGACCGGCCATTCGACTTCTCCTTCTCCGGGCTCAAGACCTCGGTGGTCACGTTCATCGAGAAAGCCGTCGCCACCGAGGAACTGCCCCCGCTGGCCGATGTCGCCGCCTCGGTCCAGGAAGCGATCGTCGATGTGCTGGTGGACAAGACCTTCAATGCCGTCGACGAGACGGGGGCCCGAGTGGTCGGCGGAGGAGGCGGGGTGCTGGCCAACCGACGGCTCCGTCATCGCTTCGCCGAGGAGGCGGACAAGCGGGGCGTGACCCTGGCCATCCCCGATCCGCTCCTCTGCACCGACAACGCCGCCATGATCGGCGTGGCCGGCGCCCACTGGCTCTCCACCGGCCGCATCACCGACTGGGCCGAGAACGTGGACCCGGGCCTGGTGCTGGGCCAACCGCTTACCTGAGGTACGTGGCGCCATATATGGCGCTACGACGACAGAGAAAGCTGAGTGTCCACCGGATCTGAGTCACCATCACTCAGGTTTCGATTAGCACTCACCCGCGCCGAGTGCTAGCGTTGCCTTGGCACTCGAATCCCACGAGTGCCAACGCCCGGGTGACTGGCCGTGAGGCCGGCACCCGGCACAAGTACCCACCCGAGGTTCAAGGAGGAGCCAGAGTATGAAGCTTCAGCCGCTCGGTGATCGAGTGGTGGTAAAGGCCACAGAGGATGCGGAGTCACGCACTCCGTCCGGTCTTGTCATCCCCGACACCGCCAAGGAGAAGCCCCAGATCGGAGAGGTCATCGCGGTCGGGCCCGGCGCCCGTGACGATGACGGCGACCGAATCCCGATGGACGTGTCCGTCGGCGACAGGGTCCTCTATTCAAAGTTCGCAGGCACTGAGGTCAAGCTCGACTCAGACGAGTATCTCGTCCTGTCCGAGCGCGACCTTCTGGCCGTCGTCAACTGAGGAGCTGATAGGAAATGGCAGCGAAGGAACTTCGCTTCAATGAGGATGCCCGCAAGGGACTCCAGGCGGGCGTAGACAAGCTCGCCGACACGGTAAAGGTGACGCTCGGCCCCAGGGGTCGCAACGTCGTCTTGGAGAAGAAGTGGGGCTCACCCACGATCACCAACGACGGTGTGACCATCGCCAAGGAGATCGAGCTCGACGACCCGTACGAGAACATGGGCGCCAAGCTGGCCTATGAGGTGGCAAACAAGACCGACAACGTGGCCGGTGACGGCACCACCACAGCGACGGTCCTGGCTCAGGCCATGGTGCGCGAGGGTCTCCGTCAGGTGGCCGCAGGCGCCAACCCGATGGAGCTCAAGCGGGGCATCGAGCAGGCGGTCGAGACGGCGGTCAAGTCGATCGGCGAGCAGGCCCGTGACATCGAGACCAGCGAGGAGATCGCCCACGTGGCGTCGATCTCGGCCAACAACGACGCCTCGATCGGCCAGACCATCGCAGACGCGATGGACCGGGTCGGCAAGGACGGTGTGATCACGGTGGAAGAGGGCCAGACCTTCGGTCTCGAGCTCGAGTTCACCGAGGGGATGCAGTTCGACAAGGGCTTCATCAACTTCTACTTCATCACCGATGCCGATCGCCAGGAGGCGGTGCTCGAGGATCCCTACATCCTCATCGCCAACCAGAAGATCAGCTCGGTCAACGACCTGGTACCGGTGCTGGAGAAGGTGATGCAGTCCGGCAAGAGCGTGCTCGTGATCGCAGAAGACGTCGAGGGAGAGGCACTGGCCACCCTGGTCGTCAACAAGATCCGCGGGACGTTCAGCTCGGTCGCCGTCAAGGCGCCCGGGTTCGGCGAGCGTCGTAAGGCCATGCTCCAGGACATCGCCATCCTCACCGGTGGCACCGTGATCTCCGAAGAGGTGGGTCTCAAGCTGGAGAACGTCACCCTCGACATGCTGGGCCGTGCCCGCAAGGTCGTGGTGGCTAAGGACAACACCACCGTCATCGACGGGTCCGGCACCGAATCCGATGTCAAAGCTCGGATCAAGCAGATCGAGCGTGAGATCGAGAACACCGACTCCGACTGGGACAAGGAGAAGCTCCAGGAGCGTCTCGCCAAGCTGTCCGGCGGTGTCGTGGTGATCAAGGCCGGCGCCGCCACCGAGGTGGAGCTGAAGGAGAAGAAGCATCGCATCGAGGACGCCGTCCAGGCGGCACGTGCTGCCGTCGAGGAGGGAGTGGTCCCCGGTGGGGGTGTTGCCCTGCTCCGTGCCCAGACTGCTGTCGACAAGATCCGCGGTGGCACCGATGACGAGAAGGCGGGCCGGTCCATCGTCCGCAAGTCGATGGAGGAGCCGCTTCGTCAGATCGCGGTGAACGCCGGGTTCGAAGGCGGAGTCGTCGTGGAGCGTGTCCGCGCTGGCTCCGGCAGCGAAGGGTTCAACGCGGCGACGGGTGAGTACGGCGATTTGGTCGCCGACGGGGTCATCGACCCCGCCAAGGTCACCCGTTCGACTCTGCAGAACGCGGCTTCGATCGCGGCCCTGCTCCTGACCACCGAGGCCCTCGTGGCCGAGGAAAAGGAGACCACCCCGGCCATGCCGGGTGGCGGCCACGGTCACGACGGCGGCGGCGGGATGGACTTCTAAGCCCACCCAACCCGATGCGAGAAGGGGTCCCGAAAGGGGCCCCTTCGCTTACCTGAGGTACGTAGCGCCATATATGGCGCTACGCCGACAGAGAAAGGTTGAGAGCGCGCCGGATCGACGACACGACGTAGTCGGGTCGTTTGGTGATGTCACGCCAGGTGAATCTGAGGATCCGCCATCCGGCGAGCTGGGCGAGGTTGTCCCGCTCCCTGTCCGCCTGGAATGTGTGGTCGTCGCCGTGCCACTGTCGGCTGTCGCCTTCGATCACCAACTTCGCCTCCGGATAGGAGAGGTCCACCCGCCCATTCACGTGTTTCAGCCATGGCGGCCGATGTTGAGCCTCAGGCTCGGGCAAGCTGGCGAGACGGATCAGCTCGAGAAGTCGGGTCTCCAGCTCGCTTTCGGAGGTCCCCTTGGAGGTGAGTCTCGGCTGCAACGAGCGTCGAAGCTTGACGACACCGGGTTTGCCCTTGCGTGCCAGCCCCTCCAGGGTGTCGCTCATCTCCTTGAAACTTGCCACCCCCCTCGAGGCGAAGCGGTCGACCGTTCGGCCGAGGCGGGTTATGGAGAGCACCGCTGCGAGATCGACGACCGTTCGGGCCGGTTTCGTGGTCGGCAGCCCGTTGACGTGGCACAAATCGCCGGGTCGGATGTCCGTGAGTTGGTGGACGACCACGTCCGGGAATAGGTGGGTGCGACGGTGGGGCACGGAGACAACCAGGCGGGGCCCGGGCGCAACAACTCCAAGGAGACGGGCCGCAGCCTGATGAGAGACCACCCCTCCCAGGCTTCTCGTCGCCGCACGGAGGATGGCGGCCTCCGATTCGAACACTCCCGGAACGGCGTAGACCGAAGTCGCCACCTTGACCAGGGTCCCTTCGGCGAGCCGGTGGTCCAAGGTGCGTGGCGTCATCCCCAAGGCGAGCGCCTCCCGGCGGGTGATCACACCATCGTGTGCCATCGCATGACGAAGCACGGCCTTCATCGATTCGCTCATGTGTCGAAGATGCCGAACTCAAGACGCCGATGGAAGGGCCTCGTTCTATGTCGCCGTAGCGCCATATATGGCGCTACGTACCTCAGGTAAGGCTTAAGGCCCCGGCCAGCCGGTCGAGGTAGGGGATCGTCTCGGCTGGGGGGAGGGGGCGGAGGTTGAAGGTGGTGTGGTCGATTCCGGCTTCGGTGAGCTTGTCGACGTCGTCGGGTCGGGCGCCGTAGGCGATGATCTCGAACGAACCGGGGTCCCGGCCGGCATCGGCCACCGCTTCACGAACCCGGCCCACCTCACCGACGATGTCCATCCGGGTCGCCAGCGGCATCCAACCGTCGCAGAACTCGACCATGTCCGCCACCGTCCTCGGCCCGGCGGCCGCCCCCATGATGATGGGCGGGTGGGGTCGCTGCGCCGGCTTGGGCCAGGCCCACGACGGCTCCAACTTCACCATCTCGCCCTCGAACGCCGCTTCGTCGTCGGTCCACAGCGCCTTCATCAACAGCACCTTCTCCCGAAGCAATGCTCGGCGCTTTGCGTAGTCCACGCCGTGCTGGGCCATCTCCTCCTTGTTCCACCCGTACCCGACCCCGAAGATCAGACGCCCTCCGGAGAGGGCGTCGAGCGATGCCACCTCCTTCGCCGTCCAGATCGGGTCGCGTTGGGCGACGAGGCTGACGCCGGTCCCTAGGCGCAGGTTCGAGGTCACCGCCGCCGCATGGGAGAGGGCGATGAAGGCGTCATGGGACCTCCAGTAGTGGTCCGGCAACGGTGGCGCTCCCTCCTGGCCGCCCCAAGGCGTCACCCGTGACGCGGGGATGTGCGAATGCTCGGGGAACCAGAGCGAATGGAACCCTCGCGCCTCCACCTCCCTGGCGAGATGGTCGGGGCGAATTGCCGTTTCCATGGGAAAGATGAACACTCCGAATTTCATCTTCTCGAACCTAATGACGCTCAAGCGCCGAATCCGGCACCAGATCGAGAACACGGGCCCGATCCCGTTCGACGAGTTCATGGAACTCGCGTTGTACGACCCCGACGAGGGGTATTTCTCCACGGGGAGCCTCCGCTCCCAGAAGGCCGGCGACTTCCTGACTTCCCCGGAGGTGAGCCCGCTGTTCGGTGAGACCCTTGCCCGGTACGTCGACCAGGAGCGACGGCGGCTCGGGGAGCCCTTCGAGCTGGTCGAGGTGGCGGCAGGTTCCGGCTCACTCCTCGGGCCATTGTTGAAGGCGATCGATGTCGACGCCTCGGCTGTCGAGGCTTCACCCGCCGCCCGTCACGCTCTGGGGTCCATCCTTCCCGAGGAACGGGTCCAGTCCGATCTGCCGTTTCGGATCCGGGGAGTGGTGATCGGCAACGAGCTGGCCGACAACCTGCCGATGGCGTTGGCCCAGCGGGTCGACGGGGCGTGGCGGGAGCGTTGGGTAGGCGCCGAGGGCGAGGCGGGGCTGGCCCTGGTCGATGCCAACCCCCGTCCGGAAGTGGTGGAATGGCTCGGGGCTCATGCCGGCGAGGTGCTAGACGGTGGATGGGTCGAGGTCCAGCTCGCGGCCGGCATCTGGGTACGCGACGCCCTCGATCGTCTCGAGGAAGGCTCGATCGTCCTGTTCGACTACGGGGACATGGCAGAGAACCTGCTCCCGAGACGTCAGGACGGCACGCTGCGCACCTATCGAGCCCATCATCTCGGGCCTCATCCCCTCGACGAGCCCGGGGAGACCGACATCACCGCCGACGTCAACTTCACCGCGCTGGTGGCCATCGCGGAGGAGGCGGGCGCGGTCGTCGAGCTGCACCGACAGGACGACTTCCTCACCGGGCTCGGTCTCCGTGAGCGTCTCACCGAGCTTCGTCATGCCGAGCTGGATGCCGCTCGGTCGGGGGACGACATGGAGCGTCTGCGCCTGCGCACCCTGAAGACCGAGGCGGAAACCCTCCTCCACCCTCGGGGTCTTGGTGACTTCCGAGTGATGGTCGCCCGCAAATAGCGAGAAGCGGAGCCTCGATGGCTCCGCTTCTCTGTCGTCGTAGCGCCATATATGGCGCTACGTACCTCAGGTAAGGCTTATGGCCCCGCGTCGACCTCGACCAGGGTGAAGCCGAAGGTGGTGGTGCCGTCGGAGTGGGAGACGGCGCCCAGGTAGTCGCCGGGGGTGAGTCCACTCCAGCCCACCTCGACGGTCCCTTGCGTGTTGATGGTCGCTGACGGCGGCGCGGCGTTGATCGCCAGCGATCCGCCGGCCGCGGCCGGGACCTGCCAGGTGTTCAGCCCGTAGCCGACTTCGATCCCGGTGGTCTGCCAGCCGTGCACGAACAAGGTGTACGTGTCGTTCGTCGGCGCTTCCAGCTGGATCATCTCGTCGGTGCCTCCTGAGCCCGACGATCCGACCAACTCGCCTACCGAGTTGAACAGGAACAGGTCGATATCGATGCCCGGTTCGGGCGGGACCAGATCGTCCGTGGTCAACGAGATCCTCAGGAACGCAGCGTCGGTCACCACGATGTCGTGGGCGGTGGCGCCGTTGCCCTCATCGGATGGAGCGAAGGTCTGATCCGGGTCTTGGGTCACCGTGCCCGTGACCTCAGCGTTCGGTGCCAACCCGTGCGGGGCCGCTGCGTAGGGGCCGGTGTACCCGAAGGTCACCGGTATCGACGCGGTGCCAGTGGCGCCGGTGCCGCTCACCGAATCGGCGAACTCGAGAGCTGCCCCCTGAACGGCGATCGGGCTCCGTACCCGGTTGCGACCGGACTGCCAGGAGAGTGAGCCGAAACGCCACTCTCCTATTGGGGCGTCAACGTTGACGAAGGTGACCTCGAAGCTCATCGACTCTCCGGGAGCGAGGGTGATCCGATCCGGGGTCACGGTCACGTTGTAGCCGCTGGGCTCGTCGACTCGGGCCCGATAGGCTTCGGCCTCGTCGGAGACATTGGTCACCGTGCGCACCACGGTCTTCGTCCCGGCCACCTCACTCGCCGCGATCGACGGGTAGTTGAGATTGGTAGCCAGCGTCTGGAAGCCGGCGTCGGCCAGCACGTCGCAGGTGGCGCCGACCAGCAGGGGAACGAGTGCGGCAGCGCTGGTGTCACAGAGGAAAGCCACATAGTCGAATGCGGTCGCCTCATAGACCAAACCCGGGTTGAACAGCGAGCCCTCACGCGAGACACGCCCCTCCGGGTCGACATGACCGGCGCCGAAGTCGAACGGATCAGCCTTGGTCCGCCCGTCCTCCTTGCGCACATCCTGTCGTGCCGTTGTCATCAGCGCCGACTTGGCCATCGCCGGAGTCCAATCCGGATGGGCCTGCTTGAGTAGGGCGAACAGACCTGCCACGTGTGGGCTGGACATCGAGGTCCCCGAGATCGACTGGAACAGCTCACCCGGGGCGCCAAGAGTCGGCGTCGGGCTGTTCCCGGCCAGGATGTTCACTCCCGGTGCGGTGACGTCGGGCTTGATGATGTCGTCCGACGCCGGCGCCCCGATCGGCCCTCGCGAGGAGAAGGCGGCCATGGTGTTGCCCCGCTGCCGCTCTTCCTCTCCGGCGGTGAGCTCCACAGTGGCGGCAGCACCGCTGTCGGCGATGTACTGCTTGAGGGCGCTCCCGTCGGTGAGGTTGATGTGGGCCGAGGGCACCCAGTGGCTGTCCGTCACCAGATCTTGGACGTCATCCGGGTTGTAGAGGACCATCCCCAGCCCACCCTGTTCGAAGACAGCCCGGCTCTTCTCGACCCGTGCCTGCACTCCGCGGAGACAGAGCACGACGGCTCCGGTGATCTCCGGGGTGAACTGGACCGCCGGATCACACAGCTCGTTTCCATGGTTGGCGGCGTCGACGAAGGGCAGGGGACCGCCGGTCCCCGGCGTGATCGAGGCGCCTTCGAACTTGCCCTGGTCCCGTTTGAACCAGCGTGACCACCGGCTCTTCCAACTGGTCGAGTCACCGGTGAGGATGTCGGCGAGGTAGGTCTTCTTCTGCTCGCTGGCGCCAACCGAGGTGACCCACGGCACAGTGGCCGGGCTGCCCAGGGTGGAGGCGCCCGGTCCGGCGTTGCCCGCCGAAGTGGCGACGAACACGCCCGCATTCGCAGCAAACAGGAAAGCGATGTCGTCGGGCCCGTCCAGACCCGGGGTTGCGCTCCCGATCGAGTAGTTGATCACGTCCACCCCGTCGGCGACCGCCTGATCGATGGCGTCGGCCAGGTCTCCGCCGAAGCATCCCTGGTCGCCACATGCGCTGTAAGCGGCGACCCAGGCGTCGGGGGCGATACCGGACACCTCACCGAACTCGCGGCCGAATATCGACGCTTCTACGTCCCGGTTGCCGATGGCCGTGCTGGCGGTGTGGGTCCCGTGACCGTTGTAGTCACGGGTGGTGCTGTAGGTCTCGGACCCGATGAACATCTCGTACAGGGTCCGCATGTCGCGGGCCCCGACCAGCTTGTTGTTGCAGTCGAACGGCACATCGTTCGGGTTGTAAACGGTGTCGCCGAACTCACACACTGGTGCTCCGCCCATCCAGCCGGCCGGAGGGGCGCCGAGCCCGCTGTCGGCGAAGGAGGGATGCTCGGGCCAGATCCCGGTGTCGATGACACCGACGATGACACCGTCGCCGGTGAAACCTCTGTCCCACGCCCCGCCTCGATCGTCGAGACCGAGGAAGTGCGGTGAGTCTGTGGTGTGGAGTTGACGCAGCTCATCCCGCTGGACGGAGAGCACGCCTTTCTGGCCGGCCAGGCTCTGTGCCTCGGCCGGGGTGAGCACGGCACTGAAACCGTTGGCCGCGTAGTCGTAGCTGGCCACCAGTGCGTTCGGGTCCACCCCCGCGCTGTCCAGCGTCTCGACCTTCTCCTGTTCCAGCTCGGCGACGTACTCCTGGACGGGAGCACTCTCCGGGTCAGGCGCGTCGGCGCCTTCAGGGGTGATCTCCTCGTTGGCGAGGACCGGTTCCTTCTCCATCACCACCACATAGGGGGCTCCGGCCTCGGTAGTCTGGGCGACGATCCCGACCGGCCCGGCTCCTACAGGTATTGCGGCGGCGAATGTCGTGGCCAGTGCGGCCAAGGCGACGAGCAGCTTTCGTCTCACGCAGGGTCTCCTCGAATTGTCCGTACCTCGAACCGCTCCCCAACGGTCCTCCACACTGATAGCGACCCTTGAGCCAACCCGGGCGGCACCCTACACGAGTCCCGGAGAACTGCGCAATGGCCGACCCGGGAACCGGCACAACCTGTCGGGCGTCCTAGATTTGATGACGAATTCAATGAGGACCACGACGTTTCTGGTTGTGCTGGCCATCGCAGTGGCCGCCTGCGGAGCCGGCCCCGAGCCCGACGCCGGCGTCGAAACCACGACGACCGTCCCCATCACGAGCACCACCACCGAGACCGAGACCAGCACCATGCCAACCACCGAACCAGAACAACTCCCCATCGTCGCCCCCGCTCGCATCGACCTGGCCGAGCGGCTCGGCGTCGATCCCGAGGACCTGGAAGTCGTGACCGCCCAAGAAGTCACCTGGCCCGACGGGAGCCTCGGCTGTCCCGAACCGGGGATGTCCTACACCCAGTCGCTGGTCGAGGGCTCGAAAGTCGTGCTCGGCCATGACGGGCGGGTCTACGTCTATCACGCCGGCGACGACGGCGAGCCCTTCCTCTGCCCCTCCGAAGACAAGGACGGAGGTCACGAGTTCGTCCCGCCGCCGGGGTTCAACGAGTGAGTGGCGAGAGGGGCGCCCTGGGCGCCCCTCTCACTCGCATCGAATAGGCCTACTCGGTGCTCACCTCGACCAAGGTGAGGTCGAACAGCCCGCCGCCGTCGTTGTGTCCCACCGCACCGAGGTAGTTGATCCCAGGATCCAGCCCGGACCACCCTGCCACGATCGTCTCGGTGGCACCTAGCACCGCATCCGCCGGTTCACTCACGATCGCAAGGGACCCGGCGTCGGGGGTCAACGGCACATCCCAGGTGTGCATCGAGTAACCCACTGTCAGACCCGTCGTCTGCCATCCATGCACGTACAGGATGTATGCGCCGTCCTCTGGAGTCGTCAGCTCGATTTGCTCGGCTGTGCCGCCCGAGGTCGAGCTCGCCACCTCCTCACCATCCTTGTACAGGTACAGGTCGATGTCGATCGCCGACTCTGGCGGAGTCAGGTCGGCCGTATCGAGGGTGAGCCTGAAGAACGCCGTGTTGCTCAGCGTGATCTCATGAGCCGTGGTTCCGGTGGGGTCGGCCGGATCGAAGATCTGGTCAGGATCCTGAGCGACCGATCCTGTGATCGGCGCGTCGGCCACCAACCCATGGGCGGTGGCGTCGTACTCGCCGGCATACCCAAAGGTGATGTCGAACGAAGCGGTTCCTTCGACACCGGTTCCACTCACCGCGTCGGGAGCGTCCAGCTTGGCTGCGGCCACTGCGATCGGGCTGCGGGCTGAGTACCCGTTGCCTTCCCAGGTCAAGGATCCGAACCTCCACTCCCCGATCGGGCCACTGAGGTTGTTGAATGTGACCTCGAAGGTGGCACTCTGCCCACGGGGAATCGTCAGTCGGGACGGGCTCACGGTCACGTCGTAGCCATTCGGTTCTTCAACGACCGCGTTCAGCCGCAGTGCCCGACCCGACACGTTGGTTACCGTCCGCTGCACGGTGAGTGTTCCCGGGACTCCGGAGGCCCCGATCGACGGGTAGTTGAGGTTCTCCGACTGGGTCGGGACACCAGCCCCTTCGAGCGAGGCACAGGTGGCAGCCGGATTGGCGAAGACTTGCGGTGCGGCATCACAGAGGAACCCGAGGTACTCATTGAACCCGGCCTCATAGACGATGCCAGGGTTGAACATCGAGTTGGCTGCACCCGCTCGACCACTGGGATCGACGTGACCCGCTCCCATGTCGAAGGGGTCGGCAGCAGTCGTTGCGTCCTCCTTGGTCACGTCCTGTCTCGCCGTCGTCATCATCGCCGACTTGGCCGCAGCCGGCGACCAGTCCGGATGGGCCTGCTTGAGCAGGGCAAACAAGCCGGCCCCGTGGGGGCTCGACATCGAAGTGCCCTGGATTGCCTGGAACAGTTCGCCGGCGGCGTCGAACCCGACGGCCGGTGAGTTACCGGCCAGGATCTGAACCCCCGGAGCAGTCACATCCGGCTTGATGATGTCAGGTGAGGCGGGGAGCCCGACGGGACCTCGCGAGGAGAAGTACGCCATCACCGATCCCTGCCTCGGCTGGGCAGTGCCACCGATTATCTCAGCCCTTGACCGCGGTCGAGGGACCGAGTCGATGTACGTCTTGATGGCGAGACCGTCGGCGTTGCTGATATGCACCGTGGGCAGGAAGTGGTTGTCGGAGGGCAGGGTCTGGTTGGGGAAGTCGTTGTAGAGGACCATCCCGACACCGCCCTGTTCTAGCACCGCTCGGCTCTTGGCCGCCCGACCGACCGCACCCTTGCACAGGACGATCTTCCCGGTGGGCGCAGGTCTGAAGGCGACCTCGGGATCGCACGTTTCGTTCCGCAGGTCTGCGGCATCGACCAGCTGGGCCGTGCCGACCCCATGGGTTACCGAGCTGCCGAAGTACTCCGAGCCATTCCCCAGCACCACGGAGCCTTGGAAGGTCCGGTCGTGGTGGCTGGCGCCGACCGACGTGACCCAAGGCACAGAAGCCGGGCCGCCGACGGTCTCTGCCCCGGGCCCGCTGTTGCCATTGGAGGTGGCGACGTAGACCCCGGCGGCAGCCGCGAACAGGAAAGCGATGTCGTCCGGCCCGTCCAGACTGGGAGAGGTGCTTCCGATCGAGTAGTTGATCACGTCGACACCGTCTGCCACCGCCTGGTCGATGGCGTCGGCCAGGTCGCCGCCAAAGCAACCGAGGTCGCCACATCCCTTGTACATGGCCACGTGGGCACGGTGGGCGAGCCCCGTGATCACGCCTCGATCGATGCCGAAGATCTGAGCGGGGACATCGGCGTTCCCGCCGGCGGTGCTGGTGGTGTGGGTTCCATGACCGTCGAAGTCACGCGCTGAGTCATAGAGCTCAGGCCCGATGAACTCGTTGTAAAGCGTTCGCATGTCGCGGGCGCCGATCAGCTTGTTGTTGCATTCGAATGCGACATCCTCGGGATTGTGCGCGGTGTTCCCGAAGTCGCACCCTGGAAGGATGACCTCGTTGTCCGGATCGGGGTCAGTATCGATGTCCTCGATCGAGACCGGCGGTTCGGGGTAGGAGCCATCGTCGGCAAAGGACGGGTGCTCGGGCCAGATACCCGTGTCGATGACACCGATGACGACACCTTCTCCGGTCAGGCCGGAGTCCCAAGCTCCACCGCCGTCGGTGAGGCCGAGGAAGTCAGGCGATGTGTCGGTGTGGAGTTGGCGGAGCTCATCGGGAACGACAGAGATCACATCCTTCTGTGCGGCCAGCCTCTCGGCTTCGGCCGGGGTGAGCGCGGCGGCGAACCCGTTGAGCGCGAACTCGTAGTCGATGAGGATGGCCGACGGAGACACTCCCGCCGCCGCCGCCGCATTCTCGTGTTGGTTGGCGAGGTGGCGCTGGTATCCCGTGACGGCGGGCGCGTGGCGGTTCAGTTTCTCGCCTCGAGCGGGTGCGGTCGCGGGAAGACCGGGTAGGCCGCCGTCGTAGGAAATGACCGGGTCCCCAGCCATGAGAACTATGTACGGAGACCTGTCGCCTGAAACCTGATTCACTCCGGACGAGAGCGGTCCTGCTCCTGCCGGAATGCTTGTGGCGAGTGCTGTGGCCAGGACGGCCACGACAACGAGAAGTTTCTTTCTCACGCTTTCCTCCTTGGTTGTCCGCCTCCCAGCGATTGACCCCGGAGGAGAGTCCTCCACACCGCCGGTGACCCTACACCTTCCACGGTGCGGGTGCAGGGGCGGACCGGATTCCTAATGCACTAGGTCACACATGCGTACGCGGTGCATTCGGTTCACAGAAGGTTTATCCGCCCCGCCGGTAGAATTCCGGCCATGAACAACCTGAAGACGGTCGCCCTGCTCGCCTTCATGACCACCCTTCTCTGGCTGGTCGCCGTGGCCCTGTTCCCCGACGGCGGCTTCGTCATCGGGCTCGTGATCGCCGTCGGGTTCAACCTCCTCGCCTACTTCTTCTCCGACAAGTTGGCCCTGGCCGCAAGCCGGGCCCGCCCCGTCACCGAGGAAGAGCTGCCCCGTGTCTATGAGATCGTCCGGCGTCTCGCCCTGCAGACCAACATGCCCGAGCCGCGTATCTACGTGATCGACTCGCCGCAGCCGAACGCCTTTGCCACCGGGCGCTCCCCGAAGAAGGCCGCCGTTGCGGTCACCACCGGCATCCTCGAGGTGCTGTCGGTCGACGAGCTCGAAGGTGTCCTCGCCCACGAGCTGGCCCATGTCAGCAACCGGGACATCCTGATCAGCTCGATCGCGGCCATGATCGCCGCCGCCCTGACCATGCTCGCCCGCATGGCCTTCTGGTTCGGCGGCGGGAACAACCGGGAGAGCCCGCTGGGAGCGATCGGCGCCATCTTGTCGCTGATCGTGGCCCCGATCGCGGCGATGTTGATCCGTCTCGCCATCTCTCGGACCAGGGAGTTCCAGGCCGACGCAACCGGCGCCGAGACCACGGGCCGCCCGATGATGCTGGCCAGCGCCCTGGAGAAGATCTCGGCCGGCACCGCCCGCATCCCGATGAACGTCAATCCGGCCACGGCCCAGCTCTTCATCGACAACCCGATGAAGGCGGTCCGGGGGGCCGGGATGATGAAGCTGCTCAGCACCCACCCGCCCACCGAGGAGCGGATCGAGCGGCTCGCCCAGATGGCGCAAGGAGTGCGCTAACCGGTTGGGCACTGCCCCCTGGGCTAGTTATCATCGAGTATCCCGAATCGAGCGTCTTTAGGCGTGCGGTTTGGCAGGCCGGGATGCCCGAGCGGCCAAAGGGAGCAGACTGTAAATCTGCCGGCTGACGCCTACGGAGGTTCGAATCCTTCTCCCGGCACGGGCGCCCGGCGCCTGACAACCCAGGCCCCCTTAGCTCAGTTGGTAGAGCGCTTCCATGGTAAGGAAGAGGTCTTCGGTTCAAATCCGGAAGGGGGCTCCGGGCCGACGCAGTCGGCTGCACCGAGGCGGCGTAGCTCAGTTGGTGAGAGCGCTCGACTCATAATCGAGAGGTCGGCAGTTCGAGTCTGCCCGCCGCTACATCTAGATCAAGACCGCGGCGTAGGCTGCGGCGCCGAAAACCGAGAAAGGAACAGGGAGCCGTCATGGCGAAGGCGAAGTTTGAGCGTACGAAGCCGCATGTGAATGTGGGGACGATG
>Ga0299907_10001142_pt1 | contig 14736 bp, 14 predicted proteins | sample RVTome_16_FD_198680 | JGI IMG/M metagenome (GOLD analysis project Ga0299907, IMG submission 198680) | Soil microbial communities from uranium-contaminated site in the Upper Colorado River Basin, Wyoming, United States - RVT152D67 (version 2) ... | reverse complement strand
CGCGCACCTGCCGGTAGATCTCGACGGCCGGTCTCGACCAGTTGATCCAAACGTAGCCCGGCTCGAAGAACGAGAGGTACTCGCCCGCCCCCTCCGGCTGCGGATCGCCGGGGTCTCCCTCTTCGACCCGCTCGAGCGCCCGCGGCAGAAGTCGCTGGACGCATTCCACGAGCTTGGGCACGAGCTCCTCCCACGAGTGCTCGTCGTCGAGCGAGATCGAGTCCTGCGCGAGGATCGCCCCGGTGTCGAGATCGGCGTCCATGCGGTGGTACGTGTAGCCGATCGCCGTCTCGCCGTTCCGGATCGCCCACCCGACCGGGATCGGGCCCCGATAGCGAGGCAGGAGCGACGGGTGGCCGTTTACGGCGCCGAGCCGCGGGACCGCGAGCGCGTCTGCCGGAATCTTCCACGGGAACCCGGTGCAGAGCAGCGCGTCGGGCCGGTAGCGGCGCAGGAGCGGAGCGATACCGGCTCGGAGCGCCGGCATCACGACGTCCATCCCCTCGGGTGCGGTGCGGACGAGCTCGCAGACCGTGCTCTCCGGATGACCCGCGCCCTCCCTCGTGCAGAGGAGCGCGACCGGCTCGTGCCCGAGCTCCCTCAGGAGCGCCGTGTGACCAACGGCGACCGGTGGAACCTGCGTGACGAGCACGATGCGCACCTCAGCCGTGAACCTAGCGTGACCTGCACGGACGCGGAGGCTCGAACGGGCGCGCGAGGACTCGCGAAAGACGTGGCCGCAATTTGCGCCGAAATCGTTCGCGAAGGGTCTTGTCGGACCTGTCTCGATTTGCAAGAGTCCTGCCTGCGCCGAGCACGGGGCGCCGGTAGGTCGAAGCCCCCCGACGAGCACGTACGCGGAAGCGGAAGGTTCGTCGGGAAGGTGGACGAAAGCGTTCCCGGCTCGGCGAATTTTGAGGCCGGACCCTCGGGTCCGGCCCTTTTTTCCTCTCAGCCGACTCTAGAGCAAGCAGTCTCGACCGCAGTATCGCCTTTGTGTAAAGAAAAAGGCGCAAATTGCGACAAGTTCGCTTCTCGCCCTCTTGACCGCTCCCCGGGCGATCCCTAGATTGCGGCGTGCACCGAGTACGGAGCGCCCGAGGTTGATGGCTCTCCGACCGGCAGTCGCTTCGGCGGCGGTCAGTCGGAAAGCCGGACGAAGGCGTCACCGGCTCGGTGCATTTCTTTTCGTGGGTCAGGCTTCGGCCAGCCTGACCCGGCGGCGAACTCTCATCGCAATTTCCGCGAAGTTCCCTTCGGACGGGTCTTGACCGGCGGGGGTGAGCGCGCTTAGAGTCGCGACTGCACCGAGTACGGAGCGTCCAAGGTCGATGGCTCTCCGAGAGGCACCCGGCGTCAGCCGGTGGTCAGTCGGAAAGCCGGACGAGGGCGTCACCGGCTCGGTGCATCTTTTGGTGGGTCAGGCTTCGGCCGGCCTGACCCGGCTGGCGGTCGCGCCCTGGCGATCCCACCAAGCCCGGAGGGTCGAGCGCTCGCGCATATCCTGGCTCGCGTGAGGCGGCTCCTGGCGCTGGTCAGCGCGATCATCTTCGTCGACGCGATGCTGTACACGGCGCTGACGCCGCTCGTGCCCGACTACGCCGACGAGTTCCACCTCTCCAAGACCGGAGCCGGCTTTCTCATCGCGGCCTTCGGCGGCGGGGCGTTGCTCGGCGGTATCCCGGGAGGCATCGTCGCGGCGCGCTACAGCCCGAAGCACGCGGTCGTCGGGGGCCTCGTTCTCCTCGGCATCGCGAGCTTCGCCTTCGCGTTCGCGGGGGACGCGCTGACGCTCGGTCTCGCCCGCTTCGTCCAGGGGCTCTCGAGCACGGTGACCTGGGCGGGCGCGCTCGCGTGGGTCTCGGCAGCGGCTCCGCGAGAGCAGCGTGGCGAGGTTCTCGGGACGGCCTTCGGAGCAGCGGTCGCAGGCGCGATCCTGGGGCCGATGTTCGGCGGCGGCGCGGAGGCGGCCGGCGTCCGCGCCTCGTTCGCAACGCTGGGGGTGGTCGCGCTCGGCTTCGCAGGGCTCGCCCTCCTCGGCCGCACGGCTCCCTGCGAGCCGCTGTCGGCGGCCGGGCTCAGGCGTGCGCTCCGCGATCGTCGGTTCATCGGCGGGCTTTGGCTGAACACGCTGCCGGCGATGCTCTTCGGCACGCTCGTCGTCCTCGCTCCGCTCGCGCTCGACGACGCCGGCTGGTCGACGTTCGCGATCGCCGGCGTCTTCTTCGCCGCCGGCGTCGTCGAGGTCGTCATCAACCCGCTGCTCGGCCGCGCCAGCGACCGCGTGGGGCGCCTCCTCCCCATACGCGTGGCGCTCGTCGGCTCGCTGGTCGTCGCGGGCGCGCTCGCCGCTTCCTCCGAGCCGGTCCTCATCGCGCTGCTGGTCGGCGGCGCCGCGGTCACCTTCGGCGCTCTCTACACCCCGGGAATGGCGCTCACGTCCCACCGCGCGGAGTCGACCGGGCTGGCCCAGGGCCTCGCATTCGGGATCATGAACACCGCCTGGGCGGTCGGAGCCCTTCTCGGCCCCTCGATCGGCGGCGCGCTGGCGGAGGTCCAGGGCGATCCTGCGCCGTACCTCGTCGGGGCGGCCCTCTGCGGGCTCACGCTCGTCGCAACGCAGCTCGTGGCCACGCACGAGGTGGGACCGCGCGAAGCGTGAGGTTGTTCGAGCTGAGCTCGTCCGCATCGCCGCGCGCCATGCGAAGGAGGCGTGCTGCGAGCCGATGATCGGCGATGTCGAACTCGTGCAGGTGCAGCGCCCCGCCCTCTAGCTCGCTTCGTCCTCTCCGAACGGGCCGCCGGCCAGCAGCCGCCGGAAGAGCGAGAACTGGCCCGCCTTGCCGACTCCCACGAGGGTGTCGCCGCGCTGGACCACGTCTTCCGGCTGGGCGCCGCTGACAGGCTCCGGCTCGCGCAGGATCGCGATCACGGTCACCCCGGTGCGCGCGCGCAGGCCGCACTCGGCGAGCGTCCTCCCGATCGCGGGGCTGTCGTCCGGCACGGGGATCCACTCGATGTGGAGCTCGCCGAGCGCCATCTCGAGCTCCTCCACGACCTTCGGCCGCTCGTACGCACCGCCGATGATGACCCCGAGCTGGCGCGCCTCGTCGTCGTGGAGCTCGATCACGGCGGTCGGGTCGTCGTCCTGGTCGCGGCGGTAGTAGTAGATCTCGCGCTGGCCGTCGATGTGCTGGATCACGGCCAGCCTGCCGCCCTGGGCCGTCCGGATCGTGTACTTGACGCCGACGCCGGGAAGGCGTGTCTCTTTCAGGTCTACGGGCACGCGCTCATGCCTCCTCGGCCAGTCTAGGGGCCGGGAACAGACGGCGGCCGATTGGCTTGGACTCCTTCATCAGCGCAAGGCCGATCGTGGCCGTCGCGAGCACGTACAGGCCGGCGAAGGCGACGAGGTCGGTCCGCTGGGCGGCCGAGATGGACGGGTTCTCCGAGGCGACCTGGGCAAGGATGATCGTGAACTCGCCGTGCGCGACCAGCGCGGCGCCGGCGTTGAGGCTCTGCCGTCTCGTGAAGCCGACCGCGGCGCCCGCGAGGAATCCGCCGCCGAGCTTCCCGACGAGCGTCAGGCCGACCGCGAGCGCCACGAGCCAGCCGACGTCGCCGATCGCGCCGATGTCGATGGAGAGGCCGAAGGCGAAGAAGAAGAGCGCGGCGAAGATGTCGCGGAAGCTGAAGAAGCGCTCCTCGATCTGGTCCCTCACGGACGTCTCGGACAGCACGACGCCGGCCATGAGCGCCCCGATCGCCTCCGAGAGGCCGAGCTCGTCGGCGATCGCGGCGGAACCGACGAGGAACCCGAACACGGCGAGCAGGAAGAACTCGAGCGGAAGCCGATCCAGCAACCGGTCGATCGGGCGGGCGAGCCAGTACGAGGCTGCGACCGCGGCGGTCACGAACCCGAGTGCCTTCGCCACGAGCACGAGCGTCTCGTCGACCCCTCCTCCGCCGGCTGCCGCGAAGCCGAGCATGAAGGCCACCACGATGTCCTCGAAGACGAGGATCGCGAGAACGAGGTCGGTCTCGTCGTCGGCGAGTCGTCGGAAGTCGATCAGGCCCTTGACCGCGATCGCGCTCGACGACACGTAGATGCAGGCGGCGAGGATGAGCGCCGCGAGCGAGAATCCGAATGCGGCGACGCCGACGAGGAGGCCGAGGCCGAGATTCGCGACGAGGTCGATCGCGCCCCCTCGTCCGACAAGCCGACCGGCCTGCGTGAGGCGCGTCGTGGTGAACTCGAGCCCGAGGAAGAAGAGCAGGAAGACGATCCCGAGCTCGGCGACGAAGTCCGTGACCTCGGACGGCTGGATGATCGCCAGCTCCCTCGGCTCGTTCGGGCCGAGGAGGAGCCCGGCCAGGAGGTACGCCGGAATGGCAGAGAGGCCGAACCTGCGCGCGAGCAGGCCGAGACCCAGGAGCAGGACGACCGTGAGGGCGAGCTCGCTGAGCGTCACGGGCCACCATTCTCACCGCGTGCGGCGCTGCAGGTCGTCTCAGGCGGCTTCGCGCACCCGAGCGAGCTCGCCCGGGAAGCGCTCGAGGACCCAGTCCTCGTCGAGCTCCGGCAGTCGATAGTCGCGGCCGTTGACGAGAGCGAAGTCGCCTGTGCTCGGATCCATCGGGAGCCGCGACTCCGCCGGATACCAGCGGTTGTGGCGCCGGATGAGGTCGTTGACCTCGGCGAACGACCAGCGCGACGCCGTGTCGCGCCACTCGGTCCCGAACCTCGCCCCGTCGCCCGCCAGGCCCTCCGCGAGCGCACGCCAGGCCTTCTCCAGGCGCTCCTCGTGAGTTGCCGTCTGGCGCTCGATCTCGTGCAAGCGGAGCATGTAGGCGAGCGGGCCGCGGGCGGCCGCGAGGTAGGCGTCCGCCCGCGGCGTGAAGTTGGTCAGACGCAGGGAGAGCGGCCGCCCCCGCAGGTCGTCCGACCGCAGCTCTTCCTCCAGCGCCTCACGCTCGCGCCGTCTGGGCGGAGTCTCGGGCAGCACGACGCCTTGGCGCATGATCGCATCGCGCTCGGCCCTCTCCATGGCCCTATTGTGCGCGGCTTCGCCGCGCGGCTCCGGCTCGGTCGCCGGAGCGTCCTCGAGTTCGCTCAGCGGCCGAGGAGGCGATCGAGCCAGTTCCTGTGTGCTCGCGGCTCCGGCTCGGGCTCAGGGTGCGCGGCTTCGCCGCGCGGCTCCGGCTCGGTCGCCGGAGCGTCCTCGAGTTCGCTCAGCGGCCGAGGAGGCGATCGAGCCAGTTCCTGTGTGCTCGCGGCTCCGGCTCGGGCTCAGGGTGCGCGACTTCGCCGCGCGGTTCCGGCTCAGGTTGCGCGGCTTCGCCGCGCGGCTCCGGCTCGGTCGCCGGAGCTACATCGGGAACGTCTCGCGGTACTGGGGCGGCTTCGGGCTCGGGCGGCTCCGGCTCCGGCTCTGACTCCGGCTCTGCCTCTGCGATGCGCATCAGCTCCTGCTCGCCGCGGCGTTCTTCCAGGCGCTCGAAATCGCCGCGGATGGCCGCCCGCATGTCGTCCAGATGGCTCTCTTCACGCACGGGAACGCGTTCCCGGCCGGCCGCGTGAGTCCTTCCGATCTCGGTGGGTTGTCTAGCGCTGGGAGCCGAACGTCGCGACCCAGACGACCTCGGGGCCCGAGTTCAGGATCCCCTGGGCGCGGACGAAGCTGACGCCGACGTCACGGAAGTTCGGACGAAGGATGTTCTCCCTGTGCCCGGCGGAGGCGAGCCAGGCGGCGACGACGTCGTACGCGCTGACGGCGCCCGACGCCCCGACGTAGAGGTTCTCGCCGAAGCTCGCGTACCGGTACCCGGACGCCCTGAGCGGCCCGATCAGGTTCGTGCCGCACGGCGTGTGCGACAGCTGGCCGCACGACGCCACCTTCTGACCCTTGAGCCCTGCAGCCGTCTGCAGAGACCTGTCGGGCGACAGCCGGACCCGCCGCTCCTGGCGGCGTGCCTGGTTGATCAGGCAGGTGACCGCGCGGCGCTGGACAGCGGGTGCGAGGCTGCGGTCGGTCGCATGCGTGCACGCCGACGCATTCGCGAGGTACGCGTGCGCCGTCCGCGCGCCGCCGTCCGCCGGGCCCGCGACGAGCAACGCCGCCATCGCCGCGAACAGAATCGCGATGAGGCCGACCCGAGCCGGTGCTGCCGCAGTTGCAGAAGCCACCTGCGCACCGTATGAGCAGCTCGTCGGCACGTCCGTGCCCTTTTCGGGGGACGAGACGTGCCTCAAGATGGTGAACCTGTCCCTCTCGCCAGGGTCAACAGGTCGGCGACTCTAAACCATCCCGAGGACGGTGGCGTCGCCAAGTGGCGGCGGCCAGCATTCCGAGCCCCAAAGTGGGCAAGACGGTGAGCGCGCGATAGAGCAGCGTGGCCGCGACGGCGTCCGCGTTCGGGGCGCCGAGGGCGACGAGCGCTCCGCTCAGCCCCACCTCGACGATGCCCACGCCTCCAGGCGTGATCGGCAGCGCGCCCAGGATCCGCACGAGCGACCAGGCCGCGAACGCCTGGATCCAGGAGATCTCGCTGTCCGTGACGCCGACCACGCGGAGACAGGCGAGAAGGAGGAGGAAGACCGTCAGGTGCCCGACGAGGGTCGCCAGGGTGAGGACGTGCCAGCGGCGGCGGAGCAGCCCGAGGGCGCTGACACGGAACCGCGCGAGGCTGTCGCCGTTCCACGTGACCGGAGGCCGGCGGAGCCAGGTCTTCACGCGAGAGAGGAGCCGGGAGGACGCGTCGCCGATCAGCCGCGCCCGGTGCGCGCTCGAGAGTGCGAGCACGAACGCGGTGAGCAGCACGGCGAGCACGCCGAGCCCGACGAGCGCAGCCGTCTTCAGGGCCGGATGGTCCTGGTCGGTAGTGCTCAGAAGCACGAGGCCGACGACGGGGAACGCGAGGTTCGCCAGCTGGTTCCAGACGCCGGTGAGAGCGACCGCGAGCGCCACCGCACCCGCGCCGAAGCCCCATGACCGGAGAAGCCCGTACGACCCCGCCATACCGACGGCTGCGCCCGCCGGTGCGACCATCGAGAGCGCGGTCGAGGCCTGGGAGAGCATGAACGCGGGCCGGAAGCGGAGCCCGGGGAGCGCGACGATCCAGGGCGGGGCGAACGTGATCAGGTTGAGGGCCGTGGCACCGAGCAGGAGCAGTCCCTCCTCCCAGCCGACGTCCCGGAGGACGTCCCACACGTCGCGGTAGTCGGCGATGCGCGGGAGGATGAAGAGGAAGACCGCTGCGACGACGACCGCGGTCGCGGCCCCCCCGAGAAAGCGCCGCCAGCCCCTCCGGCGTCCGCTCGGCGGCGCGGCGATGTCCTCCTGCATCGCGTGGAACCTATCGCGCGGACGGACGGGGTCGGCCGCCGTCTGGATCAACCCGGGCCTGACGCCGGCCGGGCCGACCTGCCGTTTGTCGTCGTTCTCGTGTAGGACCCCGCGAGCGTCAGGGGAGGCGCGGCGAGACGAGCAGCGAGAACGCCGTCGCGACGACCGCGAGCGCGGCGGCCAGCGCGAGGAACAGGAACGTGATCTCGCTCTCTCCGGGCTCCCGTCCGAGCTGCGAGCTCAGCTTCGAGTACGCACGCTCGAGCGCGCCGGCGTCCCGCGCCTCCGAGAACTCGCCTCCGGTCGACTCGGCGATCTGGCGAAGCGTCTCGGGGTCCGGCGGAACCGGGATGTCGTTGCCCGCACCCGGGTCTCGGCCGAACGGGTTGCCGAACCCCCCGCGGTCGATGGTGCCCTCGGGCGTGCCGAGCGCGATCGTGAAGACCGGGATGCACGCCTCCTGCGCGAGCGCAGCGCCCTCGTACGGCTGGAGAATTCCCCGCGTCTGGGCGCCGTCGGAGAGGAAGAGGATCGACGCCGGGCTCTCCTCTCCGCAACCGACGGCCTGGGCGAAGTGCCGCGTCGGGCCGAGATCCGCCCGGTCGGAGATCTCCTCCCCCGGTAGCGGCTCGTCCGTGGCCTGCTTCCCGAGCTCGACGGCCGTCTCGAGCGCGTCGCCGATCGCCGTCCCGCCGAAGATGAGGAAGCCGTCGATCTCGTTCATCGCGTCCTCGACGAGCGCATGGTCCTTGGTCGGCGGAGTCGCCACCTGCGCCTCGCCGGCGAAGACCACGAGCCCGACGTTCAACCGGTCCGGCACGCTGTCGAGGAACGTGCGGATGGCCTCCTGGGCGGCCGCGAGCCGTGTCGGCTCGACGTCCTCGGCCTGCATCGAGCGCGACGTGTCCACGACGAGGATCACCGTCGCGCGCTCCTTCAGGAACGTCCGCTCGACGTGCGGGCGGGCGAGGCTCGCGAGAAGGAGCGCGAGCGCGAGCGCGAACAGCAACGGGGCGACGACCCGGAGCCGCGACCGCTCCTGCGCGACCGAGGCGAGGACATCGAGGTTGGAGTACCGGACGGCGTAGCGCATCCTCCTCCGCTCGGCGAGCTTCCATACGCCGTACGCGCCGGCGAGGAGGAGCAGCGAGAGCAGGAGCCAGGGGCTCTGGAAGCTCACGCGGTCCTCGCGCAGACGGCATGGACCTGGACGAATGCCCGCACGCCCTCGAGCTCTGCATCGGCGCGCACGCGGACGACGACCCGGCCGTCACGGGCCGTTCGCGTCCCGGAGACCGTGCCGATCAGGCTCGGGCTCGGCGCACTGCGGGTTCGGAACCCGAACGCGTGCGACGAGCCGACGAGCCGCTCGCGGCTGCGGCAGCCGACCGCGACCGTCGCGCTGCCCGGCCGCACACGGACGGTGCGAACGCGCCGCGTCGTGGGCTCGCCGGGCGGGAAGGCGCCGGACGCGGTCGGGATCCGAACGCCTCCGCCGGCAGCGGGCATGCACCCGATGTACGGCCGGAAGCTCACCGGGCTCCTCGAACCGCCCACGTGCGTGCCGAGGAAAGTCGCCGCGCGGTCGGTCGTGACGCCGGGGTTGACCGGGCTCCCCAGCTTCCCGAGGAAGAACACGTCGATCGCGCGGGCGCTGAGCTCGGCGTCGAGCCCGCCGACGATGTAGCGCCGCGGACAGCTCAGCTGCCACTCGGTCCGGACGCGGGCGGCTCCGCCTCCAGCCGGGACCGCGACCCACGGGCCGGCGACCGGGACGCAGACCTGGAGCCCGTCGCACTCCCTCGCGCCGCCGGCGGGTGCCGCCACGACGAGAGCGGCCACGAGCGTCGCCCCCAGCGCGCCGAGGCGGAGAAAGCTCGTCACGGAACCCTCCGAAAGAGGAAGGCCGAGAGCGACCCGGCGATGAGCAGGATCACGGCCGCTCCGCCGGCGAAGAGGTCGGTGATCTCCCGCAGCTCCTCGCGCTTTCCGAGGCGTGACCCGAGCTCCTCGTACACCGCGCTCAGCTCCTGGTCGTCGAGGGCCGTGTAGAACTCGCCGCCCGTCGCAGCCGAGAGCTCCGTGAGGGTCTCCGGGCTCGGAGGGACGCGGATGATCTGCCGGAAGCCGCCAGTGAGCGTCTCCTCGACGACGCCGTCCGGAGTGCCCACGAGCACGGCGTGCACCGGGATCCCCTGCTCCCTCGCCTCGCGGGCCGCCGCGGCGGGCTCGATGGCGCCGCCGTCGCGGGCTCCGTCCGAGATCAGCAGGATGGAGCGCGGCGGCACGACCTCGCCCTCCGGCACCTGGCGATTCCCGAGGCGGACGGCGAGCGCGACGGCGTCGCCGATCGCGGTGCCTTCCCCCGGGAAGAGATTGTCCAGCGCGGCCTCCACGAGCGCGCGGTCCTCCGTCGGCGGGACGCCCACGGCCGCGCGGGTCGAGAACGACACGACCCCGACCCGGAACTTGTCCGGCACCTGCGCGAGAAACGCCCGCGCGGCCTCACGCGCTGCGTCGAGACGTGTGGGCTGCACGTCCGTCGCCTTCATCGAGCGCGACGTGTCCATCGCGAGGATGACGGTGGCCTCTTCTCGCGGCACGCTCACGGTGGCGTGCGGCCTCGCGACGCCCACGATCATCGTCGCCAGACCGACCAGGAGGACGGCGAGCGGGAGATGACGCAGCCGGCCCGGCTCGCGATCGATCACGTTCGGGAGCAGGGCGGGATTGCCGAAGGCCGCCTGCGAGCGCCGGCGGCGGCTCTCGCCGAGCGCGTAGAGCCCGACGAGCACGGGAAGCAGCGCGAGGCCGACCAGCGCGATCGGCCAGGTGAACGTCATGCAGCCCGCACCTTGCGGCGGCTCCGCCGCAGGAAGACGACCAGCTTGCGCAGCCAGTCGCCCTCGGTCGAGAGGACGACATGGCGCACGCCGACCGACGTGAAGATCTGCCGCACCTGCTCGCGCTCGGCGGCGGCGGCGGCGGCGAACCGCTCGCGGAGGCGGCTGCTGCGCGTATCGACGCGAAGCTGGCGTCCGGTCTCTGGATCGACGAGCCAGAGAAGCCCGACGTTCGGGAGATCTTCCTCGCGCGGGTCGCGGATCTCGATCGCGATCACGTCATGGCGCCCGGCGAGCTCGAGCAGTGGACTGCGCCAGTCGCGCGGGCCGCGAAAGTCGGAGACGATCGCGATCAGGGCCCGCTGGCGCGCGACTGAGCCGGTGCGAGAGATCGCCTCGCCGAGCGTGAACGTCTGGGCGGAAGGCTCGTCGGGCTCGTCCTGGAGCGCCGAGAGGAGACCGACGAGCCCGACGCGACCCTGCCGCGGCGGGTACGTCTGCGGCTCACCGCCTCCGAACGTCGAGATCCCGAGGCGGTTCCCGCGCCGCGTCGCGAGATGCCCGACCGCGATCGCGACTCCCTCCGCGACGTCCGCCTTCCTGCGGTCGGCCGTTCCGAACTGCATGGAGGGCGAGGTGTCGAGCACGAGCCAGGTGACGAGGACCCGCTCGGCGAGGTCGACGCGCACGTGCGGCTCGTTCGTCCGCGCGGTCACGTTCCAGTCGATCCGGCGCACGTCGTCGCCGGGCGCGTAGGGACGGATCATCGCGAGCTCGGAGCCCGTGCCGAGCAGCGTCGAGCGGAAGTCGCCGGCGAGCAGACCCTCCACGCGCCGCGCGATGGAGACGTCGAGCGCGCGCAGCAGCCCCTCGGGCATCGCTCCCGGCCCCGGGCGGGCCGGCGTGGAGCCGGTGACGAGCGCGCTCGCGGAGCCGGAGCTCATGGGCTGGTCATCAGCCCATGAGCGTGGAGGGGTGTGGGGAAGGCGCGAAGAGTCTTGTCCGCGGAGCGGACCAGTGGAAGGGGCCTGGGGGAACCGGGAGGTTCCCCCAGCCGCCGAGGCACGAACGCGAGCCCAAGGCGAGCGTTGGTCATGCGGCGGAGACCCGCGCCAGGTCGAGGTGCGGAGCAGGGACGGCGTTCAGGACCTGGTCGAGGATCGTGTCGGGGCTCACCTCCTCGGCGAGAGCCTGGTACGAGAGCACGAGACGGTGTCGAAGCGCGTCGAAGGTCAGGGCCTGCACGTCCTCGACGAGCGCGTACTCGCGGCCGCGGATGAGCGCGAGCGCGCGAGCCCCCTGGACGAGGCTGATCGGGCCGCGCGGGCTGGCACCGTAGGCGATGTACGGAGCCAGGTCCACGAGCCCCCGCTGCGCGGGCTCCCGCGTCGCGGTGGCGAGGTCGACCGCGTAGCTCACGAGCGACGGATCGACGTAGATCTCGCTCACCGCGCGCTGGAGCGCGCCGAGATCCTCGAGCGAGAGCGCCTGGCGGAGCTCGGGCGCCTCGACGAGTTGCCGCTGCACGACCGTGAGCTCCTCGTCGTGGCGCGGGTAGCCGATGACGACCTTGAGCATGAAACGGTCGATCTGCGCCTCCGGAAGCGGGTACGTGCCCTCGGACTCGATCGGATTCTGGGTCGCCATCACGAGAAACGGCTCGGGGACGGGATACGTGTCGTGCCCGATCGTGACCTGGCGCTCCTGCATGACCTCGAGCAGGGCCGACTGCACCTTCGCGGGCGCGCGGTTGATCTCGTCGGCGAGGAGGAAGTTGCAGAAGACAGGGCCGAGCTCGGTCTCGAAGTTGCCGTCCGTCGCCCGGTAGATGCGTGTGCCGACGAGATCGGAGGGCACGAGATCGGGCGTGAACTGCACGCGCGCGAACGTGCCGCCGAGCACTCCGGCGGTCGTCTTGATCGTCAGGGTCTTCGCGAGGCCCGGCACGCCCTCGATGAGGAGGTGGCCCTGCGCGAGAAGGCACACGAGCACCCGCTCGAGCATCGCGTCCTGCCCGGCGATCACGCGCCGGATCTCGAAGAGCGCCTGCTCGAGCTGCTCCTGGGCCTCCAGGGGGGTCGGGGCGCCTTGCTCTGGAACCAGCTCGCTCACGTCACTCCTCCTCTCCGGCTGGGTGAGGGACATACGTAAGCAGAACAGTCTGAGCGCCGGGTAAGAGCGCGGTGAAGCGGGCCGGCCTTCGAAAACGCCGAAATTGCGGAGAGTCGCCTTGACGAGCGCCGGCCGGGAGGCGCAGGCTCGATGGACAACCGTCCTCCAGTCGAGAGGGGGTGCGAATGGCAGCGACGGTGAATCATTCGCTGGTCCAGCAGTTCGCTTCGATGAAGCCGAACGAGTTCGGGCCGACGATCGAGCCGAAATGGCAAGTCGGCGAGCGCCTCATCAAGGAGGTGCGCGCAGCGGTCGAGAAGCAGTACCTGACACCGCTCGACGGCGCGCGCGTCATCTCCTCGATCACGGCGACGCTGTTCGGCTACGACGAATTCATTCTCCGTGAGATGTCTCCGGAGACGTGGCTCGCGACGGCGCCGTCTCGGCGCTAGCGAGCTCGCAGAATGGAGAGGGGGGCGCAGTCGCCCCCCTCTCTTCGTCCTGGCGCTCGGGTTTACGCGCGCTGGATGCCCATCGTGATCGAGCCGACGTAGCCGGGCCTGCTCCGGCGGAGCGCCAGCGTGGAGAGCCTGCCGCCGTTGCGGTAGATGCTGTCGGCGGCGTTCCGGGTCGTGCGCCCGGGGCGACGCCGGTACGGAGCGCGGCGGAAGACCCTGTCCGTGAGCGCGTCCGGGAAGTACAGCTGGCCCGTGTGCACGACGTTGCCGGCGACGTGCACCATCACGTGGACGTGCACGGTGCGCCCCGGATACCACCCCGGGTAGATCGTCCGGAACACGGCGAGCCCCTTCGCGTCCGTCCGCTGGACGCCGCGCAGGAAGCGCTCGTCGGCCTCGCCACCGGTCCCCGAGTACGCGCCGCCGGCGTCGCAGTGCCACACGTCGACGGCCGCGTTCCTGATCGCACGGCAGCTCGACGCGTCGACGACCTTCAGTCGAAGCATGAGCGGCGTACCGGGGCGGCCCTCGGTGATGTTGCGCCGCACGCGCGCATCGTCGAGGTAGAACGGGCCCTCGGTCGCCTCCGGCGCGAGCACGCAGGCGATCTCGCCCGAGGCGACACCCGCCGGCCCGGCACCCGCCTCGCTCGCGGTCTTCCAGCCGCCGAGCGTCGCGGCGCCCGCGAGCAGGCCTCCGAGCTTCAGCAGCGAGTCCCGTCGCGAGATGCGCTGGTCGTCCATCCGGCCGAGGGTAGCGCCCGAGGTTGAGAGCGTCCTAAGAACCCTGCCCTCGGCCTAGCATCGACGCATGACCGGGCCGGCCACGATCGTCGCGGGCCCGATCGTCGTCGCCGCAGCCCGCCTCCTCGCGCGGCGAGACCTGAAGTCGCCCTGAGCGGCCGACCATTCGGCCGATCTTCGTCGCGCTAGGCTCGCGCCGATGACCTCCGACGCGCGCTTCGACGAGCTGTCCGACCTCGTCCGGGCCAAGATGGGCGAGCTCGCCGTACCGGGCGTGGCGGTCGGCGTCCTCACGGGCGACGAGACGCGGACGGCCGGCTTCGGCGTCACGAGCGTCGAGCACCCGCTCGAGGTGACGCCGCAGACGCTGTTCCAGATCGGGTCGATCACGAAGACCTTCACGGGCACCGTCGCGATGCGGCTGGTGGAGGACGGGACGCTGGAGCTCGATCTTCCGATCCGGAGCTATCTCCCGGAGCTGCGCCTCGCGGACGAATCCGCCGCGGCGGGTGTGACGATGCGCCACCTCCTGACGCACACCGGCGGCTGGGCCGGGGACTACTTCGACGATCCGGGCTCCGGCGACGACGCGCTCCAGAAGCTGGTCGACCGCCTCGACCGGCTGGAGCAGCTCACGCCCGTCGGCACGGTCTGGGCGTACAACAACGCGGGTTTCTACCTCGCAGGACGCGTGATCGAGCTCGTCGCAGGGAAGCCCTTCGAGACCGTCGTCGCGGAGCTCTTGCTCGGCCCGCTCCAGATGAGCTCGTCGTTCTTCTTCCCGGCGGACGTGATGACGCACCGTTTCGCGGTCGGCCACACCGTTCGCGAGGGCAGCGCTTCCGTCGCGCGCCCGTGGGCGCTCGCACGCTCCGCCGCGGCAGCCGGCGGCCTCGCCTCGACGGTGGAGGACGTGCTCCGGTACGCGCGCTTCCACCTCGGAGACGGCACGGCGCCGGACGGCACCAGGATCCTCGCGCGCGAGCCGCTAGCGGAGATGCGCGCGCAGCAGGTCGAGATCGGCGGGCTGCGCGACGACGCGATCGGCATCACCTGGATGCTCCGGGAACGCGCCGGCAAGCTCGTCGCCGGGCACGGCGGCGGCACGATGGGCCAGATCGCCCTCCTCACGATCGTGCCGGCGGAGCGGTTTGCGGTCGTCGTGCTGACGAATGCCGACGAGGGCGGCGAGATCACGCTCGAGGCGTCGACGCACGCGCTCCGGGCCTACTGC
>Ga0299907_10001141_pt1 | contig 14737 bp, 11 predicted proteins | sample RVTome_16_FD_198680 | JGI IMG/M metagenome (GOLD analysis project Ga0299907, IMG submission 198680) | Soil microbial communities from uranium-contaminated site in the Upper Colorado River Basin, Wyoming, United States - RVT152D67 (version 2) ... | reverse complement strand
GATCAGCACGCCCGGCACGACGCCGCCAAGAAACAGCCCGGCAATCGAGACGTTGCCGGTGGCGCCGTAGACCACCGCCATGATCGAGGGCGGGATCAGGTTCGCGATGGTCGAGGCGGACGCGATCAAGGCGGCGGTGAAGCCGCGATCGTAGCCCTCCCGGTCCATCTCCGGCGCGACGGTCTTGCTCAGCACCGCGACATCGGCAGTCGACGAGCCCGAGATACCGGCGAAGAACATGGAGAACAGCGTCACCACCTGGGCGAGCCCGCCGCGCAGATGACCGACGATGGTCTGGGCGAGGACGATCATTCGCCGTGTGACGTCGGCCGACGTCATCAGCTCACCGACCAACAAGAAGAACGGCACCGCCAGGAGCGCCTCGGCGTCGAGGCCGTTGAACAGCTGGCCAACCATCGACGGCATGCTGACCGGCGTCAGCATGGTCGCAACGAACACGCCGGCCATCAGCGCGAACGGCACCGGCACGCCGAGATAGCCGAGGCCGAGGAACAGCCCCGCCATGACGAAGAGGGTACAGCCCGTGCTCAGGATCATATGTGGAACCCCTCCTCCTCGCGACCGGGTTGCGGTCCCGGCGCCGGGAAGCCGTTGCGCCAGCCGTTGACCAGCTGCTCGATCACGAACAGGCAGACGAACACGCCCGAGACCGGGATCGCCAGGTACCACCAGGCGAGCGGGGTGAGCGACGGCATGCGGAAGCTGCCGAAGCCGTGCAGGAAGTTCTCCCAGCCGAACCAGACCATGCAAAGACCGCAGGCGAGGACCACCAGACGATTCAAGGTCTCGACCACCACCCGCGCCGTCCCCCTCATCGCCTCGGTGATCGCTGAGAGCATCAGATGATCCGCGCGGCGCGTGGCGACGGCGAGCCCGAAGAAAGCGCCGTAGACGAAGAAGGCCGAGGTCACCTCCTGAAGCCACAGCCAGGGCGTTCCCAGGGTGCGGGTGATGATGTCGAACGCGACGGACAGGGAAAAGCCGGCGATGGCGACGCCGCACAGGACCATCAGCACGAGCTCGAGCCCATCGAAGGCGCGCCACTTCAGGTGGCGGTCACGCTGCAGGACGATGGGGGGGCGATCGCTCATGACGGGCGGTTTGCGGGCATGCGAAAGGGGCGGGCCCGAGAGCACGCCCCTTCGCGCGTCATGCGGCCAAGTTTACTTGAGGCCGCGGATGATCTCGACCACCTCGACCGCATTTGGGCCGAGTTCCTCGGCGAGCTGGTCCTGGATCGGCTGCGCCGCGGCGATGAAGCCGGACTTGTCGACGTCCTCGACGATCAGGACGCCCATCCCCTTGAGCTGCTCCGCCGATTCCTCTTCCAGCTTCAAGGCGTGGGTCGGCTCCTGCTTGCCGATCTCGGCGGCGGCCTGCTCGACGCATGCCTTATGCTCGTCGGACAGGCTCTGCCAGGTCTTGTCGCTGACCCACACCAGGTTGTTGTTGGCCTCGTGCTGGGTGAACGACATCACCGGCGCGACCTCGTAGTGCTTGTTCGAGAGGTACACGTTGACGCCGTTCTCGGCCATGTCGACGACGCCGGTCTGGAGCGAGGTGTAGACCTCGCCGAACGGCATGTGCACCGGCTGGGAGCCGTAGGCCGGGAAGTGGGTGTCCTCGGTCTTGGTCGCCTGGACGCGGATCTTCTTGCCGTCGAGATCCTCGACGCTGTGGACCTCCTCCTTGGAATAGATGTTGCGGAAGCCCATCGTCATCACGGTGAGCACGTGGGCGCCTTCGACGGTCTCCGCGACCAGGCCCTTGATCGCGTCGTTGAGCTCGGGCGAGGCAACCGCCTTGGCCAGATGATCCTCGTCCTCGAACAGGAAGTGCAGCGACATGACGCCGAGCTCGGGCGACACGGTGGCGCTGTTCGCCGAGGACGTGATGATGAAGTCGATGTCGCCGGCGCGCAGCTTCTCCAGCATCGCCGGCTCCTGACCGAGCTGGGCGCCGGGAAACTGATTGATCTTCATCGCGCCATTGCTGCATGCCGCGGTCTGCTCCTCGAACAGGTCGCCGGCAAAGCCGTAGGCGGTCGATTCCGGCTGGTCGTAGCCGAAGCTGAACTCACGCACGTCCTGGGCGGCGACGGTGCCGCCGAGCACGCCGACACCCAACACAGCCGCAGTTGCGGCCATACATGTCCTGCCCTTCATGGCTAGCTCTCCCTGACGGTGACGGCCGAGGCCTTCGCCTGTTGTTGCCCTGCTTTTACAGCAAAAGCCACTCTAGCGAGGCAACGAGAATTCGCCAACTATTCCGCACGGCCCCGTTCGGCGAGGCCAACGCTCTGTTCCGAGCGGAGCTCAGGTGCTAACGTGAGCGCCCGCCCTATCGTCGGACCACCAAACAGCAGGGTCGCGCGATGCCGCATCGAGGCCGCAGACCGAAGCGCGGATCATGAGAATCGTCTTTCTGGATCGGGACACGATCGGGCCGGGCATCACCATGCGGCGCCCGGGCTTCGAGCACGAGTGGGTCGAGTACGGCAAGACGGCGCCAGGCCAGGTGCTGGAGCGGCTGCGCGGCGCCGAAGTCGCGATCACCAACAAGGTCAGGATTGGGCGCGCGACGCTGGCCGAGCTGCCGGCGCTGCGCATGATCGCGGTCGCCGCGACCGGGGTCGACGTGATCGACCTCGACGCCTGTCGCGAACGGCAGATCGTGGTCTCGAACGTGCGCGGCTACGCGACCAACACCGTGCCCGAGCACACCTTCGCGCTGATCCTCGCGCTGATGCGCAACCTGCCGCAGTACCGCGCCGAGGTGCTCGACCACCGCTGGCAGCGCGAGGGCCAGTTCTGCTTCTTCAACCAGCCGATCCGCGACCTCGCCGGCGCCACGCTGGGGGTGATCGGCTGCGGCTCGATCGGCCAGTCGGTGGGGCGGATCGGCCTCGCCTTCGAGATGCGCGTGCTGTTCCACGACCGCTATGTCGAGCGGGCGCCGGACGGCACCGAGCTGGTCGACCTGGAGCCCCTGCTGCGGCGCGCCGACGTGGTGACCTGCCATTGCCCGCTGACCCCCGAGACCAAAGGCCTGATCGGGCGCGACGAGCTGCGCCTGATGAAGCCGCAGGCAATCCTCGTGAACACCGCGCGCGGCGGCATCGTCGACGAGATGGCCCTGGCCGACGCGATCGAGGCGGGCACGATCGGGGGCGCCGCCATCGACGTGTTCGAGCAGGAGCCGCCCGATGTCGGGCACCGCCTGATGCAGCTCGCCGAGCAGCATCATGTGATCGTCACCCCGCATATCGCCTGGGCCGGGCAGGCTGCCATGCAGGGCCTGTGTGATCAGGTGATCGACGCGATCGAGGCGTATCAGCGCGGCAAACCGATCAACACGGTCAGCTGAGCGGCTCGAGGGGCTCTCGCCGGTTCTCGACCAGCAGCAGCCTGCCGTCGGCATGGGGCGCTGCCGCCCAGCGCACGGCGTTGGCGATCACCCGCAGGATCTCGGGCTGACGGTAGATCGGGAAAGTCTCGTGGCCGGGACTGAAGTAGAAGATCCGGCCCCGGCCACGGCGATAGCAGCAGCCGGAGCGAAAGACCTCACCACCCTGGAACCAGCTGAGGAACACGAGCTCGTCCGGTTCCGGAATGTCGAACGGCTCGCCGTACATCTCGTGCGCCGGCAGCTCGACATAGGGGCCGAGCCCGGCGCAGATCGCATGGCCGGGACTGACCACCCAGATTCGCTCGCGCTCGCCGCCCTCGGCCTCGCGCCACGACAGGTTGCAGCTGGTACCGAGCATGCGCCGGCAGATCTTGGAATGGTGGCCGGAGTGCAGGATCACCAGCCCCATGCCGTCGAGGACCCGACGCTGGATACGATCGACCACCGCATCGCTCACCTCGGCGTGCGCCTGATGGCCCCACCACAGCAGGACGTCGATGCCGTCGAGGCGGTCTGCCGGCAGGCCGTGCTCGGGCTCGTCGAGGGTTGCGGTCGCGGCCGCGATCCCGTGCTGCGCCAGGCCCTCGCGCAACGCGCCGTGGATGCCGTTCGGGTAGATCGCGCGGACCCGGTCGTTGGCGCGCTCGTGCCGGTACTCGTTCCAGATGACCACTTTCATCGCCAGCGCTCCCGCATTTCGCTCACCCCACCAGGCCGATCTCGCGCCCCTCGCTGGCCGACGCATAGAGGGCATCGACCATCCGCATCAGCTGGACGCCGTCCTCGGCCGGGGCAAGGGCCGGCGCCGTACCGCGGACCGCGGCGGCGAAATGGCTCGCCTGGGTCTGAAAGGGCGCGACCAAGGCGTCCGGCGCTCCCAGCACGATGGGCGTGCTGAAGGCTTCGGTCCCGGCTTCGCCGACCCGGATCACGGTGAGCCTGTCCCTTTCGACCAGCGCGCCTGCCGCCGTGCCGTGCAGGTGCACATACTGCCGGTCGTCGCCCTCAGGCAGGATCCAGGCGGCCTCGAGCTGGATCGACCGGCCGCCTGCAAAACGCAGCAGCCCGAAGGCTGCGCTCTCGAGCGGGCTGGTCTCATCTGAGCGGTCGTGGGTGACCCCGAAGACGGCGAGCGGCTGCGGCCGTCCCATCAGGAACCAGGCGAGATCGAGGACATGGATGCCGATGTCGAGCAGCGCGCCGCCGCCGGACCTGGCCGGATCGCGAAACCAGTTGCCGGCACCCTTGGGCGCGCCCCAGGCGCGGGTGAACACCGCGCGGGCGTGATAGATCTCGCCGAGCCGGCCCTGCGCGATCGCCGCCTGCGCGGCGGCGGCCGAAGGCAGGGCGCGGCGCTGCAGGCCGAAGCCCAGGACCAGGCCGCGACGCAAGGCGGCATCGGCCATCGCCGCGGTCTCGCCGGCATTCAGCGCCGGCGGCTTCTCGCACAACACGTGCCTACCGGCCGCGAGCGCCGCCATCACCATTGGGTGGTGCAGGAAGGTCGGCAGCGCGATGACCACGGCGTCCAGATCGTCCTGCGCGAACAGCTCGTCGGCGGTCGCCAGCAGCCGGGCGTCGGTGCCGCGCGCCAGCTCCATGCGACGAACGGGATCGAGATCCGCAACCGCCGCGACGTCCCAGGCGCCGCTGGCCAAAAAGCCCTCGGCATGGCGCTGGCCGGGCCAGCCGCCGCCGACGATGCCGACCCTGAGCTTCGTGTTCGACACGGTCACTCTCTGCCGGATGCGCTCAGGCTTCCGGCGAGGCGAGCAGCGTGCGCCGCAGGAAATTCAGCGCACTGATCACCGCGTACTGCCGGACCCGATTGCGATCGCCCGGCAGGCGCGCACCTTCCGACGCGACCCGGTCGCCCAGGGCGAGGCCGATGAACACGGTGCCGACCGGCTGGCCTTCCTGCTCGTCCGGTCCCGCGACGCCGGTGGTCGCCAGACCAACGTCGACACCGATCGCCGCACGAACGCCGAGCGCCATCGCTTCGGCCGCCTTCGCGGTCACAACGGGGCCCTCGGGCACGCCGAGCAGCTTGTACTTGACGGCCGCCTCGTAGGCCACCACCCCGCCGCGATAGACGTCGCCGCAGCCCGGCAAGGCGCAGATCCGCGCCCCCATCAGGCCGCCGGTGAGGGATTCGGCGATCGCCAGCGTCAGGCCACGTGCGCGCAACAGGTCGAGCACCACCGATTCCATGGTCTCGTCGTCGACCCCGAACACGAAGTCGCCAAGGATGATCCGCAGACGGGCCTCCTCCTCGGTCAGGAGCGCATCCGCCATGGCCTGGTCTGCGGTCTTGGCGGTGATCCGGACCTTGATGCCCTCGATGCCGCTCGCCAGAAAGGCGATCGTCGGATTGCCCAGAAGGTCGAGTTCGAGGATCCGCTCGGCCAGCATCTCGGCCAGACCCGATTCGGTCTGGCCCCAGGTACGCAGCACGCGACTTGTGATCACCGCGCTGACCCCGGCGCGCCGCTGCAGATCGGGCAGCACGGTGCCGCTCAGCATCTCCTGCATCTCATGCGGCACGCCCGGCACGGCATAGATCACTTTGTCGCCGATCGGACAGACCAGACCTGGTGCTGTCCCGGGCATCTGCGGGATGGTCCAGGCGCCTTCCGGCACGTCCGCCTGGCGCAGGTTATTCTCGGTCATGTGGCGGCCGCGCGAGGCGAACAAGGCACGGATGCGCTGAGCGATCTCGGGGTCGCGGATCAGGGGCACGCCCATCACCGCGGCGATCGCCTCGCGCGTGATGTCGTCCTGGGTCGGGCCCAGGCCGCCGCACAGGATCACCGCGTCGGCGCGCTCGAGCGCCAGGCGGATCGAGCCGACGATCCGCGGCAGGTTGTCGCCGACCTTGGTCTGGAAATGCGAATCGATCCCGGCCAGAGCGAGCTGGCCGCCGATCCAGGACGAGTTCGTATCGACGATCTGGCCGAGCAGCAACTCGGTGCCGATGGCGACCACCTCACAGCGCATGAGCACTCCCCTGTTCCGTCGTGCGCGGCGCGCCGCAACCACGATCCGCCCGAAGATACCGCGCGAGTCGTGCTTGGGAATGCCTTTCGTCGTGCAAAAGAGATCGCCGACCCTGCAGCGCTCCCACGCTTGCTTCAAACCCCCAACCCGGGCATCTTAGATCTACAACCGCGATCGGCGTTGTTCGATCGCGCCTCGGCGATCCTAGCCGAGCGGATGATGCAAAAGAGGTGGCCAGGACCTGGCTCCTACTTTTGCCGGCAAAAATGTACGGAGGCAGACATGCTACGAATTCCGCGCTTGATGGGTGCCCTGTCGCTGGCGGCGGTCGCCGTGCCATTTGCTGCGCTGCCGGCGGTGGCCCAAGATCTCAAGCTCCGGCTGTCGGTGGAGCACGAGCTGGGCGCCTCGACCACCAACATGCTGCAGGACTTCGCCGACCGGCTGAAAGAGAAGCTCGGTGACGAGGTTGCGATCGAGCTGTTCCACAGCGGCCAGCTCGGCGACGAGATCGTCCACATGGAGCAGGTGCGGACCGGCCAGCTCGACGTCTATCCGCTCGGCTCCGATGCGATCGTTCTCGACGAGAAGTGGGCGATCTTCGACACGCCGTTCCTGTTTACCGACCGCGAGCAGGTGGCGCGCGTGCTTGACGGCCCGGTGGGCAAGGAGCTCAGGGCATCGATGCGCGAGAAAGCCGGGATTGAGGTGCTGAGCTTCGGTGAGATCGGCTTCCGCCACATCACCAACAACGTCCGCCCGATCGTGGTCCCGGCCGACCTGGAAGGGGTCAAGCTGCGCGTGCCGGGCAGCAAGACGCGCATCCTCACCTTCGAGACCTTGGGCGCGACACCGATCACCATGAACTACGGTGAGCTGTATCTCGCGATGGAACAGGGCGTGGTCGACGGGCAGGAGAACCCGCTCGCGGCGATCCTGACCTCCTCGTTCTATGAGGTGCAGGACTATACGTCTTTGTCCAAGCACGTGTACACGCCGATCAGCTTCGTCATGAACGGCAGCCGCTACGACTCGCTGACCGACGAGCAGCGTCAGGCGGTGGACGAGGCGGCGCAGGAGGCGGCGCTGGAAAGCCGCGCCATCGGTGAAGCTCTCGATGCCGAGCTGGTCGAGAAGATCAAGGAGGCCTCGAAGGGCGAGATGGCGTTCAACGACATCGACGCCGCGGCCTTTCAGCAGGCGGCCGAGCCGGTCTGGATCGCGATCGGCGAGACCGCAGGGCCGGATCTCATGCAGCGCGTGGTCGAGGCAGTACAGCAATAGCCTGACGTCCGGCGGGCATGCGCCCGCCGGATCCCACACCTGATGCTGGCCCATCGCTGGAGCCGGTCTCCCATGCCGCACGACGAACCTTCCGACATCTCGGCCCAGGTCGCCGACGCCGGCCGCCGTCAGGAGCTGGACGACCCCGATCGGGGTCTGCCGCGCGGCGATGTGATCGTCAATCGCCTCGCCGAAGCGTTCGGCGTCCTGCTGCTCGGCAGCGTTGTCCTGATCGTGTTCGTAAACGCGCTCATGCGCTACACGCTGAACACCTCGATCATCTGGGCCGAGGAGGTTGTTCTCGGCCTCGTGCCCTGGCTTGCCATGACCGGCCTGTTCCTGGCCATCCGGCGCCACACGATGATCCAGATCGACTACTTCTTCGAGAGCCTGCCGCCGGCGATCCAGCCGGCGCTCCTGGTGCTCGGCCAGGCATGGGCCGCTGCGGTGTTCGGCTACGTCGCCGTCACCTCGATCATCTATCTGCAGCTGTTCGGCGCCGACCGCACGCCGTATCTCGGCCTGCCCAAGGGCATCTTCGCCGTGTCGTTGCTGGTAGGCGCGCTCGCTGCGATCGTGGCCTTCGTCGTCGAGATCGTACGGACCGCGAAGCGGCGCGGGCGCCCGTCCTGACCACGCAGCACGACACGAGCACAGGGGAGGCCGTGGCCCAAGCATGACAGCCGGTATTCTCTCGATCGTGCTGCTGTGCGCGCTGCTGATGCTGCGGGTGCCGATGATCGTGGCGCTGGCATCGGCGGTGATCCTGAACTTCACGCTCACCGACGCGTGGGCGCTCACGCTGCCGCAGATGATGATGTCCGGCATGAGCCGGTTTCTGTTGCTGGCGCTGCCGCTGTTCGTGCTCGCCGGCGGTCTGATGAACGCGGGCGGCATCTCGGCCCGCCTGTTTGAGTTCGCGCGCGCCCTCGTCGGCGCGTTTCGCGGCGGCCTCGCGCATGTCAACGTCCTCACCAGCATGTTCTTCGGCGGCATGATCGGCTCCTCGACCGCCGACCTCGCCGGTACCGGCTCGATCGTGATCCCGGAGATGAAGCGGAACGGCTATCCAGCGGACTTCGCGGCAGCGCTGACCGCGTCTTCGGCCGGGATCGGGCCGATGATCCCGCCGAGTTCGCCGATGATCCTTTACTCCGCGGTGACCGGGACGTCGCTCGGCGCGCTGTTCATCGCGGGGTTGATTCCCGGTGTGTTGCTCGGCCTGTCGCAGATGGCGATCGTCGCCTGGCTGGCGCGCCGGCGCGGCTGGCAGCCGTTCGCTCCCTTCGCGCTCGACGAGGTGGTGCGGACTGCGCTGCGGGCGATTCTGTCCTTCGGGCTGCCGGTGATCATTGTCGGCGGCCTGGTGATCGGCGTGTTCACGCCGACCGAAGCCGGCGCGTTCGCCGTCATGTACGCCTTCTTGCTGTCGTGCGTGGTCTACCGCACACTCAGGCTGCGCGAGGTCTACCGCGTGATGGTGAACGCCGTGCAGCTGACCGGCGAGCTGCTGCTGATCGTGAGCCTGTCGTTCGCGCTCGGCTGGGGCCTGTCCTCGGTGCACGTGCCGGAAGCGCTGACCAAACTGGTCGACATCATCGTCTTCGTGGACAGCGACTACCTGCGGCTGCTGGCACTGGTCATCCTGGCGATCATCGCGGGAATGATCCTGGATCCGTTGATTCCCGTGCTGCTGCCGGTCATCCTGCCGACCCTGATAGCGTTTGACGTCGATATGATCCACTTCGGCGTACTGATGGTGATCGCGGTGGTGATCGGGCAGGTCACCCCGCCGATGGCGATCGCCCTGATCATCGCGGGCCGGATCGCCAATGTCGACCAGATCCAGGTCTTGAAGGCTAACATGCCGTTCCTTTGGGGCATCCTTGCCTTCTTGCTGGTCGCGATCGCCGTGCCTTCGATGGCGACCTTCCTGCCGAACTTGATGAGGTACTAGACATCGCGTCTCTAACGGAGGGCGAGGAGTGAAGATCAAGCATATCCGAGCGAGCGCCCATACGCTGCCGATATCCTATCCGCTGATCGAGGGGACGCGGGGCGATCGTGCCTTTGCGGTTGCCGAGGTCGAGACCGAGGACGGACAGGTCGGCTATGGCCTTGCGGCGAGCTTCCTCACCAGCGCGATCCCGGTGATTCTCGAGCGCGACGTGCTGCCGGCGATCCAGGGGCTGGATGCGCGCGATCTCGAAGCGATCCACCACCGCGTCGAACCGGTGCTCAGCAACCGTGGCCTGATGACGGGGGTAAACCTGCAGGCCTGCTCCTGCCTCGACATCGCGCTTTGGGATCTGATCGGCAAGGAGGCCAACCGAAGCGTAGCGCAGCTGCTCGGCGGCTTTCGCGACCACGCCCCGGTGTACTGGACCTATGGCTTCGGAATCTACGACGTCGACCAGCTGGTCGAGCTTGCCCGGCGTCTCGTCGCGGAGGGCAACCGCTGCCTGAAGGTGCTGGTGGCCACATCCAAGCAAGGCTGGCGTGGCGACGTCGAGCGCGTCCGGCGGGTGCGCGATGCCGTCGGCGATGGTATCGAGCTAGCGATCGACGCCAACGAGGGCTTCGATCTCGATCAGGCGATGGCGCTTTGCCGCGCGCTCGAGGACCTCGACCTCGCCTGGTTCGAGGATCCGCTTCGCAACAACGATGCGCGCGATCTCGCACAGCTCCGCCGGCACACCCGCATTCCGCTCGCCATGGGGCAGATGGACGGTCATAGCGCGCGCTTTCGCCAGCTGCTCGAGCACGACGCGATCGATATCCTGATGCCGAACTCGTTGTTCAACGGTGGCGTCAGCGAGACCCGGCGGGTCGCCTATCTTGCGCAGATCTTCAATCGACCGCTGGTCGATGCCGGCGGAGGGGCGGTGTACGACCTGCACCACATCGCTGGCTTCGCGAACGGTCGCTACGTGGAATGCCACTTCGGTGTCGAGAGCACCGACAAGGTGCTCTACACCAACGCGCCGATCGCCGAGAACGGGATCATGCGCGTGCCCGATCGGCCGGGGTTCGGCCTGGAGTTCGATCGCGACGTGCTCAAGGATTCACGGGTGGTGGCAGACGCCTGATCCGGCCCCCGGTAGCTGGCACCCTCGTCGGGCGCGACTCAGGAGCCCGCCGGCCCGTTCGGTCTGAGGTTGGTGCGGCTCAGGTAGTCGAGGGCCGCGGCCACGCCGCTGCCTGCCAGCGCGACGCCGCGCTCGCGCAGCCCCATCTCGACGCCGGACAGGGTGCCGGCCAGCATGACGTCGCTGAAGTCGCCGAGATGGCCGATGCGAAACACCCGGTCGTTGAGCTTGGAGAGGCCGTTGCCGAGCGACAGGTTGAAGCGTCTGAGAATGTGCGCGCGCACGCCGTCGGCGCTGTGGCTGTCGGGCATGACCAAGGCGGTCAGCGAGCCGGAGTATTCGCGCGGGTCGGCGCACTGGATCTCGAGGCCCCAGGCGCGCGCCGCCTGGCGGGTCGCCTCGCCGTGGCGGGCGTGGCGCGCGAACACGTTGTCGAGGCCTTCCTCGTGCAGCATGGCAATCGCCTCGCGCAGGCCGTGGATCAGGTTGCTCGCCGGCGTGTAGGGAAAGAAGCCCTTGGTATTGGCTGCGAGCATCGCCTGCCAGTCCCAGAACGAGCGCGGCAGGCGTGCGCTCTCGCTCGCCGCCAGCGCCTTGGGGCTGACCGCGTTGAAGCCCAGGCCAGGCGGCAGCATCAGGCCCTTCTGCGAGCCGCCGACGGTGACGTCGACGCCCCACTCGTCGTGGCGATAGTCGATCGAGGCGAGCGAGGAGATGGTGTCGACCATGAAGAGGGCAGGGTGGCCGGCCCGATCGATCGCCCGGCGGATCTCCTCGATCCGGCTCACGGCCCCGGTCGAGGTCTCGTTGTGCACGACGCACACGGCCTTGATGCTGTGGCCGCGGTCCTCGGCGAGCCGGGCCTCGATGGCCGCCGGGTCGGCGCCGTGCCGCCAGTCGCCGGGGATGACCTCCGGCTGCACGCCGAGCCGCTCGGCCATCTCGCGCCACAGCATGGCGAAGTGGCCGGTCTCGGCCATGAGCACACGGTCGCCGGGCGAGAGCGTGTTGACCAGCGCGGCTTCCCAGGCGCCGGTGCCGGACGAGGGGTAGATGATCACCGGCTGCCCGGTCTTGAAGATCGTGCGGATCTGGCTCAGCACCTCACTGGCGAGGGCCGCGAACGCGGGGCCGCGGTGGTCGATCGTCGGCAGCGCGATCGCGCCGAGGACGCGGTCCGGCACGTTGGTCGGCCCGGGGATCTGCAGGAAGTGGCGGCCGGGCTGGCGAGCCGGCACGTTCATGGCTCCGGTACCCTGCATTTTGCATGCAATCCGAGTGCGGTGATGGATTACCGGTAGCACGAGAGCACATACAGCGCTAGGCTGAGTGTGGCATTTTGCATGCAAAAATGCTGCCTGCCGGGTAGCGTCGGACCCGGCTCTGTTGGGTGAGCATGGTGGCGCAGGTTTTCGACATCCGCGACCGGTCGGCCGCCAGCCCCCTGGCGACCCGGCTTGCGCGCGAGATCGAGGGCGAGGTGCGCTTCGATGCCGCCAGCCGCGGCCGCTACAGCACCGACGCCTCGATCTACCAGATCGTGCCGCAGGGCGTGGTGCTGCCGAAGTCGATCGCCGACGTCGAGGCGTCGCTCGCGATCGCGCGCGAGGAGGGCGTGTCGGTCACGGCGCGCGGCGGCGGCACCTCCCAGGCCGGCCAGACCATCGGCAAGGGGCTGGTGATCGACAACAGCAAGTATCTCGACAAGCTCAGCGATTTCGATCCCAACGCGCGTACCGTGTGGGTCGAGCCGGGCATCGTACTCGACGACCTCAACCGCCAGCTCAAGGCCTCGGGCCTGTCGTTTCCCGTGGACATCTCGACCAGCAGCCGGGCGACGATCGGCGGCATGGCGGCCAACAACAGCTGTGGCTCGCGCTCGCTGCGCTACGGCATCATGGCCGACAACGTGCTGGCGATCGAGGGCATCCTCGCCGACGGCGAGCGGGTGACCTTGGATCAGGTGCCCGGCAATCTGCAGGAGGTCGCCGGTAGTCCGCACTACCTCGCGATCATCCAGAAGCTGCGGGCGATCGCCGCGACCAATGCGGGCGACATTCGCGAGCGCTTTGCGAAGCTGCGACGCCGGGTCGGCGGCTACAACCTCGACAGCATCGATCCCGCCGGCCACAACATGGCGCGCCTGGTGATCGGCTCCGAGGGCACGCTCGCCTACTTCACCAGGATCAAGCTGGCACTCCAGCCGCTGCCCGGGCACAAGGTGCTGGGCGTCTGCCATTTCCCGAGCTTTCGTCAGGCGATGGAAGCGCCGCAGCACATCGTCAAGCTCGGGCCCACGGCGGTCGAGCTGGTCGACCGCTCGATCCTCGATCTCGCCGAGGCGATCCCGGCCTTTCGCGAGGTGCTGCCGAGGTTCGTGCGCGGCCGGCCGGAATCGCTCCTGCTGGTGGAATTCGCGGGCGACGAGTTGGAGCCCCAGCTCGCAGCGCTCGGCCGGCTCGAGGCGCTGATGGGCGATCTAGGCCTGCCGGATGCGGTGGTGCGGACCATCGATCCGGCGGCGCAGACCGAGGTGTGGGGCATCCGCACCGCGGGCCTGAACATCGCCATGTCGATGAAGGGCGACGGCAAGCCGGTCTCGTTCATCGAGGACTGCGCCGTGCCCCTCGAGGACCTCGCCGACTACACGGAGCGGCTGAACGCCGTGTTCGCGAGCCACGGCACCACGGCAACCTGGTACGCGCACGCCTCGGAAGGCTGCCTGCACGTCCGCCCGATCCTCAATCTCAAGCAGGAGCAGGGCGTGCGCGCCATGCGCCAGATCGCCGAGGCCGCGTTCGCGATGGTGCGGGCATACAAGGGCTCGCACTCCGGCGAGCACGGCGACGGGCTGGTGCGCTCGGAGTTTCACGAGGCGATGTTCGGGCCGCGGCTGGTGCATGCCTTCGAGGAGGTCAAGGACAGCTTCGATCCGGGCGGCCTGCTCAATCCCGGCAAGATCGTGCGCGCGTCGCGGATGGACGATCGCAGCCTCCTGCGCTATCCGTCCGGATATCGGGCGCTGCCGCTCGATAGCGCGCTCGACTGGAGCGCCTGGGGCGGCTTTCTCGGCGCCGCCGAGATGTGCAACAACAACGGCGCCTGCCGCAAGGCCGCTGGCGGCGTGATGTGCCCCTCGTTCCGCCTGACGGACGACGAGCAACACGTCACCCGCGGCCGCGCCAACACGCTCCGCCTGGCGCTGTCGGGTCAGCTCGGCGCCGATGCGCTCACCTCCGAGGCGATGTACGAGACGCTCGAGCTTTGCGTCAGCTGCAAGGCGTGCCGACGCGAGTGCCCGACCGGCGTCGACATGGCGCGCATGAAGATCGAGGCGCTGCACCAGCGCGCCCGCCGCCACGGCGTCAGCCGGCGCCAGCGCCTCGTGGCGTATCTGCCGCGCTACGCGCCCTATGTCGCCCGGATCGCGCCACTCGCGAACCTGCGCAATCACTCATCTTTCGCGGGGAGGGCAGGGGAGCGCCTGCTCGGCCTGAGCGCGAAGCGCAGCCTGCCGCCCTGGCAGCGGAAGGCCTATCGGCCGACCGGCAACGGCGCCGGTGCCAACGAGCGCGCCGTCGTGCTGTTCGCCGACACCTTCAACACCTGGTTCGAGCCGGACAACGCCCGTGCCGCCGAGCGCGTGCTGGGCTCGGCTGGCTTTCGCGTGGTGAGCGCGACGCCACTGGGCGAGCGCCCCTTGTGCTGCGGCCGCACCTTCCTGTCGGCAGGGCTGGTCGACGAGGCGCGTGCCGAGCTGCGGCGCACGCTGGCAGCACTCGCACCCTGGCTCGAGCAGGGCGTGCCGGTGGTCGGCCTGGAGCCGTCCTGCCTCTTCACCTTCCGCGACGAGCTTGCGGCGATACTCCCGGGCGCACAGGCCGAACTCCTGGCTGAGCGCGCGTTCCTGCTCGAGGAGTTTCTGGCCAAAGACACGA
>Ga0299907_10001140_pt1 | contig 14738 bp, 12 predicted proteins | sample RVTome_16_FD_198680 | JGI IMG/M metagenome (GOLD analysis project Ga0299907, IMG submission 198680) | Soil microbial communities from uranium-contaminated site in the Upper Colorado River Basin, Wyoming, United States - RVT152D67 (version 2) ... | reverse complement strand
GTACAGCACGCTCGAGAACGACTTGGGGCTGTCGCCGGCTGTCGTCGCGCGATGCCACAGCCAGATCCGTGCGGTCTTCTCGTGGGCGCTGCGCAAGAAGCTCGTTGCCGCGAACCCAGCGCTCTCGGCTGACCCTCCCCGCCTAAGGCCGGCCAAGCTCCACATCCCGTCGATGGACGACGTGCGCGCGGTGCAGGCGGTGGCGCCGGCGGCCTTCGCCGCGTACGTACAACTGGCCGCAACCGTTGGCGCCCGGCGGGGCACGCTCCTTGCACTCCGGTGGGGTGACCTCGACCTCGAAGTGGGGAGCGCGACGTTCACAAGGGCGATCGCCGAGGCAGACGACGGCGTGGTGGAGAAGGGCACGAAGGCGGACCGGCCGTACGTGTCGTCGCTCGGCCCGTCCACAGTGTCGGCGCTACAGGCACACCGCCAGCGCGCGATAGAGCAGGCATTGCGCATCGGAGTCCCTTTCGGACCCGAGTCGTTTGTGTTCTCCGACGACGGTGGCCTGACACATTGGAACCTCTCGTGGCCGTCACACGCCTGGAAGCGCTACTCCGCCAAGGCGGGTGCAAAGCCAACACGGCTGCACGACCTCCGCCACACCGCGGCCAGCCAGATGCTCATGGCGGGTGTCGCGATCTCGATCGTCGCTGAACGGCTGGGCTGCACGGAGGCCAACGTCCTGCGCACGTATCGACATTTTATCCCGGGTTCTGACCGCGAGGCCGCCATCCTCATGGACCAGATGCTGAGCGGAGCGGACTGACGTTCTGTGTGCCTGCGGCGCTCGCGTCTTGCACCCTCGACGGCAGACCAGCGAGCAGCTCATCGACGGCGGCTCGCGGGATCAGCACCTTTCCTCCGACATGGGGGACCCGATGCAGAACACCGCGGCGCACGAGCCGAGCGACGGTGTCCTCGGAGACCTGTAGCACCACCGCGGCCTGGGCCACCGTGTACACCGCGGGCTCCGGCTCGCAGATGCGGCGCAGGTAGGGTCCGAGGAGCCGCTCGATGGCTCGCTCGACCGCCTCCTCGATGCACGCTTCGATGGACGAGACGGCGTCAGACGCCACCTGCGACTGAAACCGCTGCTGCGCGTTCATCACCCCAGATATGCGCGATCCACCGATGGAAAACGCCGTCGCGCCGGTCAAAGACATCAGACCTTGGACTGGAGGCTAGGCAGTCGGCCAACGGCGTCTAGCGGGTCGCGCTCGAGGACCCGAGCTCGGCACCAGTGACGAACGCCTCGCCGCACCGGAGCACGGCGCGATCCAGAACCAGAACGGGCGCGGCACCGAGGCGAGGTCGGTGACGAAGCCGGGTGGGACGTGCACCGCCTCGCCGTCGGGGTCGACGAGGTAGTACCGCACCACCTCGCACAGCTCCCAGTCGTGGACCCGGTCCGAGATCCGGTTGAGGACCTTGACGTCCTCGGTGAAGCGAGCCATCGGTCCACCTCCCCCGGTTCCCGCGTCGCGGGACGGTCACGAGCGTCGTCCGCAGGCTACCGAGGAGGCGCCACCTGGTCGGGGGCGATGGCGGTCTCGGCCGGGACCGGCGGGCGTCTCGACCGCCGGAGGAGACCGCCGCCTCTCCCGGACACCGAGCCGACCTTGTAGGCGACCAGAGCGGCGATGATGAACAGGCCCTTGGCGATGTCGCCGTACGCGCTGCTCCAGCCGAGGAACGGCAGCACGTTGGTGATCAGGGTGAGGAACAGGGCCGCCACCACCGCGCCGACGAACGAGCCGCGGCCTCCCGCCAGGCTGGCGCCTCCGAGGACGGCGGCGGCGATGGACACGAGCGCGAAGTCACCGGCCAGCCGGGCGTCCCCGACCCCGGTCTGGGCGGCGAGGAAGAACGCGCCGAAGGTGGCGAGCAGGGAGGTCATGAGGAACGCCCGGACGACGACCATGCGGGCGTTCACCCCGAGGCGCGTCGCGGCCACCTCGTCGAAGCCGGCTGCGCGCGCCGCGAGCCCGCTGCCGGTCTGGTGGAGCCACACGTCACCGGCGACGGCGACGACGATCACCACGACGAAGGCGATGGGCACGAACCCGACCCGCGTCGTAATCAGATCCGCGAAGTCGAAACTGATCCGGCCTCCCGGCGTGGGTCTCAGGACCAGGGCCAGGCCCTGCATGATGCTCAGGGTGGCCACGGTGGCGATGATCGACGGGATGCCGACGCGGGTGATGAGCAGCACGTTCACGCCGCCCGCCACCAATCCCACCCCGAGGATGGCCACACAACCGAGCGCGAGGAGCGCCCACGAGTCGCCCCCCAACCAGAACGAGCCGGCGACCACCGCCAGTGCCATGAGAGCACCGACCGACACGTCGAACCCCTTGACGAGCAGCGCGTTGACCTGGCCCATCGAGACGAGCGCGAGCGGCAGCGTCGCGAGCAGCAGGCTGCCGAGGTTGAACTCGGAGAGGAAGGCATCGGACCGGCGGGCGGTGAAGGCACCGACCGCGACGATGAGGGCGACCATGGTGAGGATCGGCACGTAGGAGCGGGCGATCCGGCGCCACGTCGCCGGGGGTCCGGCCGGCCTGGGCGCCGCGTCCTCGGTACCGGCCTCCGACTCCGGACCCCGTCCCGACCGCACGATGCCGGCGACGATGCTCTCCTCGGACAGCTCCGCGGCGTCGAGCTGTTGCACGATCCGACCGCGGGAGACCACGATCACCCGGTCGCAGAGCCCGGAGAGCTCGATCGGGTCGCTCGAGCGCACGATGACGGTGGCGCCGGCGGCGGCCTGGGTCCGGAGCGCCTCGTAGATGTCGAAGCGGCTGGCGACGTCGACGCCCTGGGTGGGTTCCTCGACGATCAGCACCCGTGCGCCGCGCACGAACGACCGGCCGAGCGCGACCTTCTGCTGGTTGCCGCCCGACAGCAGCCGGACCGGTTGCTCGATCGAGGGCGTGCGAACCCCGAGCGAGTCGACGACCTCGGTGACCTCGCGCGCTTCCCGGCCCCGGCGGAGGAACCCGAGGTCGCTGAACCGGCGCAGCACCTGGATGGAGGTGTTCACCCGCACGCTCAGGACGGGGAAGAGGGTCTCGGCCAGCCGTTCGCCGCTGAGGAACACGATGCCGGACCGCAACGCCGAGCTCGGCGACCGGGCGTCCACCTGCCGACCGTCGCAGTGCACGCTCCCGTCGGCGGGCACGACCCCTGCGAGGGCGCGGATCAGCGCCTCCTGGCCGTTGCCCTCGGCGCCGGCGATGCCGAGGATCTCCCCTCGCCGCATTTCGAGGTCGACCGGGCCGAACCGCTCGCCCCGGAGACCGGTCGCGGCCAGCGTGACCTCGGTGCTCTCGTCCAACTCTCCCCGCTCGGGGAACGCGAGCTCGGCCGGCCGCCCGATCATCAGGGAGAGGAGGTCGCGCTCGGACATGCCGGTCGTGCCGTAGGTGCCCTGGCTCCGGCCGTCGCGCAGGACGCTCACCCGGTCGGCGATCTCGAGGACCTCGGACAGGCGGTGGCTCACGTAGAGGACGCCCACGCCCATGCGGGCCTGCTGTTGGACGAGGGAGTGGAGCCGGTCGATCTCCTCCGGCCCGAGCGCGGTCGTCGGCTCGTCGAGGAGGAGCACGCGGGGTTCGTCGACGAGTGCCTTAACCACCTCGAGGAACTGTCGCTCGGCGAGGGAGAGCACGCCGAGCGACAGTTCCGGATCGACGTCGAGCCCGAAGCGGTCGAGCTGGTCGCGGGCCCACGCGCTCACGTGCCGCAGCGGCGGGCGGTCCGCGGGCCGGGCGGCCAGGTAGAGGTTCTCCGCGACGCTCAGGTCGGGGACATGGGAGTAGGTCTGGTACGCCATGGCGAGACCGAGGCGGCGGGCATCGGCACTGTGGCCGACGTGCAATTGATGCCCGCTGATGTCGACCTCCCCCTGGTCCGGGTCGATGACGCCGCTCGCAACCCCCAACAGGGTCGACTTGCCCGAGCCGTTCTCGCCCAGCACAGCGTGGATCTCGCCGGCCCGGCACTCGAGGTCGACGTCCTCGAGTGCCTGGACCGGTCCGAACCGCTTGGAGACCCGCGCGAGGGCGAGGACGGTCTCGGTGGTGGTCTCGAGGTCAGGGGTGAGCACCATCGTGGGTGCGGATCAGCCCCCGAACATCGCCTGCATGACGTTGTCGGGGATGAGCGTGGACACCGGTGCCTCACCGGGGATGTCCGGGTTGCAGCTGCCCTCCTCGACGGGCCGCATCTCGGCGGGCACGACGATCTGCGGGTCGATGTCGGCGCCGTTGAGGTGCATCATCGCCGCGGTCAGCGCGATCCGGGACTGGAAGCTGCCGCCGGAGGAGTGGAAGATCCGGAAGTCCGGGTTGCCGATCTCCGCCCACTCGCAGAACAGCCCGACCTCGTCGGTCCGTAACGTCAGGACGAGGTCGATCGGCATGTCGGCTGCCTCGTAGGCGCGGACGCCGCCGAGGAAGCCGTCGGCGTACTCGTAGCTCACACCCTCGAGATCCGGGTGCTCGCTGAGGAAGCCGGACATGGCCTGGAGGGTCCCTTCACGGGTCCAGTCGGTGTCCGCCCGGCCGATGAGCTCGAGCCCGCCAGCGAGGGCGTCCTCCTCGCAGGACTGCCATGCCTCCGAGAGGGGGTTGCCCGGCGTACCGCCGAGGAACGCGACCTTGCCCTCGCCGATCTCCTCGTCGAGCACGGCGGCGAAGCTCTCGCCCAGCTCGCACAGGTCCTCGGCCACGTAGGTCAGGTAGTCCTCCCCGGGGTCACCGGCGAACCCGGCGATGTAGGGGACGACGATGATGCCCTGCTGGGTCGCCTCGCGCGCGGCCGGGAGCAGCGCCTCGCCGGCGTCGGCGAAGCTGACGATGATGTCGACGCCTTGGGCGATGAGGCTCCGGAAGTCCGAGATGGCCTTCTGCGTGTCCCCTTGGGCGCTGATGTAGCGGATCTCACCGATCTCGGGGTACGACAGGGCCTGGAGCACGAACTCCATGTGCGTGACCTCTCGCCACACGTTCTCGCCGAAGCCGTCGGCGAGGGCGACGGAGAGCTCACCGCCGGTGCCGGTGTCGCACTGCTGGTCCTGCCAGCACCGGAGCGCGAGCGCGAGCCGCTCCTCGTCGACCGCCTGGCCGGCCCGAGCCACTGCGGCGAGCACCGGCTCCGGGACGCCTGCACTGTCGGAGGTCCCGAGGGACAGCTCCATGAGGGCAGGATCCGCATCGAGGCTCTCGCCCTCTGCGGCCTCGCCGTCGGTGTCGGTCTCTGCTGTGGTGTCGTCGTCGCCGCAGGCGGCGACGACCAGGGTTGCGACGAGGAGCGGTGACATCCACCGCAACACCCGCCGTCTCGTATGCAGTTGCCTCATCCCGGTTCTCCTTCGTTGGTTGGTGCGTTACGTGGTTGGCTGTCAGGGCGGGCGAGGAAGCGACCGAGGAGCGTGACGACCCGGTCGCCCGAGACGACCATCCCGGCCGCGATGGCCCCGCCGAAGACGATGAACTGCAGCGCCGACGGCAACCCGAGGACCCGCAGCATCTGGCTCAGCAGAGTGAGCCCGAACGCCGCCACCCAGGTCGAGGTGGCGCTGGCGACCCCGCCCCTGAGAGAGGCGCCTCCGATCACCACCGCCGCGATCGGTCCGAGCAGGTACGGCGCGCCCGCGCCGAGGGTGGGGTTGCGGATGAACGCCGCGAGCAGGACACCGACGGTGCCGTAGAGCACGCCGGCGATGGCGTAGGCACCGACGTGGAACCGGCGGGTGTCGATCCCCGCGATCCAGGCCGAGCGCGGGTTGGCCCCGAAGGACTGGAACCGGCGACCTTCCACGGTCCACCGCAGGACGGCTGCGAGGAGCAACGTGATCGCCACGCCGGCCCAGAAGATGACGCTCACCCCGAGGATCCGCCCGGAGGCCCACGAGGAGAGCGCCCCCGGGACCGCGGACTCCGGACCCAGGCCGCTCCGGTAGTTGGCGGTGAACCCGAGCACGACCTGGCCCGCAGCGAGGGTGACGATCAAGGGGTTCAGGTGGAGCAGCCCGACGAGCAGCCCGTTGGCGAGCCCCACCGCGAACGCCCACGCGAGGGCCACCGCGGCGGCGAAGAGCAGACGGTCGTCGGCGCCCTGGGCCACGCCAACGGTCAGGGTCGCGGACAGCGTGACGACCGCAGGGATCGACAGGTCGATCCCGCCGGTCATGATCACGAGCATCTGACCGAGCGATGCGAGGGCGAGGAACGTGCCGAGCGGGAGCATCCCGCCGAACGACGCCCTGGACAGCGTGTCCGGCGCCATGAGCGCGACGACGATCAGGAGCAGGCCGACGAGCAGCCAGACCGGCACGAACCCCGCGGCCGCGGGGAGCATGCGTGCCAGGCCCAGCCCCCGGTCGCCCCCGACGACGCCTCGGGGCGCGGTGGCGGTGATCAGGCCTCCCCGGCGAGCGCGCCGGCCGCGGCGGGAGCCTTCACCGGCTCACGGTCGGCCGCCTTGGCGGCGCGGTGGGCGAGGGCGATGATCGGGCCGAGCGTCGCGCCGCCCGCCCAGTACGCCTGGGCCGATGCCGACGCCACGCAGTTCCCCACGCCGTAGAGGCCCGGGATCGGTCGCTCCTGGTCGTCGACGACCTGACCGTCAGGGGTGGCCTTCGGCCCGCCCTTGGTGTCGAGCGTGCCCCCGGTCACGAGGGCGGCGTAGTAGGGGCCGGTGTCGCTGAGCGGGTACATGGTCGGGTTGGCGTTCCCCGGCTCCTCCTTCACGGGGCCGTTGAACAGCTGCTGCACCGCTCGTTCCCCGCGGTGGAAGTCCTGGTCCTCCCCAGCGCGGGCGAACTCGTTGAACCGGGCGACCGTCGCGGGGACGTTGGCGGCGAAGTCGTCGGCGAGCGCCAGCCCGCCGGTGACGGCCCGGTACTGCTCCAGGCGTTCGGCGACGCCCCCGGCCAGCTCCTCCCAGGTCTGACCCTCGATGACGTGGTCGTCGCGGCCACCGGGTGGCGGGATGAGCCGGCCGTACTCGTCGCTCGCGGAGTGCTCGGCGGAGCGCTGGTCCCAGATGGCGACGAGGACCAGGTTGGGGTAGCCGCCCTCGTTCGGGTCCCACGTGAAGAAGATCTGGGCCAGCTCGTTGTAGGCGAGCTTCTCGTTCACCACACGCAAGCCGTGGCGGTTGACCCAGATCATCGAGTCACCGGCCACCGAGAACATGCCCGACATGTCGGGTCGCTTCTGGACCGCGTGCTCGAGCGGCACCGGGCACATCCAGGCGTAGTTCATGTTGCGGAGCTGGCCGCCCACGGCGCTGGCGATGGTGACGAAGTCACCCTCGTTCGACATCGCGGCGCAGCCGCCGAAGACGGGGACGTTCAGGAAGTTGCGCCGTAGCTCCTCGTCGTGGGTGAAGCCGCCGGTGGCGAAGATCACCGCCTTGCGGGCGTGGACCCGCACCGCCGTCCCGTTCGCCGAGGTCGCCTCGACCCCGATCACCTCGCCGTCGTCGGAGGCGACGAGACGCTGGACGCGGTGGCCGGTCCGGACGTCGACGCCGTCACGCTCGGCAGCCTTGCTCATGTTGCGGATGGCGACCTGCCCACCGTCCGACATCGTCTCGGACGCCCCGAGCGGGTACAGCACGCGGCCCTGGGGGGTGGCGTCCTCGGCCAGCTCGGCCCAGTAGTCGGGCACCTCTGCCGCGTGGACGTAGCGCAGCGCGTCGCGCTCCTGCAGGAGCTCAGCCGCTTCCGACGCACTCTCGTAGATGGCCTCGCACAGCTGGTACTCCCACTCCGTGAGCCCGAACGTGGCGTGCTCGGGGTCATACAGGGTCGGCCGGGAGAGCCGGGCCATGTACCGCAGGCAATCCTCCTTGCGGTCCTCGACCCCGAGCGCCTGCAATCCCGCGTTGTTCGGGACCCAGTACCAGAAGGCTGCCTTCTTCGCCGTGCCGCCGAGCTCGGGTGCCTTCTCGAGGATCATGACCTCGTTGCCGAGCCAACGGGAGAACAGCGCGGCCGGCAGGCCGCCACCTCCACCGCCCACCACGACGATGTCGGTGGCCTCGTCGAACGATCCGTTGCGGCTCGGCGCCGCCGACTCCCGAGGCGCGATCCCGTCTGCAGCTGCCATCGTGTGTGCCTCCGCTTCCACGGTCCCTGAACGAACGGACGATCCGTCCCGATGGGCTGATCATGCGGAGCCCCCCGCATGCGTCGGTGTCCGAGAAACGGACAGGTGTGCGCGTTGTTGCACCACGCCGGCGTACGACATGCGCACAGACGTGCGCTTTGTGTACAGTCGCGGAGCGAGGGGCGACCCTCGGACCGGGTCGCAGCAGACCAGGGGGAGGACGTTCAGCTATGGCCGTCCTGGACGCGCTCAGCGACGCCGCGCTGCGAGCACGAGAGGACTTCCTCTCCGGGCTCGCGCCCCGCGACCCGGTGCGGGCGGACATCCTCGCCTCGTGGCGCCGTTCGCTCTTCAGCGGCGCCAGCCCGGATCTCCCCGCCCTGCCCTACGACGACGACCACCTCGACGAGGAGAGCCGTCTCCAGTGGTCTGCTCGGCCGGTGCTCGACACCTTGGCCGAGCAGCTCGACGGCTCGACCGCCGCCCTGCTCCTCGCCGACGCCGACGCTCGGATCGTCGGGCGCTGGGTCGGCAGCGACAACCTCGCGCGCGTGATGGACCGCACGAGCTCGGCCCCTGGGTTCTCCCTCGTCGAGGAGACCTGCGGCACCAACGGTCTCGGATCGGTCGTGGAGGAGGGAAGGCTCTTCCACGTCACCGGCGCCGAGCACTACGCCGATCGGTTCCTCGGCTACTCCTGCTGCGGCGCCCCGATTCTCAACCCGATCTCCGGCCGGCTCGACGGCGTGGTCACCCTCGTCTGCCCGGGTGAGGACGCCAACGGCCTCATGGCGCCGATCGTGCTGCAGGCGGTGTCCGCCATCCAGCGCCGCATCGGTGAGCAGGCAGGCCACCAGGAGCGCCAGCTCCTCGCCACCTTCCTGGCCCGCCAGCACGGGACCCGGCGCCCACTGGTGGCCATCAACGAGCGCGCGGTCATCTCCACGCCGGCCGCGGCGCGGGCGCTCGCCCCCGACCAGCTCGCCGTGCTCTGGGAGCACGTGGCCGAGGTGGTGGCCAACCGCTGCTCGGACCGGGTGGAGCTGCGGGCGACCGACGACCGCGCGGTCGTCTGCGACTGCAGCCCGCTGATCGAGGACGGCGTGGTGCACGGGGCGCTGGTGGAGTTCGGGCCGGTCGCCGAGCGCCGTCCTGCCGTCTCGGAGGCCGGCGGTACGGGGCCGACGGCCCTGCGGCTCGGTGGCGCGAGCCGTGGCTGGCGGCAGATCGTCCGGGAGGCGGACCGGTTGGCGCGCTCGCCGCTGCCGTTGTTGGTCGCGGGGCCGCCGGGTACGGGCAAGCTCGAGCTGGTCAGGGCCATGCACCACCAGGCGATCGAACGGGAGCGCTGCGCGGTGCTCGATGCCGCGCTCTCGAGCGTGGACGTACCAGACAAGTGGCTGACCCACCTGATCGACCTCCTCGCAGGGGACGACGACGTCGTCGTGGTCCGTCACCTCGACCAGCTCGACGCGAGGATGGCCAACGTGCTCAGCACGGTGATGGACCATCGCTCCGGGCGCACCACCAACCGGGTGGTTGCCACCATGACGACCGAGGGCTCGAGTTGCTCGCCGGCGTTGGCCGCGCTGCTCGACCGGTTCGCCCATCGCATCGACCTGCCGGCGCTCGGCGAGCGACGCGACGAGATCCCCGACATCGCGCACGCCCTCGTCGAACGGCACCGCCCGGGGTCCGGGCGCCGGTTCGTCGGCGAGGCGCTCCAGGTGCTGATGCGCGCGAACTGGCCGGGCAACGTGCGACAGCTCGAGACGGCGGTGCTCGGAGCGCTGCAGTGGCGCGACACCGGCGACGTCACCGTCGAGGACCTGCCGCGCCACCTCGTCAGCCGCTCGACCTCCGGCCTCACCCCGATCCAGCAGGCCGAGCTCAAGGCGATCGTCGCCGCGTTGCGGGCCAGCGAGGGCAACAAGCAGGAAGCGGCTGCGTCCCTGGGCATCGCCCGCTCGACCCTCTACCGCAAGCTGCGCCAGTTCGGCCTCGACCTCGACCGCCTGGCCTACTGACTCACAGGATCCGCTCGACGGCGTCCACGAGCTGGCGGAGGGTGCGGACCTCGAAGACCGCGTCGCAGTGCTGCGCGTACTCACCGATCACCGAGTCGGTAGTGTCCCACTGAGAGCGCGGTTCGGGGTTCAACCAGTAGACGGCCCGGCACCGGCGCGCGATCTCCGACAGGACGTCGCCGCCGGTGGGGCGGTAGTTGGTGCGCGCGTCGCCGGTCACGATGACCGTCGAGCAGTCGGTCAGGCCGGTCCTGCCGTAGCGCACCCAGAGCATTCAATGTGTGAGGACCTCCTCGTCCCGTGCGCGGACAACCATTTGGTTTGCCAAGCGTCCGTACACGAGCAAGGAGGTCCCTGATGGCGATGGTATGTGGGTTGGATCTGCATCGACGACAGATCACCTTCGACACGCTCAAGGTGGAGTTGGGCTTCCCCCCGTTTCGTGGAGGGTTGCTGATAGCTGATGGAGCCTCCCATTCGCTGGCACCCTGGTGCCATTGGGGCGCTTCGAGGGCCGCAGAAGCGATCTGAGAGGCCGGTTTCATGCCGCCCGGTCCTGTTGGGCCCGTTCGGCGTCTCGGGCGGCGAGGATCTGCTCGTAGGCGACTGGCGGCAGCATCTCGCAGGAGCTGTGCCGACGCCGGTGGTTGTAGGCGTCGATGAAGGCGGCGACCTCCCGGCGGGCCTGGTCCTTGGTGGCGAAGTGCCGTCGCGACAGGAGCTCCCATTCGAGGGTGGAGTTGAAGCTCTCCGCGGCGGCGTTGTCGAGTGCGGAACCGACCCGGCCCATGGACTGAACCGCGCCGAGCGCACCACACGCCTCGGTGAACACGTCACCGACGTACTCGCCGCCCTTGTCGGAATGGAATACGACGCCGGTGACGTGGCCGCCGCGGACGGCGGCGGCCCTGCACAGCGCCGCCTTGGCCAGGGGGGCGTCGTGATGCTCGCCGATGGCGAAGCCCGGCAGCCGGCGAGACGCCAGGTCCAGCACGGTGGCCATTCTGTGGAATCTGATTTGTCAAGCTCTGTTCGTGTTCCGAGTGGGTCGGAGCTCGATGTTCGGCAAGAACGTGGGCGTTGGCGTGATGGCGAGCTGTCGCGGTGTAGGCCCTGCCGGAGTGGCGACATCGGTGAGCTTGCCCATGAGCGTGTCGAGGGCGGCTTGGCCGTCTTCGACTGCTGCCCGTTCCTCGTCGGTGAGGGGGACGGTGACGAGCATGCGCTGGAGGTTGTCCTTGCCCTCGAGGAGTTGGGCCATGGTGGATTCCTTCGGGATGTAGAAGTCGCAGCGGGCACAGGCCATCCGGTGTGGGCACTGCTCGAAGAAGCTGTAGCTGCAGTAGCCGTGGCCGAGGTCGTAGTGCTGCCAGGGCTCTCCGTTCACGGCGCGTCCCGATGTGACGGCCTCCCGATCGAGGAGAACCTCGATCGTCCGCAGGTTGCGGGCGAAGTAGCCGGCCTCGGTGTAGGCCTTCGACAGGGTGGCGGGGCTGATCTTCGCGTAGTGCTGGGTGCTGGCCGGGCTTCGGTGCCCGAGCCAGGCCTGCAGCTCGAACAGCGTCATCGGCTCTTTCGCGTTGTAGAGCTGGCTGGCGATGGTGGAGCGGGCCCGGTGGCTCGTGATCTTGCCGCGCACGTCCGTCGGTGGGACGCCGGCCTTGGCGCACAGGGCGGGGATGATCGTCCGGTTGAGGTAGCTGCGAGCAATCGGCTGGGCGCGCACGGCGAACAGGACGTCGACCTGCTCGGCGGTCTTGCGATCGCACGTCTTCGGCTGGGGCGGCCGGCTGCGCTGCCAGGCCTCGATGGCCTGGCCGAGGAGGGGATCGACGGGCTTGGTGAACGCGGTGCCGGTCTTGTGCACGGGCACGTCAAGTAGGCAGACGGCCTCCTCGGCGAGCACGTCGGACGCGTCGCTTCGGATCGGGTGCCCATCGTGCTGCCAGCGGACGCAGCCGACACGGAGCCGGGTGATCTCATCGGAGCGCAAGCCGCTGAAGAGCCAGGTGAGCGTCACCGCGCGGATCAGCTCCATCGGGTAGTAGGTCCCAGCGGAGTTCCCTGGTAGGTCGCCCGGCTCCAGGCCGAGCCCGGCCCAGAGCAGCTTGGCCCATAGGTCGTCCGCGATCACTCTGGGGTCGGTCTCGATGAGCACGGCGATGCTGCGCGGGACGGCGAGAGCGCGCGACGGGTCGAAGCGGCGGGGGCACCACTCCCACTCCTGGCAGTCCCGGAAGAAGGTGCGGCTCGCCATGAGGGTGTGCGCCTTGGTGCGGGGCGAGATCGGCGTGCCTTCCCGGCCGGCCAGCGCGTCGCGCCGCTGCACGTAGTCGCCGACGGACATGCGGTCGATCGCCGCTACCCAGGACGCGCAGGTCTGGCGGGTCCAGTGGGCGGGCTCGGTGATCTCGGGGTGTTCGGCGGCAAGCCAGCGCCCGGCCTTCGCCATGATTGTGCGGATGATGGCCCGCACCTTGGGCGTGAGCGTCGAGGTGGCGTGCCATCGCTCGACCCACTCGGTCCAGGCGGGATCCGCACCCTCGATGGTCGGGGCTGCGTTGTAGCCAGCCCGCACCGGCGGCTCGCAGTGCCCGAGGGCGGCGACGGCGCGCTGGAGCGCGTAGAGCAGGGGCAGCTGGTAGTCGGTCGTTGCGGGGTGCGTGCGGAGCTGCGTGAAGGCCTCGGTGCTGAAGTCCTCGAGCAAGGGGCTGCGGTTCACGAGTAACGCCTGGCTGAGCACGCCCCGGAGCCGGTGCTTGGCCACCTTCGGGACGCGATAACCCCAGGCGTCGAGCGTGGCTGCCGTCTGGGCGATGGAGCTGTCGACAACGTCCGCGCCGAAGACGAGCTTCGCGAGGTGCAGGCGGTTGAAGGTCCCGAGCTGCTCGAAGCGGTCGAAGCCGCCGAGCATGTAGGCGAGGGCGACAGCGAAGGGACGAACCGTCGTCTCGGTCGGAAGCGCTCTCGCCGCGAGGAACTCCTCGGCGCTGGGGCCGACCAACGCGGCCCAGTCATCGCAGCTCCAGGCCCAGTAGGAGCGACGGAGGGTTGCGCAGTGCTCCAGCACCACTCCGACGGCGTGCAGACCGGCTCGCCGGTGACGGGCGTGCTGGCGGTGGTGGAGCGCGACGCGGGCGGCATCGAGTGGCTCGACCAGGCGGGCGAGCGTCTTCCAGGACGGCGCTGTGCGGCGCGGGATGCCGCGGGCGCGGTTGCGCCGGAGATCGATCGGGCCGAGTCTCTCCAGCGCTTCGTGCTCGTCGCTCGTCAGCGCGCTTGAGCGGTCGTAGGCGGCAAGATCGATGGCAGGCCATGATCGCCTGCTCGGCTCCTCGCTCGCGGCGAGGGCGCCGGCACTCACCGATCGCCGCCGTCGGTGTCGACCCCGGTCAGCAAGCTGATCCGCCAGGTGTGGATCTCTGCCATCCCCCGGTTGAGCTTGTTGGAGAGATCCCGCCCCGAGAGGTGGATGTAACGCAGCGTCGAGTCCGTGCTGCGGTGCCCAGCGAAGGTGGCAATGGCGTGGAGCTCCCAGCCCATGCGGGCGAGGTCTGTCAAGCAGAGGTGGCGCGTCGTATGCGTGTAGAACTGCGGGACGTCGGCGGTGAGGGTCACCCGTCGCACCACCTTGGACCACGTCCACAGCGTCAGCGGTTCAGCCCGGTTGCGCCGCGACTCGGACAAGAACAGCGGGCCCCGTGCGCGGCTGAGGGAGCCCCGGTGGTCGAGGTAGGCAGACAGCAGCACGCCCGTCGCCGCCGAGTAGGGAACGCTCCGTCCCCGCCGGGTCTTGGTCGTCTCGGCCCGAATCCGCACCATGCGATAGGCCGGATCGAGGTCGTCAGTGCGAAGCGAGCACAGCTCCTCTCGCCGCAGGGCGGCGTCGTAGGCGAGGGCGAGCATCAGCCGGTTGCGGATCGGCTCGTCACGAAAGACCGCCAACACGTCCAACCACTGCTGTTCGGTCGGGATCCAAGGCAGCTTCACGAGCCGCGGCACGAGCGACCGCCCGCCGCCGATGCTGTGCCGGGCGCCGTAGCGGCCACGGCCGACCGGGTTCGAGTCGCGAAGGCCCTCTTCGACAAGGAAGTCATAGAAGAGCCGCACCGGGACGAGGCGTTGCTGGAGCGTGGCGTTCGCGAGGCCGCTCCCCGAGTCGAGCGCCACCGTGTTCGCGCCCAGGCGGCTCGAGCGGTTCGTCAGCTCCCGGACGAACGACGCGACCTGCGCCCGACCGGCTGCAAGCGGCTCGACGCCGTCGCGCTCGCAAACCTCGAGATACTCAGCAAGCCCGCGCGCGTACGCATCGATCGTCCGCGGCGCCCGACCGAGATCGGCGCAGATCCGCAGCCACTCCACCGCCCGCTCGTGGCGGCCGAGAACCGCCCACCTCTCCTCCAGTGGCATCGACAAGGCGCAGCCAACCTCTCAGCTCGTGGGATGCAAGCGGGCCATTCAACCCCACCGCTTGATTCCACGTAACTAATAGGTACACCTTGCCTTGTGCGGTGGGGTGCTCGGTGACGTCCATCATCCACAGGCGATCGGGTTCGGTCGGATCGAAGGCCCGCCTGACGAGGTC
>Ga0299907_10001137_pt1 | contig 14760 bp, 18 predicted proteins | sample RVTome_16_FD_198680 | JGI IMG/M metagenome (GOLD analysis project Ga0299907, IMG submission 198680) | Soil microbial communities from uranium-contaminated site in the Upper Colorado River Basin, Wyoming, United States - RVT152D67 (version 2) ... | reverse complement strand
AAGCGGTCAGCAATCGCCGCGCGTCGTCCAGGCGCTGCGGATCGCGAAGTCGGAGCTCGATGCGCTCACCGCCGATCAGCGCCTTCAGCTCGTCGGCGGTGCCGTGCGCGATTTCTCGACCGTGGTCGATGACGACGATGTCGCCAGCCAGCTGGTCGGCTTCTTCCATGTACTGGGTGGTGAGCAGCACGGTGCTGCCTCGAGCGACCAGGTCACGGATGACGTCCCACAGCTCCGCGCGGCTGCGCGGGTCGAGGCCGGTTGTCGGCTCATCGAGGAAGAGCACTCGCGCTTCCGCGACAAGGGCGCCGGCGAGGTCCAGGCGTCGACGCATGCCGCCGGAGTAGGTCCGCGCGGGTCGATGGGCGACGTCACTGAGGCTGAAGCGCTCGAGGAGCTCATTGGCCCGGGCGCGAGCGCGGCGTCGGCCGAGTCGGTACAGCAGCCCGACCATCTCGAGGTTCTCGAACCCGGTGAGGTGCTCATCGACGGCGGCGTACTGGCCCGACAGGCCGATGCGCTTCCGGACCTCGCCCGGCTGCCGACGCACATCGGCCCCAGCAACCGTGGCAGTTCCGCCGTCGGGCTCAAGCAACGTGGTGAGGATCGAGACGGTCGTGGTCTTCCCGGCTCCATTCGGGCCGAGCAGGGCGACCACCGTGCCCTCGGTGACTGCGAGATCGAAGTGATCGAGGGCCACTTCGCTGCCGTAGCGCTTGACAAGCCCGTCGGCCCGAATGATGGGGCTGCCAACGCGGGTTTGGTCGGTCATACGTCCTTCCTTGTTGTGGCCCTGAGTCCCCGCTCAGGGCTGGTTGTGGTAATCTCATGCCGCCGCCGTACAGTGTACGTGCAGGCCGTACGGCGTACGATATCCCGTACGGTGTACGGATGTCAACCCTAGAATTTGAGCGTGGGAGGTGAAGAGGTGAAGATCCCCGTGGGGGCACTCCCCGCTGCGGACGTGCGGCCTCGCCTGAGCCGCGAGCGCGTCGTCGAGGCTGCGGTGGCACTCGCCGACCGCGAGAGCATCGAGGCGGTGAGCATGCGGCGGCTGGCGCAGGAGCTCGGGTCAGAGCCGATGTCGCTCTACACGCACGTCCGGAACAAGGAAGACCTGCTCGACGCGATGGTGGACGCGGTCATTGACGAGTTCCCGCGTGACGTCGATGGCGACGATTGGAAGGCGTCGTTGCGTCAGACAGTGCTCGGAGCGCGGCGGGTCATCCTTGGGCATCCCTGGATGCCACGAGTCGTGGAGACGCGGACGACTCCCGGCCCGGCCGTCCCGCGCTACTTCAACTGGATCATCGGTGTGCTGCGCGAGGGTGGTTTCAGCCTCGAACAGACCCACCACGCGCTACACATCCTCGGCAGCCGAGTCCTCGGCTTCACCCAGGACGCCTACGACGACTCAGGCGACTTGAGCCCGGAGGAAGCAGCCGCCTTCGCCGGCCAGATCCGCGACACGATGCCCTACGTCGCCGAAATGGCACTGTCCGCGACCCACGACGGCCCGCTGGGCGGCTGCGACAGCGATCTTGAATTCGCCTTCGCGCTTGACTTCATCCTCAACGGTCTCGAGCGGATCCTCCCGACCGAATAGCGCTGCCGCGTCCGCGCCGCAACCGTCTCATGCGTCTCATGCGCTACTCGGTCGCGTGGGCTCCCGCCCTCGTGGCGCGGATCGCCGCCACGCTCGACGAGATCTCAGGCGGGCGTTACACGCTCGGCATCGGTCTGGGTAACACGCCCGATGACTACCCGCTTTTCGGGATCGATGCCGAACGGCGGTACTCGCGGTTCGCCGAGGCGATTCAGATCATTCACGACCTCCTTCGAAATGACCGGACTTCATTCGAGGGTGAGTTCTACCGGGCGCCTGGCGCCGAGCTCGTCCTGCGAGGTCCACGACTGGCGGGTCCGCCGATCGTCATTGCCGGCGCAAAACCGAAGATGCTCCGCCTGGTCACTCGATTTGCCGATGAGTGGAACTGGTGGGTGTCGGCGAACGACGCGTCAGGGCTCCGCGGGCTGCTCGATGAGCTGATCGTCGCCTGCGAGGAGATTGGCCGAGATCCGGCCACCATCCGGCGCTCGGTCGATGTGTTCTCCGTTGCTGCGCCGGGCACGCCCGAACCGCCACCCGGCCTGCTCCAGGTCCGCGGTTCGCCGGATCAGGTCGCCGAGGAGCTGCTCGGCTACGGCGCGCTCGGGTTCGACGAGGTCCGGTGCAACCTCCAGGCGCCGGCCGACGTGCCGAGAACCGACGCGATCCGCTGGATGGGGGAGGTTGTCGCACTCGTCCATGCCGCGTAGTGCCGGCTATGCTGTCGGGGAAGCGGTGGCCAGCTGCTCGCGAACCTGGCGCTGGACCCGGCCGAGCAATGCCGATGCGCCGCGCAGGCGCAGGGGGCTGACGACCTCGGCCAGCGCCATACGGGAGGTCACGTCGCCGGGCACGGCCAGCACCTCATCGGCGGTGAGGCCGTCGAGGCCGGCGTGGAAGATGCCGGCGAAGCCGCGCGTCGTCGGCGCCTCGCGCGGCGCGTCGACGAAGAGATGCACGCGCCGGTCGTCGCCGAGCTCGGCGGCCACGAAGAGCGGTGACTGGCACTCGGGCACCGGCTCCAGCCGCTCCGGGTGCTCGGCATAGCGCGAGGGAAGCGGCGGAAGCTGCTGCGAGTATTCGAGCAGCAGCTCGAGGCGGTCGCGCGGCGGGGAGGTTGCGAACAGGTCGACGATCTCGGCCAGCGCGGGTGGCAGGACCTCGGCCGTCACGACGCGGGCTCGACCTCGCGCTCGATCGGCATGCGCACCGCGTTGCCCCACTCGGTCCACGACCCGTCGTAGTTGCGAACCCGCTCGAAGCCGAGGAGCTGGGTGAGCGCGAACCAGGTGTGACTGGATCGCTCGCCGATGCGGCAGTACACGACCACCTCGTCCGACGGCGCCAGCCCGACCTCGCCGCCGTAGAGCGCCTCGAGCTCCGCGCGCGACTTGAACGTGCCGTCCTCGTTCGCGGCGCGGGCCCACGGCACGCTCTTCGCGCCTGGGATGTGGCCGCCGCGCAGGGCACCCTCCTGCGGGTAGTTCGCCATGTGCAGCAGCTTTCCGGTGTACTCGTCCGGCGAGCGAACGTCGACCAGCGGCTTGCCGAGGTGCTCGAGCACGTCCTCGCGGAAGGCGCGGATGCGGGTGTCATCGCGCTCGACGACGGGGTAGTCGGCGGCCGGGCGGTCGGCCGCAGCGGTCGTCATCGGCCTGCCCTCCGCCTCCCACTTCGCGCGACCGCCGTCCAGCAGGCGCAGGTCCGGGTGGCCGAAGAGGCTGAACACCCACAGCGCGTAGGCGGCCCACCAGTTCGACTTGTCGCCGTAGAAGACGACCGTCGTATCGCGGCCGATTCCCTTCTGGCGCATGAGCTGGGCAAAGCGCTCGGCATCGACGTAGTCGCGCGTGATGGGGTCGTTGAGCTCGGTGTGCCAGTCGACCTTCACGGCGCCGGGGATGTGGCCGGTCTCGTAGAGAAGGATGTCCTCGTCGGACTCGACGACCACCAGGCCGGGGTCGTCGAGGTGATCGGCGAGCCAGCCGGTGGTGACCAGCTTCTCGGGGTGGGCGTATTCGGCAAGCTTCGGGTCGGGATCGTTGGGGAGGGCCATGGACCGATGCTAGGCCTTTGCTGGCCATTTGTCCGCAGCGACGATCCTCAGTCGCCGGGCAGGGCTCCGAGTTGACGCATCATGCCGAGGAAGTCGGCCTGGAGGTCACGGGCGAGGAAGACCTCGTCGATGAAGCGGCGGACGAGCGCCTTGTCTGTTCGAGCGTGTTGGTCCGGTCCTGGACGGCCGGCATTGGTGCACCTCCTGTCCGGTCAGACCTCGTCCGGATCCTCCGCCTCGTTGGCTGCCGTGGGGTCCGCCGTCGAGTCTGGCGGGATGTTGGCCTCGTCGGCGTCGGTCATGGACGGGTCGTAGGCGAGACCCTCGTCCGGCGGGTCACCGACCGGCTCGTCGGTCTTGGTCGGGTCGCGTGGCTGGTCCATCGGTCCTCCTCAGTGGCTCTCGCCGGCATGGCGGACGTCGTCGTCGCCGGCCTGGTCGCCCTCGCGATGCCCCTGCGGCCAGCCGTCATCCTCGCTCGACGTCGCGCCGGACTCGTTGTTCGTCACCGCGACTCGCTCGGCGCCCTCGTCGAGGTCGTCGCGCACCTGCTCGGTGTTCGGGTCGGGATGCTGCCCGATCCAGGCGCCGCCCTCGCGGCGCGGGGTGTCATCGGTCATGGATTCCTCCTTGGCACGCCACGCATGCAAGGCGCGGGCCGGTTGGCCTGCGTCCTGCTCCGCCCACGGCATGACCGATGGCCTGGACCGCGAGGAGCGCGACGCCGTCGTGCCGAAGGCGCGGACGATCGCCCAGCTGCGGAGCCTGGCGACGGGGTGCCGGGCGCCTGCGGGCTGTGGGCCCGCGCCACGCAGACGGTGTTCGGCGACGGGCCGATTAACGCGCGCCTGCTGGTGGTCGGGGAGCAGCCCGGGAACAGCGAGGACCTGGAGGGCGCGCCGTTCGTCGGCTCCGCGCCCGACGAGGTGCGCGACCAGGCTTACGCCGGCCTGGTCGCCGACCTGAAGGCTGCGGCGACCTGGCTCGCCCGCGCGTCGACCCGTGCTGGCTGAGGCGTCGAGCGCCCGCCATACTCGCGCGCATGGAGCACGATGCCGAGGCTGTCCTGCTCACGGGCCTGTACGGCAGCGCCAAGTCGTCGGTGGCGGCCGGGAAGGCCGCGGCCGAGTTCGTCGCCTGGTTGGGATGGGCCTGAGATGTGTGGACGGTTCAGCCAGGGCGAGCCGTCGCGGCACATCAGCGACTACTTCGGCGCGTATCCCGACGAGGACCTGCCGGACGGGCTGTACAACGTGCCGCCCACCGAGTCGATCCGGATGCTGGTGGAGAGAGATGGCGCGCTGCGCCTGACCGCTGCACGCTGGGGCTTCCAGCCGTTCTGGACATCGTCGGCAGAGGGCCCGCCGCGCTCCTGGATCAACGCCCGGGCCGAGACGGCCTTCGACTCACCCGCCTTCGGCCCCGCCCTGCGGGCGACGCGCTGCGTCATTCCGGCCGACGCCTTCTACGAGTGGGACCGCAGCGCCAGCCCGCGCCAGCCGTATGCCATCGGTCCCGCCGGCGAGGGCGAGATGCTGGCGCTGGCCGGCATCTGGAGCGCATCTCGCGACCGCGGTGTGACCGCCGCCATCCTGACCACGCGCCCGAATGAGTTCGTGGCGCCGATTCACAACCGGATGCCGGTCATCCTGCTGCGGGACCTGGTCGACGCCTGGCTGGACCCGGCCTCTGAGCCGGCCGACCTGGAGCCGATGCTGGCGCCCGCACCGGAAGCCAGCCTGCGCATCTGGCCCGTCAGCACCGAGGTCAACCGCGTGGCGGCCGACGGGCCCCACCTCCTGGATCGGGTGGAGCTGGCGGCGACGCTGGGCCTTGCCTGAACTCAGATCCCGGCGACCTCGACCTCGTCCATGACGTCGCTGACGCCCGGCACGTCGCCGACGATGCCGACGATCTCATCGAGCACGTCGATCGACTCGACCTCGCCCTGCACGACGACCAGCGTGCCACTCACCGCCACGCGGACCCGGTCGCCGGCGGGCACGTCTGACGCGCGGAGGGCCTCGATCACCCGCGCGCGCAGCTCGTCATCGCGCGGCCGCTCGGCGTCGGGAGGCTGGATCGAATCGTTGCGTTCCAGCTCGTCGGCATCGGTCGCGTCGGCGTCCACGACGCGTTCGCTCGGCGGGGCATAGGGCAGGCCCTCCTCGCGGGCGACGAGGTAGTCATCGGTCATGCCGGACGCCGGCTCCTCGACGAGGTCGCCGGTGTCCTCCGACGGCAGCGGCAGTCGCTCCTGTTCCTGGTCCATCGCACCTCACCTCCTGCAGCGCTCGTTCGCAAGCAGCGTGCCGCTAGCATCTGCGCGTGACGCACGAGGATCTGCTGGCCGCCCTGCGAGCTGCCGTGGGTGGGCGTCACTGCCTGACTGATCCCGACCTGCGCTCATCTTACGAGACCGATTGGACCCGTCGCTGGTCGGGGGTCGCGCTGGCGGTGGTCCGCCCCGGCTCGACGGACGAGGTCGCGGCGGTCGTGCGAGCCTGCGCCGATGCGGGCGCCGGCGTCGTTCCCCAGGGCGGGAATACCGGCCTGGTCGGCGGCTCGGTGCCGCGGGCCGGAGAGGTCGTGCTCTCGACGCTGCGCCTGAATGCCGTCGAGGATCTTGACGGCGATGCCGGCGAGGTGACCGTTGGTGCGGGCGCCAGTCTCGCGTCCGTCCAGTCCGTGGCGCGGGCGTCGGGGTGGGACGTCGGGGTCGACCTCGGCGCGCGCGACACGGCCACCATCGGCGGGATGGTCGCCACCAACGCCGGTGGCGTGAACGTGCTGCGCCACGGGCCGATGCGCGACCAGCTGCTCGGCTTCGAGGCGGTCCTTGCCGACGGCAGCGCGATCAGTCGCATGCCGGGGATGCCGAAGGACAACACCGGGTACGACCTCGGCGGCCTGCTGGCCGGCAGTGAGGGCACCCTGGCCGTGATCACCCGTGTCCGGCTGCGCCTGGTGCCCCCGCTGGCTCAGCGGGCGGTCGCCGTCATCGGCTTCACGGATGCCGCCGCCGCCGTCGCCGCCGCCGGGTGGCTGCGGCGCGAGCTGGCGTCGGTGCTGGCGCTGGAGCTGTTCACCGATGCCGGCATGGAGCTCGTCATGCGCCATGCCCGAACCGCGGCGCCCTTCGCGGCGCGCAGGCCGTTCTACCTCCTGGTCGAGGCCGGCTCCGACGCCGCCGATCCGACCGACGAGCTGGTGGCGACCCTCGAGGAGCTCGACCCCGGCGAGGCGGCGGCGGTGGCCGCGGATCCCCCCGGGCGGCATCGGCTCTGGCAGCTGCGCGAGCGTCATACCGAGGCGGTCAACGCCGAGGGCGTGCCGCACAAGCTCGACGTGTCAGTACCCCTGGCCCGGTACGCCGAGATGGTCGAGAGGGCACCGTCCGTCGTCGCCGCGCTCGACCCATCGGCGCGGACGATCGTCTACGGGCATGTGGGGGACGGCAATGTGCACGTCAACGTCATCGGCCCCGCACCGGACGACGAACGGGTCGACGACGCCGTCCTCGAGCTCGTGCTGGAGCTTGGTGGCAGCGTCAGCGCCGAGCACGGCATCGGCGTCGCGAAGGTCGGCTGGCTGGTCCGCGACCGCGGCGAGCCCACGGTCGCCGCCATGCGCGCTCTGAAGGCTGCCTGGGACCCTGCGGGTATCCTCAACCCGGGCGTCCTGTTCGCGCCAGATATTTGACGGTTCGTGTCCGGAACCGGGCGTAGCATCAGTCCCTGACGAACGAGACTGGATTCCTGGAGACGAACGGCGCCCGCATCTACTACGAGGTGGATGGCAGCGGCGAGCCCGTGGTCCTCATCCATGCCGGCGTCGCGAACCTGCGCATGTGGGACGACCAGGTTGCCGCGCTGCGAGACCGATACCGGATGATCCGCCACGACACCCGCGGCTTCGGACGCACGCAGACCGATGCGGTCGAGTTCTCGAACCGCGCCGACGTCGCGGCGCTGCTCGACCACCTCGGGGAGGAGTCCGCGCATCTCGTCGGCTTCTCTCGCGCAGGATCGATCGCGCTCGACTTCGCCCTCGAGTATCCCGGCCGGGTGCGTTCCCTGGTCGTCGGCGCCGGCGGAATCAGCGGCTACCAGTCACCCGCCGGCCTGCCCGAAGAGGCATTCGAGCTGCCCGACAGACTCGAGCGGGCGAAGGACTGGGCGGGCCTGGCCGAGTGGGAGGCGGCGTTCTGGGCGGACGGCCCGGGCCAGCCGGCCGGTCGCTCGGGCGCCGTGCGGGAGCGGGTGCACGACTGGGTGCTGGACAATTACCACGCCGAGAAGGTCGACGGGATGCCGATCGTGCTCGATCCGCCCGCCGTCGGCCGCCTGGGCGAGCTGAAGGCTCCGCTGCTGGCGATCCTCGGCGCCTTCGACGAGCCCGGGACCTCGGAGGCCATGCGGCACCTCGCCGACGCCGTGCCTGGCGCTCGCCTCGAGGTCTTCGAGACCGCCCACATGATCAACCTCGAGCAGCCGGAGCGCTTCAACGCCCTGCTCGCCGAGTGGCTTGACGCCCACCGCTCGAGCTAGCGCACGAGTATATACGTATATACATCTGGGCTATACCACCCGTCCCGGGTTGAGAAGGCCGGCCGGGTCGAGCGCCGCCTTGATGGCCCGCATGACCTCGACGGCATCGGTCCCGACCTGCTCCTCCAGGAACGGCCGGCGTGCGGCCCCGATGCCGTGCTCGCCAGTCACCGTCCCGCCCAGCGCGATGGCCGCGCGGTAGAGCTCCTCGCAGGCGGCGTGCGCCCGCTCCTCGGCGGCCGTGTCACCGCGGTCCCAGACGAAGGTCGGGTGCAGGTTGCCGTCGCCCGCGTGGCCGAACGTCCCGCAGCGCACGTCGTGGGCGGCCGCGATGCGCTCGATGGCCGCCAGCAGCTCGGGCAGCCGCGAGCGCGGCACGCCGACGTCCTCCATGCGCGCCACGCCGAGGCGCTCCATCGCGCGGAAGGCCTGCCGCCGGACCTGGCGCAGCCAATCGGCCTCCATCGGGTCGCTGGCGCGCACCACCGATACCGCTCCGGCAGCGTCGCACGCCGCCGCCGCCCGGTCGAGCTCCTCGTGGGCGGCGGTCCCAGGCCGATCGGACTCGACCAGCAGCAGCGCCGCGGCGGTGCGATCGAGGCCGAGGGCATGCCAGTCGTCGACCGCCGCGATGGTGACCCGGTCCATCAGCTCCAGGGTGCATGGCTCCGCGCCGGCCGCGGTCATCGCCGCCACCGCCTCGCCGGCGGACGGGACGGTCGGGAAGAAGGCGAGCAGCGTCCGCTTCGGCGGCGGGGCGGGTCGCAGGCGCAGGGTCGCCTCCGTCACGATCCCGAGCGTGCCCTGCGACCCCACGATCAGATGGGTGAGGGAGTACCCGGCCACGTCCTTGAGGTTTCGGCCGCCGGTGCGAATGACGCGCCCATCGGCAAGCACCACCTCGAGGCCCAGCACCGCGTCGCGCGTGACTCCGTACTTCACGCAGCACAGCCCGCCCGCATTCGTGCCGATGTTGCCGCCGATGCTGCAGAACTCGTAGCTGGCCGGATCGGGCGCGTAGAACAGCCCCTCCTTCGCGACGGCCGCCTTGAGATCCGCGTTGATGACGCCGGGCTGGACGACGGCGACGAGGTTGTCGCGGTCGATCTCGAGGATGGCGTTCATGCGCATCAGCGCCACGGTCAGCGCGCCCTCGATGCCGGCAGAGCCGCCCGACAGGCCACTGCCTGCGCCGCGCGGCACGACCGGAACGCGGTGGGCAGTGGCGGCCCGCATGATCTCGGCGACCTCGGCGGTCGTTGCGGGGAGCGCGACGGCCAGCGGCAGCCCCGGCTCGAAGTGGGCGGTCTCGTCGCGGCGGTACGACTCGCGATCGGTCTCGTCGGTGAGCACTCGCAGGTCGGGAAGCCGCGACCGCAGGTCGTCAAGGAACGCCGTCACCGCACGATGGTAGGCGAGGGGCTTGTCCCCGCCCGCATCGCGCGGTGTTTGTCTCTCCGTCGGAGGCCCGGGCGAGCACCGATCAGGTGTGTTGAACAGTCCCATCGATCCGTCGTCGATGCGCCGATGGCGGGACCGACGTCGCCGGGCTAGGCTGCAGAGCGTGAGCGAGATCGACGCCATCCTGGAGGCGGCTGCCGCGGGCGGCGAGCGCGGCGACCCGATGGCGCTTGCCACCGTCGTCTCGGTACGCGGGTCCTCGTACCGCCGGCCGGGGGCGCGGCTGCTCGTCCCGGCGGAGGGGGCGCCAATCGGGCTGATCAGCGGTGGCTGCCTGGAGGAGGAGGCTGCCCGTCTGGCTCGCGAGGCGATCCGGCTGGACGCGCCGCTGCTGGTGACGATCGACCACTCCGCCGAGGGCGACGAGCTGTGGGGGATGGGCCTCGGCTGCCGTGGGGTGATCGACCTTCTGGCCGAGCCGCCGGCGATGGCGGTCGAGACGCTGGCGGCGCTGCGCGCGGCGCGGACCGACGGGCGGGCCACGTACCTGCTGACCGGCCTGGATGGCGAGCGACGCACGCTCACGGCCACCGAGGCCGATGCGCTCGGCGAGCGAGCGGCGCTGGCGGTGGCGCACGGCCGGCCGACCCTGCTCGGCGAGTCGGTGCTCGACCCGATCCTGCCGCCGCTGCACCTCGTGGTGTGCGGCGCCGGCCCGGACGCCGGGCCGCTGGTCGCGGCGGGGCTGCGCCAGGGCTGGCGCGTCGACGTCGCCGACCCGCGGCGCACGCTGCTGGTGGCGGAGCGCTTCCGCGGCGCCCGCCTCGTGGACGCCGAGGCGCGGAAGGCCGGGCCGGCGACTGACGCAGGCGAGTGGACCGCCGCCGTGGTCATGAGTCACGACTACGTCCGCGACGCCGACTTCGTTGCCGGGCTGCTGGGTCGCGGCCTCACCTACCTGGGCGTGCTCGGGCCGCGGGACCGCACCGAGCGGCTGCTGGCCGAGCTCCCGACGCCGCCGAACGACGCGGACCTGGCCGTCATCCACGCGCCCGCCGGCCTGGACATCGGTGCCGACGGCTCCGAGCAGGTGGCAACCGCCATCGTGGCCGAGATCCTGGCCGTTCTCCACGGGCGGTCGGGCGGTTCCTTGCGCGCTCGGCCGGGCCCGATCCACTCGTAGCGCCGCCTTCCTGGCCGGCAGCGCGCTATGGACCGACCTCCTCCTCGGTCACCGGCGTCAGGCCCGGGCAGACTCCGGGGACCAGCGCGAAGTTGCGATCGGTCCGTTCGCCCATGAGCAGGACGGGCATCCCGTCGACGATGCCCGGGATCGGAGCGCCGACCCTCAGGAAGTACGTGTTGCCCTGCGCCCGCTCGGAGATCGGCACGGTGACGTTCACGTCGTAGCCGCGAAATGCCGCGTCGTCGGGCGAGGGGATATAGCGGATGGCATAGCCGCCGGCCACGATCTCGTCGTCGTAGGTCATCGCCTCCGCCTCCGCGAGGGTCTGCGGACAGCGAGGAACAGCTTGGCACGCGACGAGGGGAACGCCGACGACCAGGACGAGGGCCGCGATCGACCCGGCTCGATCCACGGCTAGGAGGGCGCGTACTCCGCGGGGTGGTCGCCGCGGTCGACATCGGCCGTGCGGGCGATCGTTTCGAGCGCCTCGTCGACGGTCGTGCCGTTCGCATCGGCGGCGCGCTTGACGTCCTCGTAGGTGATGTTCAAGCCCGGCTTGCCCATGTCGTCATGGGCGCGCATGCAGCCGCAGTTCAGGCACATGGAGGTTGCTCCCTTCGGTGAATACCGTGTCTCCACAGCATCGCGGGTGCCATCAGCCGCCGATGAAGCTCATCTCCACCTTCGGCAGGTCGACCGTCTCGAGCGTCCGCAGCTCCGAGTACCGATCCGAGCGGCCGGTCCAGATCGCGCGCAGCGCCTCGACGAGGTCCGCATCGGTCGTGTTCGAGCGCACGATGGCGCGCAGGTCGTGGCCGGCGGTCGCGAAGAGGCAGGTGTACAGCCGGCCGTCGGCCGACAGGCGGGCGCGGGTGCAGTCGCCGCAGAAGGGCTGGGTGACGCTGCTGATCACGCCGATCTCGCCGGCGCCGTCGCGGTACCGATAGCGCTGCGCGACCTCGCCCCGGTACTCGGACTCGACCGGCTCGAGCGGCCAGCGCGCGTCGATGGCGGCAACGACCTCGGCCGCGGGCACGACGTCGTCCAGGCGCCAGCCGTTCGTGTGGCCGACATCCATGTACTCGATGAAGCGGACCGTGGTCCCCGTGCCGCGGAAGTGACCGGCGAGGTCGCCGATGGCATGCTCGTTCATGCCGCGGCGGATGACGGCGTTGATCTTGACCGGCCCGAGGCCGACCGCCTCCGCGGCGGCGATCCCGTCGAGCACGCGCGCCACCGGGAAGCCGACGTCGTTCATGCGCGTGAAGGTCGGATCGTCCAGCGCGTCGAGGCTGACCGTCACGCGCTGCAGGCCGGCCGCGCGCAGCGCGAGCGCCCGCTTCGCCAGCAAGGAAGCGTTGGTCGTCAGGGTCAGGTCGTCGATGCCCTCGATCGCCGCCAGCATCGCCACCAGGCGCTCGAGATTCGCCCGCACGAGCGGCTCGCCGCCGGTCAGGCGGACCTTGCGCACGCCAAGGGCGACGGAGGCGCGAACGACGCGCTCGATCTCGGCGAACTCGAGCACTTCGGCGCGCGGCAGGAAGGCGTGGTCCGGACCGAACACCTCCTTCGGCATGCAGTAGCCGCAGCGAAAGTTGCACCGGTCGGTGACGCTGACGCGCAGGTCGCGCATCGGCCGGCCGAGGGTGTCGAGGACGGTCAGCGGGGAGGGCATCGGTCGATGATCGTGGCAGCCATCCGCCGCCGGCGCAACGGCGGGCCCCGGCGACCGTCAGGCCATGAGCTGGTTGGCCGCCATCACGATGCCGAGGAGCACGGCCAGCGCCCCGCCGCCCACGAGGGCGACGCGAGAGGCCAGCGGCTCGCAGCGCGGCAACGGCATGCCGCCAAGGCCGAGGCCAACGGCCACCGCGCCCCCCGCGGCCACGATGCTGGCCAGCGTGAGGACCGCGAAGAAGAGGCCGGGCTGACGGCCCTCGTCGATGCCCGTCTCCGACAGGCTGAAGGTGAAGCGCTGCCGCAGCAGCTCGGACCCCTCGGACGACAGGATACGGACGGTCGTGTCCCAGCTGCTGTCGGGCGGCAGCACGACCGCATCGGCGATCCAGTCGATCGTGCCGTCCGCGGGCGTCCCGATGCCCGAGTGATCCATGTCGCCGGAGTGGTCGACGCCCTCCATGCCCTCGAGCACGAGCGGCACGCGGGTCGTCGAGCCGGTGTCGAGGCGGTCGAGCGAGAGCTCCATGTCGTCGACGGCGGCCATGGCGGCCGACGTCGTGACGACGATGCGGTTCACGCCGGGGCGGCCGGGGGCGACCGCCAGCACCATGTTCGGCGTGATCTCGCCGAACGCGTCCGGGACGGGCTCGATGCCGGTCCCGGCGGCCTGGTCCAGTGGCGGCGTGGAGGCCAGCGCCGCGCTCATCACGAGCACCGCGACGATGGCCAGCACCTCGACCCTCACGCGGGTGCGGAACCCGTCCAGCCAGGGTCGCATTCGCCCGCCATCGAGGAAGTTCAAGCCGCCCATGGCCAGCGCACCGCCGGCGAGGGCGGTCTTCATCACCAGCGTCCGGCCGTACTCGGTCCCGATGGGCAGGAGCGTGCCCGTCTGCACCCAGGCCGAGTACACCCCGGTGACGCCCACAAAGCCGATGGCCACCAGGGCGAGCGCGGAGAAGCGCGGCACGACCGTCCGCAGGGTCGGGACCGGACCATCCGAGACCCAGGACGGGCGGAAGATCATCAGCAGCAACCCGGCCACGCCGCCGGCCCAGATGCCGACCGCCGCCACGTGCACGACCTGGCCGGCGATGGCCGCGGGCCCGGGGATGCCGGACGCGTGCCCCGCCGCCACGAGCAGGGCGATGCCGGCGAGCCCGGTCACAGCCCCCGCCATGCCGGCCCATCGGCGCGGGATGAGGACGAGCATCAGCGCGCCGGTGCCCAGGACGCCGACGCGGGCCAGCTGGAGCAGGCCGTTGCGGCTGGCGAGGAGATAGTCGACGACGCCGCCGGCCTCGAGGCCCGCCGCCACGGCGGTGACCAGGCCGGCCGCCCCCGAGACGGTCAGGCCGGCCGCCAGCAGGCGCACAAGCCGATCCGGCATGAGGTCATCGCGGAGGACGAAGCGATGGAACGCGGCGATCCCCAGCGCCAGGAGCATGCCCAGATAGGCCACCCATCGTCCGACGACCGCGACGGGATCCGTCTCGGTGTGGGTGGCCCCGCCGGCCGTCGCCGGCAGGGTGCCCTCGACGTCGCCGATGCCGAAGCTGAAGAAGCCCTCGGCGGTGTGGCCGTCGGCAGCCGAAAGCGTTCGCCAGGTCAGGACGTACACGCCGTCGGGCAGGGTCGGGTCCCGTACGACGAGCGAGAACGGGTCGTCCGGGTCGACCTCGCCGGCGCGTTCGAGGACGGGTTCTCCCTCCGGCGTGGCGAGGTCGATCGAGGTGACCTGCGACTCGAGCGGCTCGCTGAACACGAGCCGCAGCTCCCCCGGCGACTCCGCGAGCACCGCGCCGGCGGCGGGGGAGCTGGCCACCAGCTGGGCGTGCGCCCGCGCCGGCGTGCCCGTGATGGGCGACGCCAGCAATGCGAGCACGGCGGCAGCGCCGGAGAGGCGCCACCACCGCATGGCCCGCATCAGGAGCGGCGCCGGGCGAGTGCGAGGCCCAGCGCCGCGAGGCCGGCAAGCAGGCCGGCGCCGCCGAGGACGAGGGCGATCGTGGCGGTCGTCGCGGCCCCCGCGCCGGCCTCTGCATCTCGGACGATGTCTCCGGCGGAGGGGAACTGGATCGGGAACTGGCCGCCGGCGACGTCCTGCACCTCGCTGAACGTCTCCGGTCCGGAGGTGAACTCCTCGTCGATGGCCGTGCCGTCGATCTCGCCGCCGATGCGGAAGGTGTACGGACCGGCCGCGGTCGGGAAGAACACGGACCGATACGCTCCCGGCTCGCCGAAGGCGGCCGAGATCTCGAGCTCGCGGGAGTCGCCG
>Ga0299907_10001136_pt1 | contig 14765 bp, 12 predicted proteins | sample RVTome_16_FD_198680 | JGI IMG/M metagenome (GOLD analysis project Ga0299907, IMG submission 198680) | Soil microbial communities from uranium-contaminated site in the Upper Colorado River Basin, Wyoming, United States - RVT152D67 (version 2) ... | reverse complement strand
CCGAAGCCCTCGGGCCGAAAGCCGTAGATGAGCCGCCACGTGACCGTGGCGCCGACGAAGCTGATCGCCATGGGCATGAAGATCAGCGACTTGGCCACCGCCTCGCCCCGGCGCAGCCGATCGGCCAGCGTGGCGAAGGCCAGCCCGGTGGCGGTTGCCACCGCCGGCACGATCACGATCCAGCCCGCCGTGTTGCGGATGGCGCGCAGCATGCTGTCGTCGGTGAACACGAACTCGTAGTTGTCGAGGCCGACGAAGCCTTTGCCCTGGCGATCACCGAAGCTGATGATGATCGTGTTGATCACGGGATAGATGAGGAAGACGGCGAGGATCACCAGCGCCGGGCCCACGAACACGTACGGGCGCACCCCTTCGCGGAACTGCTTGGGCAGCCAGTCGACCGCCCGGTTCATGGCCCAGTACAGGAAGAAGATCCCGGCGACGCCCACCACGATGGCCACGCCCACCAGCACGAAGCGGTTGGCGTCCTCGTCGCGCAGGAAGTCGAACGTCAGCCACATCAGCGCGAAGGCGGCGATCGGTATGACCAGCGCGCCGACGAGCCGCAACACGGCCAGCCCCGCCGCCGATGCGGCGGCCGGCTGCTCGGGCGGCGTGGGCGCTGGTGGCTCGGGTGCGCCCGCCGGCGTTTCGACCGTCGTTGTCACGCGGCCCCCTCCTCGTTTTGCTCGAGCGAAGCGTAGATCGGGAGGGAGCGGCCCGCAGGGACCACTCCCTCCCGGCTGTCAGTGGCAGTGACCTCGCTGACCTACTCGGGCCAGGCCGCCTCGATGTTGTCGAGGGCGGCGGTTGCCCCGTCAGGTCCCTGCTGCATGTACGTCATCATCTCGCTCCAGAAGGCTCCTGAGCCGACCTGCGGCGGCATGAGATCGGAGGCGTCGAAGCGGGCGGTGCCGTCGGCGATGGCCGTGTTCGTGACCTCGGAGGAGGCGCCCAGGATGTCGTTGGCGTAGCAGTCGGGCCCCACCTCGAGGTTGGGCGAGAGCCGCGAGCCTGCGACGTTGCCGGCCTGGGCGCACTGCACCTCCTCACCCGAGAAGCGCTCGATGAAGTCGACGACCTCGGGATCGTCGCGGAACGTCACCATGAACTCGCCGGCGATCAGCGTGCCTTCCTGGTCGATCGGCGGGAACGGGAACCAGTCGTAGTCGGTGCCCGCTTCCGCGCCCTCGAAGCCCGATTGGGCCGTGATGAAGCTCGCCTGGCGGTGCAGCCAGCACCCGGGCGGGTCCTGGAACATCGGCGCCGGGGCGTCGCCGAAGGCGATCGACGGTGTCTGGTCAGCGCCACCGAGCACGTAGTCGTCACCGAACATGACCTGCCCGAACGTCTCGGCCGCGGTCAGCACGGCCGGGTCGTTGAACGGGATCTCGTGGGTCACCCACTGGTCGTAGACCTCGGGGCCGGCGGTCCGCAGCATGATGTCTTCCATCCAGTCGGTGGCCGGCCACCCGGTGGCATCCCCGCTCTCGTAGCCGACGCACCACGGGGTGCTGCCGTCCTCGACGATCTGGTCGCTCAGGGCGATCAGGTCGTCGAAGGTCTCCGGCACCTCGTAGCCCTCCGCCTCGAAGTCGTCGACCGGGTACCAGACCATGCTCTTCAAGTTGACGTTGGAGGGCATGCCGTAGTGCTGACCGTCGACCTCGACCAACGACAGCAAGTACTCACCGAAGCGCTCCTCGAGCTCGGCGATGTCGAACCCCATGTCCTCCAGGGAGACGGCGCCCTGGTCGACGGCGTCGGCCACCGCACCCGGCTGGGGCAGCAGCGCGATGTCGAGGGTGCCGGCCTCCGAGCGGATCTGGAAGTCCTCCTCGAAGCTGCCCGAGTCCTCGATCTCCATGTCGTAGCCGACCTCCGACCCGATCAGGTCGTCGACCACGCCCTGGATGAAATCGGCCTCCTCCGGCTCCATCGCGTTGAGCACGTTCACGGTTCCGGTGAGGTCCTCACCGGCGCCGCCACCCTCCTCTTCGGTCCCGGCGCCATCGTCGTCATCGTCGTCGCCACAGGCGGCGAGCAACATCACCATGGCGGCGGGAACCGCCATCAATCGGCGGAATCGCATCGTGGTCTCCTTTTTGCTGTCGTGACTGCTGGTTTGCAGAGCTACGCGTCGGTCGGCTCGGTCGTGCCGGTCGCATCGGTCGTCGCGGTCGTGTCAGGCGCGCCGGTCGGCGCGGTCGCGTCGTAGATACCGGCCCCGGTGTCGACATCGAAGAAGTGGAGCCGGTGGGTGTCGACGACCACCTCGATGCGGTCGCCGGGCTGGGCCGTCGTGCGCGGGTTGAGGCGGGCCAGGACGTTGGTCTTGGCCGCCCCGGTCGGTGCGGCGACGGCCTCGTCGACGTCGGCGGCCAGCTCGATGACGTCCTCGGTCATGGCCGGCGGGGCGTCGATCTGGAAATGCACCACGACGTCGGACCCGAGCGCCTCGCGCAGGTCGACCGTCGACGTGAAGCGCCGCTCGGGCGGGGCGTCCGCGACCAGCGCCGCGTCCTCCATGTCCTCCGGACGGATGCCGAGCACGACGTTGCGGCCGGCGTAGCCCCGGAGGGCGGGTCGCTCGGCCAGCGCCTCGTCGGGCACCGGTAGCCGGAACCCGCCGAGCTCGACGACGATGCCGCCGTCGGACGAGGCCAGGCTCACCTCCACGAGGTTCATCGCGGGCGAGCCGATGAAGCCGGCCACGAACAGGTTGACCGGGTGCTCGTAGAGCGACTGGGGGCTGTCGACCTGCTGGAGCAGGCCCTTGCGTATGACGGCCACCCGGTCGCCCATCGTCATGGCCTCGGTCTGGTCGTGGGTCACGTAGATCGTCGTGACGCCCAGCTCGCGCTGGAGCCGGGCGATCTCGGCCCGGGTCTGGACGCGCAGCTTGGCGTCGAGGTTCGACAGCGGCTCGTCCATGAGGAACGCCTGCGGGTGCCGCACGATGGCCCGCCCCATCGCCACCCGCTGCCGCTGGCCGCCCGACAGCGCCGCGGGCTTGCGGTTCAGCAGCTCGCCCAGGCCCAGGATGTGCGCCGCGTCCCGCACCCGGGTCTCGATCTCGGGGCGAGGCACCTTCGCCAGCTTGAGCCCGAACGCCATGTTGTCGAACACGGACATGTGCGGGTACAGGGCGTAGTTCTGGAACACCATCGCGATGTCCCGCTCCTTGGGCGGCATGTCGTTGACGATGCGATCGCCGATCGTGACCTTGCCCTTGCTGATGACCTCGAGCCCGGCGACCATGCGCAGCGCTGTCGTCTTCCCGCAGCCCGACGGCCCGACGAGGACCATGAACTCGCCGTCCACGATGTCGAGGTTCAACGCCCGTACGGCCACGGTTCCGTCGGGGAACACCTTCCACACATCCTCGAGAACGATCTGTGCCATGTTGTCTACCGTTCCTCTCTGGCGGTTTCCTTCATGTTCGCGTTCCCGCCAGTGACACGCGTGGACGTCTTCGGGGGCGCGGTCGTCGACCGCTCGACCAGCTCGAGGTCGAGCCGGTGCACCAGGGGGCTTGGCACCTCGTCGTCGTCGAGCAGGCCGAGCAGCAGCGTGGCGGCGAGCGAGCCGCTCTCGAAGAGCGGCTGGCGGACCGTCGTCAGCCCGACGTAGCCCGACACCTCGACGTCGTCGAAGCCGACGACCGACACGTCGTCGGGCGCCTCGAGACCGGCACGTCGCACCGCCTCGAGGACCCCCAGGGCCTGGGAGTCGGACGAGGCGAACACGGCGGTGGGCCGGTCGCGCCGGGCGAGCAGCTGCTCGGTGAGGCGCCGGGCGACCGCCCGCACGTGCGGCCCGTGGAGCACGTAGCCGGCCGGAACCCGCAACCCGGCTTCGGCCATGGTCTCGCGGTAGCCCTGCTCGCGGCTGGTGCCCGCGGTGAACCCCAGCGGGTTGTCGGGGTCGTCGCCGATGAAGGCCACCCGCTCGTGCCCGAGCGCCAGCAGGTGGCGGGTGGCGAGGCGCCCGCCCTCGACGTCGTCGGTCACGACCGCGGGCACGCCCTCGCCCCGGGTGTCGAGCAGGACCACCGGCACGCCCGAGCTGGCCAGGCGGGCCAGGCTGGCGGGCGGCGTCGGCAGCGACATGATCAGCAGCCCGTCGGCGCGGTCACGCCGGGTCAGCGTGGCCAGGTGCTCGTCGCGGTGCAGGGGCGACTCGACGTTGAACAGCACGAGGTCGTAGTGGCTGGCGTCGAGCGCGGCGGCGACGCCGCGGAGCCGCTCGACGGCCGAGGCGTGGGTGAAGAAGGGGACGACCACGCCGAGCGTCTGGCAGCGGCCCCGGCTGAGGCCGCGGGCCAGTGGGTTGGGCCGGTAGTCGAGCACCTCGATGGCGGCGAGCACGCGGGCCCGGGTGGCGTCGCTGACGCGGGGGCTGTGGTTCAGCACACGCGAGACGGTGCCCGCGCCCACGCCGGCATGCGCTGCGACGTCAGCGATCGTGACCACCGCCCCTCCCCTCGTCCGTCCGGTGCGCTGGCTCTGCGTCGATTCGGTTGTCCCGCCGCCCCTGGCGACGCCTGCCGTGGAACCGCTTCCATCGGCGTGTGTCGCACCATAAGTGCCGCATGTCACGCTGTCAATGGAACCGCTTCCACGCACGGCGGCGCCGGCGCGAGCACGGTCGGTGCCACTGCGTGCCCCCACCCGGCGCTTAGCCTGGCCGCGAAAGAGGCGAGGTGGCCATGTCGACAGCACTGATCGAGTTCCCGGTGGGCGAGGACGCGGCGGCCGGAACCATCGCGTTCGCGGTGCCCGACACCGATCCGGGCGTGCGCCGGGTGGCGCGCGGACCGGGTGACATCATCCCCGGGCCGACCGACCTGCAGGCCGCGCTGTCGACGGTCCGGACCACGGCCGAGGCGGTCATCGAGCAGGTGCGCGGCATCCCCCACGGGCCCGACGACATCGAGGTCGAGTTCGGCATCCAGATGAACGCCCGCTTCGGCGCGGTCATCGCCACCGGCGAGGCGGGCGGGCACGTGCGGGTGAAGCTGCGATGGCAGGCCACGACCGCGACCTGACGGCCAACCCGCCCTGGCTGGCCCGCGTCGACCACCCCGACGGCGGCGTCCTGGGCGCCGGTTTCCTCATCGACGAGCGCACGGTGGTCACATGCGGGCACACGGTGCCCGCCCCCGAGGCCGGCGCGTCGACGCCCGTCGACGTGCGCTTCGTGCACTCGTCGTCGCCCGCGTCCGTACGGGGGCACGTCGCCGCCGCCGACCACCACTTCGACTCCGACGGTGCGACCGACGTGGCGGTGATCCGTCTCGACGCGCCGCTGCCCGCCGGCGCGCTGGCCGCGCCGCTGGTCGGCGCCCGTCACCTGGCCGGTCACGCCGTGGTGCTCACGGGCTTCCCCGAGGTGCCGGGCGACTGGGGCGACCAGGGCGAGTGGGGCAGCCGCGCCGAGGCCGTGGTGTCGACCCAGGGTGGGCCGCGGCTCGGCTGGTGGGAGCTGCTCGACCGCTCGACCGCCCCGGCGGGCCCCTGGGTCGCCGAGGGGTTCAGCGGCGGCCCGGTGTGGTCGACCACCGCCCACGGAGTCGTGGCCATGACGGTGGCCGGCTCCGAGGCCCGGCGCCAAGCGTACGCCATTCCCCTCGACGCGCTGGTCGAGGTCGAGCCGTCCATCCGCCTGCGGGTGCAGCCGCCCCCGGACGACACCGAGGTCGAGGCCGACCTGCGCGCCGAGCTCGAGGCGCTCGAGGCCCGCCTCCCCGCCAGCGACCCCCGCATCACCGGCGCCCGCTACGGGCTGGCCGTCACCCTCCTGAACGCCCAGAGCGACCTGGCCGAGGCCGAGCGGCTGCTGGCCGAGTGCATCGACGACGTCGACGTCTACGGCCACCCGCCGGCCCGTGCCTACGGCATGTGGTTGGCGGTCGCCGAGGTCCGGCTGGACGGGCGCCGGGGCGACGAGGCGCTCGACGCCATCGCCCGTGCCCGCGAGGTGGGCGAGGCGGCCTACGGCACCGACGACCCGCGCCTGACCAGCGCGCTCGCGCGCGAGGCCCTGGCGCGGCTGCAGGGCGGCGACGCGGCGGGAGCCGAGGACAGCGCCCGCGGGGCCCAGGCCCTGGCCGCCAGCGGGCCGGCGGCGACGTTGTTCGACGTGCTCTTCGTGCGCGCGCAAGCCGCGGCCATGCGCGACCCGGCCGAAGCCGAGCGCCTCACGAAGCGCCTCCTCGAGCTGGGCCGGCGGAACATCCCGGCCGGCCACCCCGGGCTGGTGCGGCCCACCCTGCTGCGCGGCCAGTCGCTGGCCACCCTCGGCGAGCGCGCGGACGCGCGCGAGCTGTTCGACGAGGCGCTGGCCCTGGCGCGCGACCGCTATCCCCGCACGCACGGCGAGGTCGCCGACTGCCACCTGGCCCTGGCGCAGCTCGCATTCACCGAGAGCCCCGCCACCAGCCTCGACACGTGCCTCCGGGCGCTCGACGCCGGCGAGGCCGCCTTCGCCGACCGCCCGGTGCGGCTGGTGCCGTACCTGTTGCTCGCCGCGTCCGCCCGCCAGGCGAGCGGCGACGCCGGCGAGGCGTTCGCCCTGGCCGACCGGGCCGTCGACGTGGCGACCCGCCACCTCGCGCACGACCACGTCGGCCTGGTCGAGGTCCACGCGGCCCGGGCCCAGGCCACGGACCCGGCGGCCCGCCTGGCGGAGCTGGTGGCCGACGCCGAGCGGGCGCACGCGCTGGCCGGGCTCCGGGCGCCCGACGTCGTGCCGGTGATGGTGCCGGCCCTCACCGTCCTCTCCGCCGCCCGGCTGATGGCCCAACGCCCCGGTGACGCCGCCGACCTGGCGCGGGAGGCGCTGGCGCTCGTGGAGGGCACGCCGTTCGCCCGCCTGCCCGTTGCCGGCGCCGCCCACCGCGCCCTCGGCATGGCCGGGTACCACCTGGGGCGGCTGGACGAGTCGGCCACCCACCTCACGGCGGCGCTGCGGACCAACGAGAGCTTCTTCGGGTCCGCGCACCCGATCGTCGGCTTCGGCTACCTCGAGCTGGGCGAGTGCCAGCGCCGCCGGAACGACCCGCAGGCGGCCGTCGCGGCCCGGGACAAGGGCCTGGCCGTCCTCGATCGAGCCCTGCCCTCCGACCACCCCGGGCGTCGCCAGCTCGATCAGCTCGTCCGGTCGGCGGCCGGCAGCCCGGTCGCCCAGGCGGCCGGCCGCGTCGCGCGCTGGCTCTCCCGGCCCGCCGGCCCGTCCTGAGCCGCACCGAGCCCGCTGCCGAGCCCGCCGAGGTCTGCCCGGCCCAGCGACCGCTACAGGCCCCAGAAGGGTCCGTGCAGGCCGACCCCGGCGAGGTACGCCCGCGCGGCCGTCGGCTCGCGTCGCACGTAGCCGCGCTCGAGGCGCCCCTCGTACCAGCCCGACGCCAGCCGCCAGAGCGTGGCCAGGTCCATCACGTAGCCCCTGGTGCTGCCCGTCCGGTCGAGCCAGGCGGCGATGCAACCCTCGTCGCAGAACAGGCGCTGGTTGCCACAGGTGTGGACCACGTCGTCCCACATCTGCGCCGCGGGCACGAGGAAGTGCGCCAGCTGGTCGCCGGGTGGCGGCGCGGCCGTGCCGACGAGCCAGGCGTGGGCGGTCGAGCAGGCCGGGCACGTCGTGGCCACGAGGACCTCGTCCTCGTCGGGCAGCAGGTGCGGCACCGCGAAGGAGTCCCAGGCGCAGCCGCCCCACCACAGGGTCCCGGCACCCATCACGGCGAAGCCCAGCGGCACCGCCGAGAACGGGTGTGCCATGACCACGTCGCGGCCGTCCCGGGCGAGGACGAGGTGGCGGGCGGCGTGCAGCTCCGCCAGCAGCCGCGTCACCTCCGCGACCGGGTACCCCAGCGTGTGCGCCAGCTCGCCCGGCGACGGCGCCCGGCCGGTGTCGACGAACGCGCGGTAAACGGCCAGTCGCACATCCTCGGCTCCCACCCGGCCAGTCTGGCGTCACGCCCGCCGGATGGCCCGGAAGCGGCGGGCCGCCGGTACATTCGGGTCACGCCGGCGACGCGGAGGGAGCCCACGATGAGCGCCGGGGAGCCATCCGAGGTCCGCCGGCCGAGCCGGTGGCTGCTCGCGGCCGAGGCCCCGCGGGCCCTCGGCGAGCTGGCGTGGCTGCAGGCGGCGCGACCTTCGCTGTCCGGCGCTGCCCGGGGCGACGGCCACGCCGTGCTCGTGCTCCCCGGGATGGGGGCCGACGACCGTTCGACCATCCCGCTGCGCCGGTTCCTGAGCCGGCTCGGCTACCGGGCGCACGGCTGGGGTCTGGGCACCAACATCCCGTCACGGGACATCGGCGGGCGGCTCGCGGAACGCCTGGAGCACCTGCGCGCCCGGGACCCCGAGCCGATGAGCCTGGTGGGTTGGAGCCTGGGCGGCATCTACGCGCGGCGGCTCGCCCGCCGCTCCCCGGAGTCCGTGCGCGCGGTCGTGACCCTGGGCAGCCCGTTCCGCTCCTTGCCGGGCTACCAGGGGCGCTCGGCGCCGCTGACGCGGGCGGTGGCCCGGCGGCGGGGCGAGGTGCCACGGACGTGGCCTCGCGGCGACGACCGGCCGTTGCCCGTGCCGTCGACGTCGGTCCTCAGCCGCACCGACGGGATCGTCCCGTGGCGCGCGTGCGTGAACCCTCGGGGGCACGCGCACGAGACGCTCGAGGTGATCGGCAGCCACTGCGGCCTCGGACACCACCCGGCGGTGCTGTACCTGATCGCCGACCGCCTGGCGCAGTCCCCCGGCGAGTGGCAGCCGCTGCGGATACCGGCGGTTTGGCGCCCCTTCCTCCGCCATCACGCCGACGACGCGGCGGGCGGGCGGCCGTAGGCCCCGGTCAGCCCTCGTCCGGATCCGGCGCGCGGACGCTGTCCAGGTCGTCCAGCTCGCGGGATCCCGGGTCGAGGTAGCAGGCGTCGGTCACGGCCTCGCCGTCGCCCGCCAAGTACTGGATCGACAGCGCCTCGTAGGTGGCCGACGGATCGTCCGGGTCCTGCACGCTGGTGAAGCTCTCCAGCCGCGCCCGCAGGTCGTCCCTCGTCGCCTCGTCCGAGCGGCCGGGGCTGCCGGCCACCACCACCACGTCGTCCTCGGCCAGGCCGAAGCGCTCCGCCAGCTGCGAGCGCACGAACGCCGTGTAGTCCGGCGTGGCGAGCTTGGCGAGCTCGTCGGTCGGGCATGCGGAGGCGGCCGCCGTCGTCTCGGCCGCGCGGGCCACGAAGCTGACGAAGGCGCCGTGGAGGTCGTTGGGCGTGTCGTCCTGCTTGAAGGCGGCGTCGTTCGCCGCCGTGTGCTCGAGCGTCGCGTCGCACACGAACAGCTCGCCCATCTCGAAGCGCACGGCCGCGAGTGGCGCGCGATCGTCGGTGCCCTCGTCGCCCTGTGCGTCGACGGGCGTCAGCGTCGTGATCAGGCCGTCGGCGCAGTAGTCCACCGCGACGCGCAGCCGGGCGGGCACGTCCCGGTCGTCGGGGTCGGCGACGCTGGAGGTCCCGTTGGTCGACTGGAAGTCGCCGTCGATGAGCCATCCGGCCCGGTCGTGGTCCTGCTTGGCCGAGACACTGACCACCGCCTCGCCGTCGCCGATGTCGACCAGGAAGCGCTCGGACGCCGATCGCGCCTCCTGCCCCTCGTAGATGACCTCGCCACGGGGCCCCGGATCGCTGCGGCCGCCCTCGAACCAGTCGGGCAGGTCGATCACATCGGTGTTCAGGAATGCGACGACCGCCGCGCCCAGCCCCACGACGGCAACGGCGCGGAGAAGTCGAGCGCTGCGCCCGCCCCGGGCACCGCCCGCATCTTCGTGGTGCAGCATGTCGTCGCCTCCTCGTCGTCCTCGTGGCGGGCACCGCGGGGCTCGGCCGCCCGCCGGGGTCTCCCCTTCCCGCACCGCCGGCCCCAGGATCTCCGGATGGGCTCGGGACAACGCGTACCCGCAGTCGCACGTATCGAGACCATGGCCTCGTGTGTCTTACAGGCACAGTCGGCGAGGCCACGGCGACGGGCGGATGCAATGGTGGCGTTCCAGGACGGGACACGGGAGACGGGGCATCTTCCGTGACCGCGCGCGGCACGTACACGGTCGGCATCGACGTCGGCACGGCGTTCACCGCCGCGGCCACGTGCCGTGACGGAAGGGCCGAGGTCGTCACCCTCGGCGACCGCGCCGACGTCATCCCCTCCGTCGCGTTCCTCCGCGAGGACGACGTGCTGCTGGTCGGCCACGCCGCCGAGCGCCGCGCCGTGTCCGACCCGACCCGGGTGGCGCGGGCGTTCAAGCGGCGCATCGGCGACGACGTCCCGCTGTGGCTGGGTGGGCGGGCGCAGGCGGCCGAGGCGCTGACCGCGGCGATCGTGCGCTGGGTGGTCGACCTCGTCACCGCCCGCGAGGGCGGGGCGCCGGGCCGGACCGTCCTGACGCTGCCGGCCGGCTGGCGCGACCACCGCCGTGAGCTGTTGCTGGGCGCCGCGGCCGAGGCCGGCGTCCACGAGCCCGAGCTGCTGGCCGAGCCGGTGGCCGCCGCCATCCACTACTCGGTCCGGCACGCGCTGCCCCCCGGGGCGACGGTCGGCATCTACGACCTGGGCGGCGGCACCTTCGACGCGACGATCGTGCGCCGGGGCGACGAGGGGTTCGAGATCGTCGGCCGGCCCCAGGGCGACGACCACCTCGGAGGGATCGATCTCGACGCCCTCGTCTGGGGCCACGTCGAGACCGTCGTCGGCGCCCAGACGCTGCGCCCCGACGGCGACCCGTCGCCGGTGCAGCTGCGGGCGCTGGCGCAGGTGCGGGCGGCCGCCGTCGACGCCAAGGAGGCGCTGTCGTACGACACGCAGGCCGTCGTCCCGGTGACCGTGCCCGGGCTGATGACCGAGGTCAGGATCACCCGGGGTGAGTTCGAGGAGATGGCCCGCCCGGCGCTCCTCCGAACCGTCGACGTGTTCAGGCGGACCTGCGAGGCCGCGCACGTCGCCCCGAGCGACCTCCACGCCGTGCTCCTGGTGGGCGGGTCGAGCCGCATCCCGATGATCGGCCAGCTCATCGGCCACGAGCTCGGCGCCCGCGTCGTGTACGACGCCCACCCCAAGCTGGCCACCTGCCTCGGCGCCGCGCGTGCCGACGCGACCGACGGGTCGGCACGCGCCGTGGCGACCGAACCCGCCGTGCCGCCCCACGCCGGGCTCGACGCCGGCGAGGACGGTCCCCCGGAGCCCGAGACCGAGACCGGCAAGAACGGTCCCCCGGAGGCCGAGACCGAGACCGGCAAGAACGGTCCCCCGGAGCCCGAGACCGAGACCGGCGAGGACGTCTTCCCAGAGGCCGAGGACGACGACGACGGTGGCCCGGAGCCCGAGACCGAGGCCGGCGGCCCGGAGCGCGGGACCGACGGTCGGTCGACGCGCGGCGGCCGCGGCCGCCGCCGGGCCCTCGCCGGCGCTGCGCTGATGACCCTGGTGGTGGCCGCCGTCGTGGGTGTGGTGCTGACCCGCGAGCAGCCCCGGGGTGTCGCCGGGGCGGGGGGAGAGCGGGCCGGGGCCGCCACGACCACCACCGCTCCCACGACATCCACCACGGCTCCGGAGACGACGACCACCACCGCCGGCATTCCACAGGCCCCCGTGACCCCGGGTGGCGACGAGACCCCGGCGCCCGCCACGAGCCAGCCGCAGTCGGCCGCGACCACGACGACTCCCCCGACCCCGACGACGACGGCATCGCCCGGCCCCGGGTCGCCCTGCGACCCGGCGGGCGGGAACCCCGACTGCACGGACGCCTCCGTCGACGGCACCTTCCGGATCGTCTCCGGCTACGCGGACTGCGTCGCGGCCCTGAGCGAAGCGAGCGGCAGCTGCACCGACCTCGACGGCGACGGGCAGGCGGGCTACCCCGACAGCGGCTGACCGGCCGCGGGACGGCGGGGTGCGCGCCGGTCAGCGCTCGTGGGGCACGAAGTCGTACCACCAAGTCGCCGGGTGCCCGTCGTCGACCAGCACGTAGACGCCACCCCGCTCCTCGATCTCGACGGGTGGCGGGTACCGGACCAACCGGCTGGCCGAGGGACCACCCTCGCACCGGATCAGCATCCGCTCGCCCTCCTGCACGCCGAGAGTGTGCCAGCCGCCGGATCGGCCGGGCCGCCGGCGCCACCGCCGCCGGCGGGACCACCACCGGGCCCCGGCGAGGTAGCGTCACGCCTTCGTCGCGACACGGCAGCCGGGGGTCGTACGCCTGGAGGCGCACATGCAGACAGCCGACGCGCTCGCCACCGTCGTGGTCATCAACTGGAACGGCGAGCACCTGCTCCCCGACTGCCTCGACGCACTGCGCAAGCAGGACCTCGACCGGGCGCTAGGACACCGATCTGTCGTGGCGGATGCGGGCCGCGGGCTGGGACGTCCGCTACACGCCCGACGCGGTGGTCCGCCACCTCCACTCGGCCTCGAGCGTCGAGTGGAGCCCGTTCTTCACCTTCCACGTCGAGCGCAACAGGCTGCTGGTCCTCACGAAGAACGCGCCCGCCGGGCTCGCCGCCCGGCAGGTCGCCCGCTTCGTCGTGACCACGGCCTCGATGGCCCGCTGGGCGATCCTCCAGGCCGTGCGCGACCGGCGCCGGCCCGCCGTCCGCCCCCTCGCGGCCCGCGGCCGGGTCATCGCCTCGTACCTGCGGCTGCTGCCCCGGATGGTCGCCCGGCACCGGCGCATCGCCCGCACCCGCCAGGTCGCGCCCGGTGCGCTGCTCGACAGGTGGATGCAGCAGCCCCGCTGATGCGGCTCGGGGTCGCACGCCGGTCGATCCCGCCGGGCAGGCCGGCCGATCGGCTACACGAGGTGGTCGACGAAGCGTTCGAGCTGGCGCAGGTTGCGGCACTCGAACACGCCGTCGCAGTGGGTGGCGTACTCGCCGATGATCGAGTCGCCGGTGTTCCAGTAGCTGCGGGGCTCGGGGTTGAGCCAGTAGACGTGGCGGGCCCTGTGCTGCATCTCCTTCACCACCCAGGACTGGGTGGCGTGGTAGTTGTTGCGGGCGTCGCCGAGCAGCAGCACCGTGGTCTTCGGGCCGATGTCCTTGCCGTAGCGCTGCCAGAACACCTCGAAGGCGTGCCCGTAGTCGCTGTGGCCGTCGACCCAGATGACGTCGGCCTCGGAGTTGACCCGGTGCACCGCCTCGCCGATGTCCTCGGTGCCCTCGAACAGGCGGGTCACCTCGTCGATGCCGTCGATGAACACGAACGAGCGCACCTTCGAGAACTGGTTGCTGATGGCGTAGACGAGGTGCAGCGTGAAGCGGGCGAACGCCGCCACGGACCCCGAGATGTCGGCGACCACGAAGATCTCGGGCTTGGCCGGCCGGGGGTAGCGGAAGCGGGGCTCGATGGGCACGCCGCCGGTCGACAGCGAGTGGCGCACGGTCGAGCGGAAGTCGAGCGGGCCCTTGCGCCCGTGCCGGCGCTTGCGGGCCAGGCGCACGGCCAGCTTGCGGGTGAGCGGGTAGATGGCCTTGCGCAGCGACGCCATCTCCTCGCGGCTGGCGTGCATGAAGTCGACGTCCTCCGGCAGCGGCTTGCGCAGTGTGCGGGCCATCGCCTCGACGCCCCGGTCGGCCACCAGCCTCCGGCGGATCTCGGCCTCGATCTCCTTGCGCAGCTGGTCGACCCGTGACTCGTACTCGTCGCGCTCGAGCCGCTCCTCCAGCGGGGTGAGCGGCTCGGGCGCCTGCTCGCGGGCCTGCTGCATGAGCCGTTCCATCACGCCGTCGAGGTCGAGGTTCCGCAGGGTGCGGTACAGGTAGTACGTGCCGCCCACCGGCCGGCCCGGCTCCATGCCGGCGTAGCGGCGCACGGCCTGGCGGGCCAGCGCCCGCATCAGGGCCTCGTTGCCCTGCGAGAGCGCCCGCATGAGCATCTCGGCCAGCTCCTCGGGCGTCATGTTCTCGCCCATGCCGCCGGCGCCCTGCTCGCCCTGCTGCTCCTGCATCTCGCCGAGCATCTCGTCGAGGTCGGCCATGGCCTGGGCCTGCTCGTCGGTGAGCGCGTACTCGCGGCCCCGCAGCGAGAAGTAGACCTCGAACACCGTCTCGAACACCCGCCAGTGCGAGGCGTTCTTCACCAGCGTGGCGCCGAGCGCGTACTTGAAGGCGTCGCGGTCGTCGAGCGGGATGTGCTGGATGGCGGCCATGGCGTCGAGGTTCTCGGTCAGGCTGACGGGCAGCCCGGCCGTGCGCAGCTCGACGATGAAGCCCGACAGCAGCTCGGTGAGGGCGATGCCCGAGCCCACCTCGGCCAGGCGCCGGTCGGCCTCGGCGATCGTGCGCGGCTCAGCCATGCCCGGCCCCCGTCGCCCGGTGGGGCCGCCCGGGCACCGCTCGCCCAACCGGTCGCTCAGGCATTGCGCTGCCAGGGCTTGGCTGCCCCGGCGGCCGCGCCCTCGCCGCCCAGGCTGGCGTCGGACTCGAGCTCCTTGGTGGCCTTGGCGATGTCGCTCTGGTACTTGAGCAGGATGTTGGCGGTGCCGGTGGCGGTGGCGGCGTCGACCTGTTCGACGCCGAGCAGGAGCAGCGTGCGGGCCCAGTCGAGCGTCTCGGACACCGACGGCGGCTTCTTCAGCTCGAGCTGGCGGATCGACCGCACGATGCGGGCCACCTGGTCGGCCAGGTTGTCGGTGATGCCCGGCACCTTGGCCAGCACGATCTCGCGCTCGCGGTCGAGGTCGGGGTAGTCGACGTGCAGGAACAGGCAGCGGCGCTTCAG
>Ga0299907_10001135_pt1 | contig 14767 bp, 12 predicted proteins | sample RVTome_16_FD_198680 | JGI IMG/M metagenome (GOLD analysis project Ga0299907, IMG submission 198680) | Soil microbial communities from uranium-contaminated site in the Upper Colorado River Basin, Wyoming, United States - RVT152D67 (version 2) ... | reverse complement strand
CTCCTCCAGGCGCGCGCGGCGGCGGGCGTTGGACAGCGCGCGCACGTAGGCGCGGCCGGCGGCCTCGATGATGTCGGTGGAGACGCCCTGGCCGGCGGCGGGCCGCCCGCCCAGCTCGAGCACCACGGACACCTCGCCGAGCGCGTCCTGTCCCGAGGTCACCGCGTCCACGCGGAACTCGCGCAACCTGGCGTCCACGCCGGTGGCGGCGTTGATGGCGCGGAACACGGCGTCCACCGGGCCGTCGCCGGTGAACGAGCCGCTGCGCTCCTCGCCGTCGGGCATCCGGACGCCCACGGTGGCGTGCGGGGGCCGGCGCGAGGAGGCCTCCACGTCGAACCACTCGAAGGCGAAGGCGTCGAGGTCGTCGCGCATCTCGTCGGTGACCAGCGCCTCCAGGTCCATGGCCGTGACCTGCTTCTTGCGGTCGGCGATCTCCTTGAAGCGCTTGAAGGCGTGGTTGAGCGCCTGCCCGTCCACGCTGAACCCCAGCTCCTCCAGCGCCGCCTTGAGCGCGTGGCGGCCGGAGTGCTTGCCCAGCACGATGTCGTTGCCCTCCAGGCCCACGGTGCGCGCGTCCATGATCTCGTAGGTGGTGCGCTCCTTGAGCACGCCGTCCTGGTGGATCCCGGACTCGTGCGCGAAGGCGTTGCGCCCGACGATCGCCTTGTTGGGCTGGACGCCATAGCCGGTCAGGCGCGAGACCAGGCGGCTGGTGCGGGCGATCTCGGTGGTGACGATGCCCGTCCGCAGGCCCACGTCGGGCGCGCGGGTGTGCAGCAGCATCGCGATCTCCTCCAGCGAGGCGTTGCCGGCGCGCTCGCCGATCCCGTTGATCGCGCACTCCACCTGCCGGGCGCCGGCCAGGACGCCCGCGAAGGAGTTGGCCACGGCCAGGCCCAGGTCGTCGTGGCAGTGGACGGAGACGACGACGTCGCGCAGGCCGGGCACGAGCTCGTACAGGCGCTCCAGGTAGGCCGTGAACTCGTGCGGCATCGTGTATCCGACGGTGTCGGGGATGTTGATGGTGGTGGCGCCCTCCTCGACCGCCACCGCGCAGACCTCGGCGGTGAACTCCACGTCGGCCCGGGTGGCGTCCATCGGCGAGAACTCCACGTCGTCGACGCACTGGCGCGCGTGCGCCACGGCGGCGCGCGCCTGGCCGAGCACGTCCTCGCGCGTGGTCTGGAGCTGGTGCTCGATGTGGATGTCCGAGGTCGAGATGAAGGTGTGGATGCGCGGGCGCTCGGCGTCGCGGACCGCCTCGTGGGCGGAGTCGATGTCGGCGACGTGCGTGCGCGCCAGGCCGGCCACGACCGGCCCCTCGACGTGGCGGGCGATCTCCTGCACGGCGTCGAAGTCCCCGGGCGAGGTGATCGGGAAGCCCGCCTCGATGACGTCCACGCCGAGCCGCGCCAGCTGCTGCGCGATCTCCAGCTTCTCACCGGTGTTGAGCGAGATGCCCGGCGACTGCTCGCCGTCGCGCAGCGTGGTGTCGAAGATCAGTACTCGGTTGGGGTCCTGCGGCGGGTTCATGTCGGTCTCCTGTCGTCCTCCGGCTTCTTCTCGTTTCGTTCGCGGCTTCGCGGCCGCCACGCGTTATTCCCCCCGAGGGGGGAGGAGGAGAAGAAGGTGGAGGTTCAGACCCGTCACGCGAGGGTCAGGGTACCAGCACGACCTTGCCCACGTTACGGCGCTCGGCGAGCATCCGGTGGGCGTCGGGGGCGCGGTCGAAGGGGAAGGCCTCGGCCACGACGGGGGCGATCGTGCCGTCGTCCATGAGGGCGCGCAGGGGCTCGATCCAGGGGTCCAGCGTCTTGGCGTCGTCCCACAGGCGCAGCATGTTGAGGCCGATCACGGCCTTGGACTGCGACATCTGCTTGACCAGGTTGAAGCGCGGCATGCGGATGACGGTGCGCGCCGCGGTGAGCAGGTTGCGCTTCTCGCCCGAGGTCACGGCGGAGGCGCCGAAGCACACCAGGCGGCCGCCGGGGCGCAGCAGGTCGTAGCTCGTGCGGAACGACCGTCCCCCGATCGCGTCCATCACCACGTCGAAGGACGGCAGGTCGCGCTCCCATCCCGAGGAGCGGTAGTCGAGCGTGTGGTCGCAGCCCAGCGCGCGGATCGTGTCGTGCTTGCTCGCCGACGCCGTGCCCCACACCTCCGCGCCCTCGTGCTTGGCGATCTGGATGGCCGCGATGCCGACGCCGCCGGCCGCGGCGTGGATCAGCACGCGCTCGCCCGCCCGCAGCGATCCGTAGCGGACCAGGCCCGCCCACGCGGTCGCGTAGTTCACGGGGATCGCCGCGCCCTGCTCGAAGGTGAGGCGGTCGGGCAGGGCGATCGCGTCCGACGCGTTCACGAGCACCTGCTCGGAGTAGCCGCCGAAGCGGGTGCCCGCCATCACGCGGTCGCCCTCGGAGACGCCATCCACGCCCGGGCCCACCGCGGCGACCGTCCCGGCCACCTCGTAGCCCACCACGCAGGGCGCCTTGGGCGCGTCCGGGTACAGGCCAACCCGGGCCATGGTGTCGGCGAAGTTGATCCCGGCCGCGCGCACGTCCACCAGCGCCTGGCCACCGCGCGGGCGGTCGGGGGCCGGGCGCTCCTGCACCTGGAGCACCTCCGGTCCACCGTGTCCCGTCAGCACCACGGCGCGCATCGCGCCGCGGACCCTACCGGTCGGCGACCGAGCGCCGGCGCTGGACGGCCAGGTTCGCGAACATCGCCACCAGCGCGCCGAGCAGCAGCATGGTCACCAGCACGTTGACCTGCGGCGGCACGCCCTGGCGCGTGGCGCCGAAGATGAACAGCGGGAACGTCAGCTCCTGGCCCGCGTTGAACTGGGTGATCACGAAGTCGTCGATGGAGATCACGAAGGAGAGCAGCCCCGCCGCCGCCAGCCCGGGCGCGATCAGCGGCAGCGTGACCTTGCGAAAGGCGGTCGGGCCGTCGGCGCCCAGGTCGGCCGCCGCCTCCTCCAGGTGGGGGTCCATCCCCTCCAGCCGCGCCGCCACCGTGACCACCACGAAGGAGATGCAGAACATCACGTGCGCGATGGCGATGGTGGCCAGGCCGGTGGTCACCCCCATGGTGATGAACAGCCCTAGCAGCGAGGCGCCGAGGACGACCTCGGGGGTGGCCAGGGGCATGAACACGAAGACGTTGGTGGCCGTGCGCCCGACGAAGCGGTGGCGGACCAGCGCCAGCGCGATCAGGGTCCCCAGGACCAGCGAGCCCGCCACGGCGACGGCCGCCACCTCCAGCGAGGTGACCAGCGACGGCCCCAGGTCGGGGACGTCGAACGGGTGGCGCCAGTGCTCGAGAGTGAAGCCCTGCCAGACGAAGTTGAAGCGCCCGCGGTTGTCGTTGAACGAGAACAGCACGACGATCGCCACCGGCACGAACAGGTAGGCCAGCACCGCCGCCGACCACAGCGCCAGCAGCGGGCCGCGCAGGCGCTCGATCACCGCGCCGCCGCCTCCGACAGCGACCGCGTCCCGACCGCGCGCAGCGCGGCGATCACGATGGCCAGCACCCCGAGCGTGAGCACGAAGCTCAGCGCCGCCGCCACCGGGTAGTCGGTGATGTCCAGGAACTTCGACTGGATCACGTTGCCGACCATCACCGTGCGCGAGCTGCCCAGCAGCGTGGCGTTGACGTAGTCGCCGGCCGCGGGGATGAAGGTGAGCAGGCAGCCGGCCAGGATCCCCGGCATGGCCAGCGGCAGGGTCACGCGGCGGAAGGCGGCGACGCGGCCGGCGTACAGGTCGGTCGCGGCCTCGATCAGCCCCCGGTCGATGCGCTCCAGCGACGCGTACAGCGGCAGCGCCATGAACGGCAGGAAGTTGTAGGTGAGGCCGGCCACCACGGCGGTGCGCGTGGCCAGCAGCCGCCCGTCGTCCCCCAGGAGCCCGAGCGCGCGCAGGGTGTCGACGACGAAGCCGTCGTCGGTGAGGATCGTCTGCCACGCCACCGTGCGCATGAGGAAGTTCGTGAACAGCGGCAGCGCGATCAGCAGGAGCAGCAGGTTGCGCCAGCGCCCGGCGCGGAAGGCCACGAAGTAGGCGAGCGGGAAGGCGATCACCAGGGCGAGGACGGTCGCCGTCCCCGCGTAGCCGAGCGAGCGCAGGAACTGCTCGCGGTACTCGGTGACCGCGGTCTCATAGGTGGACCAGTTCCACGCGAACTCGTAGCCCTCCTCGATCGAGCCGGTCTGGAGGGAGACGTAGACCTGGGTCGCCAGCGGGACCGCGAAGAACAGCAGCAGCCAGGCCAGGCCCGGCGCCAGCAGCGCGTAGGGGACGAGCCGGCGCCGCGCCATCGGCCGCCTACGCGCCGGTGACCCGCGCCATCGCCTCGATCATCCGCCGCTCGTCCTCGGCGTCGAGGTCGGGATAGGGCGAGAGCTTCCTGCGCGTGGCCGCGTCGGGGAAGATCAGCGTCTCGCGCGCCAGCTCCGGGTCGGACTTGGCCAGCTCCTCCTGGACCCCCTTGACCGGCGTCACGTAGTTGACGTACGCCGCGATCTTGGCCGCCACCTTGGGGTCGTAGACGTAGTTCATCATCGTCTCGGCCGCGTAGGGGTGGGCGGCGCGCTCCGGGATCATCATGTTGTCGGTCCAGATGACCCCGCCCTCCTCGGGGATCACGAACTCGATGTCGGGGTTGTCCTCGCGCAGCTGGAAGACGTCGCCCGAGTAGACGGTGGCGATCCAGCTGTTGCCCTGGGTGAGGTCCTGGGTGTAGTCGTTGCCGGTGAACCGCCGGATCTGGCCCTTGCGGTTCTCCTCGTCGATCTTGTCGATCGCCGCCAGGACCTGGTCGATCGACGCCTCCTCCGGGCGCACGCCCTGGCTCCAGAGGACCAGGCCGGCCGAGTCGTGAGGGTCCTCGAGCATGGTGACGCGGCCCTTGAACCGCGGGTCGAAGAGATCGTCGACGCTGCGGATCTCGCGGCCGGTCCGCTTGCGGTTGTAGCCGATGCCGGTCATGCCCGACTGCCAGGGCAGCGTGAAGTTGCGCTCGGGATCGAACTTCGGGCTGCGCAGGTTGTCCTGGAGGTTGCGCACGTTGGGCACGTTGCGCTTGTCGATCGGCTCGACGTAGTCGCCGCGCACCCAGCGGGCGGCCATGTAGTCGGTCAGCACGACCAGGTCGCGCCCGATCGGCTGGTTGCGCTGGAGCTGCTGGCGGACCTTCCCGAAGAACTCCTGGTTGTCGTTGATGTCCTGGATGTACTTCGTGCGCGCGCCGAAGCGGCGGTCGAAGTCCTTGATCACCGCCGGGTCGATGTAGAGCGGCCAGTTGGAGAACGTCCAGTTGCGGATGGGGACCTTGGGATGGGTGACGTCGACGTCGCGGTCCTCGTCGCCGCCGCCCTCGGCCCCGCCGCAGGCGGCCAGCAGCGTGGCGGCGCCGGACACGGCGAACCCCGCGGTGCCGAGGCGTCGCAGGAACGTCCGGCGCGACAGGTCGTCGCCCTCGAGCATGCGCTCCACGATGCGATCGATGGGTTCCTCAGGCATTCACGGCCTCCTTGGTCAGCACGAAGGTGTGCTCGGGGTCCCAGGTCAGCAGCGCGTCCGCGCCGGGGCCCAGCGACCCGGCGCCCGCGCTGTCGCGGTTGGGCGCGATCACCGTCATCTCCTCGCCGGCCACGCGCACGACGTACTGGATGGCCACGCCGACGAAGGCGGCGACGGCCACGCGCCCGCGCATGACGTTGGCGCCGGCCGGCGGGCGCTCGCCGGCCGCCAGCAGCTCGATCTTCTCGGGGCGCACCCCGGCGCGCACGCCGCCGCCCGCCGCGACGTCGCGCACGGCGGCGGCCGGCACGCGCAGGCGCTCGCCGTCGGCGGTGACGATCTGCGCCAGGTCGCCCTCGCGCTCGATCAGCTCGCCGTCGATCAGGTTCGACACCCCCAAAAAGCTCGCCACGAACTCCGTCGCGGGGCGCTCGTAGAGCTCGCGCGCGGTGCCGCGCTGCTCGATGCGCCCGTCGTTCATGACGGCGATCTCGTCGGCCATGGTCATGGCCTCCTCCTGGTCGTGCGTGACGTGCACGAAGGTTATGCCGACGTCCTGCTGGATGCGCTTGAGCTCGATCTGGAGCTCCTTGCGCAGGCGCAGGTCGAGCGCGCCGAGCGGCTCGTCGAGCAGCAGGGCGCGCGGCCGGTTGACCATCGCGCGGGCCAGGGCCACGCGCTGCTGCTGGCCGCCGGAGAGCTGCCGGGGGCGGCGGCGCTCGAGCCCGGTCAGGCGGGTGAGCTCGAGCACCTCGGCCACCCGGGCGCGCGTCTCGTCGCGCGGGACGCCGCGGCGCTCCAGGCCGAAGGCGACGTTGCGCTGGACGTCGAGGTGCGGGAACAGCGCGTAGCTCTGGAAGACCGTGTTGACGTCGCGCCGGTAGGGCGGCAGGCGCGTGACGTCGACACCGCCCAGGTGGATGGTCCCCTCGGTGGGATCCTCGAAGCCGCCGACCATCCGCAGGGTCGTGGTCTTCCCGCACCCCGAGGGCCCCAGCAGCGCGAAGAAGCTGCCGCGCGGGACCTCCAGCGTGAGCGCGTCGACCGCCACCAGGTCGGCGAAGCGCTTGGTCACCGCCTCCAGGCGGATGTCGGGCTCGACCGCGGCCGCCGCCTCGCTCACCCGCGGGACTCCACGTCCACGGTGCGCGCGGCGACGAAGCCCTCCAGGGCCAGGATCCGGTCGAGCAGCTCGCGCGGGACCGGGGCGTCGGTGGTGATGGCCATCGCCGCCTCCCCCCGCTCGCCGGCGCGGTCCCCGTCGGGCTGGCGGCCGACCGCCATGTTCCCGATGTTGATCTCGTGCTCGCCGAACAGCGTGCCCACGCGGCCCACCATCCCCGGCACGTCGGAGTAGCGCAGCAGCGTGATGTGGCCCTCGAGCTGGATGTTGAAGCGCTGCCCCCAGGCCTCCAGCAGGTGCGGCCGGTGGCGGCGCCCGATGGTGGTGCCGACCACGCGGACGCTGTCGTCGCCGCCGGTCACCGTGACGCGCAGCAGGTCGGTGAAGTCGCGCGCGGTGGTGCGCTTGCTCTCGACCACGTCGATCCCGCGCTCCTCGGCCAGGCTGGGCGCGTTGACCAGGTTGACCTCCTCCTCGGTGTGCCCGGCGAGGATGCCCCGCAGGACGGCGAGGTTGAGCAGGCGCGTGTCGCGCTCGGCCAGCCGGCCCAGCAGCTCGATCTCCACGCGATCCACCGAGGCGCCCTCGGCCAGCGCCATGCCGATGCGTCCGAGCTGCTCGCACAGGGGGACGAAGGGGCCGAGCACCTCCATGTCCTCGGGCGCGACCGCCGGGATGTTGACCGCGGTGGTGACCACCCCGCCGGTGAGCGCGGCCACCACCTGCTCGGCGGTCTGGACGCCGGCGCGGTCCTGCGCCTCGGTGGTCGACGCACCCAGGTGGGGCGTGACCACGACGTTCTCGTAGCCGTCGAACAGCGGATGGTCGGTGATCGGCTCCTGAGCGAAGACGTCGAGCGCGGCGCCCGCCACCTTGCCGGAGTCGATGGCGTCCTTGAGGTCGGCGTCGACGATCAGCTCGCCGCGCGCGCAGTTGACGATCCGCACGCCGTCGCGCATCTTCGCGAAGGCCTCGGCGTCGAGCCAGCCGCGCGTGTCGTCGGTGCGCGGCAGGTGGAGGGTGATGAAGTCGGCGCGCGCGTAGACCTCGTCGGAGGACGCGGCCTGCTCGACGCCCATCTCGCGGAAGCGCTCGGCGGAGACGTACGGGTCGAAGGCCAGGACGCTCATCCCGAAGCCGCGGGCCCGCTGGGCCACGAGCTGCCCGATGCGCCCGAAGCCCAGGACGCCCAGCGTCTTCTCGTACAGCTCGGCGCCGCCGAGCCGCGAGCGCTCCCAGCGGCCCCCGGTGAGCGAGGCGTGCGCGCGCGGGACGTTGCGCGCCAGCGCGAGCATCAGCGCCATCGTGTGCTCGGCCGCGGCCACGATGTTCGACTGCGGCGCGTTGGCCACCACGATGCCCCGCTTGGTCGCCGCCTCGACGTCGACGTTGTCCACCCCGATGCCGGCGCGCCCGATGACCCTCAGGCGGTCGGCGCGGGCGATCAGGCCGGCGTCGACCTGGGTGGCCGAGCGGATCAGCAGGCCGTCGTAGTCGCCGATGCGCCCGGCCAGCTGCTCGGGGTCGAGGTCGGTGGCGACGTCGACCTCGAAGCCGCGCTCGCGCAGCAGCTCCACGCCGGCCTCGGCGATCGGCTCGGCGACGAGGACCCTGGCCGCGGCCTGCGCGTCCTCCGTCACGCGCTCGGGGCAGCGACCGGCACCCCGGCCTCCGCGAACACCCGCTGGGCGCCGGCGACGCCGGAGCCCAGCTCCACGTCGGCGCCCAGCTCGCGCAGGACGAGCTCGAGGCCGGCGAGGATGGTCAGGACGTCGAAGGCGCCGAAGTAGCCGCAGTGGGCGATGCGCAGGATCCTGCCCTTGAGCTCCCCCTGGCCTCCGTTGGCGGTGATCCCGCGCTCGCGCAGCAGGCCGGGGACCCGGGCGCCGTCGACGGCCTCGGGCAGCTCGAGCGCGGTCACCACGGTGGAGCGCTCGTCGGGGTCGCCGAAGAGGTCGAGGCCCATCCCGGCCACGCCGGCCCGCGCGGCGCGCGCGAGCAGGTCGTGACGGGCGAGCACGTGGGCGAGGCCCTCCTCCTCGATGAGGTCCAGCGCCACGTCGAGGGCGCGGATCAGCGTGACCGCGGGCGTGAACGGCGTGGCGCCCTTGCGCTGCTCGGCGATCGCCCGGTTCCAGTCCAGGGAGTAGCGCCCGGCGGGCTGCTCCTGCGCGCGGGCCAGCGCCCGCGGCGACGCCGAGACGAACCCCAGGCCCGGCGGCGTCATCAGCGCCTTCTGCGAGCCGGTGACCACGACGTCGATCCCCCACTCGTCCTGGCGCAGCTCGGTGGCCCCGACGCCGGAGATCCCGTCCACGACCAGCATGGCCTCGTGCGCGCGGGCCGCCTCGGCGAGCGCGCGGACGTCGTGGACCACGCCGGTGGAGGTCTCCGACAGCGTGGCGTACACGAGGCCGACGCCGGGGTGCTCGGCGAGCCGGCGGTCGACCTCGGTGGCGTCCAGCCGCGCGCCCCAGCCGGGCTCGTAGCGGTGCACCTCGGCCTCGTAGGCCTCCCCCAGCTCGATCCAGCGCTCGCCGAACTTGCCGGCGGCGCAGGCGAGGATCGCCTGCCCGGGGCGGACCAGGTTGCAGACCGCCGAGTCCATGGCCGCGGTGCCGCTGCCGGTGAGCACCATGACGTCGTTGGCGGTGCCGAACAGGGCCGGCAGGCGCTCGAGGATGCGCCCGAACAGGGCGTCGAAGGCGGGCGCGCGGTGGTAGACGACGGGCTCGGCCATCGCGGCCAGGACACGCGGCGGCAGCGGCGTGGGGCCCGCCGTCATGAGGTAGTCCTTGATGAAGGGATTGGGGCCCGACATCGCGGCGGGCAACGATAGCGGTTAGCCCTGACCCTCCTCGATGGCCTTGCGCAGCTCGTCGCGCAGCTCCTCGGAGGTCGCGATGGCGATCCCCCAGGCGACGATCGCCAGCACGCCGAGGACCACGCCGACGATCCCCAGGACCATGCCGGTGCTCGTCCGCGGGCGGGCGCGCGCGCCCAGGACCCAGGCCATGATCGAGGCCGGCAGGTTGAAGACGAAGACGAGGCCGAAGCCGGCCGGGAAGACGAACAGGACCAGGCCGGCCACCCCCAGGATGGTCGCCCACAGCTCCGACTGCTCGCTGCGCCGCGGGGCCGGCGGCGGGGCCGCGGGGGGAGGCCAGCTCGGGTCGACGGCGTGGGGCGAGAACTGCGGTGCAGGAGCGGCGCCGGCGGGCTGGGGCGGCAGCCACTCGACGGGCTCCGGCTCCTCCACGGGTCAGAACTCCGTGTCGATCCAGTCCATCATCGAGCGCAGCTCCTTCCCCTCGCGCTCGACCTGGTGGTCGGCCTGCTCGGCGCGCATGCGCTTGAAGTTCTCCTGGCCGGCGCGGTTCTCGGCGATCCACTCGCGCGCGAAGGTGCCGTCCTGGATCTCGCCGAGCGCCTGGCGCATCGCCTCGCGCGTGGGCTGCCCGACGATGCGCCCGCCACGCGTCATGTCCCCGTACTCCGCGGTGTTGGAGATCGAGTAGCGCATGCCGCTGATCCCCTTCTCGTACATGAGGTCGACGATCAGCTTTAGCTCGTGCAGGCACTCGAAGTACGCGAGCTTGGGGTCGTAGCCGGCCTCGGTGAGCGTCTCGTACCCGGCGCGCACGAGCTCGGTCAGCCCGCCGCACAGGACGGCCTGCTCGCCGAACAGGTCGGTCTCGGTCTCGTCCTTGAAGCTGGTCTGGAGCACGCCCGCGCGCGTGCAGCCGATGCCCTTGGCGTAGGCCAGCGCGAGGTCGCGGGCGCCGCCGGTGGCGTCCTGGTGGACGGCGACGAGGCCGGGGACGCCGCGCCCCTCGACGAACTGCCGGCGGACGAGGTGGCCGGGGCCCTTGGGCGCGATCATCGCGACGTCGATCTCGGGCGGGGGCTCGACCTCGCCGAAGTGGATCGAGAAGCCGTGGCCGAAGAGCAGGGTGTTGCCGGGCGCGATGCCGTCGCGGACCTCGTGCTCCCACACCTGGCGGTGCAGCTCGTCGGGGACGAGGATCATGACCACGTCGGCGCGCGACGCCGCGTCGGCCGGCGTCTCGACCGCGAGGCCCTCCCCCTTCGCCTTCTCGACGCTGCCGGAGTCGGGGCGCAGGCCGACCACCACGTCGACCCCCGAGTCGCGGAGGTTGAGCGCGTGGGCGTGGCCCTGGGAGCCGTAGCCGACGATGGCCACGGTCCTGCCCCGGAGCTTGCCGAGGTCGGCGTCGTCGTCGTAGATCATGGGCGCGGACCCTAGCGAACGGGAACTACGCGCCCGCCCGCGCGACGAGCGTGCGCGCGGGGAAGGTCAGGGACCCGTCCGCCTGCGCGTAGGGCTCGAAGGCGTCGCGCACGGCGGCCAGCGTCGCCTCGCGCGGGCCGGGCTCCATGGCGTCGAAGAGGTCGGCCATGGGCTTGGCCAGGTCCCGGGTCATCTCCAGCCAGTCCTCGAAGGAGTCGTAGGCCTGGGTGAGGTCGATCGCCTCCGTGCGCACGTCGGTGAAGCCCGCGTCGCCCAGGAGCTGCTCGATGCGGCCCGGGGGCCCGAGCGCGAACATCCCGGGCGCGGCCGGGTCGGGCTCCGGGGCGCCGAGTCGCTCGCGCACGATCCGGCCGGCGATCGAGACCCAGGGGTTCTCCTCGGCGAGGCCCCAGGCGGCCAGGGCGACGCGGCCGCCGGGGCGCAGGACCCGGCGGGTCTCGCGCAGCGCGGCGGTGGGGTCGGCCATGAGCATGTAGCCCCAGCGGCACAGGACGCGGTCGACCGACGCCGCCTCGAGGTCCATCGACTCGGCGTCGAGGCGGCGGAACTCGACGTTGCGCAGGCCCATCTCGGCCGCGCGCGCCCGGGCGACCTCGAGCATCGGCTCGGCGAAGTCGGTGCAGATCAGCCCCCCGCCGGGACGGACCAGCTCCGCGGCCAGGAACCCGGTCTCCCCCGGCCCGGCCGCCAGCTCGAGCACCGTGTGGCCCGGCTGGGGGTCGATCGCCTCGATCATCCACAGGCTCACCGGCGCCGCGGTCCTCTGGATCTCCCGGGCCCGCCTCCCCCAGCCCGCGGCCGAGCCCTCCCACTGGGCGAGGCTGGCGGCCCGCAGCTGGTCGGGGTCGACGCTCATCGGAGCCGATCCTCGCATGGACGGCGACTTCCGGCCCGGCGGCCTAGAGGATGCGGACCGGCGTGCCCACCGGCATCAGCCCGGCCAGCCGGCGGAGCGCGGCGTTGCGGACGCGCACGCAGCCGTGGGACGGGCGCCCCGGGACGAGGCCGGGGCGGTTGGTGCCGTGGATCCCCACCACACCGCCCCCGGGCCAGTCGCTGAGGCGCGAGTACGCGCTGGTGCCGAACGCCCACGGGCCGTAGACGCCGCCGGAACCGGGGACGCGCAGCACCTCCCGGATCCAGAACCGGCCGGGCGGCGTCGGAGTGCCCGCCTTGCCCACCCCCACGGGCGCGGACCAGACCCGCCGGCCCTTCCGGTACAGCCGGGCGCGCAGACGCAGGCGGTCGATCACCAGCCGGGTGCGGACCAGCCGCAGCGGTCCCAGATGCCGCTCGCGCACCCAGCCGGTGCGTCCGTTGGGCCGCATCGGCACGCGGATCTGGAGCCAGCGGCCGAAGCGCGGGTGGATGGCCCGGCGCAGCACGAGGTAGACCTCGGGCAGGCCGTCCTCGGTGAGCCAGCGCAGGCGCGCCACGCCGCGCGCCCGCGGGTCCGGGGCCCGGCGCACGGCGGCGAGCCGCCACGGGTTGGCCACGTAGGTCCGGGTCAGCTCGTCGGACAGCCTCACGGCCGGGGTCGCAGCGACCGCCGCCGCCGGCGCCGGCGGCGCCCCCACGCCGGCGGCCGCGATCGCCGCGCCGACGAGAACGGCAAGCGGACGCTTCGTCGCCGGCGGGCCCCGCATGGCCGCGGCGTCAGCCGGTGAACCGCGGCGCGGCCCGGCGCACGCAGCGCGTGAAGCGGCGCGTGACGACCCGGCGCGCGCCCGAGCTGTTGCGCACGACCACCCTCACCCGGTGACTCCCGGAGGACAGCCGGCCGGCGGGCACCACGACCCGGAAGCGCTTGCGGCGCGTGGAGCGCAGACGGCGGCGGTCGAGGAACACCCGCACGCTGGTGATCCGCGACGTGTCGACGATGCTGATCCGCGCGGTGAAGCCGCTCGCCGTGCAGGCGCGCGGCACGCCGCGGACGCCGACGCTCGGGATGCTCCGCACGCGCGTGGTCTCGGTCGTCGTGTTGTTGGCCATGTTCTCGTCGACGCTGCTCGTGGCGACCGTCGCCGTGTTGACGATCGACCCGGCCCGGGCCGGCCGGATCACGATCCTCACCGTGGCCGCCGCCCCGCTGGTGAGCTGGCCGAGGTTGCAGGAGACGACGGCGCCGCCGGTGCAGGTCCCCTGCGAGGTCCGGACCGACCGCGAGCGCAGGCGGCCCGGCAGGTCGTCGGTCAGGGTGACCTCGTTCGCCGTGCCCTGCCCGTGGTTGCGGACGGTCAGCGTGTAGGTGAGGTTCCGGCGGGCGGTCGCCGGGTCGGGCCGGTCGGACTTCGCGACCGCGAGGTCGGACGGGGGCGTGATCGTCACCGCCGAGCCGCCCAGGACCACGGCGGCGTTGCCGCCGGCCCGGTTGCGCACCGAGGTGGACTCGACGAGCACCTGGAGGCGACCGAAGTTGCCGTCGAAGTGGTTGTGCCACGGTCCGGCGTTGACGTCGTCGTTGGTCAGGCCGGGGAACGCCGCCTGGCCCGCGGGCGTGATGACGAGGTCGCCCGACTGGCCACTGTTCACGGTGGTGAGGCCGGGCAGGAGCGCCGACAAGAACTCGTAGCAGGTGCCGTGCGACATCAGGCCGCCGCCCTGAGAGACGAACCGGTCGATCTGGGTGGCGTTGGCGGTGACCGCCTCGTTCTCCGACCCGCTGCAGCCGCCGCTCGCGTCGTAGGAGTTCGTCGCCCCGGTGCCGGCGAGCCAGACGATCTTCGGCCGAGCTGCGCCGGACGCCAGCTGGGCGAAGAAGGCGTTGATGGCGTCGGGGCCGTCGTGGTAGTTGACCGGCATCCCGTTGCGGCTGCCGGCCACGCCGATCGCTGCCCCGGCGTTGCTGGACGCGCTGGCCGGCGCCGCGCTGGACCCGATGGCCGCGATCGAGTTGTCGTTGGCGCGGGTCACGTTCGACGACAGGTTGGCGATCGCCTTCTCCATGTAGAGCCAGCCGTCCTGCGGCTGGCCGAGGAGATTGACGCTGCCGTGGTCGTGCAGGTCGTCACCGCCCAGGATCACCGGGCCGGCGAGCGCCTGTCCGGGGATCAGGGCGAGCGCCCCACCCGTCAGGCATGCGACCAGGACCAGGGCACGGCGCGCCCCCACCATGGCTCTCCTCCCACCACCGGCCGCGCTGAAGGTACCCCCGCCAGAGCGCCCGGCATCCGGTTCGGAGCCCAGCCCACAGCAGCGCCCGGCGGGCGTCAAGCCGCCCGTCAGGCAGGTGACGAGCGCGGCAGGGCCGCGCGGCGCAGCTTGCCCGAGGGGGTGCGCGGCAGCGCCACGACCGTCTCGAAGGCCCTGGGGACCTTGAAGCCGGCCAGGCGCGACCGGCAGTGCGCGCGCAGGTCGTCGGGGTCGGCGCGCATGCCCTCGCGCGCGACGATCGCGGCCACCACGGCCTCGCCCCACTCCGGGTCCGCACGCGCGAAGACCGCGGCCTCGGCGACCGCGGGGTGGGCCTCGAGGACCGCCTCGACCTCGGCGGGGCTGACGTTCTCGCCGCCGGTGACGATCGTGTCGGCGCGGCGGCCGGTGACCGTGAGGCGGCCCAGGTCGTCGAGGGCGCCGAGGTCGCCGGTGCGCAGGGGCTGCGACGCGGCGGGCGAGACGGTGGGGCCGCGGACCAGGACCTCACCGCCGGGAGCGATCTCCACGCGCGTGCAGAACAGGGGCGGGCCGGCGGTCGACGGCTCGCCGATCTCCGAGGTCGTCACCTGGGAGCAGGCCTCGGTGAGCCCGAAGGTCTGCGCCAGCGGCAGGCCGGCCTCGGCGCCGCGGGCGGCGAGGCCGGGCGCGACCGGTCCGCCGCCGATCAGCGCGCAGCGCAGCCCCGGG
>Ga0299907_10001133_pt1 | contig 14776 bp, 13 predicted proteins | sample RVTome_16_FD_198680 | JGI IMG/M metagenome (GOLD analysis project Ga0299907, IMG submission 198680) | Soil microbial communities from uranium-contaminated site in the Upper Colorado River Basin, Wyoming, United States - RVT152D67 (version 2) ... | reverse complement strand
GCTGTCTGCCCCGAGGGTATCCATCAAGCCGCCGACGTCCGCCCGGATGTACATGGTGCCGCCCACGAACTTGAGCTGGAACGAGTCGGCCAGCCCTGCAACGTCGACCGAGAACTCTGCCTCCGCCTCTTTTGGATCCTCGGTGGTGGTGCTGCTCATCGTGAAAGATGAGTCGAGGATCTGCTGGGCCTGCTCGGCCGTGAGGCTGCCCTCGGAGAGGGCGACCAGATCGTCCGGCGTGGAGTCGATGCTGAGGGTGATCGTGATTCCCTCGTAGTTGCTGAGGGCTTCAACGGCGTCGTTTATGGATCCCTGAGGATTCTCGGCAGCGTCGTCGCCACACGCTCCGGCGAAGAGTACGGCCGCGACGGCAAGTATCAACAGCTTCCGCATGAAAAGGGTCCTCCAGAAGAGTTCAGAAGCGTCCCATGGAGCGGGATAACGGTCACAGTATGCGATAAGCGAGCCTATCGGTAAAGGCGTTTGCCTGCAATATACCGGTTTCGACCGATTTTCTACGGCGCCACTCTTCGGCTCAGGGAAATGAGGTTGGTTGATGCCCGGCTCGGTTAGGCCCGCGACGTAGGAGACTGGTTTGGCCGTGCAACCCGTCCGCTTGGACGGCGACTGACTACGTAGGCACGACGAAAGGAATGCAGTGGTCGCAACACTGACTCCTGAGAACCACGTCATCGTCATCTTCGGTGCCAACGGCGATCTGTCTCGCCGCAAGCTCCTGCCCTCCCTCTACCACCTCTACCGGGAGGGGATGATGCCGGAGGATTTCCGCGTCATCGGAAGTTCCCGCTCCGAACTCAGCGACCAGGACTTCATCGAGCTGGCGCGCGATTCGGTGACCAAGCACGGTCGTTGCCGAGTCGATGAGGCCTGGGAATCGTTCGCCCAACGTCTCAGCTACGCGCCCACGGCCTTCGGTCCCGACAACACCTCGCAAGTCGAAGAGGACGTTTACCGCGCCGAGAGGGAGTTGGGTGGGAATCCGCGCCGGCTCTTCTATTTGTCCGTGCCGCCCTCCGTCTTTCCCGCCGTCACCCAGGGTCTTGCAAAAAGCGGTCTCGGAGAGAACTCACGTGTCGTTTTCGAGAAGCCTTTCGGCTCCGACCTCGAATCGTTCCGGGAGCTCGATGCGGTGGTACGCGATTGCCTCAACGACGACCAGGTGTACCGCATCGACCATTTCCTAGGAAAGGAAACGGTTCAGAACATCCTTGCGGTGCGGTTCGCGAACGGCATGTTCGAGCCCGTCTGGAATCGCCAGCACATCGATCACGTGCAGATCGAAGTCCCGGAGACATTGGGCATCGGATCGAGGGCCGGTTTCTACGAGGGCGTTGGGGCAATGCGCGACATGATCGTCACGCACCTCTTTCAGGTTCTGAGCTTCATCGCCATAGAGCCGCCGGCGTCGTTCACACCGAAGTCCCTGATGGACGAGGTGGCAAAGGTATTCGAGTCGATGGCGCCGATCGATGCCGACCGCGTTGTCTACGGACAGTACGACGGCTACCGCGACGAGGACGGTGTGGCACCGAACTCGAACACGGAGACTTTCGCCGCCGTAGAAGTCTCCGTCGACAACTGGAGATGGTCGGGTGTTCCGTTCTATCTCCGGACGGGCAAGAAGCTTGCCGATTCTCGTCAGCTCGTCACGCTCGCCTTCCGCGCTCCGCCGCGCCAGATGTTCAGAGATGTGAGGACCCGGAGCTTCAATCACGACCACCTCACGATCGACCTGGGACCCAACGAGGGATTGCGCCTGAGTTTCCTAGCCAAGGCTCCGGGGCCGGCGATTGAGCTCGATCAAGCCCATATGGATTTCCGCTACGAAGGCAGCTTCGGCTCGAATCTGATCGGCGCCTACGAACGTTTGATCCACGACGCGCTGACCGGCGACCGGACCCTCTTCACGCGTGCCGACGGAATCGAGCGAACGTGGGAGATCGTTCAGCCCATACTGGAGACGCACGATGCGGTTTACGGATACGAGCCCGGGTCTTGGGGTCCCGAAGAAGCGAACCAGCTGATCGCCCCGCGCAGGTGGTACCTACCCGAGTAGCCGGTTCGCTCCTTCGCTACTCCCCAGGTTCATCCCATTCGACTTTGGAATAGAGCACCGTCTTGCCGTCGCCGTCGCTGATCCCGATGCCTTCGCAGCGCCTCAGACTGATGGCTGCGGTCAGTTTGAGCTGCAGTGAGCCGGCCTCGTCGGGCGTCCAGAAGGTTCCGGCAGGAATGCGCTCGCCATCGGAGTCCTCGAGCCACACGTAATAGGTCTCTTCCAACGGCAGCCCATCGATGTCCAGGTCGATGCGGGTCCCTCCCGGGAGGTATTCGAGGCTCGCAGTAGATCCGCCGGCGCCTGCACCTGCGAACTCGACCGTTGACCCCGAGGAATCTCCGGGCAGGGTCGCTGCCGCGAACACACCAAGAATCAACGCAGCAGCGATCGCAGCAGCAGCGGCGACCCGTCGGGTCAGTCGCGCGCGGCGTGCACGGCGTTCGCCCGCTATGGCTCCCAGGATCGAATCCATCAGGGAACTGGAGGGAGCCTCTAGCTGGTGGTTCCGCAGGGGATCCGCGACCGGCATCACGTGTGCCACTTCGGCAAGCTCGGCGAGTTCCACGCGACAGTTGGGGCAGCCGTCCAGATGGGCGAGCAGCGCCGTGCGACGTTCGTCGGACAGACCACCCAATAGGTAGGCGCCGATGTCCTCGCGCCAGTGGCGGCAATCGTCGCGCGTCATCTCGCCTCCCTCCTAGCTCGTGCATTACGGGTCTCGGTGGGGCCGTCCCCGGGTTCCCACCCCATCTCCTCGAGGGCCAGCCGGAGTGCCTTCAACCCGTAGAAGATCCTGCTACGCAGGGTTCCTTCGGGGATCTCGAGCTCCGCCGCCACCTCGGCATGCGGACGGCCCCGATAGTAGGTCTCTACGATGGCAGTCCGGTGATCGGGGCTGATACGCCTGAGCGCCTCCTCTATCTGCCAGGCGACAAGAACCGTGTCGACCGGGTCGTCTATCGCAATCGTTTCCTGTTCCTCCGTCGTTAACGGGGGCCGTGAGGCACGGGAGCGTCCGATGTCGATCACGACGTTGCGCGCGATCGCGAACAGCCACGTCCTAAGGGAGCTAATGGAAGGGTCGAATCGCTCCCCGGCGCGCCAGGCGCGTAGGAACGTCTCCTGGACGGCCTCCTCGGCCGCTCCCGAGTCACCGAGAGCGCGCAGGGCGAACCGGTAGAGCTCGCCGCCGTGTGCTGCATAGGCGGCGCGGACACCCATCTCATTGCCGAGGCGGACACCTTCCATGCGGCTCACGGCCCCTCGGATCGGTTGATGTTCCAGAGCAGTCCACCGACCTAGCTAGGGCATCCCCTGCCCCGAGCACGGTCGGTGGACCAGCTAAGACGAGGATACGGAACGGAGGCGGCCGGCGTTCAGTCTCGAAGTCGTCGGCGGTTCAGCCAAGCTTCCAGAAAGGGCCTTCTAGTCCGGCCTTCCGGAAGCTCTCCGCCGCCTCGGTGGGGGAAAGGCGCTTCCAATCTCGCTCGAGCCGCCCCGAGAACCAGTCCTGTGCCAGGCTCCATGCTTGCTGCAGGTCAAGCGTGCTTCCCGCCGGGATGTCATGACGGGCCGACCATTCATGGACATCGCGATCGGCCGCGAAGAACAGGATGTTGGCGCACGTGAAGCGAACGTCGTCCCACCACCGAGCCGCCGGGACGGGGACGTGCATGACCGCCCCGGAGTCGGCCACTTCCGCATCGGCGACTCGGATTTCAAGTGGGCGGCCGTGCGCACCGGCTGAGGTGCGTATCACGGCGTCCTGTTTTACCAGAGCAGCGATGCCGAGCGACTCCCACGCGCAATTCCCCCACCATGATCCATCCGCCGTCTCAACCCAGAACGGCGTGGGGATCGCGGAGAACGGGGGAGCTACGAGGACCCGGTCGCGGGCCGGACTCAGGATCAAGGCCCGGCCTCCTTCGAGGTGGACCAAGGCCCTGACGACCTCCTGCGCAGGAGCTTCGGCCCGGTCGGCAATCTCCTGAAGAGTCGGCGGGTGCCCACGCGCCACGAAGGACTCGTACACGTGGTGCCGGACCCCCGCAGTGAGCTCGCCGATTGGCTCGCCCAACGTGATCACCTCCAGCGCTCGTAAAGGTGGCGAACTGGACCTGCGCCGTGATCATCTCACCCATGAGATCTCCGGACGAAACCTGTGATCACCAGACGACAACATGTGTCGTTTTGTGATCACACGTTCCAAAAAGGGTGGGCGCGCGCCTACTGACCGGCAGCGAGCTCGATGATGTCGACCGCGAAGGTGAGTTCCTCGGCTATCACGGGCCGCCCTCGCCAGAAGCCCTGCGCCGTATCGCAGCCGAGCGATCGGAGCCGGTTCCACACCTCTTCCGACTCGACACCTTCGGCCACCACCTCGAGGCCCAGGTTGTGGGCGAGGTCGATCGTGCTCTGAACGATGACGAGGTCATTCTCGTCGGATGCCATGTTGATCACGAATGACTTGTCGATCTTGAGCGCGTGTACAGGAAGGCGTTTGAGATAAGCGAGCGACGAATGCCCCGTCCCGAAATCGTCGATCGACAGGCGGACTCCCATTGATGCAAGTTGAACCAGCGTTGCGCGGGCGCGCGTGGGGTCCGCCATGATGCTGCTCTCGGTGATCTCGAGTTCGAGGATGTGCGCCGGCACTTTGAATCGGTTCAGCAAGAAATCGACTTCGCGCGCGAGCGTTGTATCGAGCAGGCTCCGAACGGAGAGGTTTACCGAAACAGTCATCTCGCGGGCCTCGTCGAGCCAGCCGCGGGCCTGCTTGATGGCCATCCGCAGCGTTTCCATGGTCAGCGGTTCGATCAGTCCGGTGTTCTCGGCGACGGGAACAAATTCGCTTGAAGGCAACAGTCCTCGCATCGGATGGTTCCAGCGAACGAGTGCTTCGACCCCCCTCACCTCGCCGGTCCGAAGGTGGACCTTCGGCTGGTAGTGGAGCAACAGCTCGCCGGCGTCGATGGCATGGCGCAGTTCCCCCACCAGGGCGAGGCGTCCGGGGCTGTTCTCGTCGCGATCCGCCGTGTACAGCTCCCGTCCGGTGCCTGCGGCCTTTGCCATGTACATGGCGACGTCGGCACGCTGCAGCAATGTCTCGACATCCGAACCATGCTGAGGATGCAGGGCGATCCCGATGCTTGCATCGACATGAAGGCTTAGTCCCTGCACCAGGAACGGTTTCTGGAGCTCGCGCCGGATCTTCTCTGCGACAAGCACGACCGCGGGGGGATCCGACACGTCGATCATCAGCACCGCGAACTCGTCTCCGCCGAGGCGCGCGACCGAGTCTGTGTCGCGCAACAGCTTCGTCAGTCGCGGGCCGATCTGTTGGAGGAGGAGGTCGCCGTTGTGGTGACCGAGCGTGTCGTTGATCTCCTTGAATCGGTCGAGGTCGAGGAGCATCACTGCCAGCATGCTCTTGTTGCGGCCGGCCAGCTTGATTGATTGGTGGACACGGTCGGCAAACAGCGTCCGGTTGGGAAGTCCGGTAAGGGGGTCGTGAAGGGCCTGCCGCTGGTGGTCGGCAACCTCCGTCCGCAGCCTTTTCGAGGCACGATCGACGATGCGCAGGATGATCAGAATCAGGCCCAAGAATCCGGCGGCGATGATCAATGCGATCCGATTGCTGTCTTCATTGATCGTCTGGGCGATCGGTTCGTAGGGGATGCGAATCTCGGCGATGCCGTCCGACACGAGATGTGACTCGCCCTTCAGCGGCACATAGATGCTCAACACGCGTTCTCCGACCGGGAGCTCGTCTCCGGCTTCCGACCCAACGATGCGGGCGGATTCTTCGCCGGCGATGGCTACGCTAAACCGATCGCTCGAGGGCGGACTCGCGGAGGAGTCGATCGTCCCCGGAGAGGAATAAACGAGATCCGTCGTGGCGCTCCAGATCCTCACGAGGCGATCGCGCTGCTCGCCCTCCAGACTGGCGAGTGCCTGATCGAGGGCCACTAGTTCCGCCGCATCCAGGCCATCCGACAGCGAGCCGTCGTTCAAATGGGGAGCGATTCCGATCTCGGTCAAAAGGCGCGCTTCACCCCGGGCCCTGGTAACGATGTGGTCGGTGACCGTATTGCCCAGCGTCCTCCACAGGACCACTCCCAGCGCGGCCGTAAAGAGGATGCTGAGAATCCCGACTTTCGTCGGGAGTCCAAGTTTTCGCACTGCGACCCTTCATCCGGGCGTAGAGACGTCTCCCAGACTTACTCGGGTGCCCCCGACCCCCCCTGAAATACAAGGAATTACGTACCCGGCGCGCCGAACCGTCTGCGCTCACTTTCGGATACCGAGGGTCACAGCAGACAGTTCGGCGTAATCAGGGCTAGGGAAGGTCGGCGATGACGGCCTCAATAGGCTTTCTGATCCCAGTCACGAAGGGGATCTCGACCTTCGTGTAGCGGCGCGCTTCGGTAGCCCGGAGGTGGCGGATCAATTCGACGATCCGATCGGGAGAAGCCGCCTCGAAGGCCAGGATCCATTCCCAGTCGCCCAGTCCGAACGCCATGGTTGTGTTGGCCTGGACGTCCGAGAAGGTGCGCGCCGCCTCGCCGTGCTCGCGGAGAAGCTTCGCTCTTTCGGACGGATCGAGCAGATACCACTCCGGCGTTCGGACAAACGGGTAGACGCAGAGGTATTTGAGTGGGTCCTTCCCCGCCACAAACGAGGGCAGGTGGTCGGGGGCGAATTCCGCAGGGCGAACAAGACCTAGAAACACCTCGGTGTGCTGGAGCGCCCGGCCCAGTTGCGAGTGCCGGAAGGTGGTCAGGATGTCTTGTAGATCGTCCGCCGAGCGGGCTACCCACCAGAACATTAGGTCCGCGTGGGCGGTGAAACCGGAGGTCGAATAGATCCCCCTGGTCTCGACCCGTCCCGCGAAATCCTCGAGCAGCACCGCGACCTCCTTTGCGGCAACGGCCCGGTCTACTGAGGCGAGCCGTTCCGGGGCGGCCCGGAACACCGGATAGCAGGCGTAGATGGTCTCCTCCCTCACTTCAGAATCCTTTCGTTGAGCTTGGATAAGAGCCTAGTGCTCGCTGTTCCCCAGTGCGTTCAGGACCCGGCGCGCCGCGGCCTGTCCCTGCGAGATGCAGTCTGGAAGGCCGGACCCACGGTAGCCCGCCCCGGCCAGCTCGAGGCCGTGGTGACGGGCGGCTGCGGTATCGATCTTCCTTACGACATCGAGGTGGCCGACCGAATAAAGCGGCAGAGCTCCCCCCCAGCGCGTGACGCGTGTGTCGATGGGAGGTTCGGTCGCTCCCGTCACGGCGGCGATCTCGGCGGCGAGTCGGGCGCTCAACTCCGAGTCGCTCAGGCTCAGCGCCGGGTCGTCCTCGGATCGGCCGGCGAAGCAGCGCAGCACTTCTCCTCCCCCCTTGGGCCGGGCGTGGGTCCACTTGCGCGAGTACCACGCGCCCGCGATCAGCAGACCGTTCTCCGAGCTCGGTACGAGCCACCCGCTTGCACCGGGGCGGGGGGGCACGGATCCTGCCGGGAAGAGAAACGAAACGACCGCGGCACTCGAGTAACGAATCCTGGCGAGCTCGTCCGCGAGTGCCCCATCGAGGTGTTTCAGCACGGGGCGCGCGGAGTTGGCCGGAAGCGCCACGACGACAGCGTCGGCCGGCATCGTTTCGCTCCGAGTGGCGACCTCGTAATGCCCCAAGTCCCGGATCGCTTGCACGGGCTCGTTACACCGGATCGTGGTGCGTTTCAATGATGCGGTCAGCCGATCGACGAGTTGCCGCATGCCGCCGGACAACCCAACGAACGGATGAATCCGAGGTTGGTCCCCCATACTCGCCAGACCTCGCATCACGCTTCGGGACGAGCGCGCCGCGGCATCGATCTCAGGAGCAGCCGCGGCGAGTCCCAGTTCGGCTGTGCGGCCGGACCGTGAAGCAGCGAGCATTGGATCAACGATCTGCTCGAGCACCCGTGAGCCGAATCGCCGGCGGATTAACTCCCCGACTGAGACATCGGGGCCAGATAGGGGTCCCGGCAGGACGAGATCGGCAAGCCCGCGCAAACGAGCCGCGGGGGAAAGGCTCCGGCATTTAAGGAGTGCCAGTGGAGATGCCGGCACCCCGCGCACGAACCCGGTCGGGAAAGGGACGAGGCGTCCACGGGTCCAAATGTGCGCTCCCGCCACGGCGGGGCGGACGAGATCGTCGATCAGGCCGAGTTCTCGGCACAGATCAAGCGCCGCCGGGTTTGTGGTGGCAAACCAGTCGGGTCCGGCCTCGACCGGCGCGCCGTCCATATCCAGGGTCCGGATCTTGCCGCCCACGCGGTCCGACGCTTCGAGGAGCACCACATCGACGGCGCCGTGTTGATCCAACCGGCGGGCTGCCGCAAGCCCCGTGATGCCGCCCCCCACGACCACCACTCGGGGAGTTCCCTCAGGCATCGGGCCTCCAGTCGTGGACGAAGTCGACGAGTCGCTTGAGCGTTGCTGGATCGGTGTCGGGGAGGACGCCGTGCCCGAGGTTGAAGATGTGGTTGCGGCCGCCCCCTCGCTCGAGCACATCGCCGGCCCGAGCTCGCACCGTCTCCCACGGGGCTAAGCAGACGGCCGGATCGAGGTTTCCCTGGAGGATCACCGCTTCTCCGGTGCGCGTCCGGGCGACATCAAGCGGCGTCCGCCAATCCACTCCGACGACGTCGGCCCCCGATTCTGCGATCAACCCAAGTAGTTCACCGGTTGTGACGCCGAAGACGATGCGCGGAACTCCCGAGGCCTTCAGGCCGTCCATGATCCTTTTCACGGCCGGCAGGACGAATTCGCCGTATTCGATCGGTCCGAGATGGCCTGCCCAGCTATCAAACAGCTGGATCGCCTGACACCCCGCGGACACCTGTGCGCGGAGGTAGGCGAGCATGGAGTCGGCAAGCACATGCATCAAGCGGTGCCAGACTTTCGGCGCGCCGTACATGAGCGCCTTGGTCCGAGCTTGGTTCTTGGACGGGCCACCCTCGATGAGATACGTGGCGAGGGTGAACGGCGCGCCGGCGAATCCGATCAGCGGAACATCGAGTTCCTTGCGCAGGATGCCGATCGTTTCGAGTACGTAAGACACGCCGTCTTCAGGCGACAGCGGCGCAAGTGAATCGATCCCGGACTCGTCCGCGATCGGTGATTCGATGATCGGTCCGACGCCGGGAACGATCTTCAGCGCTACACCCATCGCCTCGAGAGGGACGACGATGTCGCTGAACAAGATGGCCGCGTCGACACCGAGCCGGCGAACTGGCTGCAGCGTGACCTCGGCCGCGAGCTCCGGCGTACGGCACAGAGTGAGGATGTCATGAGTGGCCCGAAGGGCACGGTACTCGGGAAGGCTGCGACCTGCCTGGCGCATGAACCAGATGGGAGTGGCGTCGGGAGCATCGCCGCGGCATACGGCCAAGAAACGATCGTTCATATGTGAGTCATAGGGTAAAGGTGCCGCCGGTTTCTATTTTGAAGAATCGCGGCGCCGGATACCTCTCCGCGCGCCAGTGCTTCGAGTGCTTGGTCGGCCTCCTGGAGCGGGAACGGCGTTGTCGTCGTTCGAACCGGAATACGTGCGGCGATCTCGAGCAGTTCGCGGCCGTCGGCGCGCGTGTTCGCCGTGACGCTAACCAGGTGCCGCTCTTCGAACAGATGCCTCCGGTAGTCGAGCGAGGGGATAGGGCTCAGGTGGATTCCGGCAATTGCGAGCGTGCCGCCGCGGTCCAAGTGTGCGAGCGCGACCGGTACAAGTCCTCCCGCGGGTGCAAACAGGATGCTCGAGTCCAGCTGAGTTGGAGGTGGGCCCGAACCGTCTCCCGTCCAGTGAGCCCCCAGCTCCTCGGCCAGGGCACGTGCTCGGGCCGAGCGAGTGAAAACGTACACCTCCGCTCCTTCGTAAACCGCGACCTGGCAGGCAATGTGAGCCGAGCCTCCGAATCCGTAGATGCCGAGGCGTCCCTTCCGAGGGAGGCTTGAGCGCCGCAACGCCCGATAGCCGATGATGCCTGCGCACAGTAGGGGTGCCGCGTGCTCGTCGTCGAACGTGTCCGGAATCTCGTACGCGTAGTCCTCATCGACGACCGCGTAGTCGGCATAACCGCCATCGGCGGTCCACCCTGTGAATCCCGGCTCGATGCAGAGGTTCTCGCGTCCCGTAGTGCAGAAGCGACACTCACCGCAGGTGCTTCGCAGCCACGCGATACCGACGCGGGCACCCGCGGAGAAGCGGCCGGCTCCGGCACCCACGGCGTCTACGGTCCCAACTATCTCGTGTCCCGGGATCACATTCGGCACGACGACCGGCAGATCGCCCTCCGCGACGTGGAGGTCCGTGCGACAGACTCCGCAGACGGAGACTCGCACTCTGATCTCGCCGGGTCCCGGCTCCGGCATGGGACGCTCGACGAGTTCCAGCGGCCCGGCCGCGATCGGTCCGGGGCGGCGTACTTCCCAGGCTCGCACCCGCTAAGCCTATGCAGGTTGCCGGTCTCGGATTTGGCTGTGTAATTGCAGGGTGGAATACGACGCAGTCATCCTGGCGGGAGGGCGCGCCCGGCGGTTCGGGGGGATCGACAAGATGCTGATCGAGGTCGGCGGTTCCCCTTTGCTTGCGACGGCGGTCGCAGCGACATCCGGTGCGCGCAGTGCCGTGGTGGTCGGCCCGGAGCGCGCGGGTTTCGACGGCGCGTCCTGGGTGCAGGAAGATCCACCTCACTCCGGGCCGGTGCACGCACTGTCGGCCGGTCTTGCTCTGGGATCGGCGCCGCTGGTGGCAGTCCTCGCGGCGGACCTGCCGTTCGTTACGGTCGATGCGGTCGAGCGGCTCGCGGCTGCAGTCGGCGACGCCGACGGCGCCATAGCCGTGGATGCCTCGGGCCGCGATCAGTATCTTCTTGCCGTCTATCGACGCCGTGCCCTTGAAGCGGCGATTGAGGCCCTGGCGTCGTCGATCGGCGCCCCGCTGCGAGAAATCGTGCAACCACTTCACCTCGTGAGGCTCCGGGAGGATGCCGCATCGAGTGACTGCGATACGCCGGACGATGTGTCCGCCGCTCGGCGGCCGACTGAGGAGGGAAAAGGTGTTCGAGGAGTGGGTTGACGAGCTGTGCGAGTTGCTGAGCATTGATCCGAACGACGTCGATATCGACGGACTGCTCGATCTCTCCCGCCAGGCGGCTCACGGGATCGAGCGGCGCGCCGCTCCCGTGACGACGTACCTGGTCGGCGTCGCCGTCGGGGCAGGGGCGGACGCGGAGGAGGTCATGGCGAAGGTCGCCGGGCGGCTCGGAGCGCGCGAATAAGCCTCCGGACCGGCAGGACTCGGTTTCGTTTTGCGCGCCGCGCCCGAGATGGCAATTGACCACCCCCTGTCGACGTTAAGTTGCCATCTCAGCTCCCGGTGACCGGTGGGTCCGCTCATGCGGCACAATCGGCGGTCATGACCAGGCTTTTTGGGACCGACGGGGTGCGCGGGGTCGCGAACTCTGAGCTCACACCCGATCTCACGCTCACACTGGGCCGAGCGGCCGGCCGCGTCCTCGCTCCTGGAGGAGGCATCATCGTCGCCGGTCGAGACACCCGCATCTCCGGACCGATGCTCGAAGGCGCCCTCGTAGCGGGCCTATGCTCGGCCGGAAGCGAGGTACACCTCGCCGGCATCATTCCCACTCCAGCAATTGCGTTTCTCACGTTGGACGAAAGGGCGTCCGGCGGCGCGGTCATCTCTGCTTCCCACAACCCCGTGCCCGACAACGGGATCAAGTTCTTCTCGGATGAGGGTCTGAAGATCTCGGCCGAGGCCGAGCTCGCAATAGAGGAGCTGATGGAAGCGGAAATCGGTGATCTCCCGGCCGGGGACGCGGTGGGGGTCGCGCGGACCCTCGACGGCGCACTCGATCGGTACCTTGCCCACCTGCTCGATGCTGTTGATTCCTCATTCCGAGGGCTCCGGGTAGTGGTGGATTGCGCGTACGGCGCGGCGTGGGAGGCAGGGCCTCGGGCACTCACCGCGGCGGGCGCCGATGTCGTCGCGCTGCACGCCGAACCCGACGGACACCGGATCAACGTCGACTGCGGCTCGACATCCCTGGGCGAGCTAGCGCGCACGGTCGTAGCCGAATCGGCGGATCTGGGACTTGCCTTCGACGGCGACGCGGACCGCGTGCTGGCCGTGGACGAAAAAGGCAATGAGGTCGACGGAGATCGGATCATCGCGATGGCCGCACTGCGGATGCACGAAACCGGGAGCCTCAAGAACAACCTTGTGGTCACCACGGTTATGACCAACTTGGGTTTCCACCACGCTCTCAAAGAGCACGGAATCGACGTCGCCGCCGCCCCGGTTGGAGACAAACACGTTGCGGAGGCGATGGCCGATCGCGGCGCGATGCTCGGAGGGGAGCAGTCGGGGCACGTGATCTGGGCGGAACACTCCACAACCGGCGACGGTGTGCTCACCGGGATGAAGTTGGCGGAGATCGTGGCCACGTCGGACCGGCCATTCTCGGAGCTGAGCGATGTTTTCGAGACGTACCCTCAGGTGCTGATCAACGTTCCTGTTGCTTCACGCAGCGCGCTGCAGTCCGCAGAACCCGTTTGGGCCGAGGTCCGAAACGCCGAATCCGCACTGGGCGAGGACGGTCGTGTGCTCCTGCGCGCGTCGGGGACGGAACCACTCGTGCGCGTAATGGTTGAGGCGGCCGACGAAACAACGGCGCGCCGGACGGCCGAGTCACTGGCCCGAGTGGTGGAGCGCGAGCTGGGCGCCTGAAGCGCCCTCCGGTTTACGTGCCGCGCACTTGGGCGAGGAAATTCTCGACGGCATCGAGGATCGCGTCCAACTCCGGCTTCGCCGAATCGCTGAGCGGCCAGTGATCGATTCCAGGGAGCTCGACGTATTTCGCGTCCGGGATGTGGTCCGCAAGGTAGCGGCCTTGGCCCACTTCAATGACGCTGTCGTCATGCTGATGGATCACCATTGTCGGCACCCTCACCGAGGCGAGGATCGATCGCACGTCGTCTTCTAGATTCGTCCTCATCAGGTCGAGGGCGGCTCCCGGACTGGCTCCCCGTCGTTCCACTCGCGCGGCCCATCGGTGGAACATCGGATCTTCCGCTGCGCTCGGGCTGACCCCGCGGACGCTTGCACCGGCTCCCCATCCACTCTCGATGTAGCGCATCAAACGGTCTGTCTCCTCCTGCGAGAGTCCCCATGGATGGTCGTCCGATCTGCCAATGCGTGCGTAGCTGCCGTAGAGGATCAGGCCCCCGACTCGGTGTGGGTGCTCGACTGCGAACTGTATCGACATCGGCCCGCCCTCGGAGATCGCAAGGATGACGCAGCGCTGGCTGCGCGCCGCCCTTAAGACTGCGTGGATGTCGTTCATGCGTTCTTCCAAGATGGGAAGGCCGGCCGTTCGATCCGATAGGCCGGTCCCACGCTTGTCGAACACGATCACTCGCGCAACGTCGGATAGCCTCCGGAACAACAGCGCGGCGGGTTCATACACCCAGATTTCCTCCATCGGGTAAACCCACCCGCCAATTACCAGTACATCTATCAGCCCTTTGCCGAAAACCTGATACGCAATATGCACATCACCATTGCGCGTGTAGTGCGTCGGGGTCGTGTCCGGCGGCTCCAGTTCGGACCCGGCCGCATTTGGAGTTGTAGGTTGTTCCCGACGGAGAGCGCTGACGTAAAGGTCATTCGTCTCGGGGGCGGGATCCACACCCAGCTCCTCTGCGAGAACGCGCCGACATTGCTCGTACGTGCGCACCGCTTCCGCGCGATCACCCGCCTCGAGATGAAGCCGCATTAGTCTCCGATATCCGCTTTCCCGAAATGGCTCGAGTTCGATGACTTCCCGCGCCAGCTCAACCGCGCTTGCCGTGTTCCCGGCGCGTGCGCCGATCTCTGCAGCGCCCTCAAGCGCGCGCACGTCAAGCGCACGTATATCCAAGCGAACCGCTTCTACCCACGCGCCACTCTCGCCCGGCAGGAATGGGCGAGCCAGGATCTCGAGCGCGACGTTCATGCTGTCCGACGGGACTTCCCCATCCGTCCGAATCCCGCCCTCCATGAGCAGAACAATCGATTCGGCGCGGTGAAGGTCGACCTCTGTCCCGTCAGGGAGCTCGAGCTCGTATGCACTTCCCAGGGATCTGATGGTGGCGGGCTCGCCGTCGTCGAGCGAGTCCAGGAGGGTTCGCAGCTTCGACCGGCATCGGCTGGGCGTCGGGACGAAGCTGCTGGTGGCCGCGGAGGAAGCGGCGAGGGAGATGGGGTTCGGCCGTCTGAGGGCAGACCTTCTCGCTACGAACCGCGCGGCGGCGCACCTGATCGGCAAGACGGCACCGCACGCGACGATTACCAAGGAGGGTCCTGAGCTGGTCTTCGAGTGGGAACCGGGCTTCCGGCAAAGGCAGGCCCAGGAGGTCGCCTAAACGGATTCCTAGGGCGGCAGTCCCTCGAGTCGTCCGGCGGCGCGGTCGTCCTGCAGCAGGCAGTGAACCGCGAGGTCGATGTCGGTCTCACCGACGAACTGTGCCGGGGTCGACGACACCTCGACCGCTTCGGACTTGACTTCTGCCTTTTGTGGCACGAACATATGTTCGATACTGCCGCATACCGGGCGGGTCAAGCCTTTCTTGTGCGCGTTCCAGCCCGAGCCGTGACGGCTCAGACT
>Ga0299907_10001132_pt1 | contig 14777 bp, 18 predicted proteins | sample RVTome_16_FD_198680 | JGI IMG/M metagenome (GOLD analysis project Ga0299907, IMG submission 198680) | Soil microbial communities from uranium-contaminated site in the Upper Colorado River Basin, Wyoming, United States - RVT152D67 (version 2) ... | reverse complement strand
TCCGGGATGGGCCGGACACGAACCCGTGCGCCGGTCCTCGTGCGGTCTTGGGGTCGCATCGGCGGCCGATGCTAGTCGGACCGCTAGCTTGAGAACAAGTTCACGAGCGGCTCAGAAATTCCAGAAGTCGAGGCCGATATTCGACAGCGCTTTCTGTGCCCAGATCGTGATCAGCGTGAGGCGTCCCGTCAGCATCAGGAGACCGACCGCCACGAGAACGACGCCTCCGACGAGCTGGATCGTCGCCGCGTGGCGCTTCAACCGGCTCCCGAAACTCACTAGTCCCAGTCCGGCGAGCACGAAGGGCACACCGATCCCCAGCGAGTATGCGAACAGCAATACGACGCCGTCGGCCAGACCATCCGACGTCGCCGCGAGGTTGAGCGCGGCACCGAGCGTGGGTCCGATGCACGGGGTCCATCCGAAGGCGAAGGCGGCGCCCAGCAGGAACGTTCGCACGACCCCGCCTCCGGGACGCAGCTGGAAGCGCCGCTCGCGGAGCAGGAGCGCGAACCGCGGCCCGCTCACCATCAAGAGGCCGAGCAGCACGATGAACGCGCCGCCGGCCAGCTCCAGCTCGCGCTTGTGGTCGATGAGGAACCCCGAAAGCACCGAAGCCGAGGCACCGAGCGATACGAATACGGCCGTGAGGCCCGCGACGAAGGACAGCGTGCCCGGAAGCGCCTTTCGTATCGGCAGTCGCTCGTTGACGCCGGAGCCGGTCATGAATCCGACGTAGCCCGGCAGCAACGGCAGCACGCACGGGGACAGGAACCCGACGACGCCGGCGCCGAAGGTGATCAGGGACTTGACGAGCACGGCTTCACGCTAACCCGTATCAGGTTCTTGTCCGGACGAAGCCCGTGTACATCAGGCAGATGCCGAGTGCCAACCCGATGGAGAACACTTCGACGTAGCCGGCGCGCGCCAGCTCACTGGCGACGCCGGCGACCACAACGCCGCCGGCCAGCAGACCGAGTCCGAGAGCGTTGCGTCTCATCGCAACCGAGATCAACATGCCGGCCAGAACGACGACAGACCCGGCTATCGAGAACCACCGCGAGAGGTTGCGCGCGAGCACGGGCATGATGTCGCGGGCCGCGGGCAGCTCGTCGGCGGCCAGAGCGGCCGCGGCGCCCGGCGCGAGGTCGCCGGTGGCCACGACGACGCCGGCCCACAAGCTGACGATCGCCAGCAGGATCGTCCCGGCGATCGCGGCGGACCGGTGCCACACGAGCCACAGGGTGCCGAGCCCCAGCCACCCGACGTTCAACACCGCGCCGAAGAGATAGAAGACGCGGTACACCCCCGTCGTCCAGCCGAATGCGATCCCCCACGACAGCGCCCCGGCGCCGATCGCGAACTGCGCGAGGGCAAACGACCAGGTCCGCAGCGCGGCGCCTCGTTCACCCGCCGCTCGCCAGGCCGAGACACTGAAGACGGCGGCGATGATCGTCGCCGCGAGAGGGAAGACGACCACGCTAGGTGTGTCGCAGCACGCGGCGGAGCACCTTCCCGGCCGCGTTCCGCGGGATCTCAGCGACGACGTCGATAGTGCTCGGCACCTTGTACGGCGCGAGGCTGCGGCGGCAGAACTCAAGGAGTGCCTCGGGGGTGACGGTCGAGCCCGGCGGGTCGGCCACGACGACGGCGCGGACGTTCTCACCCGTTCGCGGATCGGGCTCCCCGACCACCGCACAGTCACCGACATTGGGATGACGGCGAAGGACGTCCTCGACCTCGCGCGGATACACGTTGAAGCCCGACACGAGGATGAGGTCGCGACGGCGGTCGACGATGTAGAGGTCGCCTTCCTCGTCGGCCACCGCGACGTCGCCGGTGTGGAACCAACCGTCGCGCAGCACGCGCGCCGACTCCTCGGGCTGGCTCCAGTACCCACGGAACACGTTCGGCCCCCGGACGATCACCTCACCGGGATCTCCCTCCTCGACGTCCGATCCGTCCTCGTCGACGAGTCGGATCTCCACGCCCGGAAGAGACCGGCCTATCGACCCCGGTTTGGGCACGCCGCCTACCGCAGTCGACGTCAGCGCGGGAGCGGTCTCGGTCAGCCCGTAGCCCTCCCAGATCGTGACGCCGAACCGATCCTTGAAGGCATTCAGCACCTCCTTGGGAAGGGGCGCAGCGCCGGAGATCGCCACCCGCACGGACGCGAAGGCGTCGGCCGGTGGATCGGTCACCGCGAGCCAGGCGACATACGCAGGCGGAGCGCCGGCGATCACCGTGACGTCGTGCTCGCGGATCGAATCGACGGACGTCAGCGGGTGGAACCGTTCGAACAGGACGAGCTTGGCCCCCACGTCCACGGCCAGGTTGAGCACGACGTTCAGACCGAAGATGTGGAACAAGGGAAGGATGCACAGCACGACGTCGTCGGGCCGGATGACCATGGTCGTCTGACGCATCTGCTCGAGGTTCGCGCGCAGATTGCTGTGCGTGAGCATCGCACCCTTCGGGAGCCCTGAGGTTCCCGCCGTGTACGCGATCAGCGCGAGGTCGTCCTGAGATACCTCCGCGATCGTCGGTGTGTCGCCGGATCCTTCGAGCAAGGCCGCATAGCTCGTCGTGTCTGCGTCCGCCTCACCGACAACCACGACCCGCTCGAGGCCCCCCACACTCGAGATCAGATCTGCTGCGCTCCGGTGTTGCTCTTCGCCGCAGATCAACACCTTGGCTCCCGCGTCGGCGAGGATGTGCTGAACCTCCGGCGCGGTGAGCGCCGCGTGTACCGGCACGACCGTCGCGCCGCAGCGCCAGCTCCCGTACATCGACTCGGCGAAGGCCGGATGGTTGGGAAGCCAGATGGCCACGCGGTCGGCCGGGCCGACGCCGAGGCCCGTGAGGCCGGCAGCCACCCGGCGCGCGGCGGCCTCGAGGTCGGCGTACGTCGTCGACTGACCTTCGAATGCGATCGCCTCGGCGTTGGGGGACCGCGCCGCCGTCGCGTCGAGTGCGCGCGCGAGATTGAGGCTCATCGCGTGGGGACGACGCCCCGGGCCTCGAGATCGGCGCGGAGCTTCTCGCCGTCTATCTCGCGCGGGGCGCGGTCCTCGGAGACACACGTAGCTGCGGCGATCCCCGCGGCTTCACCGATCGCCATGCACACCCCCGTGACACGCGACGACGCCAAGGCCTCATGGGTCGCCGAGATGCACCTCCCCGCGACGAGGAGGTTCGCCGCGTCGCGCGCGATCAGGCTGCGGAGTGGGATCTCGAACCAATCACCGTCCGGAAGGAATTCCCACCGCGTCTCCGACGCGTCCGTGTGGAACTCGAACGGCCATGCGCTGGCCGCGACACCGTCCGGGTGCTTCGCGCAGGATGTTGCCTCCTCGAAGGTGACGACGTGCTCGCCCAGGGCGTGCCGCGTCTCGCGCACACCCAGCGTGACGGCTGTGTCCTGTAGGTAGGCCGAGGCGAAACCGGGCATCTCGCCGGTCAGGAACCGGGCGGCTTCCTCAGCAACGGCGCGGCCACGCATCTCGGCCTCGGTCAGATCCACAACGTCGGTGCCGTCGGGCGGCTCGCCCGACGGTCGACTCACCCGCGTCATCGCCCCGACGACCTCACCGGGGCGCATGGTCGGGATCACAGCGCCACCGGAGCGCGTCAGCTCGTAGGAATCCGACTCGAAGGCTTCGCGGATCTTCTCGGCGAGCAGACCCAAGCCCGCGGCCATGGCCGCCGGGAGATCGACGTTCTGCATGTAGAACTGCATCGAGGGATATTGCAGGCGTCCCGGTTCCCCCATCTCCCACGGACAACCTGCGTGGTAGACGACGTCGGCGTCACCCGTCGCGTCGATGAACACGCGGCCGCGCACGGCCCGCGGCCCTTGTTTCGTCGCGATGACGACGGCTTCGATCGCATCTCCCGACCTGACGACACCGGAGATGAAGGAGTGCAACAAGGGCGTGATGTGCTCCTCGTCACCGATGAGACGGTCCGCGAGGCGCTTGTAGCCCCAGGGGACGTAGGTCATGACCGCCGTTTCCTTGTACGGGATGGGGCCCATCCCCCAACCGGAGGCAGCGAGGCCCTGCGCCCACTCACGGGCGATGCCGCCGCTCAAGTGGTCGAACCCGTCGCCTCCGCGCACGTAGAGGCCGCAGATCGAGCCGAGGCTGGCGGCCGTGGCGTTGCCTCCGAAGAACGGCCAGCGCTCCACGAGCGCCACGCGCGCGCCCGTGCGCGCTGCCGCCAGTGCCGCCCCGAGCCCGGCCGACCCGGCACCACACACCACCACGTCGGCATCCACGATCACAGGTGCGTCGGCGGAGGGCACCGTGACGCGCTCGCTCATCCTTCGCTCCCCTCCCCGATCGTCAGCTCGACCTCGGTGCCGTTGGCTTCGACGACGAACACACGGTCGCCGAGCCTCACATCGGTGCGCAACCCCTCCGGTATGCGCGGGAGCGAGATCACTTGCTCCAGGCGATTCGCCCTCGGCCGTAGCTCGGGGGGGATCTGGGACACCCCTACCAGGGTGAGCACGATGCGGCCGTCGGCGACGCGAGGCAGGAGCCGGGCCGCTTCCGTCAGATCCTCCTGCGTGGGCTCCTCACCCGCCGGCAACCGCTCCTTCAGGAACTTGACCTCGATCCCGGACGAATCGATCAGCACCGAACCGACCATCGGCACGTGACGCTTCAGGAATTCCCCGAGATCGTCTTGTCCTATCTCGACCATTCCGAGCGGATCTTTCATCCGCACCGTCGTACGCGTGGAGAAGATCGACCGGCTGAGCGCCAGTAGATCCCGCCAATTGAAGCGAAGATCGGTCATGCGAGCTTTCACGTTCTGCACGCGAAGCCCACCCGCGCCGCTGGCTCCGCGGACGTCCACCTCGGCCCGGCTGATCCGTCCGCCGATGAAACCCGGAAGGAACGGGATACTACCGAGGTCGACCTTGGCTTCCTCGGCCGTCATCGCGCGAGCGAGCTCGGTAGCGCCGCGCGACTCCAGATATTGCAGCGCCACGACGTCGAGAGCGAGATACAGACCGATCGCGAGGATGACCCCGACGACGATCCAGCGAAATCCACGAACGCGCATGACTCATAGGATGCCGAAAAGCCGGCGACTCCAAGTGAAGTCTGCGACGTCCGAAGGCTCGGCACGTCGCTGGTAAACTCGCCACACTCGCATGCCCCCAAAACTCGCAATATCCACGGGTCCGCTATGGCGTCTCGAGCTCGATCGGGCCTTCGAGGTCGTCAAGGCGGCCGGCGCCGAAGGCGTCGAGGTGCTCGTCACGCAGAGCTCGCAGACGCAATCACCGAACGAGCTCGAGCGCCTCGCCGAACGCCACGACCTGCCCATCGTCGCCGTGCACGCTCCCCAGATGCTGCTAACGCGAAGCGTGTTCTCGACGAACCCCCTCGAGAAGGTTCGGCGGACGGCCGAGCTCTGCAACGCCCTCGACGTCCGGACGATCGTGCTGCACCCGCCCTACGTCTGGCAGCCCCGCTACGCGTTGTGGGTCCTTCACGAGCTCGAGAACGTGCTCGCCCGCGGCGGCCCGGCCATCACGATGGAGAACATGTACCCGGTGCATGTGGGCAACCGCCGGCTGCGCTTCCATCGCTTCGGGGGTTTGGGGGGACTGGAGCGCTTCCGGTACCTCACCCTGGATACGTCACATCTCGCCGTCGCCGAGGAGAACATCGTCGACGCTTATCGGAAGCTTTCTGACAAGGTCGTCCACGTCCACCTCTCCGACAACCGTGGGAAGGGTCGTGACAGCCATGCCCCCCTGGGACGGGGCGTGCTGCCCCTCGAGGACTTCGTGCAGGCCCTCGACAACCCCGGGTTGCGATCGATCGCCCTCGAGGTCGAGCCCGGGCCGAACGTGGATACCCCAGGTGAGCTCGAGCGACTCTTCGGAGAGTCACTCGAGCTCGTGCGCCGGAACCTGCCCGTGCGCAAATCGACCTAGAAGGGCGCCACCGGCCGCGGGTACGCTTACCTGGGCTGAGGGAGAAAAGCATGAGCTGGGGCGCCGAACTCGCACGCACCGCGTTGTTCGCCGATATCGACAAGGCCGTCTTGAACACCATCGCCGAGAAGGCGATCCATCGCCGCTACCGCAAGGGCAGTGTCATCTTCGTCCAGGGCGAGCAGGGCGAGCGCTGCTTCGCCATCGTCGAGGGTGCCGTGAAGATCAGCGCCTACCATCCGGACGGCCGTGAAGCAGTCATCGCGGTCCTCGGCCCGGGTGACGTCTTCGGCGAGCTGTCGCTCTTCGATCAAGCCCCGCGATCGGGTGATGCATCCGCGATCGAGGACACGCAGCTGCTGTCTCTCGACGCGGCTGCCGTCACCGAGGCGATCACAGCCCACCCCGAGCTCGGATTGTCGCTGCTCCGGGTCCTCGGACGACGGCTGCGCCTCACCAACGAAGCCCTGCAGGACATCGCCTTCTTCGACGTGCCCGGACGGGTGGCCCGGCGCCTCGCGGATCTGGCCGAGGCCCACGGGGTGCAACAGGCCGACGGCATACTCGTCGATCTGCCGCTGTCCCAGGAAAGCCTTGCGCAGATGGTGGGAGCTACTCGGGAGAGTGTGAACAAAGCGCTCGCAACACTGCGCCGTCGCGGTCTGGTCGACCGCGTCGGGCGCCGCTACATCGTCGCGGACATCAACCAGCTGCGCTCACGGGCGCATTGATCGCGGCCCCAGCGATACGCGTTCGCCGCGGCGGCTGACTATGCCGTCGCCCTCGAGGGCTCGGACGGCGGCCCGGAGTCTGTGGGCGCTCAGTCCGGTGCGCGATCCAAGACCGCGCATCGTCGCCCAGTGCCGACGGCGTCGCAGATCGGCGACCACGCGCCCGCGTGCGTATCGCATGGTCGATCGGAAAGGCGCGGCCGGCGCAGCGTGTAGTGCTTCGTGACCCACGCCCGACGCCCACGCGCACCGCGGGCGGAGCGGGCACCCGTCGCACCGGGGGCTGCGCGAGCGGCAGATCTCGGCCCCCAGGTCCATCAAAGCCTGGTTCCACTTCGCCGCATTCGCGGGCGGGAGAAGCGTGTCGGCCAGTGGCTGCACGTCGGTATCCGCCGCAAGACCGAACAGCCGGATCACCACGCGGTGCACGTTGGCGTCGACGGCGGCGGCGTCTGCCCCGAACGCGAACGACGCGACGGCACGAGCGGTGTACGGCCCGACGCCGGGAAGCGCCTCGAGCTCGGCCACCGACCCCGGGAAACGGCCACGCTCGACCACCAGCCGCGCCGCTCGCCACAGGTTCAGCGCGCGCCGGTTGTAGCCGAGGCCACCCCACGCGCGAAGGACGTCGGCGGCTTCGGCCTCGGCCAGCTTCTGCACCGTCGGGAACCGGCGGAGGAAGACCGGATAGGCCCGGACGATGCGCCCGGCTTGCGTCTGCTGAAGCATGACCTCGGAGACGAGCACCCGGTACGGATCGCGCTCGCCGCGCCAGGGAAGTGGCCGGTCGAGCGTCTGCGCCCACCGAAGCACGGCTCGCCGGACGGCGCGGAGGTCAGTCGGGCGCAAGCCGGGCGAGGACGTCTTTCGAAGGGGGCGAATAGAACGACAGCACGACGTGCTGCACACCTGCGGCCTCGAGGTCGTCGATCTGCGCCGGGAGCGCGCCGATCGTCTCGTCGTCGTTGGAGAACAAGAAGAGTTGCACCGACCGACGGATCTCGGCCGGGTCCCGGCCGACCGCAGCGCAGTGCTCGTCGAGGATGGCCGACAGCCGCCGGTAGTCCTCGGCGGTCGCCGCCGGTGCGTTCCACTCGTCGGCGTGCTTCGCCACCACACGCAACGTCTTGCGAGGACCCGACCCCCCGATGACGATCGGCACCTTCGCTTGCAGCGGCTTCGGCTCGCACAGCGCGTCGTGCAGCGTCCAGAATCTGCCCTGGTGATCGACCTTGGATTCTGTCCACAGCCGCCGGATGATCTCGCACGCCTCGTCGAGCATCGCGATGCGCGTTCCGGCCGAAGGGAACTCGATCCCGTAGGTCAGATGCTCGGGCTCGTGCCACGCGGCACCGATGCCGAACTCCAGCCGCCCTCCCGAGATGTGATCGACGGACACCGCCATGTTCGCCAAAACCGCCGGATGGCGATACGTGACCCCGGTAACCATGCATCCGACGCGTGCGCGTTGGGTCACCTTGGCCATCGCCGCGAGCGTCGTCCACGCCTCGAGGGTCGGAAGCTCCAGCGGCTGGCCGGCGAGGTACAGACCGTAGAAGTGGTCGTAGTTCCATACCGAGTGATAGCCGAGCTCGTCGGCGTCGGACCAGAACCGCTCGAGGACGGCGTATTCGAAGACCGGAGCGATCTTGGCCGAGCGCAGCACGCGCCGAATGCTATAGAACCAGCGCCGTGACGGTTCGAGCGTGGTTCACGATCTCGGCACTAGTGCTCGTCGCTCTGGCGGCGGCCTTCGGCTTCCGCCTGTTCGTATCCAACCCCGCGCCCGAGATCTTCGTCAGGGTTGGGGACGTGCGGCTCGAAGGAAGGCGCATCAGTGCGTGCTGGCCACAGCGCAGTGGACAGGTCGAGTGCTCCGACGCCGAATCGTCCGATGACGTCCGCTACCCAGCCATCGTGTCGTCGGGCACCTTGCGGATCCTCGTCGCCTACCCGGTCCAGCCCAACGATGGATCGATCCGGATCACCGACCGTGACGCGGGCACGACGGTCCTCGAACGGGACTGGACCCGTTCCCTGCGCTACGACCTCGACCCCGGACGCTACGTCCTCAGAGCCTCCGCCCCCTACCCGCAAGGGTCCCGTGTGATCTACGACTTCTTCTTCACCGTCAGGCGTTCGGGATCGTGAAGACGCTCGCGGGCGCTTGCGCCGTTGCACGCGACGGCCACGTGGCCGCCTGAATCGACGTAGACGACGAGCCCATCGGGTCCTGCGTCCGTGAAGGTGCGCCCCACGACGGCGGCGAACGACCCGGCCGGACCTTCGACGACGACGTCGTCGATCAAGCCGGCCCGGACGAGATCGGCTTCCGTCGCGGCCAGCTGCAGGTTGCCGTACCAGTCGACGCGCGCGACGTCGGAGGAGAGCGCGCCGTCAGAGACCCGCGTCACCAGCTCGGGTGCACCCACGAGCTCACCCGGGTCGATCTCCCCGCCCAGCTCGGGAGCGAGCACACCGAGGGCCAGGTACGCGGCGGCCGGCGCGAACACGTCACGCCCGTGGAAGGTGGACGAGACCGGCTCGAGGCGGTACCGCGGATCCGTCAGCTCGAAGACCGCCGCTGCTCCGTCGAGCGCATCGGCGGCTCGCGGTAACAGGCCGTTGTCGGGTCCGACCAGAAGATCGCCACGTCCGCTGACGATCGCCACACCTCGTCGATCGGTACCGACGCCCGGATCGACGACGGCCAGGTGAACCGAACCCGCCGGGCCGTGAACGACGCTCTGCGCCAGGACGACCGAGCCGGCACGGATACCCCTGATCCCGTGAGCCAGATCGACCACCCGCGCCTCCGGGGCGATCCGAGCGATCACGAGGTGACACACGCCGACGTATTCGTCGGCGGGTCCGTAGTCGCTCGAAAAGGTGACGAGGCGCAGGAGAAGACTTACTTCTTGTGAAGCCGTTCCCAGCGCGTCTTCTTCAGAAGCTTCTTGTGCTTCTTTTTGCGCATCTTCTTGCGCCGCTTCTTCAGTACCGAACCCATGTCAGCCTCTCCGGTGCGCTTAGTCCGTTCCGAGCACCAATCTCAGGTCAACCCGTTCGATGATCTTGCCGTCCGGGGCCACACGTATCGACCCGAGCCGCAGTGCTCGAACGCCCTCGGATACCGGCGTCAACAGACGCAGAGCATCCTCGCGGTATTCCAGGATACCCAACCCGAGGCAGTCGCCCGAACCGTCGTCCACACCCACCAGAAGGCCGTCGAGCTCGCTCAAGTCGAAGATGGGCGGGAGCGACGGGAAGAACACGGTGGGCTTCACGCGCCACCTGTACATCTGGGGGCCCAGGAACGCGGCCAGACGCGCCTCACGGTAGGCCGTGCGCTCCTCGATCGAACGGACGTTGACGTCCGGATGGACGCTCAGCGCCATCACCTCCACGGATAGGAAGCGCTCCAGGACGCCGACGATCGGCTCGAGCTCTCCCCCACCCGCCAGCGCGACGACATGATGGGGACGACACAGCTCCGCCTTCCTCAGCTTGAGGACCTGACCCGCCACGCCGTCGATGAGCCCGGACGTATCGACGACGATCAGTCGGGCCCCCATCTCGATGGCCCGCATCACGAGCTTGGCCGTGCTCGTCACCAGCGGCAGGACGTGCCCACGCGGTGAGGTCTCGCCGACGAACGACATCGCGTCCGGAGCGTCTCCGTCGAGCTGGCCGGCATCCCGCGCGATCTTCAGCCCGACGGTCGTCGGAGGCCCGATGGTCGACTGGCCGACATCGGCGTCGACGACGGCCACCACGTGACCGGCCTCGAGCCCGGCCTTCACCAGACGCCTCGTGAAGGTCGTCTTCCCCGAGTCGACGCCGCCCACGACGAAAACGCGACCCGGACGTGCGGCCAGGGTCGTGATCGCTTCGGCGTGCGACTTCTCGATGTCTTCCATATCGCGCCTTCACACTCGAAGTGCAGGCGCGTGGGAGCCCGCTCGCGCGAGTAGGCCTACCGTTCTCCTAGGACCTGGCCCGTGACGGCTTGCGCCTCCAGGTACTCGCTGAGGTCGTCCTCGCGGACTCGGTAATTTCGGCCGACCCTGATCGCCTTGAGCTGTCCCCGCCGGATCAGTCGATAAACGGTCATCCTCGACACCCGCATGAGAGTGGCCACTTCCGCGACCGTAAGCAATCGAGTGATGCCTGGGCTCGTACGCGCCATGCCTGTTTGGCCCTTCCTTCCTCGGTGGCGCCCTAGGTTAGCCAAGGAGAGAGCGCGCCTGCCAAGGCGCGCTCTCTCCTGCCGGGGGGTTCGGGGGGTTTGAGAGCAAAGCACACCGAGTACCTCCTAACAAACTCCATCGATGCGCCGCGAACAAACCCCCCGATCTAACTGGCACGAAGCGAGCCGACGCACCCAAGCCAATGCGGCTTAGCCGAGCCGCTCAACTATGAATCGGGTAAGCGCGGAGTAGGAACCCGGAGGCCGGTTGTCATCGCACAGAACGGGCCAAACGCTCAGACCGCGCGACCAAGCCAACACAAGTGCCGGGTCGTTCGTGTCCACCACGGCCACCGCGTCGATCCCCTCGCCAAGCGCGGCCCCCGCGAACCCGTGATCCCCGACGACCAGGTCGGCGGTTAGTCCGCTCCCCAACAGGTATTGCATCGGACGCGCCGAATGCGTGTGTGCAAGGTCCCCGCCCATCGAGACACACGCGACATCGCACACGTACCGGATCTGCGCCCCGCCCGAGTACCGCTCGTAGCTGTCTCCTTCGGCCACGCGAAGGATTTCGGTCCCCCGCGCGCGCATCGCGTCGGCGAGCCGCACGTACATCTCCAGCGGGCCGGTGGGATGACCGGTTCCGAAGAACACGCGCTCTCCGCGTTCGCACGCCTGCCGGAGACGCTCGGCGACCGCGACGGCTTGGGTCACGAACCCCTCCGGAGAGACCCAGGAGCGGCCGCGCGAGCCGTTGGGCTTGGCGAAGTCCCACGAGCCGAGGCGATTGAGGGCCTCGAGGACTTCCTCGATGGAGGTCGGCATCAGCCCGGGCAAGCCGAACAGCACGCTGGGATCACCCGAGGCGAGCATGCGGGCTTTGCGATGGACGTCGTGGACCGGCGTGTCGATCCAGCCGACCACCTTCTGCCGCTCCAGAACGGCGGCCAGCTCCGTGGGGGAGACCCGGTCTGTAGGACGGCTCAGCTGCCGAGCTCCCGGCTGCGGTCGTGTGCGGCACGAACGGCTTCTCCGAAGGCCGCTCGCACCGCCTTCGCCTCCAGCACCGCGAGCGCGGCCGCCGTCGTCCCGCCCGGCGACGTCACCTGAGCGCGAAGCACGGCCGCCGGCTCGCCGGTCTCGCGCAGCATGCGACCTGATCCTTCGATCGTCGCGAAAGCGAGCGTCTCGGCCACGTCACGCGGTAGTCCGTGCGCGACACCGGCTTCCACGAGCGCTTCGGCGACGAGGAACAGGTAGGCCGGACCCGACCCCGACAACGCCGTGACGGCGTCCAGCTTCTCCTCGTCCAGCCAGACCACCGGACCGACGGCCGAGAACACCGCGTCGGCGAGCTCTTTCGTCCCGTCCGTGGCGTACCGTCCCGGCGTCAGAGCAGTGACACCGCTTCCCACACGCGCCGGTGTGTTCGGCATGGCGCGGACGACCGACGGCTTGCCGCCGAGCTGTTCCTCGATCGAGGACGTTCGCAGGCCCGCGACGATCGACATGAGGCCGCCGTCTCCGAGCGCGCCGGCGATGCGGTCCAACGCCGCCGACGCGTCCTGTGGTTTGACGGCGAGGATCGTTCCATCCGCATCCGTGGCGGCCTCGAGTGGATCGGTCGTCGTGGCGACGCCGAGCGCGTTGCCGAGCTCGGCCAGTCTGTCCTCGCGGATGTCGGCGAGTACCAGCTCCGCTGCCGACCAGCCGGCCTCGAGGAGACCACGGGCGAGAGCCTCGCCCATCATCCCGGCACCGACGAACGCGACCCGACGTGTCACGTTGCGCTCACCGCGTATTCGGCATCGATCCGTTCCACCTCGGCCCCCCGGACACACGCCTGGACCAGCGCAGGGATGTCGAGCTCGGACTCGGCCCGGCGGCACGCGTCGACCGATGCGCGCGTGGCGGGCGAGCGCGGCACGAACAACGAGCAGCAATCCTCGAACGGAAGGATAGACGTCTCGTACGTGCCGATGCGTTGCGCCGCCCCGATGATGTCGAGCTTGTCGTCACCGATGAGCGGGCGAAGCAACGGCAGAGGGCTCGCATCGTCCACGCACGCCAGATTCTCGAGGGTCTGGGAGGCCACCTGACCGAGGCTGTCGCCCAGGACGAGCGCCTTCGCGCCCTCGCGGCGACCGAGGTCGGCGGCGACGCGGACCATCAGCCGGCGGTAGAGCACGACCCGCAGCTCCGGAGGCGCGTTCACCACGATCTGCTGCTGCGCTTCACCGAGCGGCACCAGATACAGCGTCGTGTTGCCCTGCCAGGCCGACAGCAACCGGGCCAGCTCGATCGCCTTGCGAGGGCTGGAGCGGTCGGTGAACGGGGCCGAGTGGAAGTGGCAGAGGATCGCTTTCGCTCCACGGCGCATGATCCGGTGCGTTGCGACCGGTGAATCGATACCACCGGACATCAACGACACCACCTTCCCGGACGAACCGACGGGAAGGCCTCCCGGGCCCTCGAAACGGTCCGTGTACACGAACGTGCGCGCGCCGACGACCTCGACGTGGACGGTGACGTCGGGAGCACTCAGATTCACGGCCTTATGCATGGACGACTGCACCGTCGCACCGAGTTCGACGTTGATCTGCCGCGAATCGAACGGCAGTTCCTTCGTCGAACGCCGTGCAGCGATGGCGAACGAGTCGAACCGCCGACCGTCGAGAAGCTCCAGAGCCGCTGCAGTCATGGCCGGGATCGTCGATTCCGTGATAACGCTCGGCGCATAAGACGCGATTCCGAAGACCCGGCCGATACGCGCGAGCGACTCACCACTCGGACGCGCAGGCGTGTGGACGAGCAGGCGTCCGTTGAGGACCTCCACGCCATCGTGCTCGCACCCTTGGAGCGCAGCCTCGAGGTTTCGGACCAAGGCACGTTCGAAGAACCCGCGATTTCGTCCCTTCAAGCCGATCTCGTGGTAGTGCACGACGACGCCGCGGCCGCCGTCTAGCGATGACGACGACAAGACGTCGACGTGATGCAAAGGTCGCGCGCGAGCGGGTTCCATGTCGTCTAGACTACGGCGGCCAAGCTGGCTCCAGGAGAGGTGGACCGTCGCCGGACCTGAGGGGAGGGACGGTTGGGAGAACGGATACCGCTCTTTCCACTCCACACACTCCTTTTGCCCCATACCGACCTCGGACTCCACGTGTTCGAGCAGCGTTACCGCGACCTCGTAGCGCATTGCCTCAGCGACGGGCAAGAGTTCGGCGTTGCACTCATCAAACGCGGTAACGAAGTCGGCGGGCCCGCGGAGCCACACTTCATCGGAACGGCTGCCACGATCGCCGGATACGCGCGCCTTCCCGACGGACGTTACCTCCTCGAGGTCGAGGGCACGCGCAGGTTCCGCATCAACTCGACGAACAGCAACGGGTCCTATCCGTCGGCCCTCGTTTCCTGGATGGCCGAGCCGATCGGCAACTTCGCCGCTGCTCGCCGGGCCGGCGACGAGGTCGATCGACTCTTCGCGGCGTACCGGTTGCGTTGTGGGGACGGCGATCTTCCCGTGAAGCTACCCGTCGATCCGATATCGCGCTCCTACGTCGTGGCCTCGTTGTTACGGATCGACGCGCACGAGAAACAAGAGCTCCTCGAGCAGGAGTCCGCGGATCTGCGTCTTCACGAGGAGGCGGTTGTGCTTCGCCGGGAGATCGCGCTGCTCGATCACCTTCGCGCCAAGCGGGTCTGATCTCTTACGGGCTGATCATGGGCCTCGCCCGCAGCAGCTCGTCGATCTTCTCCTCGAGGTCATCATGCGAGATCTCGCCCTGGTGGACGAAGGCCAGCTCGCCGTCCATCCGGTAGAACTGCGTTACGGGTAACCCGAGGATGTTCTGGGCACGCTGCACGTCGGCCTTGGACATCGCGTAACTGCGGA
>Ga0299907_10001131_pt1 | contig 14783 bp, 11 predicted proteins | sample RVTome_16_FD_198680 | JGI IMG/M metagenome (GOLD analysis project Ga0299907, IMG submission 198680) | Soil microbial communities from uranium-contaminated site in the Upper Colorado River Basin, Wyoming, United States - RVT152D67 (version 2) ... | reverse complement strand
CACGGGCAGCGATCCGGTGGCCGCGACGATCGAGGACACGGCGTTCAGGAACGCCCGCTCCGGACCCTTCTGGTTCGTGGCGCCGCGCGCCATGAGGACGGTGCCGAGCCCGGTCTCGACGAGGTCGCCCTCGAAGGGCGGTGAATCCCAGTCCTCCGGGTCCACCGGCTGCACGTCGTACATCATGTACACGAGGAGCGTCCGGTCCGCGCCCGCGTCGTAGTATCCCCACACGCCGGGGTGACCGTCCGTCGGCACGAGCTCCGCCTCGGAGAACCCCATTCCGGCCAGGTCGCTCCGGAGCATCTCGGCCATCTCGTCGATCCCGTCGTCCTGGGCGCTGATCGACCGCTGGCGCGTCCAGCGCTGGAGGTTCGCGATGTGGGTCTCGAGGTTTCGGTCGATGTGTGCGTAGACGTCGGCGTGATCGCCCGTGTACGCGGGGACGGACGCCCCGTCGAACGCCTCGTCGGTCGTGAACTCGAACGCCGACAGCGGTGCGCCCGCGGTCGCGGCGGGGTCGCCCGCGCGGACGTCGGTCCCCTCCGGCGCGGGCCGGCAGGCGACGGCGAGCGCGGTCACGGACACGGCGAGCCAGCGGGTCGGTCTCATCCAGGCCCTCCTGTGGGCGGGGTTCGTGCGCGGTCGGAGGTCGCCGGCGACGCGGAGCCCATCAACGGTCCCGCACCAGCGCCTCGAGGCCATCGGGGTCGCGCGCCAGCGTCGTCGTGAGGAGCTCGGCGCCGTCCTCGGTCACCAGGATCTCGTCCTCCGTGAACACCGAGATCCCGGATTCGTGGTCGTAGTACCAGGGCTCCACGGTGAACACCATGCCGGGCTCGAGCGGGGCCTCCGCGAGGCTCGGATCCCCCGTCGAGAGCCCGATGTGGTGTCCGAAGAAGAGCCCGGTCTGCATGTGCGTCCGCTCCCCCGCCGGGATGCGGGCGTCCGCCACGGCCTGGAGCTCGGCGAGGGTGACGCCGGGGCGCGCGGCGGCGATGATCGCGTCGGCCACCGCCACCTCCATCTCGAGCAGCGCGCGCTGACGGGCGTCGAAGCGGCCCGATACGGGGAACGTGCGTCCCACGTCGCTCACGTAGTGGTCGATCTCGCAGCCGACGTCGAAGATCACGAGCTCGCCGTCGTGCATCGCGCGGTTCCGCCGATCGTAGTGCGATGCGAGCACGCGCCACGGCCACACCGAGTTGGGCCCGGACTTGATGATCGAGGCGAAGGCGATGCGCTGCGCGCCGTTGCGCTTGCAGGCCGACTCGAAGCCGGCCTCGAGGGCGCGCTCGGTCACCCCGTCGCGAATCTCGCGGGCCGCCGCCCGGATCGCGGCCTCGGTGGCGCGGGCGCTGCGGCGCAGGGCCTCGACCTCGAGCGGGCTCTTCACCATGCGGGCCCGGGCGACCGCGTCGAACGAGTTCGCGAACCGCAGTGACGGGTACGTCGACTGGAGATGGTAGAGCGAGAGGATCTGCGGGTCCCAGTCGGGGATGAGCGAGGTCACGACCCGTCGGAGCTGACCCGGTCGGCCGGCGTTCACGCCCACCGTCACGCCGAGCCGCGTCCACTCCCGGAGCGCGACCTCCAGGGCCTCCAGCGGGCGGACATCCGCGATCCCGGACACGCGGGCGAGCTCCGGGTCCTCGGCCAGCGGTCGGCCGGGGAAGTCGTTGGCCCGCGTGTCGCTCTCGAACCGGAAGTCGCGACGCGGCGCGAAGAGCGTGGGGCGGCCCGTCGGCAGATCGATGACCAGCACCGACTGCGGGATCTCGAGCCCCGTCAGGTAGAGGAAGTCGTCCGCCTGACGAAACGTCTCCCCGTGGCTGAGCCCGTGCGCCGAGGGGAAGAGCAGCACGCCGGCGCTGTCCGCGATCCCGGCCCGCACGGCATCGCGGCGCCGCTCGTACTCGGCGGCCGGGAAGCGGGGGCGCGTCCAGTCGAACAGGCGCTGTTCGGGCGTCGCGGGCGACCCGTCCGACGCCTGGCCCGCGAGGCCGCCGGGAAGCGCGACGAGCCAGAACGCCAGGGCGATGGACGGGCTTCCCGCCGGCCGGCCTGCGATCGCGCGTCGTCTCATGGCCCGGAAGGTAGGGCGCCACTCGCGCCGCTACCAGAACGACGTGGAGCGTCTCGACTTCCAGAACCCGGGCGCGCCCCCCTACATTTGCGGCGACTCGAGCCAGGGAGGACTCGCCATGCGTGTGCTGGAGACCAGCGCCCCGCGGTCGGCGCCCGGACTTGGGGTCCTCGCGGTGGCGCTGTGCGCGTGCGCCCCCGATGCCGCGGAGACGCCCGAGGCGTACGTGGAGCTTCTCGGCGCGGACACGATGGCCGTGGAGGTCGTGCAGCGGCGCGACGACGGCGTCGACGGCGAGATCATCCGGCGCTCGCCGGTCACGCGGCGCATCACGTACTCGGTCGAGCTCGACGAGGCGGGCACCCCGGTCCGGTTCGAGACCGAGCACACCACGCCGGCCGAGAATCGCGAGGGCCCCGGGCGGTGGCACGCCGAGGTGACGTTCGGGAACGGGACGGCGACCGTGACCCGCACGCTCGAGCAGACGACCGAGACCGTCACCGCAGACCTCGCGGGCGAAGGCCCGATCGTCCCCACCACCGGAACGATCCCGATCGGCACGGGCCTGCTCGAGCTCGCCGTGGGCGCCGCGCGAGCGGCGGGCGCGAGCGAGCCGTTCCCCTTCCGCGTGTTCACGCCCTGGGGGGCGAGCCCGCGCGTCAGTCCCAACGCCATCACGCCTCGCGGCGCCGACGAGTTCTCGTTCGATTTCTTCGGGAACCCGATGGTCACGTCGGTGAACGCCGCCGGGCACATCGTCGGCATCTCGGGGGCCGAGACGACCATGCGGGTGGAAGTCGAGCCGGCGCGCATCGCGGATCTGGACGCCCTCGCCAGCGCCTTCGCGGCGCGGGACGCGAGCGGGGACGGGCTGGGTCAGCCCTCGCCGCCGGGGTCGGCATCCCTCACCACGGCGGGAGCCCGCTTGCAGATCACGTACGGCCGTCCCGCCAGGCGCGGGCGCGCGATCTGGGGCGGGCTGGTCCCGTACGGGGCGGTGTGGCGCACGGGCGCGAACGCCGCCACGCAGTTCGAGACCGATCGCGACGTGACGATCGGCGACCTCGATGTGCCGGCGGGCCGTTACACCCTGTGGACGACGTTCACCGCGGACCAGGCGACGCTGATCGTGAACCGACAGAACGACATCTGGGGCACCGCGTACGACGAGGCGGCGGATCTCGGTCGCACGGCCCTCGAGCGCGAGACGCTGGAGGAGCCGGTCGAGCGCTTCACGATCGACATCGAGCCGACGGACCGCGGCGGAATCCTGCGGTTGAGCTGGGACCGGACGCGGTTCTCGGTCCCGATCACGGTGCGTTGAAGGCCGGCCGCGCGTGCGCGCCTCCCCCGGGTGGAGCCGGATCGCCGCGGCGGTCGTCGCGCTCGTGACGGCCTGCGCCCCCCGCCCCGAGAGCGGCCCCGCTCCCGACGCGGGCTCCGGCGGCGCGGCCCGCGGGCCGCGCACCGGGTCCGGCACCACCGAGCGCGGGCTCCGCGTCTCGGTCTCCGCGACGTCCGCGCCGGCGGGCGCGCCCATCGACCTGACGCTCGAGGTGGCGAACGAGACCGACGCGGAGATCGTGCTCGACTTCGCCGACGGCCAGCGCTTCGACTTCGAGGCGATCGCGGACGGCGCCCCCGTGTGGCGGTGGGCGGCCGACATGTTCTTTCCCCAGATGCTGGGCCAGGAGCGGCTCCCGCCCGGCGAGTCGATCGAGTGGTCGGCGCGTCTCGAGGCGGGGCTCCCCACCGGCTCGTACACGCTCCGCGGCATCCTGACCACGACCCCGCCGGTCGAGGTGGAGGTGCCCCTCACCATCCCCGACGCCACAGGAGATCCGTCGCGATGACCCCCGTCGCCCACGGCCAGACCTCCCTGGAGTCCGCGCTGCTCGACGAGGTCGCGTTCGACGACGGGTGGGCGCTGATCGAGCGCTTCTCGAGCCTGGTGCGCGAGTCCGGGTCGGCGGACGAGCACGCCGCCGCGGAACACATCGCGTCGGAGCTCGCGCGTCTGGATGTCGCGCACGAGGTGTACGAGCCCGAGCTCTACCTGTCGCTCCCGCGGGAATCGTGGGTGGACGCGGATGGCGAGCGCTATCGGGCCAAGCCCCCCTCCTTCGCGGTCCCGACCCCCGCGGCCGGACTCGAAGGAGCCCTGGCGTACGTCCCGTCGAAGAGGGTCACCGGACAGCGCGACCTGTTCGCGGGGGGACCCGCGGCGTCCCTCCCCGACGTGTCCGGGAAGATCGTCGTCACGGAGGGATACGCGATGCCGGGCACGGTCGCGCGCTTCGAGGCGGCGGGCGCCGCGGGTCAGATCTACGTGAACCCGGGTCGCAACATCCACTGGGGCATCTGCACGTCGATCTGGGGCACCCCCACGACCCGGGACCTCGAGCGGAAGCCCCGCACGCCGGTGATCGCCGTGAGCCGCCCCGACGGCGAGCGGCTCATCGAGCGAGCCGGCGCGGGGGGCCGGGCGCGCCTCCACGTCGCGCTCGAGGAGGGGTGGCTGGCCTGCAAGGTCCCGGTGGCCCGGATCCCGGGAGAGCGGGACGAGTTCCTGCTCGTCCACGGCCACTACGACTCGTGGGATGTGGGGATCGGCGACAACGCCGTCGGCGACGCCACGCTGCTCGAGCTGGCGCGCATCTTCGCGCGCGGGCCGCGCGCGCGGCGATCGCTGTGGATCGCGTGGTGGCCGGGCCACTCCACGGGCCGCTACGCGGGGTCGACCTGGTTCGCCGACGAGTTCGCCCTCGAGCTGCGCAAGCGCTGCGTGGGCGCGGTGAACGTCGATTCGCCGGGCTGCTGGCACGCGACCGAGTACGACGACGTGATGTGGATGGCCGAGGCCGGCCCGCTGTGCGAAGGGGCGATCGCCGACGCCGCCGGGAAGACCGCCAAGCGTCTCCGGCCGCTGCGGGCGGGCGATTACTCGTTCAACCACATCGGGCTCACGTCGTTCTACATGCTCCTCTCCAACATCCCGGAGGCCGAGCGCGAAGCCCTGGGGTTCTATCCGACGGGCGGCTGCGGGGGGAACATCGCGTGGCACACCGAGGACGACCTCATGGACGTGGCGGAGCGCGCCAACCTCGAGCGCGACCTGGGCGTGTACGTGACCACGATCGCGCGTGTCCTCGAGAAGCCCGTGCTCCCGTACGACTTCCGGCTCACCGTGTCCGAGCTCGCGGAGCAGCTCGCGGGCTACCGCGAGGCGGCGGCCGGACGCGTCGACCTCGTGCGGGCCGAGACCGAGCTGACCGCGCTCCGGGAGGCGCTCGACGGCCTGTACGCAGGGATCGACACGGACCCCCCCGAGGGAGCGAAGGCGGACGCGGTGAGCGCGTCGTTCCTCGAGCTGTCGAGGCTCCTCGTTCCCGTGGGGTATGCCGAGGGCGGGCCGTTCGAGCACGATCCCGCGCTCCCGCGCACGCCGATCCCGCGCCTGGCGCGCATCCGCGACCTCGACGCCGTCGAGCGGAGCGAGCCGGGCGCGCTGCCGTTCCTGGTGGCCGAGCTCCGGCGCGCGGTAAACCACGTCGCCAACGCGTTCTACGAGGCCGCGCGGGTGGTCGAGCGGGCGTCGCGCGCGCTGCGCGCGCCGGCCGACATCGACTGAGCCGCGCGTGAGGACGAGGCGCCCGTCACGGGCGGGCGCGCCGTGGGATGTCCTCCGTCTCGGGGCCGCCGTCCTCGCGCTCGCCGCCCCCCACGGCCCCGGGTCCGCCGCGGCCCAGGACCCGGATCCGTCGCCGCCCCGCGACACGACGTCGCGCGACACGGCCTCCGCCGGGGTGACGGCGATCGACACGGTGTCCGTGGTCCTCGGCGGGACCGATGCGGTCGTCCGCCTCCGCATCCCGAACCTCGGCGAGCGGGTCGCGGCGCTGGCGCTCCGGGTCCCCGGGCAGCGCCTCGAGGTCACGGGCGTGGTGCGGGAAGGCGAGTCGCTGCTCGACGCGACGCTCACCGAGGAGGGCGACGCGTACCGGTTCGAGGTCGAGAGCGGCGCCCCCATCGTTCTCGCGTACCGCGTGAGCGGGGACCTCGCGCGTATCCCCCTGTTCGTGCCGGGCGGACGCGCGGAGCTCACCGTGGCCCGGGAGTTCGAGGAGCCGTTCCTCATCCGCGTGACCGGTGCCCCGGAACGGCTGGACGAGATCGACACCGCCACGAGCCTTCCGCGGCTCGACCGCGTGTCCGACGGTGTCCTCGAAGCGCGCGTCTCGAGCCTCCCGTCCTTCCTGCGTCTGTCCGAACGCGGGCCGTTCGCGTTCGGCCGCGTCGCGGACCTCCTCGCGATCGCGGCGATCCTGCTGGGCGCGGCGTGGGCCTGGCGCCGCCTCGGGCACCGCCGCCCGGGTCCCGAGGCCTGACCGGGTGGGCCCGATCTTCTTCGTCGTCCTCGCGGTCTATCTCGTCGTCATCATGGGCATCTCGGTGTGGAGCTACTTCCGCACCGAGACGGAGGTGGATTTCCTGGCCGCCGGCCGCTCGATCGGACCGCTGGTGGGCGGGGCGGTGCTCGCGGCCACGCAGATCTCGGCCGGGACGTTCGTGGGAACGGCCGGCCGCCACTACCTCGCCGGCGTGTCGTGGTGGTTCCCGTGGCTCGGGCTGTGGGCCGGCTGGCTCGTGTCCGCCTTCTTCGTGGCCCCGAAGCTGCGGCGTCTCGGCGCCCTCACGGTTCCCGACTACATCTCGGCGCGCTACGGGAGCCCGCGGGCGGGCGCGCTGGCGGGCGCGCTCATCGTCATCTCCTACACCATCTATCTCGTGGCCCAGTTCCAGGCCGGGGGCGAGATCGCGCAGGTCGTGTTCGGGATCCAGCCGCTGACCGCGATGCTCGTCATCGTGGCCTCGACCGCCGTGTACACGCTCCTCGGCGGCGTCCGCTCGAGCTCCTACATCGACTTCCTCCAGACCCTCATCATGGTGGGCGCGCTGCTCATCGCGGTGCCGGTCCTGCTCGATCAGGTCGGGGGCGGCGGTCCCATCGCGGCGATGCGGCGCTCGCTCGGGTTCCTCGAAGCCATCGACGGCCGGCTCGTGGGCTGGTACTACTCGCCACGCGAGCTGCTCGCGTTCGCGGTGGCGTTCGGATTCTCGATCGCGGCCGCGCCCTACGAGCTCACGCGGTTCTATTCCATGCGCGACGAGCGGACCGTGCGCCGGGCGATCTTCGTCTCGATCGGCTTCCAGGTCGTGATCTCGATCTGCATCATGTCGATCGGGATGACGATGCGGGTGCTGTTCCCGAACCTGCCCTCGCAGGATCAGGCGACCGCGGTGATGGCCTTCCAGGTGCTCCCCCCCGTGGTGGGGGCGCTCCTCCTCGTGGCCATGCTCTCCGCCATCATGTCCACCGTGAACTCCGTGCTGCTCGTCACCGGCGCCGGCGTGGCCCACGACCTGTACGGGAAGTTCGTCCGCCCCCGCGCGACCCAGAAGCATCTGGTCAACGTAAACCGCGTCGCGATCGTCGTGCTCTCGCTGATCCCCCTGTTCTTCGCCCTCCAGCGTCTGGGAGACGTGCAGGGGATCGTGCTCGAGCAGGCCAAGTTCATCGCCTCCTTCTTCTTCGTCCCCATCGTGATCGGGCTCAACTGGCGGCGGGGCACGGCGAAGGGCGCGGTCGCGGCCATGCTGGGCGGGTTTCTCGCGTGTCTCGCGTGGACGCTCTTCTTCCAGGAGACGTGGTTCCCGAAATACGGGATCGACGCCGTCGAGGTCGGGGTGGTGACGAGCCTCCTCCTCTTCTTCATCGTCTCCCGCGCGACCCGGCCGAGCCCCGCGCAGGATCTCTCCCCGTTCTTCGAGGGCGCCTCCCGTTGATGGGGGTCCCCCGCCCGCTGCGGCGGCAGACCACAACGTGCCTCGTCACCCACAGACCGCGATTCGCGGCCCCTCGCCGCCTCCCGAATCCGCTTCGGTCCGCGACTCGCAGGTCACGTGGCATCCACGGGTTACGGGAATGGCAGCGCCCGCGGGCGTCCCGCCTCGCGGCGCGCACGATCCTTGCCATCGGTGGCCCGTGTCTCGGGTTGCGCGTCGCTGGAGGCGCGTCGTCTTCGTACGGATAGGCCGATGTCGGACGGGAGGACGGGGAGGACCTCGGGTTCCGGGGTCGGATCCCCACCGACGCACCTCGGCCCGGATCCTCGGGGGGATCGGAATGAAACTGAGCGGCGTCGGGGCCAAGTTCCGCGACCAGAAGGGGGCCGTGCTCATCTTCGTGTCCCTCTCGATGGTCGCCCTCCTTTCCTCGATCGCCGTCGCGGTGGACGTGGGCATGCTGATGACGGCGCGCGCCGAGTCGCAGCGCACGGCCGATGCCGCCGCCCTGGCGGGGGCCGGAGTGCTGGCCTATCTGCCGAACGACTCCGCCCAGGCGCGCAGCTCCGCCCAGGCGTGGACGGCCCTCAACGATGTGCGCGGGATCCCCGTCAGCACGCTCGGCTCCGACATCCAGGTGGATCTGACGGCGAAGACGGTCGAGGTATGGGTGCACAACACGGTGCAGCGGGGGAACGCGATCCCGACGACGTTCGCCCGCATCTTCGGCTGGGACCGGGTCGACATCGTCACCGCGGCCACCGCGGAGGCCTCGGCCGCGGGGTCGGCCAAATGCCTTCTCCCCATCGCGCTTCCGGACCGCTGGATCGACGACGGGGACGGGCAGTGGGACCCACCCGCCGACCTGTACACGCCGTGGCCGAACCCGGGCCACACCGGCTACGGGGAGAACGACATCGGGCTCCAGGTGCAGATCAAGACGCAGCCGTCCTCAGGGGGCGGACCGGGGGCGTGCCAGACCGCGACCAGCTTCGACCCGTGCAACAGCCATCCCGGCTGGCACTGCTGGTGGCTGGACAACCACCCGTCCGGCGGCGGTGGGGGCGGAGTCAGCGCTCTCGGTCCGCGCATCTTCCCCGGCTGTGACGGCACCATCACGTCATCGAGCGTGTCCGACGACATCTGGGCCGCGTCGGGAGCCGGGAACACGCAGTCGCTCATCCACGACGAGTTCAAGGACCTGGTGGACTCCGACCCCGGCGTGAGCTGGGACGACCAGAGGAAGTGTGTGACGCGCGGCGGGCAGTGCACGTTCGACAGCCCCCGCATCCGGGCCCTCCCGATCGTGCGGCCGGACCAGGTGACCGGCGGGGGCGCCAACGTGCACGCGCCCATCCACGCGTTCACCGGCGTCTTCGTGGAGAAGGTCTCGTGCTCTCCCACGGTGCCGCACGGGGGCGGTCCGCAGGGTCGCTGGAACGTCTACGTCCGCCTCATGGGGCACACGGGCTTCGACCCCGGCACGCCCGTCGGCGCGAACGGGCCCCTGTCGAAGGCGATCCGGCTCATCAAGTAGCACGAGGCGCCCCTCCGGCCGGGGGGGCGCCGGCTGTCTCCCGGGCGCCGGGGGCGCGGTGCGCGGGCGCCCGGCGGGTGGGGAAGCCGCGCCGCGCGGCGACTACCGTGGCCTCCGGGGCGGCCGTACACTGACCCCATGCCCGTCTCGATCGACCACTCCCGCCTCATCTACGACGCGCTCAAATCCCACGGCGTGCGCCTGATCTCGGCGCTCCCCGAGACCTGGCTCGTCCACCTCGTCCGCTTCGCGGAGGAGGATCCCGACACCATTCTCGTGCGGCTGGCCAAGGAGGAGGAGGGCGTGGGGCTCTCGATGGGCGCCCACTTCGCCGGGGTCCGCTCCGCGCTGCTGATGCAGAATCACGGGTTCCTCGCCTCGGTGAACGGGATCGTGTCGGGGGCCCAGCTGTTCCGCGTGCCCCTCCTCATGCTGATCACGGCGCGCGGCGAGTTCGGCGAGTCGGATCCGTGGCAGACCGAGGGCGGGCTCGTCACGAGGCATCTGCTCGATGCCCTCAGGATCCCGCGCGACGACCTCACGGCGCCCGAGCACGTGGCGGAGCGGATCGCGAAGGCGCACGTGCTCGCGCACGCGTCGAACCGCCCGGTCGCGCTCCTCCTCGGGCGGGACCTCATGTGGGAGCCAGCGTGAACGGGAAGGAGCCGTCGAAGGGCCGGCGCGGCGACTCCGCGGGCGCGATCCGCATGAGGCGGCTCGCCGCGCTCGAGGCCCTCCATCCGCGTCTCGAGGAGGAGCGCACCGTGGTCGTGACGATCATGGGCGCCGTCGCCGCGGAGCTCCAGTCGCTCGGACACCGGCCGGGCTTCTTCTACCTCCAGCACGCCATGGGGCTCGCCTCGTCCATCGGGCTCGGGATCGCCGTGTGTCGTCCGGAGCTCACCGTCGTCGTGCTCGACGGCGACGGCTCCGTGCTCATGAACCTCGGCGGGCTCACCACGCTGGGCCGCTACCGGCCTTCCAACCTCGTCCACATCGTGTTCGACAACGAGAGCCTGCTCTCCGTCGGCGGGTTCCCGACCGCCACGGCCACCGGCGCGGACCTCGCCCGGATCGCGGCGGCGGCGGATGTGCCGCGCACCGGGCGGGCCGACACACCCGAGGAGGTGCTCGACGCCTACGACCGGGCCGTGGAGTCCCGGGAAATGACGACCATCGTGGCGAAGGTGGAGGACCATTACGCAGCGCCGGCCGAGACGGTGGGGTTCGTGACCCCGCTCGGTCTGCTGGAGAACCGCTTCCAGTTCGCGCGTCACCTCGAGACCCTGAAAGGACCCCGCATCTGATGTCGGAGACACTCACGCGGTTCCTCGAAGACCTGGCGGATGGCACGCTGCGCGTGATCGATCTCACACAGCCGCTGGGACCGGACACGATCGTCATCGACCTGCCCCCGCCCTTCGCCCCCTCGCGTGGGGTGTCGATCGAGCCGATCTCGCGCTACGACGACGCGGGACCCGCCTGGTACTGGAACAACCTGTCCTTCGGGGAGCACACCGGGACGCACTTCGACGCGCCGATCCACTGGGTCACGGGGAAGGACGAGCGGAAGGGGGCGACCGACACCATCCCGCCCTCGAAGTTCATCGGCCCCGCGTGCGTGATCGATGTGACCGACCAGGTGGCCCGCGACCCCGACTTCCTGCTCATGCCCGAGCAGGTGTACGGGTGGGAGCAGCGGCACGGGCGCGTTCCGGGGGGCGCATGGGTGTTCCTGCGTACGGGGTGGAGCCGGCGGCAGGGGAGGGAGGCCTTCCTCAACGCGGGAGAGGACGGCCCGCACACGCCGGGATTCCACCCGGACACCTCGCGGCTCCTGGCCGAGGATCGCGACGTGCTCGGAGTGGGGGTAGAGACGGTCGGCACCGACGCGGGGCAGGCCGGGAGGTTCGATCCGCCCTTCCCCAACCACGCGATCATGCACGGGGCGGGGAAGTTCGGGCTCGCCAGCCTGATGAACCTCGATCAGCTCCCGCCCACCGGTGCGGTCGTCATCGCCGCGCCGCTCAAGATCGTGGACGGAAGCGGGAGCCCGTTGCGGGTGATCGCGATCGTGCCGGCCTAGCGAGCGGCGCCAGCCGCCGCCGGGAGGAGCCTCAGGAGCCGGACTCGAGCGCCTCGATCTCCGGGAGCCGCGCCACGCGCACGCGCTGCACCTCGAGCTCGTCCTCCTCGATGAACGCGATCAGCCCGCCGGGCCCGAACGCGTCGGGGATGCGCAGCCCGGTCGCCGGGATGGACCCGACGTACTCCCCGTCGGGCGTCACGATGTCGATCGGCCCGTCGAGGCCGGGCCCGGCGCCGTAGCGCTCGATCCAGAGGCGGCTCTCCCGGTCCACGGCCATGTCCGCGATCACCGGGATCTCGGAGGCGAACGTCATGCCGCGGATCTGGTCCTCCCGCATCTTCCGGATCTGCTCCTGGTCGACCGACAGCGACCGCCCGCCGCCGCCGCTCGAGCGCCCGACCATCATCATCGTGGTGCCGCCGCCGCTCCCCCCTTCCTCGAACGCCGCCAGCCGGTGGGCGCGCTCGAGCTCGCGGATCTCGTCATCCACGGGGATCGGGGAGATCGGACGCTCGACCGTCCCCGAAACAGCCCCGGCCGGATCCACGAGCTTCACCCGGTAGCCGATCGAGTCGGCGACCGCCAGGCGCCCATCCGCGAGCACGCCGAGGTGGAGGCCGGGCTCGAACGCGCGCAGCCGTTGAATGCGGAGGGACACGTTCCCGCCGCCCGTCGAGAAGCTCGCCTCGTCGGTCCCCTGCGTCGTCGGCAGGTCCCACGCGGTGTAGACGATCTCGTGCGAGCCGTCGAGCCCGAAGCGGTCGATCGGGCGGCCCGGCGGCGGCTCCTCGATCCCCCCGTCGGCGCTCAGCCGGATCCGGAATCCGCCGCCCGACACGACGTCGCCCGACGGCGTGGCGTAGATCTCCTGCCCGGGAATCCCTTCCTGGGGATCGAACGACACGCTCTCGACGAACTCCCCCTCACGCGTGAAGATCTGGAAGCCCTGCTTGGCGAAGTCGTACACGAGCACGCGGCCATCCGCGTCGATGAGGAACCCGAACGGGTTTCCGAGTTCGCCCGGGCCGTCGCCGTGCCGACCGATCGTGCGCACGTACTCGCCGGCGGGATCGATCACCACGACGTGTCCGGCGCCCGAATCGAGGATGTAGAGGTTGCCGTCCGCGTCGAAGGCGACGCGCGACACGCGCCCGAACGTCTCCCAGCTTTCTCCCTCCAGCGCGCCCACGGTGTACACGTGCTCGACCCGCGGCTCGATCGTGTAATCCGGCCCGTCGAGCCCCGCCGGGCCGTCGCCGGTGCCCGCGTCGCCTCCGCCCGCGCACGCGCAGAGAGCCAGGGTCGCCGCGAGGCCCGGGAGGGCGGTTCGGGCTCGTACGATGGATGGAACGCTCATGGACATGCTCCGGGGTGCTCGCATGGAGGGGCGAGGCGCTCACGGATGGGACCGAGAAGCCGACCGGACCGTTGCCTGACGGGCCCGGCGGCGCGGACGCGACGGAAGGCGCCCCTCCGGCGTCACGAGACCGCGTTCACCCGGGCTCTCAGCGTCTCCAGGCGGTCGCGCGCCCCGGCGAGCTGGCCGCGGAGCTCCTCGTGGCGCCGGTACGCCTCGTCCCCCGGAGGCTGGTCGGCGCCCGACGTCATGCCGAGCAGGTAGCCGATCTGGCTCATTAGCATCGGCTGCGGGTAGCTACCGCCCGCATCGCGGAGGGTCGCCATGAGCGCGGCCACCTCCTCCGCGAGCGTCTCGAGCTCGTCGTTCTCGGGCGACTCCGATCGCGCCGCCGCCACCTCCTCCCCGAGGTCCTCGACCTCGCCGGCGACTTCCTGCGCTCGCGCGAGCGTCTCGCGCACCGAGAGGTCGAACGCGTACTGCTCCTCGAGGTCCGCGACGGTGACGCCCTCCGCCGCCACGCGAGGGTCGATGAGGATCTCGAGCGGGGCCTCCGCCGTCTCCCCGCCGGCGGCGAGCCGCACCGTGTATCTGCCGGGGGGCACGAGCGGGCCGCCGCCGCGTCCGGCTCCGGCGCTCCGGAGGTCCCACACGAGTCGGTGGGCGCCGGGCGCGCCGCTGAGGCGCGCGTTCGCATTCCCGCCCCGGGCGACCCGCTGCATTCCCGCGGCGCGCTCCGGGGCGCCCGCGTCCCGGGCCGTCGCCTCGTAGGTCCGGAGAACGGCGCCGTCCGCCCCGACGATCTCGAGCGCGAGGTCGGCGCCCGCATCCACGCCGGGTCCGATCCAGTAGTCGATGATGGCCCCCGTCCCCGGGTAGTCCGGACGGGCGGAGTTCTCCCACCCGAATCCGGCGTTCCCGAACGGGCGCACGCGGTGCTGCGGGGGCCCGGCGAACACGTGGACGGCCGCGGTGGTCCCGAGCGGACGCGCCGCTCCAGCATCGAGCCCGTGCAGCCGGGAGATGCCGTCGAGGATCCAGAAGCCGCGGCCCATCGTCGAGAGCACGAGGTCGTTCCTGTGCACCTCGATGTCGGTGATGGGCGTCACCGGCAGATCGAGCTGAAACGGCTGCCAGGCGGCTCCATCGTCGAACGAGATGAAGAGCCCGAACTCCGTGCCCGCGTACAGGAGGCCGGCCCGGTCCGGGTCCTCGCGCACCACGCGGACGGGGTCGTCGGCGGGGATGCCGTTCGTCCCGTCCGTGAGGAGCTCCCAGGTCTCGCCGGCGTCCTCCGTCCGATAGGCGTACGGGCGGAAATCGCCCAGCAGGTACCGGTATCCCGCCACGTACACCTTCGCGGGGTCGTGACGCGAGATGTCGATGGAGTTGATGCGGCCCTCGGCCGGCATGTCCGGCGGAGTCACGTTCTCCCACGACGCTCCGCCATCCCGCGTGACGTGCACGGGGCCGTCGTTCGCGCCCGTCCAGATGACGTTCGGATCGTGCGGCGAGGCCTCGATCACGTACAGCACCGAGTAGTGCTCCTCGCCCGTCGCGTCCCGGGTGATCGGACCGCCCGACACCATCTGGCGCTCGGGGCGGAACGCGGTGAGGTCGGGGGAGATGGTCTCCCACGAGCGGCCGCCGCTCGTCGTGCGGTGCACGAACTGCGACCCGTGGTACACGACGTCCGGGTCGTGCGGCGACACCTCGATGGGCACCACGCGCTGGAAGCGGTACGGCAGGTCGGCGGGATTCGTGCCGTACACGTTCACGGCCCCCACGTAGTACTGCTGCTCCTGCCCGGTTCGCTGGTTGTACACCCCGAAGCGCCCCTTGCAGTTCGTGTACACGATGTCGGGAT